>OULZ01000007.1_pt1 | contig 112282 bp, 131 predicted proteins | sample 1690871 | NCBI WGS metagenome assembly OULZ01 (sample SAMEA3914813, study PRJEB12502) | metagenome | biome: forest; material: soil | place: Canada | collected 2011-07-07 | depth 0.3 m
CCACTCGCCATAGTAAAAGGAGTTTTTCTGCGGATTGGACAGAGGTCGCTCAATTGCCGGCAAATTGGAAGTTGCGAGCCAAACAGCTTTGACTTCGGAAAAATTCAGTCGCTCTCCCCGATGCACCAGTGAGCACCGCTCAGGGGCATCGGCGTGAAGTTCGAGCATTGTGTCGCGATGGCCATTCTTGACATCCCAAACGAATGACTGGATGCCCTGCTCAGCCCAGGCTTGGACAGCCTTTGCGACTGCTGCCGACTCGCCGCATTGAACAATTAGCACGTACATCACAGCACTCCGTACTCAAAATTTGCATCAGCTGATGCAATGAAGTCCAAGAAGGCGTCGGTCGCAGGGATAGTTGGGTCCATTTCTTGCAATAGACTGAACAATCCTGTGGGGTTGACATCGAACAGGACCGCCTCCCCCGCCTCCGTAAGTCCCACATCCAATACGACAACGTTAAGCCTAAGGTGGTTTTTCAACGCCAAGCACTTAGCCTTCAAGTCGTCAGATAGGTCATATCGGACGATTGACTTTGAATTGAGCAGCCAGAGCTTCCGGATATCCAATAGGTCAGATGGTAGCTCAGACAGGCCCGCGAAAACATTTCGACCGAAAACAACCACACGAAGCTGTTTCTTGGCAGCTACCAATTGCTGGTAGACCACAGGAGTCAGACCCAACGCATCTTTGAAGGCCAGGTGTTCTGGCTTGAATCTTCGAGTCTCCTGCATCGGTCCGCCGAACCGCGCCAAACCAAAAGACTTCGCGACAATTCCACCCTCACACTGCTCGAGAAACCGAGCAATTGCTTCCGGATGGTTGGACATCAACGTCCGCGGTGTCACAAAGCCTGCCATCGGTCCGAACTTGTTGACAGCGATGCGTCGGTCCGCCTCGGCACGAGGAACCGGTGGGTTCAGCCAAAGCTTGTCGTCGCCTGCTTGCAGTTCTCTGTAGAGGCAAGCAGTAATATGGGACTGACGCAAGAGCGGCTGGTCCACACCCGGGAACGAACCATTGAGGTCGTTCATCGCAGCAACGTAGCCTGCCCGGTTCCAGACAACGTCAAAGTTCGCCGGATTGACCACTACGTCACCTTGCTTAAAGCAAAGCTGGCCTCCAAAGCGACCCAGTTTGGTGGTCAACGCCAAGCGTGGTTCCCAATAGGTGACGTGCACCTCAGGATAGCGTTCGACCAGGAGCTTGGCCATCCAGGTTGTTTCCGACGGGGAGTTGTCTTCGATAATCAGTAGTCGAGTAGCCATACTTGTCTGTGACAAAAAGCTTAGATTGAGCCTATGTAGCGAGCTTGAGAAAGTAAAGGCAGAAAGGCAGTGTATCGATGGGTCTGTCGTTGGCTGCGTTCGGCCTGTCGAAGGCGCTTAGCGCAGTGCTGCCCGCGAAACTACACTGCCCGCGGTTCGGCGCTCAGTCCAGGCGAACAACCCGGTCGCATCGGGCCAGCGTCTCTTGCCTGTGGGCAATCATCAGGGTCGTCAGCCCTTTTCGACGAATGGCATCGCAGACGTGGATTTCTCTTTCCAAATCAAGAGCGCTCGTAGCCTCGTCCAACACCAGCACTGCGGCGTTCTTGTAGAAAGCACGAGCCAGCACCAGTCGCTGCTTTTGTCCACCCGACAACGCAGGTGCGTGCCCGAGAAGGAAGGTATCCAGTCCCGTGGGCAGGTCCGCGACGTCATCGATGAAAGCCGCATCCGCCACAGCCTGCTTCACGCGTTCCATGTCGGGGTCCGTTTCGAACATGGTGATGTTGTCTACCAGCGTGCCTGTCAGAAGATGGTCGCTTTGAAGCACCACCCCCAGGTGCTCACGGACGCACTTAGGCGGCACGCCCACCAGTTCATTGCCATCCAGCCTAATGCTGCCTCGTGAGGGCTCCAGCGCGCCCGTGAGTAGCTTGATGAGTGTTGACTTTCCGCCTCCAGAAAGTCCCGTGAGACCGACAATTTCACCGGGGCGCACCGTCAAATCGAAATCTTTCAATGTAGGGTTGTCCGCCTCATCGTAAGTAAAGCAGACCTTCTCGAAGTGCAATGCAGGTCGTGCGCTGACGGTCAAAATCTGGTTGCTGGTCGCTTCGACGGGACTGCTCAGAATATCGCCGAGACTGTTGACATATATTTTCAGGTACTTTAGCTTAAGGAATGACGTGCTGAGCGTCACGAGCTTTTGGGTCAAAATCTGTTTGTACGCGTAGAAGCCAAACATAACGCCAAGCGATAAGGTATTGTGGATAACCATATAGCCGGAGGCAGTCACCAGCACCACGTCCCCCAACGCAGTCATCAGCGTTTGAAGACCTGTCTGCAGTGTCTTGAGCCGTTGCACATCCACCAAGCGGTTGGTCGATGCAATGGCCGAGGCCCGATAGTTCCTCAGTTGTCGAAGTTCTTGCCCGAACATCTTGATGGCGGGGATGGCACTCACGCTTTCAACAAGAAGATTGTTTTCCTCGTCATCTGCTCGAACGGCCTCAACCGCTGCCGCGGCATAGCGGGCGTTGACCATCACACTGGTCAGAAGCATCAACCCCGAAACAGCAAACGTAAGTAGCGCCAACCGCCATTCATAGGCGAGCAACACGACCAGCATCAGTGCCGCTACGACAGAGTCGACCAACGTCATCAAAAGGTTTTCGGTGAGCAGACCGCGGATACCGTGCAGCGACATGAACTTGGACGTGACAAAGCCAACACCGCGCTTCTCGAACCACTTCAGGGGTAGTTTCAACAGGTGGCCAAACGTCAATTGCTTCATCGACAATGACACCAGGCCAATCAAGACCATCCCCAGCCAGCCTTGCGCAACCGTAAGAGCAGTTTTGATGAGTGCGATACCCGCAAATCCCGCCGACAATGACCAGAGCAGCCTATCGTCTCCTACCGGGATGACTTCATCCACAATGGTCTGCAAGAGCATCGGACTCAGTAAAAGCATCGTCTCCACCAGCAAAGCGAGGATAAATGCTTTTGCCAACATGCCGACGTACCCTTGCGTTTTCTTGAGCAACGCGATTACCGACAGCTCGGTCGTCTGGACCTTCGGCTTCATCGTTGCAAGGGGCTCTAGTTCGCTAACGGTGCCTGCAAATCCGTCCACAAACTCCGGCCAAGAAAGCGTTCGCTCCCCCACCGCGGGGTCGAGCAACGTCACAGTCTTGCCCACAGAGTAATCCGTCAGTACGACAGAATGGTTTCCCGTCCAGTGCAAGATTGCCGGCAGTTTAAACCGCACCAGCTCGTTGGCCGTGACATTGGATGTCAACAGCAGGAAACCCTCCTTTTCAGCAATTTCTGAAAGGCGAGCAAGGGAGGCACCCTGCCCTGAAAGGGGGTGCCGTTGTCTAAGGGACGGCAGGTCAATCACGCCACCAAAAGATGCCATGACCATGCAAAGAGCCGCGAGACCACCCTCCTTGCGCTCGGACTGACGAATCAGCGGTGTTTTGGGTCGCTTGATAATCCGTAGGTCGAGCAGTTCGGGAGCGTCTTCAGAGGAGTTTTCGTTCATGCAAAATCTTTGGGAAGAGGCCAAGCCGACCCGGTAAGGACACGTTTTTTGACCACTTCATCGGCGGGCGCAACGTCTAGCCGGTGTGATTTAGTCGCTGGCGCGTGTAGAGCTCCCCGTTGTACAAGCCATGTCGCTGCGGTATCAAAGCGCCAAGCGGATTTGCCGCCTCTCAATTGCGCAGTTCATTCGCGTAGTTCAATGACGCGCTCAAATGAAAAATCCTCATCGGTTTAACGATGAGGATTTTGGAAAAGGAAGAGTCGACTCAATCGCTTTGCTTCCAACGCAGGGCGTTGGCGTCGAGCAGTCCTGAGATGTAGGCTTGCACTTTGGCCTTGCCTTCTTCGCTCGAGCGAGAGCGAGAAAGCAGCCGCGGGTGTTGTTTCAAGTAGCTGACCATCAGGGCGAGCAGCTCCTTGGCAATCCCTTGGCGTTGGTACTGCGGGTCGACCGTGATGTACTTGAGCCAGATTTCGCCGTCGTCGCTGGGGTTGACTTCCAATTCGAGAACGCCAACCGCCCGTTTGAGGGGCTTCGGCGTGCGCTTGGTCGGCGAAGGAGCGGTGAGTGCCAAGAAGAAGGCACGTTCGTCTGTCGAAGGCATCAAGATGCCGCGTGGAAAGTAGTATTTCAGCGTCGGCGACTCCAGCCAGCGGGGCGTGATGTCTCCACCACCGTTCCAGCGACCCGACACGGCGTCATCGAACTGTGCGCCGCTGAGTACGACGTAATCGAGCGAGAGCTTTGCCGTGCGCGGTCTTTTCGAGGCCGGCGTGGCGGTTGCGATGTCCATGTTTGGGGTATGTTGTTGTCCTGTCCGGTATAGCGACCCCTGCGGCCCCGAAATCGAGCTTCGAAAGAAAGCCCTTTCTGTAAAACACGGGCGTGAACCGCCACAGCCATTTGCCCGGTTGCCGGGCGTCTGGAGGAGCGTTCGCCGTGGACAAAGAAATGCCCCAGTCGTTGACTGGGGCACATTGTCGAGCAATCAGGTGATTCTTAGCAACTCATTGCGAGAACAGCTAGCCCCAGGGGTGCTCGATTGAAGGGGTCGTGGTGCCGAATCAGTCGTCAGACAGGTTCTGCACGTCGTTGTAGTACCGATGGCGCTCGACGTAATCCAGCAGTTCGGTCAACGACTCTGCCTTGAACTCAACGTTCATGCCGTAGCGGTTCGTGCGCAGCTCGTAGATGCCCTTCTGCTCGTCGATAGCGAGGTTGTACGACGCCCCTGCAGACAAGCTTGCTTCAAACACTTTGACGTACTTGATGGGCAAGCCCTTCGGGTCCCGTTCAGGCACTCGTGGCAATACGTGAGGCAGAACTTCTTCAAGCACCGCCTGAACTTGGCGGGTGAATTCCGGCACGCCGCGGGTCAATGCGATTTCGGGAACGCGTTGGTTCGAGTGGACGTTGTACATCTCCAGGCGAAATCCGAAATGGTGCTGGAACTTCGGAAACGACTCGCGTACAGCCTTGTAGGCCGCCTGGTTCGGGCTGGAACCGTCTTCGAACAGGATGGTGGGCCAGTCGATATCACCAAGAGCAGCGCGTTTGACAGCAGTATGTCGCTGCATCTGCGTCTGCTCGAGCGCCAGGCGTTCCCGTTTGATTTCAGTCAGGCGCTGCTGGAGCTCTTGGATAGCGTTGCGGGCTTGCAGGTCGTCGGCTTCCAGAACGCTCAGCCGCGAAGCGATTTCTAGGTCTCTGAGCGCAGCGGTCATGGAGTCGCTCGTAGCGTTGGGAGTGGTCATGGCTTGTGGCCCGATGAGGGGTACTGTGTGTTGAAAGGATGTCCTGCGAACGTGTAGAGAGGCGGCCGTAATCGCCCAAGGAAAAGCCGACCCAACTTGCGTTGAGCCGGCATTCGAAATCAGGCGGTGACAATCACGCAGTGACGGTCAGGTAGTGGCGCTAGCCGCGAAACGGCCTCTCGCGCGAGGGGCTGACACGAAGGAATTCGTCATCAAGCTCACTGAAAAACTCAAGGTCCGTACCATCGCTCAAGACGATGTGGCCCAACTGAGTTTCGCGCGCGCCGACCAAGCGAGAAAGCTCGATTTCGGCATTGCGGCCATGCGACTCCGCGATGGTGTACTCGAAAACCCAGGGCTTCGAGGCCACCCTTGTTCGAACAGCGTCATCGTCCAAGCTGTCGATGAGGGTTTGAAGCTCTCGAAGTCCGTCCCAGTCCTTGAAATAGAGTTCGCGACGATTGCCGTTGACGCGGACGTGCGTAATCCAGTCTTCGCCTACATCGGCTAGCTTGGACCAGTTCACGCGGCACGGCGTGAATTCAGCAACAGGCATCGAAGCTCCAGCGGTTGCGGCAGTTGCCACAAGTGCTGAAGTATCCTCAGCAACTTCTCGCTGCTCTTTGCGCAGATGCGCCAGGTTCTTGAAGCCCAACAGCTGCGCTGCCAGGTTCAGGGACTTTTGGCGTCCGTACGCAACGCCTTCGGCAGCAAACGCACGCACGAGCATGCTGGCCATGTTGTCGTGGCTTGGTTGTGAAACCATGGGGTATGTTCCTTGTCATGCGCAAAGGCATGTAAGCAGAATGTCCTCGTTATCTGCAGCCTTTGCGTAGCAAAGAGACTGGCAGAGCGTGTTCTCGACTTTCTTCAGCATTCCGGCGTGGCCGGAGAGGACGCGAGGTGAAAGTGACCTGACAACAGTATAGCGCGATAGGCTGTCGCAGGGGTAAAGCGCTGAACGGGCTAAAGCTCCCTTGCTATAATCTTTCACGCATATGCGTAGTAGCCCCTGTGCGCACAATCTTGCTGACAACGTCGGCCGGAAAGACGCCTAGCGAGTTAGTTGCACCCTGGGTCGTTGTGGGCCCGTGCAGCTCGTCGGGAGGACTAGACGAACCGCGACTGCTCTTCGGAGCACGCATCGTGGAAATCTCGGCGTTAGGCAGGCGTGGACCCGCGAGGTTCCGGAGCTTCACATCCAGCGGTCGGCGGCAACGTCGACCGCTATCTCCTGCGAACCAAATGGCTGCACCGGCCCTGAAGCCGCTTTCTGCCAGCAGCCCTGTCACACCCGAACTGTTTGCACCCGCAGATGCAGATGCAGTCGGGCTGGTCGTCGAAGCAGATGTCTTCGAGATTGTCGGGCTCTCCGGACGCTAGTCTGGAAATCGCATTCAACAAGGTTGAATTCGGAACTTCCCCTTAATCAGCCAGCAGAGGACGCCAATCCTCCGTAAAAAGGCTGGCAGGCGCCATTGCACTTCATCAAGGTGAAGCTCAAGGAGACGCCTGGTTTGTAGCCGAAGCGCAAGACCGCTTTGCGGATGATGTTGAGCGCGCCATGCGGTGCCTCAAAGGTGCGAGTGAGGTGTCTGCAAAGTCTGGCGATGCAGGAGGCACACCAACCGCCACTTCGACCGCCCAAATCCACCTGTGGCTCCAAAGACTTGCGACCAGTCTTGGAAGCCCCTTTGCGTGGAATCTAGGTAGTTATACGGAGGTTCAGGAAATTACTTAGTAGAAACCATTAGATGTTTGCAATCGCTTTCGCTCTCGCCCTTTTCGCCGTCAACGTCCTTACTCCGGGTGCCTCTTTCGTACTGACCGTGTCCAACGCCATGTCCCATGGCCGGCGCACCGGTTACGGCATCGCTCTAGGACTCGCCACTGCCGATACGCTGTTTGCCCTGGCCGCCGTGCTTGGGTTGGCAGCGGTGGTTTCCCACCACCCATCCCTGCTCAAAGCAGTCGCTTTCTTTGGCGGGCTGTGGTTTGTCTATGGCGGCGTGCGCCTGGTGCTCAAGGGAAAGTCGCAAAGTCTCCCTCAAGAGGCTGACCGCGTCCAAGGCGAGCTCGCCTGGTCCCTGGCATACCGCTTGGGACTGACGGCAGGCTCGTTCAATCCGCAAGCGGTTATTTTCTTCAGCACCATGCTGGTCTCGGCCTTGTCGACGCACCCGAGCGCGACGAGCCTGGCCATTCTGGTGGTGGGCGTTGCCGCGGTCTCTTCGGCAACCCGTTGCACCATCGTTGGCCTGTTCACGCAGAACACGATGAAGACGGTCTATAGCAAGCACCGCCGTAAGGTTGAAACGTGTTCCGGCACGGCCATGGCCGCATTCGGACTGAAGTTGGCCGCTCCGGTGGCTGTGTTCGCGCTCGCAAGTCTATAAGCGGCGTCCATTCAAAGGCTGTTCCACTCCGGAGCAGCCTTTTCCTTTGCGCCTGACTCGTTGCGTGCCCGCCAAGCCTGGGCCAATGCGCAAACGCCAAAGGAAATGTCCCGAGTCGATGACTCGGGACATTCAGAATGAAGGAGATAGCCGGGAGCTGCTCAGTCCTCGTGGTTGAGCCGGTCCCAAAAGCCGTTGGCGCGTTCTTCGCTCCAGTTGTCCTGAGTCTCGAAGGTGTTCATCGTGTTCGCCTTGGTGCCGCCTCGCGACATCCACCAATCGCCGTATTTCCAGCCTGCTGCATAGAGTTCGCTGCAGTCGGGCGGAGCCGGCACCGTTGCCACGTAAGTCGCATTCCAATTGGCCAGTGCCGCGAGTGCGAACTGGGAGCCAGTTTGTTCCATGATGTTCCTGTTGTCAGCCGTGACGGCTGAGCAAAATGGCCTTGTTTCTGTCAGTGCCGGTTCGTCCGACCAGGTCGGTCAAGCCAGACGACCTACGTGAACGGTCGAGCCCATCTCGATGCCGAAGCCCTCGTGTTCCGGGTCGGGTTCCGAGCAACGCTGACCCTCGTCGGCACCGCACGCAGGGCACTCGGCCTTGAACACGGGCATGTCGTCAGGCCCCATGTGGTGGAACATGTCTTCGTAGACGACATCGAAAACACCGTCACGCCAAGACCAGAAGTCGACGGCCGTCGTCGCGAACAATGACACGGTCTCCGGCCGCAACAGCATCAGCACCGGCATCTCCAGGCTTCGAAAGAAAGCCTCGCGGTGAACGTTCATCGCTCCGAGCTTGATGCGCGTGCTCTTGGCGAGCCAATCGTCCAGGCCCGTGAGTACGAGCGCCGTAGCGCCCTTGGACTGTGCTCGAAAGCGCTGCTCCAAGTCGGCCCACGAGGTGTCTTGCATCGTCGCGCAGTCAAAGCCCAAGCTTCCGCGAATTTCGTTCAGCAGATGCCCCGCCAATCGCGTTTCGTTGAGCTTGCTCGAGGCCTTGAAGACCAGAAGACTGCCGCCTTTGGTTTGGCCAGCTTCGAGCGTCTTGCGTACATTCGGGGGGAGCGCCGTCACGGCAGGGCTAGTCGACTCGTTAATCGAGTCGCAAATCAAGCCGTCAAGCGACTCCTGCGGTGTAGAAGGTTTGGTCATGTAGTCCTTGTCGTGAATCTAGGTTCTCACCAGTCTAGCGACTCTTGCCCGGTCGGCACAGGCTGGCAGGGACAACAACCTGCCCCGGTGAAGCCACGCCAGCGGCTGCTTCGCAACTGAAAAAGAACGGCCACCGCCAAATGCAGTAGCCGTTGAAAGAGCGCGATAGGTGTCAGTTATACCGGACACTTTGGCCAAAACAGGCTGCGAATGTCCGCTATGCCTGACACGATTGCAATGGAGCCAAGCGCCTTAAGCGGCAGGCGCTTCGTCACCGACGGTCTGCGAGGACGTACTGGTGCTGCCTTCGTGTTGAACCGCATCTGGCAAACCCGACGTGGTTAGAATGCCTGCCGCGGCGTCGGCCGTTACCCGCGCGAACAGCTCATCTCCGAACATCGAACGGATGACCGATTCCGGAAAGCCGTGGTCGAGCGCCTGGCGAGCGAGGAGGGGAGAAACCCGTTTGTGCCACTCAGCCTCCAATTCAGGGTGTTCCTCCCAATAGAGCAGTTCCTCCTGAACTATGGAGGTGTCGCTGGCCCTGTACGTCAGGTAGTCCCAGGCGTCTCGGATGCGCTCAATAAGGCGTGAAAACATGTTGGAGTCCTGGACCTCCCCATTGGAGGTCCCCTGCGGTATAGCGCGAGCTCTGGCAGCAAATGCTTCGTGCCGGGTCGCTTGGCGCTCAGCCCTGCGCCTTTTTGTCGGCGGGCAAATGCGCGAAGAAATACGCGAAGGCTTGCGACTCCGGCAATGCTCAAATAATCGTCGTCACTGCCCAGCCGAGCCAGGTCGGCATCGTCCACAGCACGCCGCCAATGACTGTGGCAACCGCCGTCCAACGAATAGCCCGTGCGGACAGAGTGTCTGCCTCTGACGCACCACTCACCGTTGCAAATACCAGCACAATACCCCAGTACCCCGCCATGATTGCGGGCAGGTACGACGTGAGCGCAAACCACGCAGCCCATGGAGCGGACATTTCCTGTGCGAGCAAAAACTGCACGCCGAAGCGCAGGCCTGCTGCCATCGCCGACCATGCGAGAAAGTGCCTTCCGATGCCTAGCAGGTAGCCCAGCCAGGGACGATTGCGCTCGTAGTACGTGTCCATCGAAGCCTTTGAAAGGTGCGTCAGGCAGTGCACCCGACAATGGTTTCTATAGAAAGCGACTTTATGTTCAGGGGGTGCGCAATAGCCTCACCATAGCCGGGACAACACCAACAACAACCAACAACGGGCTGCGCCCCAACCTCGGAGCAGACTGCCGAGCGGAGTCGAACAAAACCTGGCCATTGAGGAGGCGACCCACTGCAACAGCATTGAGGCGTCTTGGCGCAGCGTGGGACGGGTACGACGACCGCGTATTGCGCGGCTGCTCCCAGAGCGATTGCGGGGCGAGTGTCGAGCGAGGCGCCCCGCCACGCTCTTGCCTTCGTATGGGCTGTTGCGGCGACCTCAAGCTCGACGCACGCCCCGCTCCCCGGTGAGTTCTCCCGACCTCTTTCCGAATCGTGTGTCGAAGTGCCGAATGCCCTGCCTGCTGGCGCCATCAAAGTGCTAACATGATAGCACTCCAAGAAGACGACGACCGACAACCATGACTCCCTCAGACCTCCCCGTTGACGCGGTTGCCCAAGCGTTGAAGATGGCACCGGCCGCTCTGTCCTTGGACGAGCTTTTGGCTGCTCTTCCCGACCTAAACGGCTACAAGGTCTGTGAGGCCCTTCGTGAATTGGTCAAGACGCGTGTCGCGGACTTCGACTACCGCCCCGAGGCGTCGACGCTGAGCAAGCTTGTATTCCAGCCAGGCAAGGCGTTCGCAGGCTATGCCTGGGCACACTCGCCCGTATCTGACGCCCTCAACCTCATCTTGCTCCACGTCAGTCAGCAAAGCGATGGCCGAGGTGACCCCATGGGTTCGTTCACGATGGACTACTTGCACCAAAAGCTCGGCACCAAGCTTTCCGATGAAGTCCTGACGCAAGCTGTCCGCGCCGGGCTTGACGAACGCATCTTCGCCCTGTTTTCGAACCCAACCAACAAGTACGTTGCGTTCTCCCAGCTCGAACGCCATCAGTTCACCGTGGTGGGGACCGACGACAAAGTTCACCAGGCACTGTGCTTCCATGTGCGCGCGGGCAATGCAGACGTCGCCATCGACAAGGTCAGGCAAAGTGCCTTCGGCAATGAGGAGCTCGCACTGCAAGGTGTGACCACCGGCACCGTACGGTTTGCGGCTGTGGCCGGTCACGCTAGCTTCATGGAAGTGGTGCTCTGACCGTCGCGCAGACCTCTGCGTATCCGCCCCGAGTTCGGGGTTTGCCGGACTGCGACACAATCGAACCAAGGTATCGGAATGAGCACGAACAAGCCGGAGCCCGTCGCACCGCAAGACCTCGAAAGCGCCCTGTCGAACCTGGCCGCTGCGGCCCAGTTCTGGCGCCAGGTGCACGCTGATAGCAAAGACCACGATACGTCGTCAACGGGTGCGTTCAAGGATGCCCGCGAATGGCTCACCGACGCAGCTCTTGCAGTGGCGGATGCTCGCGCCGCAGTTGCGGCCTAACGAAGGCTGCCGGGCGAACACAACGCGAGCCAGCGCGCCTGAACCGTTTGTGTGGAGGTAGCGCACCCACGTCGCCTACGCGTGGGAGCTCCGGGGTGCAGGAATTGGGGTGAACCCTTCGCGTCCATCTACGCTTTCTTCCCTTGCCCAGGATTCTTTCCGGATGGCCCGGATGTCGGCACTGAACTATGCGCTACCTGCAGTCTAGGGCACTTGATTTAGCCACGCGTAGGGAATCCCCAAAGAAAACGAGCACCCGATTGGGTGCTCGTTAACGGTGCCGGTCAGCTCGGCAACACGCTAAGCGAAGGGCTGGTGCCGAAGGACGGCTGTCAGCGACAGGACGAACCTGACCGATTAGCCCAGGCCAGAGCCGCCGATACCGCCGATGCTTTGCGGAGCGGACCCCGTGCCACCGATACCGCCGACGCCGCCGACCACTTGCTTGGCTTGAGTTTGAGAAAGTTGCTTCATTTGTACGGATTCATTGAAACAGAGCGGATTGCTCCAACCTCGTGTAGCTCCCTGGTCGAGCTGACCTCCTATCGTTTTCTCGGAGTGCGACCCTCTGGTCATGACAACAACTGCAGCCTTACTTCGAGAAGCCGTCGAAGCGCAGCCTTGGCGCGGCTTCGTTGGTCGGCCACCAATCCCTCCTGGCCCTGTAGGCGTGAACTTTGTCGCCTCGCTTCCAGTGGCAACGCGGGCTTTTCTCTCACCTTCCCTGGGTCGCCGGGTGAACCGCGGTCAAGGGCCCGGGTATCTCAAGGAACCCACCTCCTTCAGAGGGTAGTGGACGTCAGATACCCGTAGCGCAGGGAGCCACAGACTAAGCGGGTGGCTCTCCGAAACCAGGGCAAGTCCTCGAAGTCGCTATTCGAGGAATGACTTTCTCCTTCCTCAAATTCCAGGCCGCCGTCCAACGCAACTGGGGGCCTCGCATTGTGCTGCGACCCCTCCTGGTGGCAGACTGCTGGCCGTACATGGAAACGATGCAGCATCCCGACATCGCTGTTGCCATGCTCAAGCCTTGGCCCGCAACCATTGACGAGTTCGTGGAAAACCGTCGCCCTGAACTGGAGTACGTCCAGAACGAGAAGGGCTGCGCCCTGTCCATCGTGCTGCGTGATACGGGACAGTGGGTCGGTAGCTGCAAACTGCTCCAACCCGTCGACCGTCCAGACACCTCGTGGCTGGAGCGCGGATTGATACTCGCGCCTGCGTTCTGGGGCGTTGGCCTGGGCGTCGAGGCTTACAGCCTGATGCACCAGGCGCTATTTACCTTCGACGACGTCCGGGGCACGCGCGGCTATTCGCGGGACAGCAACGCGCGAGTCAAGGCCATGCTCGCAAAAGCGGGCTGCGAGTTCGAGGGCGTCGTTCCCTACCCAAGAAGCCCTGACTTCTTGTTGGAGCAATGGAGCTACAGCCGAGAGGCGCACGCACGAGCAACCGCTGCTGGGCGTATTCGAGTGAACCCCTTGAAAGAGGTTGACTCGCATGGGTTGGGACAGTAAAGCCTAAGACTCAAAGCCTAAGACTCTAATAAACGAATTGAAGACAAGCAATGAAAATCCGTGGCGCCCTTAAGGCTACAGCAGGCTTGCTGACCATTGTTGCTGCAATCTACTTTGTTAGGTACTATCTAAAAATGTTGGAAGATACCCCTACCCTACAATGGGTCTATTCAAAAGGGCAACCTATAAACAGCGAGAAATACCCTAACTGCGTCGTAAGCGGCGTTAATACCGTTTCCGACGCAAAGGTAGCTACCTCGTATTACAACGGAGCAGTAGTTTTGACTATCGCTCCAATTGGCGGCATAAAACTACCTAGTTTGCAGGGCGAAGCACAATTGCAAAGCGACGGTATTCTGTCTGTCTCCGTTAATCCAATTGATTCGTATAATTCAGAGAGTCGGGTCGAAGCAAGCATGCTTGGGGATGAACTGGTCGCAGCCTTGTCAAAGTCGTGCAGGTGACTGTATCTGGCTGTCTCGAGAACCCTCTAAGCCTGCAGGTCGGCATACCAATGAGGTCGATGATTGGCTCGAAATGGACCCTGCCAAGCTCGAAGACGTGAAAGCCATCGTCAACTGAGCTTCAGCCATACCGCCTCATCAAGTCGCGACATTCAAGAGCTCCCTCCGCAGGGTCCCCGCCGTTCGCGTAAGGAGTTGCTAAGGCAATGCCCAAACCGCGCCGCCAGCTCACAAACTGTTCCTCAAGGAAAGGCCCGGCGCTACACGTGGCAGGACTGCTAAAAAGGGATGCAGCATGAAATATCAGGAGAAATTGAACCACGCCGCCTCTGCGGTGCTACGGAGTTCATTGGGACGCCATATCGTGGAACGGCTCATGCTCGAAGCATGCGAGGCTCTGCGTTGGTACAAGCTCGACATTCAGGGCGATGCCTTGAGCTGGGAGGTGACCGACCTCGCAGTAAAAGCGGCCCTCGTCATCACCGACCCGCGTGAACCGGCGCTCGACCTTCGGCTCGAAGCGATGCTGACAATGATGCCCTTTGCGGGCCCGGGCCCGAAACCGGGAGACCAAGAAGGGCGCGCCGTTTTGGCCGCGGGGATTTACGACAAGAAGCGACCCGGGGTCAACGCACTAGAACGCGTGACCTGGGCGACGGTTCATGTACCCGACTGCCCTGAGACGGCGTCACTTCGAGGCGCAGCCGACTTGGAGGGTACCCTGGCCGAACACGTGCGGCAGCATTATGACGCGATGGACCACCACAAGGTCAACCGCTACTGCTGCCGACAATTGGCCGCAGACTTCCAAGCTTCAAGGATACGTGCTCAAGCGGAACGAACGTCCTCCTGAGCTAACATCTTGCCTACTTCATGAGCCGCTGTACTCCACAGCGGCTCTTTCATTGCGCAAGCAAGCTAGTCGCTTCAACAACGCTTCCGGGGGACTGGCCCGAACATTCCGGGCAGCATGCGGGGTTCCAAAAAGAAAGCCCGTGCTGTGAAGCACGGGCGTGAAGCCAAGCTTGGAATCAACTGAGTTCAAGCAGGAAGCGAAAGCAGCTCTCGAAACTGCGAAGTGGTCTCGAACCAGCGCTCCGCCTTTGGACGTTCGTCCGTACCCAGCCCGACCAAGAAACGGCAGACGCGGTCAAGTTGGTCGCTGTTTTCTTGAAGGCGCTGCACCAGCCACCTCGCGAACTCGGGTACCGCCATCAATCGAGCGACGCTGGTTTGGAGCAACGCGTTGCGCGAGTCCGGGCTGGCATCCGCATGCGGAATGACAATCCCCGCGTCTGCAAGCGTCTCGCAAGACCACCGACCGAGAGAGACGTTGACACAAGCCTTGGCGGGCCCCTTTCGTCCTTCGGACTTCGCAGGAACAGCGGTGGCAACGCTCATGCAGACTTCGAGCCAGTACGTCTCGTCCTCATGGCCCCGTTTGGGCACGATAGGAACCAGGGCCTGGGCCGCGGCCCGTTCGCGCTTTTGCAGCCCCTTGGCCATGGCGACCCTGGCGAGCAACCGAACATTCTCGGATACGGGAAAATGCGCGTCTTCGAACATCTCGAGACCCAGCACGGTGACGACAGCGCCTTCGGGGCTGACCACCGCGACGACATAGATTGACGTGACAGTGCAGAACAGCAGCGCATAGCGGCGATTGTTCCACGAGGGAACCTTCAGCCACAGACAGGTGTTGGTTTGAAGGTGGTCGAGAAGCTGCGCTTCCGACAACGAGGTGCGCTCCAGCACCCGAACTTGAGCGTGGTCGCTCAGACAGAATTGGGGGGTTGTGGAAAGCATAGCGTGTCCTGAGGGGACAGATGTTGGCCTGCTACCGTATAGAAACGTTCCCCGAGACCGCCGAAGCCAAAAGACGCCCAACCCCGCCCACCTTGTTCGCGTCCCAATATAAGGGACGACGATACACCGTGCATGACCCTCTCACCTCGCACTCGTAACGTGTTAAAACTGTCTGGCATCGGGCTGCTGCTTGCCAGCACCGCGTTCGGAGTATTCCGATATCAAGCCAACGAAGCAGCACGCCAGGCGGCCTATGACGTGTGCCTTGCAAATGCTAAGCGTCTCCAAGAGGTTCAAATCCAACACAACCTCCCCCTCACGGCGCCGGTCATCAGCGGAGACTGGGTGCCCGCCTGCGAGGACCGTACCCCGAGTCGGGCCGGCAGCGATGACTCCACTCCCGGAGTGTTCTTGTTCTTCAGCAGCTGACAGGGGCCTCACCGCACGTCGTCGACCCCAACGCTCCTGACGCCGCCGGCAATTTCCAGCATCGCCAAGAAAACGAGCACCCCCTGGGTGCTCGAATGAATGTATGGACACGAGGTGTCAGGCGGCCATTGCTTCGGGTTGGGGCAGGCGTTGAGCGAGGAACGCCCGAATGCGATGTTCCCACAGCGCCTTGTCAGAGCCCTCGAAGCCCTCATCGAACTCGCTCATGCCGCGCTCCCCAAAGAGATGAGCGACTTCCAGCCAGTGCAGCCCGAAGAGCGCCCCCAGGTAGTCGGCGGCGGCGCAGGTCTCGAAAGGAATTTCGAGGTCCTTGCTTTTCGCGACGTACGTCGAGAAGTCTGCCGCGCTCTGCGCTAGCTCGAAGCCCGGCACCTGGAAATCGGGATGACGCATCAGCCACACGGGAACGCAGGCATAGGTGTCGGCCGTTGTCTTGATGTCCCCATCCTCGTCGCACCAGCGCTCGAGTGTGACCAGGTGGTTGGGGATGCCGTCGATGACTTCGAAGGCGTGGCGCAGAAGGTCGAGCTTCAGGGGTGTCTTGGCAGGCAAATCAGGGTCCTCTTGAAATGAACCCAAGGTGTAGCGAACGTGCCCGACATCACCCGGTACGCAGACAGTCGAGCAGGTTGCCGCCGCTTCCTGAAATGTTCACGGCCCCGATGCGCCGAGTGAAGGGAAGCGGTGTTCGCGGGAAGACTTGGGCGCCAGTTAGGTCCCCGGCCCCATGGGCTCGATAGGCGCAATGAATACAGCCTGCTTGGCAGCGCGCCTCGCAGCAGCTTCCCGGACGTTGGTTTCATGGGCCTTCTGCAGCGCCCGGCAAAGGCCCACGAGACAGACCATGATGACCAGGTAGCTGAGGTAGAACGGCGACCAAAAGAGCTGCGGAGCTCGGAGGTACACCCAGACGGAGAGCCCGGCGAGGTAGATGAGGATGAGTTTGTTCATGTTTGGCTCGAGTTGTCTCGAACCGGGTGTAGCGAGTGCGTTGGTGCTCGCCTTGCAGCGTCAGCAGCCACCGAGCAGCTGCCTGGCAGACCTGACCCGCGCGAAACTCCCCCAGGCAGCGCCGAATGGAAACGCTATACAAGTGCACAGACCCCGTGCCGCAAGGCCAGACCCTCTTGTTTCCAAGGAACCTGACAACATGACGACCCCCACCGAAGACCGGTTGAACGAGCTCCTGGAGCTCAAGGACCGAGCGCTCAACGAGGCCCATGCGGAAAACAACCGCCTTGAGCACCAGCTGCGCTTCGGCGTGGACTGGATGCTGCATGACCGCAGCGAAGCCGAAGACGAAGTGCTTCCGCGCCCGCGCCTGGAGGTGACCATCTGCGAAAACACCGACTACCACGTCGAGTCCATGGTCACCATGGTTCTGGACGAGCGCGGCGGTGAGGTGCTTCGCGTCCCCATGGGCTACAGCAAGCGTTCGGGCAGCGGCATCCCTGTGGACGAGTTCCCGAGCGAAGGCGACGTTCCGGCGGGCCTTATCAGCTATCTGCCGAGCCTCCTCCACGACGCCTGCTTCTACTGCGAGAAAACGAGCCTGCCGCTGTACGTCGTTCTCGACGAAGACCACGTCTACCGCGTCGTGAATCTGCGTCCCCTGACGCTCGCATCCGTCGACTGATTCGCTTCGATTGAAGCACCCCAGCGCCTGCCCCTCCGGTCAGGCGCTTCTCTTTTGCAGCCATCCAAGGACGACAGTCCGAACTCCCAAGAAGAAAACGACCGCCAAGGCGGTCGTCATTTGAAGGAGTGGTCGGGGAAGCTCAGACTGGCAGCTTGGCGAAGGAGCGCAAGCCCCGGCGACACGCATTCCAGCATCGCTCGCTCATGAAGCGCCCGAACGGCGTGAGCAGGCTGCCAGCAAGCAAAGCCAGTCCCATCCGCGCCAGGTGTATCGTTGGACGCGAGGTCCCGTTGTTGGCCTGGATAGGGGTCATGATGTTCTGTGCGAAGTCCGGATGAACGCGTTGTGCGAGAGGTGTCACCGTGCGCAGATGCCGATGGAGACGATGACGTTCCGGTCATCGAGCTGACCCGCCGTGTTAACCACGACATCGTTCCAGTTCGCCATGTCCGCCTGCAGCGCGATGAGCGCCTTTCTGCGCAGAAGTTGATTTTGCAGTGCCAGGATGAGCGTCTCAGCCTCTTGGTCGGTCATGCGGAGGGACACACCCTCTTTCAGCTGTTGGTCAATTTTCATGTCGCTTAGCGCTGTAGAGGCCTAAGCGCTGTATAGCCAAAGCAACCGCCACTCCCAACCGCGGACCCTGGGCTACCCCCCGGACGCACCTTGCCTGCAATCAGCCGCCGGTGGCCTCGGTCTTCAATGTGGCCGACCCCGGCACCTCCTCCGTCACACCCACGGCTGCCAAGGCGCGCAGCGTCGACTCGATGGCTTCGCGGTACTCCGCGAGCTTCGACTGCAGGAACTCGACGTTGCCTTCCACCTTGGAGCCGTGGTTCGTCGTCACCAGCACACGTTGACCTGCCTTGTCGATGACCCAGGCCGTGCCGTCGCACTCCCAGCCGGAGAACAGCACCGGCGTCGTCTCGACGACGGCGTACTTGACGCCGTCGACTTCCAACCACTTCGCGGCCTCTCGTTGCTGGCGCAGGCTGACTTCGCGAGCACAGTCGAACAGGAAGTCTTCGGTCGCCTCGTCGCCGCTGGTGGCGTCGTAGACGGCATCTGCCGCCGCGGTAGAAAGCGCACGCTCCAGCCCATGCTCGGCCGCAACGTCCCACTTGTCCTCGCGCGCCAGCAGCGCGTCGCGGTCGCCACCCATCCCCGACAGCTCGCAAATCAGCAGAAAGCGTTCGGTCGAACAATTGGACGTGAACTTTTGACGCTTGGCTTCAAACGAGTTCTCGTCATGATAGCCGTAGTGCGCATGAATGCGCGCCAGCTGCGCGTCGGTAATGTCGGCCATCGGCGTCCCAACCAGACCTTGCAACTCCTGCGTCCCGAACTCATCCCACAGCTGCTTGCCGAGGGCGCGCGCCGCCTCGCATTGGTCGTTGACAAGCTGTTGGAAGATGTCGCGATTACGTTGCTGTTGGGCTTGGTCGACTTGCATGATTGTTGTGAAGGCAAAGGGCTCTGAGAAGGAAGTATTTTAGCACAATTTACCTTTCAGTAAACGGCTACTCGTCTTCATGCTAGTTTCAATACATCTCACCCACACCATTCGAACGCCGTCCATATTGCAGGCCGCAATGTAGAGGCTCGCCTGCCTCTCCAGGCTATCAGGTTACCCGCCGGTGCCAAGGTAGGAACCTCGAACAAGTAAAACAAGTGGCTACCCTTTGGACTAGGCTCGAAAACCCCCTACGCCCTGATTTTCATGACGACTGCTTGCGACACACCACAAACTGTACAGCCCACGGACAAGCTCTTGCTGAAGCTATTCACCGGGGTGGTCCTCATCGCAGCTATCGCGTGCGCCGCGATGTTCTGGCTTGTGCAGAAGAGATACGACCATCTGCAGGAACTCCGCCAACTGTCGCTCTACGTGCACGCAGTCGACGGCAAGCAGGTATCGCTGGCAACAGACATCCTGGGCACATCGCGCCAGTACAAAGCCACGCTTCAAGCCACCGCAGGGCTGCATATCCCCTTCGAAGGCGAACAAGTGATGACTTCACTGAGCTACGACGGCCAGCTGAAGCTCTGCAACGATTTCAACGAGTGCTTCCCCCTTGCTGACGCTGGCGACCTGCGCCAAGCCCTGAGCAAGGAGCCGACCTACGCGCAGCAGTTTCTGTACAAGGACTGAGCCCGGGCCAAGCGCTTTGCGCTCGCAGCTCCCTAGGTGACAGAGCCAACGACGTGGCGCGAGAGCTGGCGTGGTGCGGCTCCGGCGACACGGCTTTGTGCCGGAGCCAAGAAAAACCTCGCCACAGGGCGAGGTCGTGAAGGAGTGACGCGGGTTACGGCGCGATGCCGGTCTCCCACGAATAGGTATTCGGGCCGTCCGCTCCGCTGCGGGCGTCGGCGACGAGCCTTTGGTATTCCTCGGACTCGCCTTGTGCAAGATACACGTAGGGTGAGCCGCGGTAGTCCGTGGCGGACTCTTCAGCCATAGGACAGCCCGTCAAGGCTCGCACCATTTGGTCAATGGTCCAGTCCTTGTGGTGTGCCCCGTCGTTGCTGCCATAAGCGACGGCGATGGCCAGCGCCTTGCGGATGCGCTCTTCAGGGGTGCCTGCGGGCAGCGCGGTACTGTCGGTTTCGTTAATGACGCTCAAGGGTTCGTTCCTTTGTGTTGACCTGTGCAAGGTATAGAACTCACGCCGAGCATGCAACTAGCCCACGCGCTGGCCGGTCGGCACATCAGCCCCCCAACGCTGTTTCTGTGACAGAGCCAAAGAAGACGCGCCTGATGCAATAGCACCAGACGCGTCAGTGAATAGCGTCGTTGCGGTCGTTGCCCGCAAGTGCCATGCTCAGGTCGCGGGCCGAAGCGTCAGGACATGCCAGGTGAAGTCGCTGATGCCGTCTTCTTCCTGTATCCAAACCGCGCGCAGGCCCTTGGAGTTGGCCCAGGACTTGAACTCGGCCCAGATGTGGCCATAAGGCTTGCTGGCTGCGAGCTGCGTGTTCGGTTCGATGACCTGGAGCCCCAGCAGGCTCTCGATGTGCGCGTTCTGCGGCGGCGAGGACCGGCTCTTCGTGCCCACCTGGATGCCCATCGACTGCGGCGGCTCGCGGTTGAAGATGGCCGTCGATAGCTGGATGCGCGCGATTTCGAAGAAATCCTGCACCCGCCGGAGGTCGTGTACGTCGGTGCCGGCGCGGCCTACCAGGTAGTGGGGCGATGCGTTGGCCGGGTCGGCCAGGGCCTGTTCGGTTTCGCGCAAAATGCGGCCAAGTGCTTGTGTCATGGGTGGACCTCTTTGATGATGTGGATGCCTGCCTCGTGTAGCAACGCATGGGAGAGCCACAAGAGCACGCCAAGAGCAACCCCGAGCGCGGCGCCGCAGCTGCCTATACGAAGAAGTTCAACCCCGCAGCAATCCCTTGCTGCCAGAATAGGCCCCTTATGATTGTTTTCGAACCCCTCGAGCAACTTCTCCGTCAGCGCGGCTTCACGCTCCAGCCGGTCACCAAGCTGGATACCATCGTCGGCACCTGCACGTACAAGCTCCCTATGCATGAACGGCTTCCGAAGCACGCCGTGCACTTTCAGGGAACCCTCGACCTCGAAGTGACGCTGCATGGCCGCGAAGACTTTTTCGATGTCCAGCTCGGTGGCGTCCATCCGATGGGCTATGGCTACCAAGTCAGCGTCCAGATGGTTCCGTTCAGCGACGTCGAAACGACTGTCGAGGCCAACTTCGACAAGTTCGTCGCCATGCTCACCACGAGCTGGGTCGCGAGCTGCCCCGCCGCGCAATAAGCCATCTCTGCAGCCTCTCCCGACACGGCTTGCGGCTTCATCGATTCTCTTTCAAGAAAAGCCCCTCAACCCGATGGGCTTTTTTCTTGGCGATTTGCACGTTAAGAGTGGCGCGAACCGCTGGAGCTCGAGTGCAACGTGCGTGCTGGCACCACAGCCTGCCGACCGAGGCGATAGCCGCTTAAACATTTGAGAGGTCAAGATTAAGGTGGCGCCTTCGGGTGAGCTCACCGTTCTCACCGGCCATGACCGCAAGGACGCTGTCCAGCATCTGACGCACACGGTGTTGCGGGCTCGTGCAGACGAGTTGTTGGCACTGCAATGCGCTCCCAAGAGCAATGTGGCCAGCGTGCTCGCCAATCTGTTCGACAACCAAACGGCCATTCCATTCGGCGAGTTCAGCTCGCTCTATGTGTTGACCAAGCCGGAGCGCTTCACGTACACGAAGTCGTACGACGACGCCACGTTCCGCGACGTTCGGTTCACCGCCGGCGCCATCCTGGTGTCTGAACACGACACGGTGGACCCCGTCCTGAACCGACGGTTGCTCTCGTACACCTACGCCGCGATTAGCGTCGACCACATGGCTCAACTTGACAAAGCGCTGACCAAGTTCCTCAGCACGCTCTGATTACCAGAGCTTGATTGCAATCGCCTTCGACGCCCAGCCGTGTTGTCGAGGGCGATTTCTTTGGCGCTTCAGCCCTCGCCCTTCGCCAACTCATCGGCATACACCACGTCGACCATGGCATAGAACTCTTGCGCAATCGCCAAGACTTCTTCGACAGACATCGAAGGCATCTTTTGCAGACCTTGCTGAAACGCGTAGAGCACCTTGTACGGGGTGCCGGTCAGACAGCTGTAGCGCGACGTCCAGGTGCCGTCTTCGCGCGCATTGGCATGCGCCAACAACCGCACTTCCTGCAGGTGGTCCAATCGTGCTTTCTTACCCGTGAGTTCCTTGTAGCGCTCGAACAGATAGCTCAGCGTCAGCGCTACCGACTCGGACCGAGACGCCAAAATCACCTCAAGAAACGTCGGCGTCAACGAGATGATGGGCGTGGCCGAGGCCTTGTTTCGAATGGTGTGCGTGTTCATTTGAGCTGTGCCGAAAGGGTTGGTTGATTGCCGTTTTCCAGATTGCCGGTTACCAGGCTCCGCACCGTGCGCTCGTCGCAGCCCACCAAGCGCGCAGCGCTGCTGAACGAGGCCTGCTGGCAATGCTGCCGAAGGAGCTCCGCACAGCGTTGTGTCATGCGGTGGACCGGGTGCATACCCGCAAGAGCTTGCTGAAAAGTCTCGCCACACGCGCGACACTTGTAGCGCTGCACGTTGACGCAAAGCTTTGCCGGCAGGCCCCGCCACGGGACATCGAGATAGCGCGTCGGCTTCATGCCGTGTTTGTAGAGCTGCCCGGTAATCCCGCATTTCGGACATCCTGACGTCGTGTCCTCGAAGGTCACATCCAACAGCGACCTGCCCCCGGCGACGACGCAAGCTCTAACAGTGCAGCCCGCCAGCGCAAGCTGCTTGGTCAGTCGCAACGGCTGGGTCACGGACTCAGGCCCGTGCAGCAATGCGTTGGAGCCGGTCTGCCGTCAACAGCAGTACTTCCGCATCCGACAGATGCTCCAGGCCTTGCCACTGGGTGGGACCGCGCAGTGCGATGCGCTCCAACTCATCGGCCGCGGAAAAGTACATGCGCTCGCGAAAGGACGCCGCAAGCGCTACCAGCTCGTCGAAGACTTCTGCTGCGTATTGGTTGTCTTCAGGTTGCGTGATTTGAGTTGTCATGGCCGGCTGGTCCCACCCGTTAGTCCGTGATTACATTGTAGCGCGGGCCCGAAACTTCCACAAGATAATCCGACCTCTCGCTCACAAAAAAGCGCCCTGTAAAAGGCGCTTGCGATGAATTTGCGGTGAGTTTGCAGTGAAGCCGTGACACGGCGTTCTGCTGCCGAATGCAGGCTTGGAACAGGGCGTCGAGCGCAACAGACGGCTGCTTTTGTGAGCGCGAGGGCACCAGCGACCGACCAAGCAAGAAAGTGTCCCGCACGAAGGCGGGACACTTTGAAGAAGGTGGGGCTTCAGCTCAGACGCAAGTCGACCAAAGACGCCGTGGTCTTGAGATTTTCAAGCGAAATGAGCATCAACAGGAGCTGACCCTTGTCGTAGCAATCGTAGACGATGCCTCGAAGGGCCTTGGCCTCATCAGGAGTTTCCGCAAAGAAGACGACCGTGGCGCGTTGGTCGTCATCGTCTGCCAAGGAGTCGTCCCCTGAGTAGATTTCGATGCCCTGATGCACCGGCGCAACGCCGTCGTACTGAGCCGAGAACTCGCTGCAGCCACCGACTCGGTGGTAGCTGGCTTGGCGTTCAGTGATGTTGATACCAAGCTGGAGACCGACGGGCGTCATCTCCGCAAAGACGCTGGAAATGAGGCGGCGGTTGCCAAAAACGTGTGCTTGCATGATGCGCTTTGGATTGAGAAGTGGGACCTCTCCAGTGTAGGCAGCCCCCGATTGTTCCTCGCCATGAAAAAGCCCTCGACAGTTTGTCGAGGGCTTGAAATCAAGACTTGAATTCGAAGGCCGCCAGGCCGACGCTGGTTACTTCAAGCCGAGCGCCGCGAGGTCCTCGGCGTTGAGCTTGGCCCGTGCCCGTTGGCGAGCCGCTTCCGCCGACGCCTTGCGCAGACCATCGGCACTCATGAACTCGACGGCGTCCGGGCGTTCGAGGGCGAACATCTCGTCGCCCACCACCAGAAGCTTGGCCTTATTGATGGCACCCGCCCCACCCCACCAGCCCTTGCCCTGGCTCATGACTTGTGCGTCGGCCTGCGTCGCGCAGTAGCCGATGATGGGGCCAATGTTGTACTCGTTGCCACCGTCGCCGTGGACGGCAAACGCGTCGATAATCTTGTAACTCATTTTAAGGTGTCCTTTTCGTAAGTGGTGTTGAAGATTGTCTTCAGAATATAGCGAGACAAATGCGAGACAAATGCGAGACAGGTCCGATACTTAAATTCGTGCGCGTTAGGCCTTGTCCGCCTATACGGCACCCTGTATGCGTTTGTTGGTAGTATTCGTGATGTACAGCAGCGCTATCCGTTGCTAACCAATCAGTGCTTCGGACACGTATTTACGCGGTAAACTCGGTCATTTTGCTTATTCCACCTAACTGGCCATTAGAGCCGCGATGGCGGGAGGAATCGATTTCAACGACGAGTTCAACAGCCAGAACCATCCCCCATCAGTGGCTGAGCGACTGCACCAGCCCCTTCGTCAGGCTGTCCGCGCAGCTCCAAATATGCATGCTGGTCACACCGTTCAGCGCGTTGGTCACATGGGCCAAAAGCGCCTCATGCAAGTCTTGTCCGGGTACCAGGTCCGGCATCTCTTGAGCGTCAAGCAGCGTCGCCGAGCTCAACGAGGCATCGTTGATGAAGCGATTTCGCACAACTTCCATGTTGACCCAGCAGGTGCCGACCATGCGGTCTTCCAGCATCACAACCAGGTCGGCCTTGACGAAGAGCTCCGCTTCGGTGACCGGGTCTTTCAGCGAATGCTTGCACCGCAGCACCTCGAAGTCCTTGAGCGAATACGGATACGGTGCAGGCAACGGCTCGGAGTACACGAAGCCTTGGGCGATGAACGCCTGGGCGATGCTGGCCATGAGCTGGGAAAGCAGCTTGGCGCACTCCGGCTTGGCCAACACCTTTTTGCCCGCCATCGCACGTTGCTGAGTGACTTCAGCCATCGACGCTGCCTTGGCAGAGACCGCGCCGGACGCCGTTGCGGGAACAAGAAGGGAACCGGTGGTCGACATGTCGCAGTCTGCCCTTCAGTGGCTCAACGCACGGGTGACCATCTCGGCCCACGCCTGCGCATCCTTGACCTGCAGTGCATTCGGATACTCGGCGACCCTCGCTTCAATGTGTTGGACAGCGAGGGTTTGAATGGCATCGGGTCGGGCTTCGATGACCGAGGGCGACAGAGCCGGGCTCATCCAAAGCATGACCGAATGCAAGGGGACGCCGGCATCTGTGGACGTCGACGTTGCACTTGTCGTCGTTGAGGACAGGGGCTGCGTTGTCGGCAGTTCCTCGGACGCCATTGTGCTGGCCGTGAGACACACCCAGGAGCCGCCAATATTCCCGGCGCCCAGCTCCACTGCAAACGTGACCCACACCAACACCGAGCCGAACCCGAGGGGGTCGTGCGCCGAATGCATCCACCGGCGAAGGTAGATAACGCCATCGTCCACTTCATTGTAGGTGACGGGCACGCTGGCGGACACAAAGCCCTGCCCCTCCAGCGCCTCCAACGCGCGAGACAACAGCGACGACATTGACAGATTGACCGTCGTGCCCGTGACGACCTCCCGCGCGATGTCACGCCTCAGCCCCGCATTGCCCCCACCCACGTGTTGCATCATGGCTGAAGCAAGATGTTGAGCTCATCGCTGAGCTGGGCGGCCGTCGGGTCTTGCGCGAAATGGGCCTCGACCAACCCCTCCAGTTGTTGGAGAAGCGCCATCCTCTGCGCGTCCGTCGTTGGCGCCGTGTCCTGCGACATCCGGGCCAACGTGCGATGGAACAGCGCGCCCATTGCGCGTCGCGCCGCCTCGTCGTCGAAGACGTGCACACTCAGCTCCGCATGCACACTGCCGTCGCTCGGACGTCGAACCGCGAACTCCACATGGATTTGTGCCTGGCTGGACTCGATGTTGTCGCGCACGCGGCGACGCCCGAGCAATTGCCACCAGGACACCGAGCCCTGCTCGTACAGCGTCGTGGGCGCGTCCGCCAAATCGAACCCAGTCGCCTCCAATGCCACGCGAAGTCGGTCAAAAGTGGCGTTCACCAACTTGTGGGCAAGGTCTCGTGCCTGCGGTTGCCGTGTGAACTCTTCGCCCAAGCTTCCGCGACGAGCCTGCGCATCCGCGGCAATTTCGGCGGAACTCCGTTCAAAGGCGGTAGCAGGGACGGCGCACAACATGTCCCCATTGTACCCCACCAAACCGACACTTGAAATAACAGCGTAGCGGCTGTATGCGACAAATACAGCATGGAAGCTGTTGCTGGTTGCAGTCTGGGACTGCCTGCAAATCGACGCTCGGGGGCGCCTTTTCAGGCGCGCGTTTTGGCGCCCAACGTGACGCCTGGCCCGCCTACCAAACGCTTCAGCGATTGTAGAGCGCCGTCCCGCACCGACGCGTTTTGGCGCCGAAGGTGAGTACTGGCCCGCGTATAAAATCCTTCAGCCACTGTAGAGCGCCATAGCGAGACGGTTTGCGGCCGAAATAGACCATTTCCGTCCCTGAAGCACCCGAAACACTCTCGTTTCGACCGAATTTCAACGTTGAAATTGGTGAAACCGGTCCGATTCCGTGAGCAAGTTCACACCTTGGGCGGGGCGCGCACGCGCCTTCCAACACATAGCCAATGTCCTGAAGACAGCTGGCATAGGCTCATCCGCCAAAACCAGAATCGGTTCACCGTACCGGGTAATCACACCAAGGTAACCCTCTACTGTGCACACCGCGTTGTAGGCGCAATCAGGCAAGGCTACCCTTTTAATTAGCTGCAACCCTCGTCTGCCTTTGCCTGGGCAATCTCTGCGCGCAAAGTTGGTTTTAAAACCGAGCGCACATCTTGAACGAAATCGGGTTGCAAAAGTACCTCGCATTTTTGGTCAGCAAGCCAAAGCTCCGCGGCACGTGTTCGGTCGGTGTCGTAGGCGCTTTTGCTCAAGATTTTCGCAATGCCTGACCCGGTCAAGGACAGCCTTGCAACCGTCCTAGGATGCGGCCCCTGCAATTGCACCCATACGATTGAAAGCACAGTTGCGGCGTACGTGTCGCCTCCTCGCGTTCGTCGCTCAAGACTCGCCACCTCAGGGGCGGAAAGAAAGCCGTCTAGTGCCGAGATAAGCAGCTGCTGGTCAGCCCAGACCCCGTATGCGTGGTAGCCGAAGGCAAGAGTCAAAAGGATAATAGTTGACGCGATTCTTTTTTTCATTTGTGAGGGGGAATACTTTCGGTCCAATTTCACTTCCAGGTATCAAGTTTTAAGTAGGACCAAACATCAAGCCCGGCACTTTGATATAGCCAATATTCAAAGGCATTACAGCCCGCTGCCTCGCGCGTCTTGGCGCCTAACGCGATGCCTGGGCTCATGTACGAAAACATTCAGCGACTGTAGAGCGCCATAACGCAAGGGTTGAAAGCTGACATCAACGAGCTTTGACGCCAAAACGCCTGGAACCGCTTAGGTTCGAAGGACTTTCAACGTTGAAATCACCAGACGGGCCCGATTTCGCGCGCACGGTCACACCTTGGACTGGGCGCGCAAGTTCCGCCCAACACATTGCCAGCAACCTCACGGCAACCCGATGACGCCACACCGCCGCCGGCCTCGAAACGGCTTCAGTAACTCAATGCGTCGCCCACTTCTTCGGCCAAGTCGTGTGACAGCTGTGCCAACTCGCGCGTTGTGACCTGGTCGATGAGCGCAAAAGTGGCCGCTCGAACGCCGTCGACTTCCTCCAGCGCATCATGCGCCATAGGGTCGAACTGCGAGCCCCGCGACACGAGAGGCTGGATACCGAACATGTCCAAACACAGAACGCCTTGGTACACCGCGACCGTCATGAGCGCCGAGCCGGCGAGCTGCGGGGACACCCCCATCGAGAACGCAGCCTTGATGCAAAACAGCTGGTTGGTCACGGGGTCCATGCCGAAGGCTTGTGCCTCGCACGTCATCTCCTTGGGACCTCGTTGCGTGAGCGGCTCCACGCCTTTGGCCACCAGGTAGCCCAACGAGCTGAAATGGGCGATGACCGCATCAAGCGCCGCCTGCACCAGCTTGCCCACTCGAGGGTCGTTCACGATGGCAAACGCTGTTTCCTGCCAGACGACGCGAGCGACGCCAAAGGGGTCGAGCGTCCCTGTCTGCGCAGGGTCAAAGATGAATTTTTGAAACTTCGGCCGATTCGGCGAGGCAGCACTGAGCATGACCTGGTGGCAACGTCCTCCGGTGACACCGGACGAGCAAGACGGCAACCAATCTAGCGAGGTGTTTTAGCGCAGTCCCTAGGCCCGGGTTTACCGCCATCGTGAGCTGCTGCCGTGGGCGAGGCCGCTATTGGCTTATCGGCTTATTGGCTTACTGGCTCAGCGCCTCGTTGAGCTCTTGCACGAAATCGTGAACCCGTTCGGTCAGCGTCGCCGCCGTAAAGTCCACGAGCTGCTCCTTGACCCGGCGTCGCAACGCGCCTCGCACGTCCTTGTCCGGCCACTGCTCGAAAGGGGATGTCCAGAACATCAACCGCGAACACAGCAGGTCCTGGCGGTCCGGGTCCACCGGCGTTGCATACGCGCGCAACGACATGAACGTCTCGCCCGCACATGTCAAATCGAGTTTGGCCGTAAAGGTGAGGTCAATCATCACCGGCAGCTGCGAGGTCGGGTCACGCATGAAAAGCCAAGCCTTCGTCGTGCGGTCCGCACCTTGGTCCATCAGGCGAGCCTTCTGCGGCGACACCATCCATTCGAAGCCGTTGGCTCGAAGTTGTGTCTCGGCTTCGGTCACCAGGTTGTCCATCAACGCCGTCACGCCCGGATAGACCGCCATGAAGTCCGCGGCGTCCTTGAGCTGTCGAAGCGCGCGCGTCTCTTGCGAACTCACCGCAGCGATGGAGGCATGCGTCGACAGCGTCGGGAACATCGAGTCCTGGCCCGCAGCGGGGAGCACTGCGGGGGTGGAGTGTACAAGCTCGGGCGTCGAGGCGCATAGTGAGTCAGACAGCGAGTCAGACATCAAGGCAGGCCTCAAGTCAGACCTCGAATCGGACATCGACGCAGCAACTGAAGTGGACATGTGTTTTGACGAAGGTCAGGACGCAACGAGGAATTGTACGGAGCACGCCACCGTCCATTGGACCGGCTCAATGGCTGAGTTTGTCAACAAGGCTGCGCAGCATCAGACCCATCTGTTGCTCGACGTACGACGGCGTCACCGGCTCCAGCGCCTGCAACAGTCGCTCGTTCAAGAACTCCTGCGCCTCGGCCAGACGGTAGATTTGCGGAACCGGTTGCAGTCGGAAAAACTCTTGGCCACAGACCTGGCTCTCAAGCGTGACACTCGCATCCGGGCCCAAATGGGTCACCCGCAAATGTCCGTGCATGGCGCCAAGTTCGTTGGCTTCCAAGGAAATCTCGAGGGTCATCTCCAGGTTCAGGCGCAGTCCCAATAGCGGGTCCTCAAACAGGAGTTCCTCCATGGCAAAGCAGTACCGCCGGCCTTCTGTGGCGCGCGCCCGCGTCGCCGCTTGCGCCACAAAACCGGCCTGTGCCAGCCGGGGTCGCGCCTGAACCAGCCCGGCCGCCAGCACTCCGCGTACGCGTGGTTGCGACAACGCCCGGAAAGCGGCCTTCGACAGACGGGCCATCTCCAGGTGATGCGGTAACGGCGGCTCATTGACCGGTTTGCCCGTGAGCGGCGCCAACTCGGCGTCCCCCAAGAACTTGCCCTTGGCCGTCGGCGCGAACACAAAGGTGTTCGAGGGCTCGGACTTTGGAAACTCAGGTGCAGCCTTCACGCCAAAAGGCGTGGCCGTCGCAGGGTCGAAATTCAACATGGGCGAGTGTCTCGTCTCATCGTGGTTCAGGTCAAAGCGGTGCCTCATGCCGACAACGCCCATGTCAATTCCTGGGCCAGTGCGCGGCTGTCCTCAGACAACTTGCTCGCACGGACCGTCGCCCACTTCGCGACGCAGTGGTCATAGAGCTTCTGCGCACAATGCGCGGTCTGCCCGTCGAAGTAGTCGTTCATCTCCGGTACCCAGAAGATGTTGCGGCGAGCCAATTCGACCCACTCTTGCGTGTTGACCTGCACGTCCGCAATGTCCTGAACAATCCCGTCCGCGCCTGGCGCGCCTTCCACGATGCTCAAGCTGAGCCCGCTCCGTCCCGCATTGCAGATGTAGGTGCTCACCCACCATTGCACCCGCAGTAAGACGGTGTATCCCGTCAAGGGGTCGGTGGCCTGCGCGACCTCCGTGCGATACCACCACTCGGCGGTCTGGGCCGCTGCCGTCGGGGCCCCTGCCGTCAGTTCACCCCGCCGGATACAGGCGTAGCCTTCTGCCGCCAACGCGGTGATGGCCACCTCGAGCGCTTGCTTGACGCCATGGCCGCAGGCCTCGCTGGCCAGGAACGAGCGTGCTGCCTCCTGAAGCAGGTCGCGTTTGTGCGAGTCGGTCAAGCCCCCCGGAGGCGTCGAGGCACGGCTCGTCACGTACACCTGGTCGGTGTCGGCGGATACTTCGATGAATTCGTCAGCGTCAATCGTCGGCATGGAGCGTCTAGGGCGGGTTGTTTGTCTCAGCGGGTCATCAAACAAGTCAACAAGCAGGTCAAGGTCCGACACTGGCGCACAGCATCACCGCCAACTCGTTTGCAGCCACTTTCAAATCGGCATCGGTCACCTGTGCCAGGCTCCCCAGGGCTTGCTGGGTCAGTTGCGCTTGCGCGTCGCCGCAATTGAACAAGCCCGCGATGCGCGGCGTCTCGAACACTTGGGCCGCCGCCAGACACTCCCCGGTCACCGGGTTCGTCCCGGCTGGCGTTCGTTCATGAACGGCGCAGTTCAGCCACGTCCGCGTGCCGGTCGTTTGCGACCAGAAAATGCAAAAGACGGTCGACAACGTCAACGGCTCGCCGGACATCGGGTCGGTCACCGCCGTCGTTGCCATGCGAGTCACCATCTTGGTATTTTGCGTATCGCGAGGCAAGCCCGGCGCAGAGGCCAACACACAACCGTGCGCCTGGCACGCTTCGAGACACAGGGTCATCAGTCGCCGGAGCAAAACGTCCGCCACGTCCTGAACCGCGGTTCGGGTTTCCCGAACCAACTGCAAGAGTGCTCCGTCACGTTGCGCCGAGGGCAACGCGTTGAGGGAGTCCGGCTCGACCGCAGTGGACACGGAGGTGGGCGCGGAAGTGGACGCAGGAGTGGACGCAGGGGTGGGCGCAGGGGTGTGCAGGGACAGGGTCACGGACTCACTCCGTCCGAAATTCGCCGTGCAAAAACTTGCGCGCGGGCTTCCAGCACTTGCGCGTCTTCAGCTTGGAACTTTGACCGGATGTGGTTTTCCAGCCAAGCGAATCGTTGCTCGTTGGTCGAGGCCTCCAGGTGGGTTTGGACTTGGAAGTTCATCGCTCCCGACGTGAACAAGGCCATGCTCCACAGCACGTCGCCATTGGCCATTGCCGCCAGGTTCTGACTGGCATTGACGATGTAGACCACGTTTCCAAACTGCTGCTGCGTCGAAGACACCACCATGCGGTACATCAGCATGAACCCCAGACCGGACCCGTCCCGCCAGGCCTGAATCGAATACAAGTCGTCGTCCCCAATCGCACAGGCACCCAGCAGACCACGCGTCTTGAAGCCTTGCGCCGTGAGCGCATCTTCGACCAATCGGATGCCTTCGGTGAAGATGGACTGGGCGGTGTTCGTGGACAGAAATTGCAACGAAAGCGCCTTGGCCTGGTCATCGGTGAAGGACACGATGGCCGCGGCCTGCCCCGAACTATCCGGTTGGCTAGTCGATGCGCTTTCAGGAGAGGTTTCCGCCAGCGGCGCACTCATCGTCATGGACTCACCCGGTCTGCAATCTGACCGGCAAATATCTGTGCAATGGCGTGGCGCATCCCGCGGTCGCTCTTCGCATACTCCTTGGCAACGTGCGTCCGCAGCTGCTCGAACAAGTCCGCCACATTGTCTGGTGTGAAGCGGGGCCCGACGCGAAACGGACTGGTTGAAAACAAGGGCTGCGAGCCCACCACTTGCGGTTGGCCCCGTGCGTCCAGGTCGGTCACCACCACGGTCAAAGAAGTTTGGCCGAACTGCATGGCGGCCGCTTCGAATGCAAAGGTCACTCGCACCCGCAGCTGCAACCCCATCGTGCAGTCGCGCCAGGCCCCGAGAGTCGACATCGAATAGCCCGTCGGCAGCGCCGCACCCCCGGTAGGCGCCGAGGTGCCGCCCGACTCGGCGTCTTGCGTCAGAAGCGGCGTCTCGCCTTCTTCTTGCTCGAACCCGAGTTTGGTCAGGGCGTCGGTGATGCACTTGCGACCCTCGGCCAACAGGTCTTGCACCAATGCAGAGTTCAAGAAAATGGCCCCCTGCGCCAGCTTCAGTGCGACCGTGCTGGCGGAGGAGTTGCGGACGTCGGCGTCGCGACCGGTGCCGGCATCGGTGTCAGCATCGGTGTCAGAAACCGTGTCACAAACGGTGTCAGCAAGGGTGTAGGGGGTCATGCTCGTCATGTTCTGTTCATCATCGTGCGGCTCGTCAAATCAGGCAATATCCTGCCTTCAAGGACAGACCGAGAACGAGACACGCTTGGCAAACTTGCGCGCAATGTCCTCACGCATTTCGTCCGTGTGCAACGCGTAGTGCGACTCGATGTGCGCTTCCAGCTTTGCCGCCAACCGAGCGTCGAGAGTCGACGGGTCGCCTTCGAACAGGGCAGCGAACAGCGCAGCATCCAGTGGCAGCGCCGGCGCCACCGCGATGAATTCACGCACCAACGGCTCCCGCACCGAAGTGCCCAGGTTCTTAGCGATGGACGCCGACAACCAAACCGAGGTCGTCCCCAACAGGGCCTGCGTGTGCGAGACTGTCATGCCCACCTCCAGAACAACGCCCAGACCGGTGGCCAAGTCGCGCCACGCCGTGTGCGACGTCATCTGGTAATTCCCACCCGACACGTAGCCTTGAGCGTCCTGCTCGAAGCCTTCTGCCTTCAAGGCGGCCTTGACCCGATTGCCGAAGCCATGCAAGACGTTGCCCGTGCTCATGCGCGTCAGTTTTTCAACCGCCGCAAACGCTTGGTCCTCTGCAATCTCGCAAGCAATCGTCGGGTTCATGGGGTTTTCTTCGGCCAAGCGGTCAGGGGCTCAATAGCTCAATAGCTCAAGGGCTCAATGACTCAATGGCTCAGGCGCGTCGTGAGCGCTTGAACCAGATAAGACGTTCCCCGCTCAATCTGAGCGCTGTCCACCGACCCCAGCAGGGACAGTACTTGCGCGCAATACGTTGGCAATTGGTCTGCCGCAACGTTGTCGAACATGAACGACTCCGTGGCCAACACACTCCGTTTGGCGCCCGGCACGTTGTCGCTGATGGCGCCATGCAAGCTCACCCGGCCCGCCAACGTCGGTATCGTGTAGCAGATGAGTGCAAAGCTCACGGACATCTCGTGGAGATTGAGCGGGTCCCACAACGCAAAGTCCAGTCGACGGGTCTGATTGAGCTGACTCGGCCCCGTGTTCAGCACCCAGTCGTTGCCGTACGCCGACTGGTAGCCAGCGGCCTCCAGTTGCGAAATCGCTTCCGTCGCAAGTCGTTCCAGCACCGCGTCGACGTCCGGATGGCCCATCACCTGCCGTGCGCCGGTATGCAGCAAGCCGCGGGCACGAGCATCCGTGTACTGCAGCGGTTTGGAGGAGGCGTCGATAGCGCAAGTCGAGGACATCGGTGAAGACATCGGTGAAGACATCGGTGAAGACATTGAGGTGGTCATGTTGATGCCCGAATTCAGTGCGCCAGATTGGTCACCAGAAAGGTGGCCAGGAACTTCGCCCGGCTCTCCAGCAGCGCCTGCGTCAGGCCGTCCAGGCAACTCAAGTAATTGCTCACCGCCGCCTCTTCCAGGTCGTCGCGCGTGGCCATATTGGACAGCGTGTCGCAGTCGACGTAACGCACGTTGGACAGTGCGTCGGGAAATCCATCCGGACGGATATCCTGGATGAAGCAGTTGATGCCGCCTCCCCCGTACCAGGCGGACTCCACCGAGGTGACCAAGGAAACCCGTATCCACATCCGGTGGTCGCGCATCGTGTCTTCAATTTCCAGCTTGGCTGTGCGGCTCGGAAACTGAGGGTGGTTGCCCGTCTCGCGGAGGATGTTGGAGTCCGTGCGAACAAAACCTTGCTCCTTGAGCGCAGAAATCAACGTGTCGAGAATGCGGTCGAGGGCTGCATCGACGCGTGCGTCGGCCAACACCGTGTTCGACGCGTTGACCAGGTGAGTCCGGATGTCCGCTTCGCTGCGACGCTTGTCGTGGGCGGGCGTGCCCCCCGGAAAGACAGCAGCTGCGGCGCTGAACGCGGCCAAGCCGCTCAAGGTGGTAGGAATGACTTTGGACATCTCGATAACCTTCAACGGCCCAACATGACGGAATACGCTTCGGCCAGGTCCGTCGCACGGCTTCGCATCAGCTCGACTGACACGTCCCGGAGGGCGGCGTCCACCGTCTCCTTGAGCTTCGCGTCGACATCGGGGCATTCTTCCAAGCGCGCCAACGCATCGGTGGAGGCGATGAAGGTACTGCACAGCGGCCAGGTATCGGCCAGTTCCCGCACATGGCAAGCAAGCGACACCGCACCCGCTTCCGCCACGGTGATTTCGCAATGCGTGGCCACCTCGATGCGAAAGGGTTGCTGCGTCAACGGGTCCCGCATCTGCGCCTGAAGGATGCGACCACGCGAGGTGTTGTCCTTGACCGTCCAGGGCGAGTTCGAGACCTCCGTGAGCTCAAACCCGGCTGATTGCATCGCCGCAATGGCGGCGAGCAGCATCGTGCGCAGCGTGGCATCCACCGTGGACAGCTTCAACACGAACACGGTCGACCACGACAGTTCCTGCGCCAGCTCGGGCCGGGTGCGCAGGATGATGGAGGGGGAGACTTCGCTCACGACGTCGGACATACGGTTCTCAATGGCCCATCAGGACAGAGACTTCATTGGCCAGCCAACGCGTACCGCGTTGCAGGTCGTCGTCGGTCACCCCAGCGAGCACGCGGTTGACCGTTTCTTTGATGGCAGCGTCGACGTCCTCACACCGGTTCAAGTGCGGCAGTGCATCCGAGGATACGAAGTAGGTGCTACAGATTTTGCGAGCCGTGCCGCTGACGCTATCGAGGATGTCGCTGACCAGCCAAACCTCACCGGCGGACTCCACCGCGGTGTTGCACCCGGCCGTGACCGCCACGCCAAACGACAAGCCCGTCAAGGGGTCCGTCATCGTCGCCTTCATGGTGGTGCCGCAGGCCCCGGTCTCCTTGAGCGACCACCGACCCGTCAAAATCTCACCCAACTCGAAGCCCGTCGCGCCCAAAGCGGCGACCGTGGCCTGCAGGGTCTTCCTCAGCGTGGCTTCGACCGTTTGGACTTGGATGACGAACGCAGTCATCCACATCAACTTGGCGGCCAGCTCCGCAGGGGTATGCAGAATGGGGCCCTTGGAGCTATAGCCCGCCAGCGCCGGGATTTCTGCGGCGTCGAGGGGTGCGAGGGGAGCCGCCTGAGCAGGGTCGATAGGGTCCAGCTTGTCAACAAACTTGTCAAGCTTGTCAGACGCGAGAGTGCACGAAGTCATGGGCTCAAGCCTCCCGCGCCAGCGCCAGCACGCGCTCCGCCTGACCCTGTTCGAGCGCAGCGCGCGGCGTCCGACCTTCCAGCCCTGCCTGCGGCGACTCCAGAAACGACAGCACCGCCCAACCCTCTGGGGTACCAAGTGCCGCCGTCAGCGCCGGAAGCACGTCCCACACCGCCGGCTCAAACTGCCAGTTCGGAAGCCGAAACCCTCGCTTGAGCTGCGTCAGGCCGATGCAGCGTCCGGTCGAAATCCACTTTGCGATGGTGATACGCGAAACACCGGCCAGCTCCGCAGCCTCGGCCGTGGACACCATGTCAGCGGCTTGCAGTCGCGCCGTGCGCGCCGGCAGGCTCTGCTTGAGCAACGCCTTGGTCTGGGCGACAGACGCATAAAGGGTGTCAGGGGAGGTGGTCATGGACGTTCTGGAGCGAACCGATGCTTTCGATAAGCTCGATAATACCAGAAAGTCCGAGAATAAGCAAACTCTGCGTAGTTCGATAACTCTGATAACTGCTATGACTGCGATAACAGCTCAAGAACATCGAACCAACGTGTTGCCCTCAGAGACCGGTCCGTGGCCGGTCAGTGGAGTCAGTGGAAGGTCAATGGCCGGTCCGTGCCGAGTACCTCTGTCAAGCGTTCCACCAACATCAACGCAGCCTGCCCCAGCTGTTCATCCGTGACCGATGCAAAGGACGAAGAGGAGGACTCGGCAACGGCTTCGTAGAGGTCTTGGACCGTCGCCAGGTTGCCCAGGGTCGGCGAGGTGTGAACCAGGACATCGCACAAGAAGTCCCGGTTGAGCGACTCGGTGTTGTCGTCGAACACGACGCAGCGTAGGCGAACGGCGCCTCCCCACGGAGCCTCGAGCGCCACCTGAAACATGACAGCGAGGGTCAGTTCGTGCTCCCCGGTCGGGTCGTCGAATACGCGCTCGATGAGTCGCATCGCCAGCTCCGGGCCCTCAAAAGACATCGGTGCCCAGTCCCGTTGCGTGGTTCGGATTTGAAAACCGGCCGCTTGCAACGCTTGTTCGACCAGTAGGGTCTGCGTCTGCAAAATCTCCTCCGCCAAGGGGGAGTTGAGGATGTGCGGAGCGAGCTTGACCAGGTGCGCGTAGACGACTTCGTCGCTGCGAACAATCGGCGGTGCCCCGGGGATAACGCTGGAAAGAGCCTCGGCCATGACAAACCACGATGTCGTTGAAGCCTCGTCTAGCACAGCGCGCTTAGCTCGTGGCGGCAGGGCCGAGCAGCTCGCTGTCTCCAACTGACCTCCACTGACCTCCCGTTGCCTCAAAAGCTCAACGACTGCACCAACTGCTGCACCATCTCGTTAGCCGTCTCCGCAAACCGGGCGACCTGAACCGCCTCGTACGCGTCAACGGTGGCCCTCAGCGCATCCCCCATCTGGTCCGCCGTGGATACGTTTACAAAGGTGCGGATGTCAAAGGCGTCCACAGTCGCCAGCGGCTGCTGGTTCTTCCAGAAATCAACGCTGTAGACGCAGACTCTCAACGCCACGGAACCTCCGTGAGCCACCGACAGTCCCGCCGCACACATCACCGACAGGTTCAGAGACCGGTTCGTAGACGGGTCCTCAAACTGGAACTCCTCCACGCGCAACGGAAGCTCGTAGGTGTCCAGCAATGGAAACGCCACCCGCAGCGAGGGAACCACGAACCCGGCCGCCGTCAACGCTGCGAAGCTCTCCCGAGCCAGCGCTTCCAGGCAATGCGTGATTTTGGGGTGGTTGAGCAAGAAGTCCGTCGTTTCTTGCAGCTTGGTCGCCATGTCGGCCGGCGCAGTCGGCTCGGCCCGCCACGCATCAAGCGCCTTGCCGGAGAACTCGCCCGGGTCGCAACCGAGTAGCTTGTAAGCGCCTGGAGCAGGCCTCAAACCGGGAGCGCTCGGCATGCTCGGCATGCTCGTCATGCTCGTCATCACCGACTCTGCCGAATGGAGACTTCGCTGGCAAACACGTCCAAGGCCCCCTCGTGGGCGGCGCGGTCTGCCAAGGAACGCTCGACCAGGCTCTGGGCCAACCTCGACAACAGCTGAGTCACGGCCTCCTTGGGAGGCCCCACCAGTTCGTGCGCGGGAAAAAGCTCCACCGCATCGGACGTCACCATGTCGGCAGCACCTCGTGACAGCTCCCCTTCGGTCTCGGCCACGCGCAGTGACAACGTCGTTCGGCCGCTCCCCGTTGTGGCCACCGTGAGTCGGCCTTCGAGCAAAAAGCTTGTCTCTGAGGCCGGGTCTTGCCACGTCTGCACAATGCTTCGATATCGAGTGAAGGTCGTTTGCCGAACCGTGTCGTCGCTGTGGAACAGCTTGACGAAGCCTTGTGCCTCCAACGCGTCGCGGCCCCGCCTCAACCATTCGGTCACTACCGCCTTGACTTGCGAGGAGTTCATGAACTCCCCTGCGACCTCATCGATTTGCGTCGCGGTCAATGTCGAAGAATTGTCCGAGGAACCATCCACGTAGTCATCGGGGGGACGAAACGCAGATTTTCCCTTGCCCGGGGGACCCATGCCTGCCGACGGCAACAGGCTCAGGATGCGTTCGGCGATTTCTAGGGCCTGGTCCAGTCCCCCTCGGAATGGATTGAACGTCAGTGCCTCCCCCGCCTTGGCGGGCAACTCAACGGACTTCCCCTTCCGACCTTCCGCTGACTCGCAAAACTCTGTGGTCTCTGGCAGAGTCGGGCCACGGGCGGAAATCGGGTTCAGGGGCGCTGTCATGACCGCCTCAATGGCACTGGCGCTGCAAGACATCTTGCAGGAAGGCTTGCACCGTCCGTTGCCGGTTTGGCAACGGCAGCGCTTCGAGAACGTCCGCCAAGCCGCGGTGCAGCTGCGCCAACGCCGCGTCGGCCTGCCCGCCCACACGGCAAGGCGCAGTCAGGTATTGCGACTCTTGCACAAACGGGGCCCGAGGGTCCGTCAAATCAGCCAGGGTTCCCGTCAGCTTTGCGGACAAATACGTCTGTCCAAAAGACGTGGGCGCCATGTACGCCGCCATGTCCGTCTCCACCACCATGCTCGCATCGAGTGCGGGGTCTCGCCACAACTGACGACGCAGCCGTTTGCAAACCCCGTCCTCCATGGAAACACCTTCCCCCATCGGACGCACAAACTCGAAGCCGTGCGCTTCCAGCCCAGTACGCACGACTTGCGACCAGGTCTCAAGCGCGTCGTTGACTTCGTCGGAGCCCACGAAGGCCAGAACGACGCCGTAAAGCTCGCCTTCGGTCAGGACATCGGGGGAGAACGCAGACATTTCAGAAAGCAGGCATTTCAAACTTGCAAGTACACAATAGCAGGTGTTGCCATTGTAGCGGAAGCTCCCGCCCCTGAATAGGTCCCCCTGAATGGTCCCCTGACCAGAAAGACCCTATCTCGGAGGCGGCCCTGCTAAGCCCGTCTCCATTTCCCGGTCAACGGCCTTCAAGGCGTACGTGTCGCGCCAACTTCTTGCACAAAGGGCTCCAGACAGTTTTTACAGCGCGCGGGCGACAGCTGCTCGTAGCCTCGTTGCACCAGGGCCGACAAGGACTCAACCGACGGACCGGCCTGCGGCGATGCGCCCAGCTGCGCCTGGGCCATGTCGAAGACCAATTCCGCGAAGTGCGACTCCGGAAAGCCCAGGGCGTCTCGATGGTCGGCCGCGCGATATCGAATGCGGCATTGCCCTTCCGGCGGGGCCTGATGGGCGACAAACAACGACGTTTCGAGAACGACAGCATGGCCCGAGGCCGGGTCGTGCCAAGTCTGCAGGCACGTGCGTTCGCACCTCGTGGGCCACAACCGGGTTCTCGTTGCGCCTGCGCTGCGCAGCACAAAACCCTGTGCTTCCAGGTATGGCCGTGCGAGCTGCATGCCTTGGGCCACCAGCGTCTCCGCCGCGCTGGACTGGATGTAGCCCCGCGCACACTCGGCCGCCGCCTCGGCAAGCGCCTGGCTGATGCAGGAACTCGAGGCATCCGTCACCGGTGTCTCAAGCACAAGCGGATTGGACGCATTGGACGAATTGGCCACGAATGCCCTCTCCCTCACCCTACGGCGTCCGCTTCGCGCAAACATCTTGCACGAACGGTTCCAGGTACTCTTGCTGGGCTGTCCTCGCCAGGTGCTCGAACGATTGCTGCAGCGAAGCGCACCACGCCTGGAAAGCGGTCGCTGCATCGGGCTCCTGCGAAACGTCGCATGGCGTCATGGCCAGCACCAACTGGGAGTGCTTGCTGTAATCGTCGAGTTCCCGCAAGGTGTCGGCCGCGCGCATTCGAAGCGTGCATTGGCCCACCATCGGAAAGCGCTGGCCCACAATCAGCGCCCCTTCGACCGCGAGCACGTTGCCCGAGGCCGGGTCGACCCAGTGCTGCAAGCCCGCACGCATGCCGTTGTACTTCCTGAACCGCGTCACCAACGTTTCTGCGCTCTGAAGCCGAAACCCCCGGGCCTCCAGGCAGGTATGCACCCAGGTCATCCAGGCGTTGACGACAACGTCGGCTTCTACGGAGTTCACGTAAGAAGAGGCAATGGCTTGCGGGTCGACCCCCGGCGTTCGCCCGGCGGTGGCAGCCATCATCGGCAGCGGTGGGGAATTGGCAACAGCCGGGCTGAACATGGAACTCACAATAGCAGTTGTTGCTATTGTAGCCGATGCCAAGCCGCACGAATAGGGACTCCGGGTCAGGGGACTCCGGGTCAGGGGACTCCAGCTCAGGGACTCCGGGTCAGCGACTCAGGGCCTCCGACACCCGCTGCGCGAACGTCGTCGCAGCCTCTTGCCGTTTCGCCGTCGAACCTTGTCCTGAGTCCGGTGTCAAGCCCGCCGTCAACGTGCGGGTTGCTTCCTCGACCGTCGCGCCGAGCTCTCTGACGGGCGCCAAGGTCACCATCATCAGGGCCATCACGCGGTTTGACTCGAAGTCGGCCACATCGGGCGCCGCTTTCAGCCGCAACCGGGTGTAGCCGGCCAGCTGCCCACTGCGGCCCACGCTCAACTCGCCTTGAACACAGAACACTGTGTTCGTGAGCGGGTCGAACCAGCTTTGATGGGCAACCAGCTGCGCCACCACGGAGGTCTTGGTCGTCGACTCCTTCCATGAAGACGTCCACTCGAAGCCGGCAGCCGTCAAGGCCTCTCGCGTTTGATGCAGCCAATCGCGCAAGGCCTCCAACGCGTGCGGCGTTGTCATGAACGCCTCGACGACCTCATCGACTTCGGCCGACTGCGCCAGCGAGGTGGGCAATGGCGAAGCCGGAGAGCCTTCCGCTTTGCGCGCGGTCACCCGAATCCAGGGAAAGCGACCTTCCACTCGTAGGTTGAGGGGCTGGCGTTCAGCAGCAGGGTTGACGTTGAGTTCGAACATGACCAGCGGACTCTAATGGATTTTCAGAGGACCCGACTAATGCCTGTCAGGGTGTGAAGGCACCCGAAACCTGCGCTGCAAACATCTGCGTGAGCACCTGACGTCGACTTGGCGCGCGTTCCTTGCAGGCATATTCAAGCCCCGCCGACAAATTCGACGAGACCTCCTCGAAAGTTGTCCCCAGGAAACGGCGGTCCACCAGGTGGTCTGTGACGACGGCAAAGCCACCCTGGGAGGAGAACTCCTCTTGCGCACGCGCTGCCTTCAGCCGCAGTCGGGTCGAGCCCGCCACAGTGCCGCTCTTGCTCGCCAGCAGTTCGCCTTCGATGAAAAACCTCGCATCCGTCAAGCGGTCATGCCAACTCTGCACCATGGCGCGCTGTGCGACGGTTCTGCGCTGCGGCGTCACGTCCGACCAGGTCGTGCACAGCTCGAACCCGACCGCCTCCAGAGCTGCCCTGGCCGACAGCATCCAATCGCGCAACAGCAGTCGCACCGCCTCGGACTGGACGAACGCATCGACCGCCGCGTCCGCTTCGGGCGAGGCTGTCGCGACGCCTGGAGCCACCTTTAAGGGCACGGGCACCGACACCGGCACCTGCATCGGCTTCGAAACCTCCGCGGAAATACCTTCAGGCTGACTGATGGTTGAATTCATGGGCAGCACCTCATGGACAGCACCTCGCACAAAGCTCCTGGGCCATCGTCTCGAACAGGCTGTCGTATGCTGCTCGATGCGACTCGCTGATGTTCTCCAGAAGAACTCGCAGCAACTCCTGGGTAGCTTGTTCCATTGTCTCGCCCAGGTCGTGCACATCCGAGAGAACGAGCCGAGCGCGTCCCAACGCCCCGAGCACCGTGTCCAACTCGAAGATGTTGTCTGCAACCGCTGCGTACAACACGACCTTGCCGGCCCTTCGCGGGGTGGTACTGACCACCAGCTGAACGCGCAGCAGCAGGGGGTGCCCCGTCACGGGGTCCCGCCACCGCTGGAGAATTCCGTGCAGCGCATTGCCCGGCGACAAGTTTTCGGACGGCCCCAGCGTGGCCAGCCACTGGAAGCCCCGAGCTTCGAGAGCCTCCCTCACCGACGCGAGCGCCAAGTTCAAGACCGATGTCGCAGCCTCCGCGGCCAGCACAGCCGTGCCCACACCGGTCAACTCCTCCTGTGTGAGCCGGGAAACTCCGTCCGACGCCATCGACTCAACGCGCCAAGTACGTCGTCACACGACGTGCGAAGACTTGTGCGGTGCCTCGACGGGTGGCTACCTCGGCCGGCGTCTCGGCCAATTTCAGCTCTTCCAGCAACCGCGCACTGGCCTCTTGCACCGTGTTGCCCAGCGAATGACCGGTGGTGGACACCAAAGGCTGGCGCAAAAAGATGTCCCACTCGCTCGCAGCCCCTGGCGCGAGCGTGTTTTCAACGCCCATGTGCAGTTGGATGGTTCGCGCACCGGCCGCGGCCACCGTCTTGTCCACCATCAAGCGAGCACGGCACAGTAACACGTTGCCCGAGGCCTTGTCGAGCCAAAGCTCATCCACGGTTCGGTGCCAATGGAAGACCGTGTCGTCGGGTTCCGTGTTTCGGGGCCATTGCCCGTCCCGCGTCGTCCGCTCGAAACCTTCCGCCTCCAGCGCCGCACGGATGTCGTCGAGCACGGCCAAGAGGTAGTTGCCCACCGGACGGCTGTGGATGAACGCCAAGATGACATCCGACCGCTCTTCGCGAGACAAGCCCGAAACGGCGCCCCCGCCCGCGTTCCCGGCCCCGCCGCTGGCTTTGAAATCTGCGACTTCGTCTGGCGACAAGCCGAAATCCGAGAGGGTCTGGGTGCAGAGCATTGTGCCATTATAGTGGCACGCACCTCCTCGCGGGGTCCGAGTGTCGCGCCGAAGAAGGAAATGGAGAAAATCCGTCAGCTATTTTCGCTAGATGGGCTAGCTTCTCTAGCGATGGCCCGCGAGGGGAGAATCTACCCGCAGCCTCAAGGCGCCCGGCACGTCGCCATCTGAGCGACGAACGCACCAATGGCTTGCTGCTGCGCCTGGACAGCCTCATCCTGGCGCGCACGGGTCAACACCTGGGCAAGCGCCAACTTTGCCAGCTCCGGTCGAGTACTCAAGGAGGCAGGCGCGCAAAGGGAGAGCCGCTTGTGGACAAAAAAGCGATGCCCCTCGTGGTCCTCCTTCGTTTCCGCAAACGTCATGCAGAACTCGCTCTGCCCCGCCGACCACTGCCGCTTGTCCATCACGAACTCGCCGCCGAGAACCAGGTCGTGACCTGTGACCGGGTCGCGCCAAATCTGACTTTGCGCGACCGCCCAGGTGCGGGGCTGCTTGTGAACGACCGGCGGCGTCTCTTGCTGGAATGCAAAGCCCTCGGCCTCGAGCACCGTTCCAATGCGCCGTACCAAGTCTTGCACCAGCGCTGCAACGTCCGGCGTACGAACCAGGGTCTCCACCATGAGGTCCAACTCCTGCGCGCTGAACGCGGGAGCCTGCGGCAACATGTTGGAGATGTCAAAGTTGATGCCCTTTGATGCGCTCGTTGAAGCGCTCGTTGAAGCGCTCGAGGATGCGTCCTTAGAAGTCGCCGCGTCGTTCTTGAAGAACTCCACTCGTTGCCGGAGGTCTGCCCGCGCCTTGAGCTCCGCATCTGGGTCTGTCAACAGAGCCATCACCTCCTCGACCGACTTGCCCACCTTGCCCGAGCCCGAGCCCGATACTGCCGCCGTCGGCGGAGCCGAACTCCCCGAACTCCTTGCATTCGCGCCAACACTTTGCGTCGACGTCTTGGCCGCCGGCTTACCGCCATGCGCAATCCAGTGCGTCAAGTGCGCAAGAAGTTGAGGGAGGCGACCGGCCATGACGTAAAACAGAGGAAATCAGGGGTTGTAAGGCAGTGCGGGGCTGAAGGAGACCGAGCCGAAGGGGACCGCCCTTGAGGTGTAGGCCCTGCCGTTAGCCTTGATGCGCTTCGGTGCAAGGCATCGCTCAAACCACCACCGCCTTGGCTGCCTCGGCTGCAAACGTTCGAATTTGCGTACGAAGCGCCTCGCCGTGCGACTCCATCTGATAGCGAGCGAGTGCTTGCATCAGTCCCCGAGAAAGTCGGGTCTCCAGCACATCGGCCGACGTCTGCAAGGGAAGCGCCGGCGTCAACACCAAATCCATGCGTCCAAACAGCTGCTCGGCATTCAACTCCACCTGGGAATTGGCCAGTTTCAGGCGAAGGCCGCTCGCGCCACTCGGAACCGTCACCATGCGCCGCGTGCCTGCCTCCAGCCGAATAACGCGCTTGGGCACCGTGAACAAGACTTCCAGCAACACCTCTTTGTGCGTCAGCGGGTCGAGCAGCGGCGCCACCAACTGGTAGACATCCGCGAGCGGCCGACCGCCGAGCGTGGTTCTGGCCGCGCCAGCGGGTTTGAACCCGTGCAGGGCCAGTGCCTGCGTCGCGCGCATCATCGCGTCGTGGACGAACGCCTCCACCTTGACCAAGCCCGTGAACTCTGCCGCCGCCTTGTTCAGGAAACGCCGCAGCGCGACACTGCGATGGTCGTCACCGGCCAGCTCCACCGGAGTGGTCAATGCAAGGGGAGCGTCGCCCGAAGGTGTTGTCGACACACTGGACGGCGTCCTGGTTCCCGTCGGAGGTTGTGTGGGAAGCTCCCTTGTGACTGCCCCCTGCTTCGAGACTGCCGTCGACACCGGAATCGAAACGCCCTTCGTCACGTCCTTCACCACGTCCTTCGGCACATCCTTCGTAACATCCTTCGTAACATCCGGCGGCAGGCCTGCCTGCAAATCCGGTTCGCACCCGAAGTGGCCTGCGGTGTCCGTACCGAAGTTGCGACGCGCCAGCGCACGGCCAAGCCCTCTCGCTCGCAAGGCGTGCGACAGCCTCGTCAGAAAAGGCTTGCGATGGATTGCGGATTTCACGGAGGGCGCAAAGGAAGCAGGCAGGGTCGTCGAACCGGCGGACGAGGTACCAGCAGATGTCGAGCCTGCCGAAGTGCTGCCGCCATCCGTCGGCCGCTTAAGTTCCGCGGAAGACGCCGTCACCACGGTCACCGGACGGTGGGCACGGTCTTGCGCCCGTCGACGCGGATGAGTCTCACCGGAGGCGGTCGAAGACGCCACCGACGGAGCGGGCATCGCACGGTCAGCGAGCTTGCGAACGAGCTCGCGGGAGGAGTCCCGGGCAGAAATACGAGAAGAGCCCGAGGGGGACTCGGAAGGGGACTCGGAGGAAGACTTTTCAGAAGGCATAGGAACAGCTCAGTTCAGACCGGTGACTGAAATCAACAGGGACATCCATCAACAGGGACATCCACCCCTCAGCGGCTTTGATGCGAAGCCACTTGTCGGATGAAGTTCCCCACTTGCAGCGGAAGTTCAGACACGAGGCTTTGCGCCAGCGACGTCTCGACATGGGCCCGCAGCACGCGAGAAATCCCCTCGGCCGTCGTCCCCAGGTTACGGCGCCCACTCAAGGACACTTCCGTGGCTGCGAAGTGGGCCCCTGCGTCGAGCTGCTCAAGCTCTTCAGCCAGGAGAACGCCCAGATACGTGACTCCCGCATCCTCAACACGAAGGGGCAGCGTCAAGCTGGCCTTCAAGAAAAGAGGCCGACCCGTCAGCGGGTCCAACCAATGTTGCAAGGTCTGGCGATGGCACCATTCAGCGCCTCGAACGACACTCAACGAGCTGGTTGCAACGAATTCGTACCCGTCGTCCACCAGAGCCTGTTGAATTTGGGTAGTCCAGAGGGTCAGCGCCTTCTCCGCCGTCACCGAGTCCGCGAACTCTTGGGCGAGCTCAGCAAACGCCTTCGCATCAAAATGCGTCCGCGCTAAGTCGGCTTCGAGATAGCCGAAGTGAGCGACATGCATTGACGCCGCTCCTGCCGTAGCTCCCCCCGTAGCGCCCGACACGAGCGCTGCCTTACTGGCAACCGTGCGGTAGCCCGTCGACATCAACTTCACCGGGCCCATGGCGAGCAGTTTCCTGGCAAGCTCCACGCTCCGAGCCGAAATCCCCGTCGGACCCGCCCCCAACAGACTGGGCATGGCCGTCAGCGCGGCGGTGGGTTTCATTGCGGACTTCGTGGCCATCGTCCTCATGGGCTGTTGCGTTCCGCGACTTGAGCCGCAAACGCCTTGGCCATCGCGAGCCGTCTCGCCTCGGTGTCCCCGCCCAAACCCGACCACGCATGGACATTCAGCTTCACGGTCGCCTCCTCAGTCGTCGGCCCCAGATTGCAAGGCGGCGTGACGAGCAGGTGCTTGTGCGCAAAGATGCCGGCCACACGCCCATCCTCGCGCCCTTCCGCCATGGTCAACCTCATCCGGGTATGGCCTGCATCCTTGCGCGTGTTGCCAGCAAAATACTCTGCCTCCATCCACCAGGTCTGCATCGTGAGCGGGTCGTGCCAACGCTGAAGCAACTGCCGGTTGCAGCCGAACACATCTGTGAAAACACTTTGCGGTGAACCCTCGCCCTTCACGAAGCCCTGAGCCTGCAATTCGTACTCGGTCTGCTCGACCCAGTCTTGAAGCGCGGTCTCGGCCAGCTTGCCCTGCATGAAGGCTTCGACGACCTCCAGCACCTGCGCATCGTCCAACGCAGAGAGCCCCGCGTTGGGAAGGAGGCGGACGGTTTTGAGCGTACCGTCCCGGGCGCTGCCATGCGACACCTCCACGACGTCGGGCACTGAAATGAACTCCAGCCCCATGCTGAGTTCCGAACCCGGCCCCGAGCCCACTCCCAAACCGGGGTCTTCGCTGGCACTGTTCACCGAGCCGTTGTCGAAGCTCTCGTGGACGCTTTCATCAGCACGCTCATCCGCACGCTCATCCGCACCCCCATCCACCCGCCCAAAGCCCAGCCCGGCAATGAGCGGCGCAAAGCCTCTCATGGCATCAAAGGGGGTTTCGCTAGGGGCGGACATCATGGCAACACGTGGGAATGAGGACGAGGGAGCGAAGATGGGGAAAGGAGAAGCAGAAAGGAGAACGCGACGTGAAAGCCTGAAAGACGAAATGACTGAAATCCCGGGCCGACGTCTTGCGTCGTTTTTCAGTAGCTGGCGTGCTCTGCGACCTTGCGAACAAAATCGGCTACCAGCATTGTGCGCGTTTGCGTCTTGTGCGGGTCGTCGCAGGCTATCTGAACATGATGCACGAGTTGGTCCCGTGCGCCAACCACCGTGCCACCCAAACTGGCCGGTGCCGTGAAGTCGTACGAGCAACGGGAGAAACTGGACGAGGGGCCGGTGCCGTTGACCCCTTCAGCCATTTCCAGCTTCAGCCGAGTTAGCCCCGCAACAGACCGGCCCATCAATCCGATATACCGGGCCGTCAACTTGAGGAACTGCACGGCGGCCGGGTCGAACCAATCCTGTTCCACGGCAAGTTGAACCCCAGCCGTCACCCCCGTCACCCGGGCGGGTCGCGTGGTACGCAGCACAAACCCTTGCGCCTGCAATTGGTCTGCCGCGACCTCTAGCCAGCGCTCCAGCACCGTCATCGCCGCGGGCAGTCGCATGAAGTCTTCGACCGCATGTTCCACCTTCTCGCTGTTGACCACGGGTTCCAAGGACGCGGCTGGACCTGTGCCTGCGACGGCGGTCGCCAACATCTCGGCCAGCGCGTCCGGTACACGGGGGTTGGCGGGGTTGTGCGTCAGGTCGAACACCGAGGGAGCGGCGGCAAAGACTCCGGAAGCCTCTAGCGCAGCGAGCCTGTCCGCCACGTCATCCGCCGCTTCAGCTGCAGCGGCGTCATGCGTCAAGTCGAAGGAAGTGGGAGCGGTTGCAATCAGCATGTGGCGGTGACTCAAGTTATCAGCGGCTCAATGACTCAGGTAAGCGCAGACCTGCGCCACAAAGGACTCGGCATTCGCTGGACGCGTTTTGGCTTGCGCCTCCTGGATGGCGCGCGTGAGGCTATCGTTCAAGGTCCACCGAGCCTGGGTGAGCGTGCCCTTGAGCCGACACTTGTTTCCAAGCGACAGAACTTGAGCCGCAACCGACTGCGTCGAGAACCCCGTCGACGGACCGGTCAGGTCTCCGAGCGACATTTCAGCCAGGAAGCGGATATGGCCCGTCCCCGTTTCGGCATGCTCGACCAACATGGACGCACATAGGTGCAGCATCTGGTCGGACACCGGGTCGTACCAGGCCTGGTCGATATAGCGGATGGTCGTCACCGTCGTTCGAGCAGGAACGACTTCCGCGGTCTTTTTCAGCCTGAAGCCCTGGAGCACCAGCCGCGACTCGAGTTCACTCAGCCAAGCCTGAAGCGCCTGCTTGGCCACGTCTTGCGTCATGAACACATCGACCAGCAATTTGATGTCCTCAGCGCCCAACAGCGTCAGGTTCGCAGCGGAGGTCGGAGGTGAGCTCGAAAGTGAGCTCGAAAGTGAGCCCTCGGGTTCCCCGGGCGAATCCAGGGGGTCCGCCATCAGCGACTCTGCCATCCGAGGCTCGGGCATCAGCGACTCGGGCATCAGCGACTCTGACATGCACAAACCTTCGCCACGAACTGGGCCAGGGCTTCTTGGCGAAGCGCCGGCGCCAGCTGCGCCAACCCCGTGCGAACGTGCTGCTCGAAGTTCGAGCGCACTTCACCGAGCGTGTTGCCCAGGAACGTCGACTGGCTGACCACCAGGGCATGCGTGGCCACCATGCCCTCCCGCAGCGGCTCCATCGTCTGGTCGTCCACGCCTTGTAGCAAGAGCGTCAGGGCGCTGTAGCCTATCAAGGCCGCGGGCGTCACCGCCGACAAGCCGGCCGTGAAAACAAAGGTTTGTTCGCACGCCCCGTCGTACCAGCGCTGGCGACTCTTCAGGGTTGCGGTCGTCGATTGCTCCTCGACACTCGTTCCCTCGTTGTCCAGGAAAACGAAACCCTGCGCTTCAAGCGCTGCCGAGACATCGCGCTGCCAGTTGAACACGGCGCGCACGGCCCACTCCTGCTCCAGGGCTCGCGAGACCGCTTCAACCAGAGGCGCTGCCGGCTCGGGCGGCTCGGCCTTGCGCACTCCCGCAGCCCAGGCTCCCGAAGCAATCACCGCGGAAGGGGAGGCCGCCGCAGACGCAGACGCAGACGCAGACGAGATAGCTGAAGAGGTCATTGCCTTCATTTTAGCGCTTCGCGTCTGTCCCGACCACATCGAACAAGTAAAGAACCTCTAGACCATGATAAATAGCGGACCATGTGTAACTGCACAGTACGACAAACGGTCGTGAGTGACGGCTGGCCACGGGCAGAGACGACTTCTTCAACGACTTTGACGCACGCAGATGTCGGTCACCATCGCCTGTTCGGTTTCATGCCGGTGTCATACATTTCTGCGGCAACCAGGCGACCGCCAGGCCCTCTTCGACATCCCTGCCGGCCATGACCGTCGGCCCCGACGGAAGCGCAAGCTGCCCGCACAGGGCAAAGGTCTGCCCCACCGCCGCGTCGTCAACGAGCACCGTCTGGCGGGCTCGAACACTGCGCGGCGACACGAGTCGATACGACTCCACCGAGCCGATTGGCTGCAATTCGTGGACCGCCAGCGCACCCAACACCCGGCTCAGCCACTGCGCGAAGAGCGCTGTCGCACACGCTGAAACCAATGAACTCCACGCACCCCGGATGGATGTCCTTGCCGTCCCGTCGGACGGTCGACGAAGCCGCTGGAGCCTCGTCGACGGGGAGCTTGGGACGTGCGGCCGCAGCGTTTACTCCCGCCTCCGCGCCCCTACAGGCTTGCTCAGCCGGGCCGCAGTCCTGACGCGTTTGACGCAGGGGACCCTGACCTGTTCATTGGCGTCGTTCATTGGCGTAGTCGCGGCTCCCCTCTCATTGGCTTTGGCGCGCGCAAACCTCGGCCACGAACTCGTCGAGGGCCCTCGGCAGGCTCGCCCGGGACACTTTTTCCAGCCCTTCCTTGACGTGCTTCGTCAGGAAAAAGCCTGCCCGCCGCATCTCGTCCTTGAGCACCAGGGGCGGACTCAACGCAACTTCTTTGCTCGACACCATCTCGTCCGGAACGGAGCTATCGAGCTTGGCAACCAGCTTGACCCCCAGAGCGCATTGTCCGGCCACCCGCGCCCAGACGGGCAGTCGCAGCCAGGCCGTCAGCGACAATTCCTGGGCCGTCGTCGGGTCTCGGACGTCCGCCGTCAGCGCCAGGTAAGCCTCGCTATCGGTGGCGGTCACGCCTTGCGCTGCTTCCTGCGCTGCCCCCTGCCCAACCCCCAGCACCAGCTTGCGCACCACCCCGAAACCTTGCACCTCGAGCGCCGCCTGCAGGTCTCTCAGCCACGTCTCCAAGATGCCTTGAGCCGTCGGCGAACGCAGGAAGTGCACCACCACCGAACGGGAGTCCGTCTCGGAAAGGTGTCCGCCCGCCGGGGGCGTTGGAGCCATTTGGCCAACCAGCATGGACAGGTTCATGGACGCTTACTTACGGATTGGGTCACGGATTGGGTCACGGATTGATTCACGGATTCGCTCACGGGTTTGCGCACTGGCTTGCCCTGAGTTGTTCCCCGATGGACTCACGAGCTTACAGACTTTGATACGCGCAAACCTCGGCCACGAACTCGTTGATGGCCCTCGGCCAGGTCGTGTTGGCCACGCTTTCCAAACCCGATTTCACGTGTTGCGACAGAGCCTGACGCACTTGCTCGTCGTCGCCCTTGAAGCGCTTGGCCGTGCTCAGCTGAATGCATTTGACCGAGATTGCGTAGTTGGTTTTGTCGTCCGTACCCGGCGACTTGATGAAGGCCATCAGATAACTTTGACCCGTTTTTCCTTCTTCGGTTTGCACGGTCAACGCCACCGTCAGGGCCAACATCTGCTCGGTCACCGCGTCGTAGAACTCCGCCGTCATCCCCGTGGCGACCGCCTCGTTCGACACCGTGGCACCGTCGGCGCGCGTACTGCTCAGTCGAAAGCCTTGCGCTTCGAGACCGGCTTGGAGGCCGCCAAGCCAGTCCACCACGATGACGTGGGCCGCCAGGGAATTGATGTAGGTGCGAACCCGTTCGTTGAATTGCGCCGGCGTGGGAACCATCGGCACCGCACTCCTCGCAGGGGTGGCGGGGCGGGCTTGAAGCGGGGAAAATACGCTGGGCGCAAGGCTGGTCGAAGACATCAACTTGGTTCCAATCAATGGCTTGAACAGGGGCTCGAACTATGGCTTGAGTCGTGACTTGAGCAGTGACTTGTTGGCAACTCGTTGGCAACTTGTTGGCAGCTCGTCAGTGGCTTTGACGTGCACAAACGGCAGCCACGAAGCGGTTGAGCGCCTGCCAGCGAAGCAAGCGCACGTTGCTGCGCACCGCCGCCTGGACGTGCTCCTCGAGCACTCGACGCGCGACGTCCATGCTCTCCGGCACGGGTCTGGGCTGGCTCAGGACGACCGCCTCCTTAGCCAGATAGTCGGTGTAGTCGTCGTCTTCCGTGCTGCAGTCCAGCGTCGCTTCGAGCACGCTGCGACCATATTTTTCCATGCTTGAACGCACCGTGTAGACCGCGTTCAGTGACAGCTTTTGCTGCGTAATCGGGTCCACGAAGACCGCTCGGCCCTCCCGGTAAGCGCCCAGCTCGGTCGTCGACATGACGCAAGACGGACTGCCCGTCAGCACGAAACCCTCGGCCAGGAGGCGCGTCTGCAGCTCGTTGAACCAGGCTTCGTGGATGAGCTTTGCGTCGTCCGAGCGCAGGAAGTCCTCGGCGATGGCCGCAGTCTCGGCGTCACCCAGCTTACCGCCCAAAGTGTTGCCTTGGGCGCCAGTCGAGGCGGCCCTCAAGGTGCTGGGCGAGGGTGTGGACACAGGCATCGGGTGGTTCGCGCGGGGGTTCATTGTTGCTGAAATCAGAGGGAGTCCGCAGGCCAATTGGCTGCTCATTGGGGCGGCTCAACGGGGCTACTCAGTGGCTTTGCCGAGCGCAGATGTCGGCCACGAACTGGGCCACCGCGCGCTTGCGCTGCTTCGGAAGCTCGCTCTCCCACCCGGCCTGGATGTGGGCGGCGTAGGCCGTTCGTAGCTCGTCGGCCGGCGTAAAAAGCAGGTTCGGCTTGTTCGCCGTGACCCGGGCGCGGGTCGGGTTTTCGGTCAAATCGACCACCGCGTTGCGCAGGTCTTTCTCATCTCGCAGCGTCACTTCCAAGTAGCTGCTGCCCACGCGCGAGGCGATGCTATAGGCCGCGAACTCCGGACGCGCAACCAGCAGAGCACTCGTCAACGGGTCAAAAAAGTACAGCGTCGCACGCAGGGACACCCGGGAAACTTGCACCTGGGCCGACTGGAATTCGGTGCGTTCCAGGCGAAAACCTTGCGCCTCCAGGCCCACCGTGAGGTCGGCAATCCAGCTCATCAGGACGCGGTGAGCCGCCTGCGACTCCATGTAGAGCTCGACCAGAGCGACCAGGGCGCCGATGTCGGCCGCACGGCTCTTGGCTTTTCGCGCGAACGTGGGCGCGGCATCGCGGGCGGCCTTCGTGGCAACGCAAGGGCGCGAAGAGGCGGCCCGAGCGGCAGGCGATGCGGCCGGCAGCACGGCAGGCAGCACCGCGGGCAGTGCGGCAAAAGGGGCGACAGATAGGCTGGCCATGTGAGGGGAGTTGTAGCCGAATCGGGAGCGCAGCGGGGAGTTGTTGGAAGTGTCTAGGGTCAAAGACAAAGTAAAAAAACGGGGTGACGGCGGCGTGAGGCGGGGTCGTTTCGGAGGGAGGGGCAGGGTTGAAACAGGGTCGAAACAGGGTCTGAACAGGGTCAAAGCAGAGGCCTGCTCAGCGACTTTGCCGTTCGGAAATGGTCGTCAGGAACGCGTCAATCGTGTCCGGCCAGGTGTCCTGGGCGAGTGCTTGTTGCCCAGTCTTGACGTGCTTGGTCAGGGCCTCGGTCTGCTCGGAAACTGTGGCTCGGTACACGCCCGCCTCACTCACTTTCATCGACATTTGGACGATGACTTGGGCGTCCGGCTGCGACAAATGGCTTTCGGACATGGTCGCCGACAGCACCGAAATGCCCACATTCGAGGGCCAATCCCCGGCGAAAAGGTCGGCCACCAGCAGCAAATCCTGACCCATCGCGCCGTCGTGAAAGTGCCCCAACATGGCCCGCTTGAAGCCACCAATTACCTGCACCACGGCGTCCGTTTCCGTCTGGGTCAGTACAAATCCCTGGCCCTGCAACGCCCGCGTCAGGTCGACAAACCAGGTCAGCAGCACGTCGTTGGCCGCGTCCGCGCGCACGTAGGCCTCGACCGCTTGGGTCGTTTCAGCCAGGCTCAGCAGCGACATCGGAGCGTTCGGTTTGCCGATAACGAGCAGGTTTTGCTGCTCTGGCACACCCGTCAAGACCGACATCCCGTTCGCCACCACCGAGGTCGAACCGGCCCGCGGGTTGTACGTCGGCGGGTCTTCGAGACTGTAGGCTGCGGAAAAACCGTACGCGTGCGCAGCCAGCAGCGGCGTCGAAACCGACGGCACTTCGGGCGACGATAGCGTGGAAACCGGGGCGCAAGCGAGCATGGTTCATTATACCAGTCCGACCGTTAGCGCTCTGAAAAGCCGATTAAATAGAGTAGCTTCTGTTGACAAAAGCACCTCTTTTTAGTACAATAAAAATGGGGTAGTCTATTCAATAATAGACGCGCTACGCACGCCTATTCTTTCATCAGTTCTCATTGTGAAACCCTACCCGAGGCGCAAAACCCTGGGCAGTTTGACGTGTTCCGGAGGGCTTTCGAGGGGCCTGACTGTATGAGAGAGCCCCTTAAAGACGCAGGAGTTTTGTAGCGTCTGGGCCTTCAGGCTAGTCGCCTTCAGGGCCGAACTTGGGTGCGGTCAGTCCCAAAGGCTAGTCGCTTTGGGGCAAGAGTGGGGAGCTTTTCGGTCGACCTGGCCGGTCGGCCGGAGTGCGAAACGGAGCCTGGTCGGGATGGCCGGAGACTGTTTGTGACGGCATCCGAGCGCCGTTCAAGCTCGTCGCGAGGGGGTTAGACTCTGCCTCCCTGGTGCGTGCGGCGCCCCTATAAGTGCCCCCTGTCCACCGCGCCAGTACCACGTCAACCCCGCCTTTCAGGCTTGGCCAGCCTCCCGTTTCGACCCCGGTCAGGGCTCCTTCCCTCTTTGGTTTCAATGCAACCGAGAGGGCTCCCGCCCTCCGACAAGAGGCTTGCTACCCCCTCAAGAAGCTCCTTTTCCCCGAAAGCCTGGAAGGCAAACTCCGGCAAATCCGTCGACAGGCCTGCCGAAATTCCGATAGGAGTGCACCCCGCACGAGACACCTGCATCGTCCCCGAAGACACCTCCGCACGATAGGCAAACCCCTCCTGATACCAATAGGCGAGTACCACCAACCGCCTCACCCTCCCCTACAAAGGCAGCCCCGCACCAGACGATTGAACCCAAAGAAGAGGCCCCTGCCCGTTAGGCCGAAGCACCCAGAGCCCCCTAAGAGCAGACTGCGACGACCAGCTCTGCTGACCGGGCAGAAGCGCTTCCGGAGACGATAAGCACTCGCCAGGGAGAGCCAGACCGGGCATCCGTCGAGGGAAAGGCTTAGGCTCCCGTAAGGGCACGAAGGGCTCCGGAGTCCCAAGAGAAGGCATCTGCATACGAAGGGAGAGAGGGGGCGCTAGGCCCGCGCCGGAAGGCTCCGGCAGGCGGCGAGCGGCATGCGCTCAGGGCCCCAGATTGATAGCAAGCGAATGCCAGACACTCCTTAACTCTCTAACCTTCATACACAACTCCTGCACTCTCGGCAACACAGACCACTGCATCAGACCGAGCATAAAAGAGAACGCTCCGCCTCCCGGAAACACGCTAAACCCCAGACCGTGAGAGCGTTCGAGACCTCCTCGATGAACTCAAAAAGCGGCTTCTGTGACCGAACTCTAAGACGCCATTGTTCCGGCAGACCGGGCCGGAAGACTCCTCCGCGCAGCGTGGAACGGGGTACGACCCCCGGGATTTGGGGGGCTTATAAATCAGCGAAGCCTGCTCCAGATGTGAGTTAGCCCCCGCGAAGCGGGGGCAGACCTTGCCTTATCGCCCCACAGAAAAAGCTCCTGCACCTTGACCGAACTCCCTCCAGGCACTCCGGCAATCGCAAGGCAAACTTGAAAGCAAGAGGCGGTTTTCGCCCGCCGCCAGGCGGGCGCATAGCGAGCCTTGAGCCCCCGTAAGGGGTCCGGGGGTTTGCCCCCGAAGGGGTCAACAGGAGCCCGAACTTAGCCCGCAAAGCGGTCTGAGGACCTCCCTCTTGCCCTGCATAGCAGGCCGAAAGACTCCTTCCTTGCGAGCAAAGAAGGCACCCTTGCGCCTTCGGCCTGACCGCACCGAAAGAGCTCCAGCCCTCCGCAAAGCTAAGCTTCGGCAATCGAATGCAGCACTCCTGCAATCGGCGAAACCTGCGAGCCCGCTCACCGCGAACTCCTGCCCCCGCAGGGGCAGACCGAACCCTTGCCTCCAACGTACTCTTGCCTCCTGACCGCGCTGCGGGCGAAGCGTGCCACGGGGTACGACACGCGGAAATTGCGGGGCTTATAACCCGTGCGTTGCTCCAGACGTGAGGAAGCCCCGGAGGCGACGAAGGAGCCGCAGGGGCAGACTTGCGAGGAAACGGAGGGCGAAATGGCTGACCTGAGCGCAGCGAGGGTCGGGCATCTTCGGCCGTAGTGGGCTGCGTGCGGCGAAGCCGACCGCAGACTCGCAAGCCTCACGGCTGGAGCTAATCCTTAAAGAGGTAAAAAGACTAGGCCCAACAACGAGATAGCCTAAGCAAGGCCGGAATAATAGGCCGGAATGATGGTCGCCAGTGGGCGATGACCCTGTTGAACGAGCCTGTTAGATGGCACGGCAACAGGGTCGTCAACAGGGGGTCCCTATACGCCCCAACATCCTTCCCCAGACCTACTAAATGCCTCGCGCCTACAACCCCACTTCGTCCGACGGCCGGTCCGTCGCGGAGCTCAACGAAGTTGAAGTCCTCAAAGCAGTGCGTTACTTCGGACACCTTCGCCGCACTGAAGTCGCACGTGCAGTGTGGCCGCACTCGTCACACCGCAGTGCGTACCTGATGGCACACCGCACGGTAAAGCGCATGCTAGATAAAGGACTGCTGCTGGAGCGTGCGAACACACTTGGTGGATTATCGTTGTTGTTGGCGTCAAAGGGTGTCGCTCGCTTGGCGCTGCAAAACATTTCGGCGGTGGAAGGCTACGACCTGTCCAGCATCTCGGGCCCACAGTTCTTTCACCGCACAGTCGGCACGTGCTTCCTCATTGACCGGTCACGCAACGACGAGGTTGTCTTTGGTGAGTACGCGGTGAACCGTAACTGGGCTCCAGTCACGCTGGAGAAGTTCAAGACTGAGTACAAGAAAATTCCCGACGGTATCACTGTCGCCAACGGTGCTATGCGTGGCTACTCGGACACGTACCGTGCGTTGGATTGGATTGAGGTCGAGTCTGCTTTCAAGCCTGAAGCGGAGCTCCTCAAGATTATTCGGTTGGGGCTGCGACTGCCTGAGCCGGTGCCCGGTGTTGCCAACTTGGTGCTCGACCAGGTTGTGTTCGTGTATGACACCCGACAGGGCCACGAGGCGCGTATCTTGCGCACACTGAGGGGCTATCTACGCGACCACCCAGACGAAAACGACCCTGAGCGGCTGTCTCATATTGTGTTCGCGCGTGCACACATCGATGTTCCGCTGCAATGGCATGGCGTCAGTGAACACACTGCTTGGGCACTACTCAACGGTGTGGAGGACTCTGACGACGGCATGTCGGAGGCTGCACCGCCGGGGTCAGCGCCTATTGCGGAAGTCGACCCTGAACTTGAAGAGTATCTGCAACACCATGGCTCGAACACTTCGAGCGAGCCGACTCCCACAAGTGAGACACCTGCCAGCTGGGGAACATTGCGTCCAGCTAAAAAGAAGTAAGCACTGCCGTCGGCGCATGCACCGTTCGGTTCAAGACATCGCCACGGTACGCCGGTGTCTACAGATAAGGAACCACGGCTATACGCCTTTGCAACCTCTTTGACTTTAAATGGATAAAACACTCGTCATCTGTGAAAAACCCGCGCAAGCAGGTGATTACGCCAAAGTGCTCGGCATCGCCGCGAAGCGCGACGGATACTACGAACTTAAGAACGGCTGGAGAGTTACCTGGGCCAGGGGTCACCTATTTGAACTTGTCGAACCGCAAGAGTACGATGAGAAGTGGGGTGGCCGCTGGAACTGGGGACAACTTCCCATGATACCGCCGGAGTTCAAGAGCAAGATTGCTGACGGTAAGGGTCCCCTTGTGAAGGTCATCAAAAGCCTGCTCAAAGACACGACTCGCGTCATCATCGCAACTGACGCGGCGCGAGAAGGTGAGCTCATTGGTCGTGAAATTCTCGCGTACTGCAAGTACAAGGGAAAGATTGACCGGCTGTGGGCCAAGTCGATGGTGGCTTCGGACATTGCGGCTGCCTTTGCGAAGCTCCGTCCCGGTTCCGAAACCGAAGCGCTGTACGAAGCCGCGCTGGCTCGTCGTAGCAGTGACTGGTTGAGTGGCTTGCCGATGACACGTGCTGTGAGCTTGGCTGCTAACGTGCGAGGCGAGTACTACCCAGTCGGTCGTATTCAGACGCCGGTGCTGGCGCTGGTTGTTCGTCGTGACAAGGCTATCAAGGCCTTCAAGACTGCGGCGTACTACGAGTTGGAAGCAACGGTTCAATCTGCCGGTGGTAAGACTTTCAAGATGTGGTATGCACCTCCGGAAGAAAAGCGCATCAAGGAAAAGGCGGCTGGCGAGAAACTGCTGAAGCAAGCTCAAGGTGCGTGCTCCCCCTTAAAGGTTGAGAAGAAGGCGGGCAAAGAAGCGCCTCCGCTGCCGTACAACTTGCCCGAGTTGCAGATGGACTGCAACCGTATTCTGGGCTTGACGGCCAAGCGTACGCTAGAAGTTGCGCAGGAGCTGTACGACAAGAAGGCCATCACTTACCCGCGGACTGACTGCCGGTACTTCGCTTCGGAGGTCAAATCGCTAGTAGAAGGCAAGTTGGCTGTCATCGCCCGTCATTTTCCGGACGGTGTGGCTAAGTTGCGCGACATTGGTATCCTGTTGCGAGACACAACGTTTGATGACAAGCAGCTCACGGACCACGATGCGCTAGCGCCTACGAGTGAGTTCATCCCCCTTAGCGGTATCGAACTCCAAGTCTTTACGCTTATTTCTCAACAGTTTTTGCGTGCGATTTGCATTGATTGCCTGTTTGACACGACAAAGGTGAGCATGGACGCCAATGGCGTCCCATTCACTGCGACCGGCAAAGCAATCCGTGTCGAAGGGTGGCGCGGCTTGAAGCTGAGGCTGTAACGTGCGTTTTGGCAGCGCACGTTGCCTATCCATCTACCGGCATCGTGGCGCGCAAGCCCGATGCCGGTTTCACTTTGTTTATCGATTTGCTCACCCGTGAAAGTAGAACGCGTGTTGCAGGTAGTTTCACAAGCAAACGCATCTTCTCGTAAGCCATGTGCCTAGCAAGTTGAAACGGCTTTCGGGGAACCCCCTACGAGAAACAGCCCACGTGACCGCACCACTCGCAAACACGAAAGGCCAGTGCCAGGACGGTTGGAGGGTCGCCGGGTCTTGTGCAGGTCGGTGGGTCTGCCCAGCGCGACTCCCTCGGTTGAGGTTGCCAACAGCTTGGTTGACCGCCGGCAACACTCATCTGGGCAACGTGGGGTACAACCTGTTGCGGGGATAGGGCAGGGTCTCTTTGTTACGCAGAAGTTAGGCCCTTGCTCTGCGTCTGAACCTGGCTACTTCGACGTGTCGGCCCAGACAGTGGCTTCGTGGCGGACGATAAACCGCTTTCCGTGCTCAGGCCTGTCGCTGAGGCAGAGGTGGTCGCTGCATCCGCACACACTCACCAGCAAAGACGCCGCTCGACGCGCGTGAGGTACCACCAGTGCATTGTGACCCCGCATGTCGTTCGGAGCAGCACTCGCACGAAAGCATTAATACTGGAAACGCGGAGCATTGGGAAAGGTCCGGGGTACCTCTACGCCGACGGTGGCCGTGTCCCCGCTGCTACGTGTTCGCTGACGACTGCAAATGCGGGGTATGCGTTGACGCGTCTCCAGCGAAACCAGTGCCCTCTACAACTTTGACGGGCTGCGTCGCCGACTGACTTTTGGCCTACACAATGTGTTTGGTTCTCGGCCGCAATCTCGTACTCACGCATGATATCACCGACGTCGCCTGTGAAGGAGGTTTGAACTTTACAGAAGTGAACCGTCGTGACACAGCGTCATCAAGCAGTTCCGTGCCTGCAGGCCGGCAAGTGCTTCAACAGCCTGAGGGCTATTCCGATGCAGGATGAGACGCTTCTTACGGTCGGACGCACGCATGTCGCGCCGCGTGGAGGCAACATGTTCCCGACATCTACTCGCTGGCCAAGCTTTGATGACTTCTGGCGACGCTCATGCGATTTGGTGAGCTGCAGGGGGTTGTCACAAGGTCGCGTACGCAGGAATTTGCGTCATCGCTCCACGCTCCGCAGTAGTGGCTTCGGTTTCAGCTACAGGGCGTGCGAGACAACCTGGCCTGCTTCTGTAGTCCACAGGAGAGCCCTGCTTGTGCAACCCCTTGAACCAAGCCTGACCTCAGCCGTTCGCCTACGGAGCCTTTTCGCCAAGTTCGTCCCCGACTGCTCCATGCAGCGGTGGCCAGTGCCCTTGCGTGCAATTAAGCGATGTTTGTACAAGCCTGATGCGGAGCCGGGAATGCTTCGCTCAGCGAAGCACGGAAGCGCTGCAAATACGATGGCATTCAAGCTGGAGCACGAGCCGGCTGCGGTCAAGGCCGTATTGTCAGGTGGCCGTCGGCGGACGGTAACAACTTCCTCTGGCTTGTCCGCGCCCGCAACGGCAGACTATCTAAGCTGAGCAGGGACTGCTAGCCCTAGCGCCAGCACAATGCCCGGTCGTGCGTGGTGGCTACGTACCTCGGTGTATCGGGTCGGACTCCCAGAACTAACCGTGTCAGCGGACTCGCGCAGTAGAAGCCGTAGAGCCGGTGGCGCAAGCGGGGTAACTGCCATCGCTCCACATCGGAGAACCTTGGTGCGAACCAAGTAAACCGCTCTCTCCCACGAGCGCATCACGCCACAATTGGCTCGAAGCACATACCACCTGCAGACTGCACTGGCCACGGCTGGCCGTGTGCACCGACATCTGAACCAGGGCGATGTGGTCGGCGTGACGAGCCTATTAGCCTCAACGACCCCTATGCAGATGTACCGCGTCCTGAAGCTTCTCGTGCTTGGGGATTTGTTTGTTCCAACCGCCCAAACTCCCCGGGCTGCCAATGCGGGGAAGCTGTCAGTGACGTCTGCAGGTGTGGTAACACGAGTGCTGCCGTCGACTAGCCCTGACACCCGTCCTTTATCACGGCCACATTCCCCAGACCTGTGGCTCGCCTTCCGGCACAGGCCTCATCGCAAGGCATTGGCGGCAGTGTAGCCCCGTGCGGGTGGCTCCCAAGTCCTGGAAGTTGATGAGATAGTGTGCGCGGGGGTATGTGTGTCTGCGCGGGACCGGCCAAACCGTAGGGAGAACCTAAATATTCGGCTACTACGTCAACGCAAAGGCTGCAAGGTAGCCTGAACCCTGCTCGGGTAGCTGCCGTATCAGTACATCCCGCCCTGACCCTATGCAGCGCGGTGGTGAGCTCCCGGTTGCGTATGGTTCGGCGAGGGGTGTCGCACTTTGTACACGTCTCGAGTGCCAGAACTGGTGTTTGTGGGTGGGCAGATAAGACTCAGGGGCACTTTGCGGAGCGGTGCAACAGTTACGGCGTAGACCAGTAACCCAAAACTACGGATGCTTCGCGGTGTCGCACCGCCACGGGTGGCCATACTTGCCGACTCGCAGTGGTTGTTGTGCACACGACTCAGCGCTGTAGAGAGTCGCGGTGTTTAAACCAAACATGATGCTTGTGCTTGAAAAATGAAAAGAGCCCCGTGGGTACGGGGCTCTGGAATGGTGCGTTAGCTCTCGGGCAGTTACGCTTGCTTGGCCTTGGTGGCCTTCACTTTGCGCGCTGCGTCGACTTCTTGCTGCAGGGATGCCTGCTGCGCGAGCAACTCGGAGAGCTGTTCGGCGAGCTCCTTCGGGTCTTGGCGACCGTTGAGGAGTGTCTTGCCCGTGGCCTTCTCGTACAGCGAGATGATGAAGAACTGCGTCTCGTAGCTCGTCTTGCGCACTTCCAGTGGCATCAGCGAACCGATGACCGGGTCACGTGCGATGAAGTCCATCGCTGCCGGAATTTCCTGCGCGACGTTGTGCTTTTGCAGCATGACGTCGTCAGCCTTCACCCGGCCGCACAGCATCAGCACGGTCATGCGGGGCACACCGAGGTAAGCTGCGACAGCCGTGACGAATTCGTCGGAAATGTTTTCAGGGTGGCGGTGCCCACCGCGAAGCTGCGCGATGTAGCCGTAGGTGCAGTTCAGCTCCGTAGCCATTTCCGCCAGCTGGTGTCCGAGCTCGTTGGCGCGGTACAGGAGGGCAGCCATCAGGGCGCCGCCAGGGCGGCACATCTCGTCGTCCGAGAGGCCCCCGTTCCAAGGAACGCGCGAGCCGGAAGTCGGTTCGCTTTCGCGAGCAGCTTTGGTCGAGCGACCTTCGGTGGGCACTCGCGTGAGCGAAGTGACCTTCTTTTTATCTGTCATGTGGATTTGACTCCTAGCGGTAGTAGATGTCCTAGCAGACCTGGGAGGGTCTAATCTGGTCTAGCCAGAATTTCGACGACCCTGCAAATTCGGCCACCAACTCCCCGACACGTAGTTCGAGTTGAGGACAGCTTAGCAGCGATTTATACGGAAGTCAACAAGTTGATGTAGCAGCTGTGCATGGGCAACGGGGCAGGCGCTCTCGGCGCTAAAAAGAGATACAGCCAAATCTTGGACCCTGAAAGCAGGTGTCTATACCTTTTTTTAGGCCATCTACTTTTTAACTCTGGAGTCCACCATGGATGCAATCATCGCCCTCGCCTCTCTCGCGTTTCAGCTGGTAATCCTCGCTGTTGTGCTGTCGGTGGTCGGTGTTTACACCAACCGATTCCTCACCCGTGTTTTCGAAATCAAGCGCCAATCTTCCATGATGGAAGACGCCAACATCGCAGCTGCAAAATCCCGGGCAGCCAAGCGTGCTTCGGCGCGTGCTTGAAGTCGAAAATCACTCTAAGCAATTTGCTTGAGCTTCCTGCTTCATGACCCAACTTCGGTTGGGTCGTTTCTTTTTGTGCGAACGAAAGCAACCACGGGAGTGGCTTGCCGTTCAACACACCCCTCCGCCACCCGTAACGGGTCTGAAGTCGCCCCTCTCGCGGCAACATCTTGCTTCGGAGGCTAAACCATCGGTGCCTATACCTCCAGCATGCAGTCCAAAAGACAGTGTGTTCCCTTTGTACGCTAGCCGTGCCCTGCTGAACCCAGGGTGTGGCCCACCTGGTTAAGGACAACCAACAATGCAAGTTCACGGCAATATCGGCGGCCCCGTCGAGAAGAAGACTTCGAAGAACGGCAAGGAATACTTCCGTTTCCGCCTCGCCGAAAATCAAGGCAAGGACGACAACCGCACGACGCTGTGGTACGACGTCAACGCCTTCATCGAGGAGCTCGACGGTGACCTGCTCGCACAATCGATGTTCGTGAAGGTCACCGGCCGCCTGGTCGTCGAAGCCTTCATGAAGCGCGACGGTACCCCCGGCGCCGCTCTGACGGTTCTGGCCAACTCGGTTCAGCCTGTCGAGAAGAAGGCCCCTCCGAGCGCCTAAGCCTCATTCCGAAACAGCCTCGCAACACGCGAGGCTGTTTTTCTTTGATTTAAATTGAACCCGCCTTGCATTTTCCTTTTTGCTTCGCTATCATTCACACACTGTAATCGTTAAGGGACGGTTGCGGTAACTGAAAGCAGCAAGCAAGTCCGTATAAACGAGTAGTAGCTAGACGGAACTACGGTTTACGGGAGCGCCGAAATTGCTCCCATTTCGGACGTGTTTTATGAAACTGCCAAAGGTTACCAAGAACGACCCTGTTGAACGTCTTGCGGTCGGTATCCACAAGAGTGTGAACGACGAGTTGAAGGCTTACCAAAGCTTTTACAAGTCGGTCCACGGTGAAGAAATTCAGATGGGGATGCTGGTCGAAGAGATGCTCAAGCGCTTTATGGCTGAGGACCGGAACTTCCAGAAGTCCAAGTCCGCAGCCTAAAAGTGGCTCAACGAGAACAGTCTGTCCTAGAGCTTGTTCGAGCTCTAGGGTGGGCGACAACGAAAGGCAAGCTGCGGTATGAGCTTGCCTTCGCTGTCGAAACGCCGTCGAACAACACTATCAAAGGTATGCACTACCAAGCGTACCGAACGCTGCGCAAAGACTGGCAGTTGATGGTGCGGGCGAGCTTGAAGGGCCAAAAGCCCGTTGAGCCCATCCAGCAGGCGTTTCTGGTGATTGAACGTGAGTGCGCGGGAGAGCTTGACTGGGACAACGCGTACGGAGGCTTGAAGCCTCTTTTGGATTGCTTGGTGGTGCCGAGCGCTCGAAACCCTGATGGGTTGGGCCTCATAGCCGACGACAGTCCAAAACACATGCCCATTCCGCCCTTCGTTGGGCAGAAGAAGGCGAAACGAGGACAGGGCAAGACGAGAGTCTTGATTTTTGAGTTAGCGCAGGACGACTGATGTTTGTTGTGAGTAATGCGGCAACGTGCCGTGCACAAGGGCCCTTGGATGCGAGCTTCGGCTACCGCACCCTAGGCCCACAAGCTTTTAGGGCCCTCGCCCAGCGGACGCTCAGCGTTGCGGCCACGCGTTGCGCACTCCCTGCTAGACCCCCTCTCCTGTCCCAGGAGACAAAAACTGTGTTCTCGAGGAAGACACCTTCACGTCTCGCAATTTGTCGCGAGTCGAGCAACTGGGTGCCTTGTTCCGCTAGACATGCCCTCCGTCCATTCAGCCCTGAACGGCGCCGTTGCGGTCTCATCCGACCGGCCCCTCGCAGCAGGAGCCAGCCGTTGAGCTAACGACTTGTTTCTGGCGAGCCCCTCGCCTCCCCTGAATACGGAATTGTCTTTCTCTCACTTCTCGATTTTCCACTGGAGCCCTTTGCCATGACTACCAACCCGAACCCGAAGTCTGTCCCCGCTGAACGTAAGCGCAAGGCCGTAGTTCCTCCGCGTCGCGTCACGAAGGAAATGTCGCTGTTCGAGTACCTGAATGGGTGCACGCCGCCACTGACCAAGAAAATCATCGACATTGCCTGCTCCCAAACGCAGGTGCCCTTGGAGCTTCGCGACGATGCAGCCCAAGAAATTTCCATCCAATGGTCGCAAACACGTCCGGATTGCCGCCAGTACAAGCCTGGCCAGGTGGCGTCCTACGCTCACCGCATGGCTCGCCATGCCGCGTTGCGCCTGCGCCGCGAATTGGGCTCCTCGGTTCGCCTGCCGGGTTCTGCCTTCCGTAAGCGCAAGGACGGCTCGTCCTACGTGACACCCGGCGCGTTGGCCGCCCCTCTGTCGTGGAATGAGCTGGAAAGCTGGTTCCAGACTGACGGCCTCGCCGACGGTATCGGGGGCGGAGCCCCTGCCTTCCAGGGCGTCGACATGGAGGAGCTGGCTGAGGCCGTAGAAAGCCTGGAAGAGAACGGCGGCGCTGTCGTCGTCGACGAAGAAGCCGAAACGCGCAAGGAGCGCGGCGACCACCTCAAGGGGCACATCGAGAAGTTGACCCAGCGCCAAGCCAAAATCATGAGCATGCTGGTCGAAGGCGACACGTATGAAGAAATCATGGCGGCGCTCGGAATTAAGAAGGGCGTACTGATGCGCGAAATCGCCATCGCGTCGTCCCTAATCGGCCCGGTGTGATAAGCGACATTCGCTATAGAGATAAACCCCACTCATCCGTCAGCCGGTCTTCGATGAAAAAGTCACTCACCATCCTTGCGCTTGCATTGAGCACTGTCGGAGCGGCGCATGCCCACGACCTGGGTGTCCAAGGGCAGCTGTTCCCGCTCATCGAAATCGACATCCGACAAACGATTATGGGCGAAGTGGCCAAGGCGGATATGGCCAAGGTCCAAAAGGACTTGACGGAGTCGGTAGACCGCTACTTCGATGGCTTCCCGAAGCGCGTGCTTCCCAGCATCGAACAGACGACAACCCACTATATCGACCCATCCATCACGGTGCCAGATGACATCAAAGCGCCCGTTCAAGGGGCCGACGGGGACTACCACTGGACGGTGCTCTATGCCAAGGGAACCCGCGTCAATCCGCTCGAAAAGTACCGGCCAATCACTGCGATGCTGTACTTCGATGGCACGAATGAAGACCAGCTGAAGTTCGTAGAGCAAACTGTCGCCGTCAACGGACGCGTGATACCTGTGGAGACCGCTGGTGCCAACATCCGTGACGTCAGCAAACGGCTTGACCGTCCAGTGTTCTACGCAAGCGAAGACATGATGCAACGCTTCCGCGTCAAGCACTTGCCAGCTCTGCTCTACCCCGGAAGCGGTGAATACTCGCTCTACCTGGGGATGACTGAATTTGCGGCTCCGTACAAGCCAGCTGAGGTAAACGCGGTTTGGTCCCCCACGATTAAGGCGACGGACCCCTCTATCGCGCCGGTCCCTAACAGTGTTTCCGAGCAAGACAAAGATGCTCTGCGGAACCTGGTCGACTCTTCTCTGAAAGCTGCCCACAATGTTGAAGAACAACAAAAGTAAACTCGCATCATTGGTCGCGGTGGCTACCGCCACACTAGCTGCCTTGGTGTCGGTGTCGGCACAAGCGCAAACTACGACCGGAACGAGTACCAGCGCCTCCACGTCGTCTTCGACGGGTAGCGGGAGCAGCAGCTCGTCGAAAGACCCGAATTGTCACGGCCGCATTTTCAATCCGCTTTCGCAGATGGACTGGAACCTGCTGTTTCCGTACACCATCGAGGGAGCCTCTCTCGGAAGTGGCTCGTTCAATCCGCCGTGGATGTACGAACCAGTCCCCTGCATTTGCCCCGGTCCGTTTGACATTCCGTCTATCGGCATCAGCATGACGTACTGGTCGCCGAACTATATCTCTGAAATTCAGCGCGACCCCGGCTGTCTATCCACCCTCGGTGGCAGCCAAGTGCTCGGCACGAAGTACACCAGCCTCATGGGTGAGCACGAGGACGGTCAAGACGGCAAGCAAAACGGCACCACGACTCGCATGCAGGGTCATTGGTATGAATATCCGGTATCCAACTTCATTAGCTGGCTGAAGAAAGCCACCTGCAAGAGTACAGCTGGATTTGCGCTGAGTTACATGACCGAGTTCGACCCGACGTGGCAGGACGACTCCTGGGGGGCAATGTACACCCCAGAAAACGTGCTGTTCTCGAACCCGGTCGCGCAAGTGGCTTGTACGGTTGATGCGGTCAGCTCGCAAGTCGGCCTCGCGGCGGACCCGCTGTTCTGGTGCGCGGGCGCTTGGGGCGCGATGTATCCAATGACTGGCAACTCGCAACCAGGTAACGGTCCGTACCTGGTAGACGGCCAAGTTCAAGCCAAGTTCATGGCACGCCTGCACCGTGTCGGCATGCTGTGGCAGACCATCGGCCCCTCTGCGACGTGCTTCTACCATCCGAACCCCGTCATGGCCAAGAGTCAGTACCGGCTCGACCAGATTGCGCCTATCGCGCGATTTGGTGGACTGCCTCCTCCGGTTATCGGGTCTCTGGGCGAACAGCTGACCCCGCCGGTTGCAAACACGCCGGGCCTCGAATCGACGGATTACATGATTTTTCAAGGCGAACAATGCTGCGCACGGGCGTATTGAACATGAAAATGCGTAAATCCTTTGCCACATTGGCACTGCTTGGCGCGACCGCCTCGTCGTTTGCTCAAACCGCACCGGACGCGCCCGTCGCGCCTGTCGTGCTGGATGTCAACAGCCCGGAATTCAAGCAGCAGGTGGAGGCCACCCGCGATGCTCTTCCCGCTATGCACATCACACCGGACACGGTTGGTAGCGGACTTACGCCCGAAGAGCGGCAGAAGGCTGAAGCGCTTGCCGCCAGTCTCTCGGATACGGCGCTTCAGCGGTACACGACCGAAGGCAAGGCTTTCGAGCAAAGTGCGATGCAGTTTAAGCGACGTGCTGACGACATTGCGGACTCTGCAATGGCGGAGCGTCGTAATCGTGTGCTGAAGTTCTTGGGTATCAATCCCGAAGGTGACTCCGCGCTCTACTATTTCCTGTCGTTCTCGATGCCGATGGAGCTCATGCGGGCCTATGTCGTCGAGGCAATGTGGTCTGGTGGCACCATCATTTTCCGGGGCGCACCCCCTGACCGGAAAATCGAAGATTTCATGATTCAGGACTTGCGTCAGCTGCTCTACGGCAAGGGTTCCTCGGTCAACATCGACATTGACCCGCGGCTGTACGATGCTTACGACATCAAGACCATCCCGACCATCGTCTACACCCGGGACCGTCGCCAGCTCACGTGCGACACGCCGTCTGGTTTCAACATCGCTGCTCAAGACGGAAGCAACGCCACGTACAGCACTTGTTCGGCAATCGACCAGGACAAGTACTGGAAAATGTCCGGCGCTGTGACTTCCGACTATGCTTTGCGTGCTTTCGTCGAAGCTGGCGCCCCTGGCGCCCAAGTCTTCTACGACGCGCTGCGCAAGGGGGCGGCGCCGGGACTTATCATTCCGCAGAAGCAGCAGGAATTCAAAGGCGAGTGGAAAGACATTATTCCTGTTGAACAAATCATGGCAGAGAAGGCTGCGATTGAAGAGGCCCGTCGCAAGGTTGACGCCAGTTCGGCAGCTGCTTCTGCTGCCGGCGACACACCCGCTCCCAGCACTCCAGCACCCCAGTAAGGCGAGCTAAACCGAAGATAGCGGGCTTCTGTTGGAGCCCGCTTTCATTTGGGATGTAGGTTTTGATGCGTACCCAAGTCATAAAGCGACATAGCTATACCGGGCAGCGCAACGTAGTGACCTATTCTCGAATGAAAAAATACATCCTTCCGCTTTTGCTGATGTGTCTGTCCGCCCTGTCGTTGGCAGACAGCGCGAGCAATGACGTCACTGCAACGGTGAACGACGCGACTGCGCTGGCAACGCAGATGCGTACGTCGACGCCCGTTATCCAGAACGGCTCTATCGTCACGTCTTCCACGGGTGCCGTCCAAACAACGACAAGTAGCTCCAGCTCCACCGCGGCGACTGCCGCTTACGTGCAAGGTATGACGGGGCTTACGGGTACGGTACAGACGGCCAACCCCGCAGCAGGCGATACAGCGGGAGCCCAAGCGTCGGCTACTTACACGGCCGATTTCTCGTGCAGCACCGGCGCCAACTCCACCCTGTCGATTGGTGGTTACTCCGCGAAGCTTGAGGGCTGTACCGTCGCTGCGAAGTCCATTACCGCGGTGACACTTCAGCTCTGTGGCGCAACATTGCAAGGGGGTAGCTGCGCTGCTGCTAGCGCCTTCAGTGCACCAGTGCAGGTTCAAGCGAATGCTTACGCCACCGTTGGCACGACTCAGCTGGGCCTGGGCTGCACAGACGCGACTGCCACGTGCCGACTGACCCTCGTCAGCAATTATAGTGTGACCACGACAGGCGCCGCGCTGGACACCACCGACCGTCAAACGGCGTCGGCGCAGAACAGCGACACGAACACCGCCCAGGGCACGATTGTGGCGATGCGCACGCAGACCGATTCGAGCGGCAACAACGTGTACAACCAAGAGTCTGCATCGGTTGGCCAGAGCACTGCAACTTGTGCTCAGAACGCAGCAGCCGCTACGGCCGCCGGTCAAAATGCCACGACTTGCGATGGTACCCAAACCGTAGACACGACATCCCTGACCAGCGCGAACGCGACTGCTACCGATTGCAGCACCGCCTCGACTTGTGTGCGCACTGCGACCCAGCAGACTTCGTTCACCCGCAGCTGCACGCGTACGTTCCCCACAACATCGCGTGTTTGCAGTTACACGACTCAAACCGCGACGTGCGACATCACTTGGGTTGACCAGTTGGACCCTACCACCAACCTGCCTACAGGTACGAAAGTCGAGAGCAGCTCCTGCTCCAGTACCGATATCAGTGGGGGCACCAAGTTCAACTCGCAGAACTCGACCGTTTGCGGTTGGACGAATGCGGACGGTTCGTGCCAACAGTACAATCGTACGGACTACTACTCGTGGCCCGCAGTGCAAAGCGGTGCCTGCCATGGCGACCCGTACATCGCATCTTCCACATGTGTCACCACCGCAGGTCAGGTAGATACGCAGTACAGCTCTGACCCCACCACTTGGGTGGGCCGCACGAACACGTGGGCTCAATGTACGAGCGTTGACCCTACGGACCCCAATAGCGTTGCCATTCAGGTCGATAACTCGGTCATCCCCGGGTGCGGCGTGAGCACAAGCTTCCAAACTGGCGCAACCTGTTACGCCCAGCTGCCATTGACACGGGACCCTGCCTCCGAGACTGCCGCCGAAATCGCAGCAGGAGGTGCGGCCGCCGAATCCGATGACACCTGCACCACGACGGACTTGACTGGCTGCACGCAAACAACGCCCACGAACGTGGTGGCCTCCGACTCGGGCCTGGTTACCTCCCAAACCGAAAACTACAACTGTGTTAGCTCGACCGAGACTTGCGTTCAGTATGCGCCGGCTCCTGGCTGCACCGCGGTTAATGCAGCAAACAACTACGGGATGACTCCCGCCACGTACGAGACCGCAGGCCAGAACAACAGCGCCATGAATACAGCCCTGGCGACGCAGGCAGTGGGCACCTCGATGGCCGACTCGATGGCTGACAACAGCAGCGAGAACGCTGTTTTGACCATCTTTGATGGCACCTCGCAGCACTGCCAACAGCCCACAGGCTCTTGGGGTTCGAACGGCTATTACATGGATTGCTGCAAGATTAGCCTGACGCGACCTGGTGGCAGCTTTGGTAAGCTCAACTCCTGCACCGAGACCGATGCGGCGCTTGCGGCAGCGCGCCGTGCCAACTACACCGTCTACCTTGGCGACTATTGCTCGAAGAAGCTGCCTTGGCCGCTGAGCAAGTGCATTATGCGCACCCAAGGCTACTGCCAGTTTCCAGGAGTGCTGCCCCGGATTATCCAGGAGCAAGGTCGGGCTCAGTTGGCTGCCATTGCCGCTTCTGGGGTGGGCGCTCAGCTGCAACAAGGCACGCTGGCCTATTCGTTCTATGGCACGAACGGTTCGTGGACCGCGCCCGTCACCGTCAACGGCATCCAAGTCGCCGCATGGCAGTACCCTTCGTACTGCAAGGACCCCGTGTTGGCTGCACAAACCCTGGCTGCTAACCCTACGTTCCAGGCTTGCCCGCCACAGCTTCAGCAGTCGTTTGCGACTTGTGATAGCCCGGACGGTTGCGATGCACTGCCAGATTTCCCAGACGAGGGTTCGCCCAAGTGGTTGCTGACCGTAGCGGACCCGCTGCAAAACGTAACGACCGCCGTCTCGCGTTTCGCGGTGGTCAAGGGTTCCTGTGACCCCACCAGCTCGGCATGCAGCTATCAAATTTCAGCCTGGCCCTCGGGACAGGGTGGCAAGGCGGTCGTCTCTCGGCAGTTCTCGTACACGGTGTACGTCACCGCCGCGGCGGGAACAACCCCTGGACCCGTTGAAGGCACCGTCAGCAGCGTCGGTGACTTCTACCTCAAGCCGGTCAGCATCTCGGTGGCCAACGGCGCCATCCCGACGACTCTTCCGACTACCGTAACGCTCGAATTCAGCTCGGATGGGGGTAAAACTTTCCAGAACTACTCCGTTCCGACTGCGGACACGGCCGACTTCGCATTGGGTGCCTCCGGTGCGACGCTCTCTGGAAATTGTTCCGCGACAACCGATGTCTGCCAGTGGACGCTGACGGCCACGGCGACCGTTACCGCGATGCCGTGGGGAACGCCACAAACACCGTTGTGTGAAGGCTTCAGTCCCGGGCAGCTTTCTGAGCTTGATTTCAGCAAGATGGATTTCTCGGAGTGGATTTCCTCTGTCGCCAGTTCGACGACAGGCTCCACCAGTAGCGCGCTGGTGAGTGCCGCAACCACGACCGCCCAGAGCTACGACTCGACCTACTCGGCAGGTGGTAGCGTTACAGTGACCGCGACAGCCTCTCAAGGCGCCGAGGTCGCCCGCGTGGTACCGTCTGAAGGCTTCGGCCCCTTCCAGGTAACCCTGAAGGTGGCTGGCTATTGGCCCTTCACCACCGGCGACCCGACCCAGGACACGAACCAGGTCACAGGGGTAACCGTTGACTGGGGTGATTGCACGACGACGGATACGCTGAATTTTATTTCGCAGGTCAATGGACAAGCAGCACGCGGGTTCAGTGGCATCCACACGTACACCCGGCCACAGGACGTACCTGCCGCATGCGGTGGTGGCCCAACAAATTTGACCCACACCCTGAAGCTCTTGGTGTCCACGTCGCAAAGCGGAACTCAGGCCGTTAATCTCTCGGTCAACAACGCCTACGACACCATGGGCGGGCAGGGTACGAACTCGGCAACCGTCACGTCGACCACCTCGACGACCCTAGCGCCCCAGGGTTCGACTACCTCGGGTAACTAACCTACCCAGTACCCAAGCGCCGGCACACGTTGCCGGCGTTTTTCATTGTGCAGGCTAAACCGCCGTGCACTATACGTTCCAACGCGGGACTTTTCGGTCTCGGCGCTTTTCCGATAAAGGTCGGCAACCGAGCAGCTGTTCGGTTGACAAGGACAACAATGATTGAACTCATCATCATCCTCGCAGTGGTTGTTTTCTTGCTCTCTCGTGTCGATAAGGCTCGGGTGCAGAAGGCAGCTCCTGCAGGGAAGCAACACCAGACGGCAAGTTCCGGCTCAGCTGGACCTACCGTAACGGAATCGGCAGCCACAACAGCTGCCAAGCCACCCCGTAAGCTGGTCATTGACGGGACAGATGGGTTTCCCCTCGCTAAGGCAGGTTTCTTTTCTAGCTTCGGCATCCCCGCCAAACGGTTGTGTGATGCTCGTATTTTCAAGCAAGAAGGCCTGCTCGAAGACTTTCCGCTGGCTGTCGTCCAAGCCGTCGACGCCCTCTACGACGAGGGCTTCGCCATGGGCGCTGAAGTGATGCGACTTGTGCATCATGGACGCAAGCTCGAAAAGGACGAAGCCGTCTACTTTGCCTTGACTCGTTCGGGCACTGACGACTACACCATGTTCACTTTTGTGGACCGCGTGCGTTAACGCACACCTGCTCTGATTCCCCGAAGGCCCACGCATTTGCGTGGGCCTTTTCTTTGTCCAACTGCAAATCGGGCTGTACCACGCTGCAATACGGTTATCCCGAGACAAAGAGAAGGCCCTCCGAAGAGGGCCAGGTGAATGCAGTTAGGCTAGTTGCTTGCCAGGGTACGCGACTTGTGCGAATTCCTGCCAATAGGCGAGGACACGTTCGCCGTATTGGCGTGCGTTTCCGCTGTACTTGCGAAGAGTGGCCTGTACGTCGCCGCCCTTGCTGCGCATGTAGCCGGCAAGAATGGTCGTCCCTGTGTCAATGTTAGACTCCGGGTGCTCGAGACCTTCCGGCTCTACGATGCGCGCGACCAAGTCTTCATGCATTCGTGGAACGACCTGCATCAAGCCGACTGCACCGTAGTCGCTTCGCGCCGTCGGTGTGAAGCTGGACTCTTTGGCGATGACTGCGAGCACAAGCAGTGGGGACAGCTTTGCTTTCAGCGCGTTCCGGAAGGAGGCGTCGACGATGCGATACGTCAAGTCCATCGGTCGACTGAACGTCTTGGCGATGTATCGCGCAAGTTTTAGTTTAGCCAACCAGTTCGGGTCGGGAAGCATTGGCGGAGGTAGCGCGGGGGCTAGTGATAGCGGGGAGACAGCTGCGGCAAGAAGCGCACAGCTAAAGCTCGCTTGCACAAGTCCGCGCCGGGTTACTTGTGACATGTGATGGCCTAGTTAACGTGATACCACGTGTAGGCAATTCGCTTTAGGCAAGAAAAAGGGCGGACACATGGTCCGCCCAAAACTAGGTCAGAAGGCAACCGAGCTAAGGGCCACCCTCTGCTTCGCAGTCTATAGGACATTTGGCACCTACGCAAGCCGATAAAGCTTGAGTCAAGCACATCCGCTGCTCTAAATATTCGGTTTCATCTTAAAAACAACGTTCACTGCTCAATTACGACTTGACTAGAGGCTCTCGGAAGTCGGTGGACAGAACCCGTTAACTGCCTGGCTACCGGCGGGAAGTCACGTGTCTATACCTCCGGACTTTTCCTTGCACGGAGCACGACTGCATGCTAATCGGACGTAAAGACGCGTGGGCCCTGAGCGGCATCGGCGCTGGCCTCGCTGCCGCCAGCCCTTGGCTGGCCGGGAGCATTCCCGCAATGCTGGGCGCGATTGCATTGCCTGCTGCTGGCGCGGGATGGCTGACATTTAAGAAAACCTCGGAATGGCTGGACCGCGTGGATACGTCCAAGCGGGAAGGCTTCATCCTGCCTTCGGACGAGACATTCGGAGACTTTGCCCTGACGGAAAAGACGGGTCTTCGTATCGGGTACACGCAAGACCATGGCTTGCCGCTCGATATCGAGAACGGCTACCTTCAGCGGCACACCGCGATTATTGGCCAATCGGGGGTGGGTAAAACGACTCTCGGTGAATTCTTGCTCTGGCAACAAGCGGTGCGAGGCGGTGGCTTCATCTTCATTGACGCGAAGTTGGACGCAGACACCCGCGACAAGCTGGGCCTAATGATGGAACTGGCGGGACGGGCAGACGACTTCTATGTCCTCAACGTCGACCAGCCGTTCAACTCGAACACCTACAACCCATTGCTGCGCGGTGACCCGGACGAAGTGTCGTCTCGGTTGCTGAACTTGCTGCCATCGTCTGAAAACAACCCGGGCTCGGACTTCTACCGTCAGAGCGCCAACCATGCCTTGACCGTCATTATTGGCGTTCTCAAGGCCGCCAAGCGTCGCTACCACTTCTCAGACCTTGCCATCTTGATGCAGTCGGCACGCGCCATGAGCGAGCTTGAGCGCATTGCTCCGGCCGGCAGTGGTGAGAAGATGGCTTTGCAAGTATTCCTTGACCAGTTCCGCAAGAAGGGCAAGGAAGGCATCCAGATTGACGTCGAGCGCATCAAGACAGTGCTGGGCGGTATGAGTGGTCGTATTGCGCTGTTCGCGCAGGGCAAGTTCGGTCAAGTGTTCAACACGTATACGCCGGAGATTGACCTCACGGACATCGTGATGAACAACAAGTGCTTGTACGTGATGTTGCCCACCATGGGTAAGGACACGGCAGCCTTGAACCTTGGCAAGATGGTGTTGTCGGACTTGCGTACTGCGGTCTACAACGTGCAAGGTCTGAAGAAGAGCCTGCGCCCGAACCCACCATTTCTGGTCTTCGCCGACGAAATGGGTTCATACGTGATGCCTGGCATCTCACGACTTTTTGAGCAGGCTCGAAGCGCCAATATTTGCATGGTTCCCGCGTTCCAGACATTTGCGAACTTGCAGTCGGTCTCGCCTGACTTCGCAGACATCATTATCGGTAACACCTGGAACAAGGTCTTCTTCAAGTTCGCGTCCAAGGACAGCCCCGAAATGGCCGCCGAGATTATCGGTATGACCCAGCGATTTGCGAAGTCGCTGTCCCTGAGTGAAAACCAGGGCAACTCCGCAAGTAGCACCCGTGCCACGCCGCAGGGAAATGAGTCCAAGGGCGGTGGCTTGAGCGAGTCGTGGCGGGAACAAGAAGAGTACCGTGTGACGCCAGACCAACTGCGCTCGATGGGCATGGGTGAAGCAGTCGTAATGAGCGGTGCTCGTATGTTCCACATCAAGACGCCCATGATGTTGTTCCCAGACCCTATCCCTGAGTACAAGGCCATTCGCCGCAAGACCGCGATGCCGGCAGACGAAATGGGTCTCGACTACGAAAGCCGCTACAAGGAATTCCTGATGGCTGCTGAAGACGAAGGCCGTGCGCTCGCGGCGGCTGAAACCGGTGGCTTTGCCGCATCGTAAGGAGACCATCCAATGAATGAAATCTTCATGTGGTCCGGCGTTGGAGTTCTTTGCATCATCGTGATGTCCAAGATTCCCGGTCTGGAGCACTTCGTAAAACCAATCATCGACCTCATCTTCACTTTTGTGAAATTTGTCGCTGAAAACGGAACCAACTGGAGCATCTGGATGATGAAGAACCTCTTTGGTTCTCACTTCGAGATGGTCAAGCACCTGGTGCTACCGCCCGAAGCGCTTGACCCCTCGGCTGAGGTTCGCTCTAAAGAGAAAAAGTAGCGCCTGCCGCTAGCCTATCGCAACGCCCCGCCGCTCGCGGGGCGCTCCGTTTGCAAATTTCATGTAAATTCGTAGCGAACGCTATGCAAGTTGGCGGGATAACGGAAGTGGCTATACCAACCTCTCCCGAAGACGACGCTGAGACCCGTTTCGCGCCTTCGGCTCACTCGCCACCAGAGTCCTTTTTGTTAGCACGGGTGCCCCAACCGCTTTGCCTATACGCAAGCGAGGCACTTTGACTCTAAAGGACAAAAACCAATCCTAGACACACTCCGACGGCAATCGCTGTCTGCTTGTGCCTTTGATTGCACAGGTGGTGGGAGAGCCCTTTGGGCCCTGCCCACTTACACATACATATGACACAAATGACTACTACAACTCTCGAAAAATCGCTGGGCCAGCAGATGCTTTCCGAATCGAAGTTCTTCATGGGCTACTCCCGCTGGGTGGAGTCCAAGGGAGCCTTCGAGTCCTGGGATGAATCGGTGGCCCGAGTGATGGCCATGCACCGCGACAAGTACGCCGACAAAATGTCGTCGGAGCTCGAGTCGTACATGGCTAAGGCCGAAGCGGCCTACGAGTACCAGATGGTGCTGGGCGCGCAACGCGCGCTGCAGTTCGGCGGTGAGCAACTGCGCAAGCATGAAGCTCGCATGTACAACTGCAGCACGTCGCACTGCGACCGTGCCGCGTTCTTCCAAGAAGCGATGTACCTGCTGCTTTGCGGTTGCGGCGTCGGCTTTTCGGTGCAGAAGCATCACATCGCCCAGCTGCCCAAGCTCCTGCGTCGCTCGCCGATGCAGGTCAAGGTCTTCCAGGTACCTGACTCCATCGAAGGATGGGCTGATGCATTCGGCGTTCTGCTGAGCTCGTTCTTCGAGAACGGCGGCACGTTCCCCGAATACCAAGGTTGCCACGTGCACTTCGACTTCAGCCTCATCCGTGCCAAGGGCGAGCTGATTTCCGGCGGCTTTAAGGCCCCGGGTCCGGAGCCGCTGCGCAACGCGCTCATTCGCTGCGAGGCCCTGCTGTCGAAGGCACTGGGTGCGGCCGACATCGTTGCGATGTCGTCCATCGTGGCGTACGACTTCGTGATGTACATGTCCGACGCGGTTCTGGCCGGCGGCGTTCGTCGTTCTGCGACGATTTGCCTGTTCGACAAGGACGACCGCGACATGCTCAACGCGAAGACGGGGGACTGGTTCGTCCACAACCCGCAACGCGGCCGCAGCAACAACTCTGTCGTGCTTCTGCGCGACGAGCTGACGCGTGAAGAGTGGGCGTCCATCATGAAGTCCGTTCGCGATTTCGGCGAACCGGGTTTCATCTTCACGGACAACAAGGAGTTCGCCTACAACCCGTGCGTGGAAATCGGCATGCTGCCGAGGACCGAAGACGGTGTGTCGGGCTTCCAGTTCTGCAACCTGACCGAAATCAACGGCGGCCAGTGCACGACGCCGGAGCGCTTCTACCAGGCTTGCGAAGCTGGCGCCATTTTGGGCACGCTGCAAGCGGGCTACACGAACTTCAAGTACGTCTCCGACGCGACACGTCGTATCACGGAACGTGAGAGCCTCATCGGCGTGTCCATCACGGGCTGGATGAACAATCCGGAAGTGCTGTTCGACGAAGAGGTCCTGAAGAAGGGCGCTGAAATCGTCAAGACGACGAACCGCAAGGTCGCCAAGCTCCTAGGCATCAACCCTGCCGCGCGTACCACGTGTGCGAAGCCTTCGGGCAACGCTTCCGTGCTGCTCGGTACGGCTTCGGGCATCCACGGTGAGCATTCGCCGCAGTACTTCCGAAATGTTCAGATGAACACGGAAGACCCTGTGGCCAAGCTCATCCTGGAGCGCAACCCGAAGATGGTCGAGCGTTCGCTCTGGAGCGCCAATGGCACCGACGTGGTCGTGAGCTTCCCGGTCACTTCGAAGGAAGGCTCGATTTACAAGAGCGACCTGATGGGTGTCAAGCAACTCGAGTTCGTGAAGACGGCCCAGCAGTTCTGGGTTGAAAACGGCACAAACCTTGAACTTTGCGTCGACAAGCGTCTGCGCCACAACATCTCGAACACCATTTCGGTGGACGATTGGGATGCGGTGGAACAGTTCATCTTCGACAACCGCGCATGGTACGCAGGCATTTCGCTGCTCCCGAGCTCTGGCGACAAGGCCTACGTGCAAGCTCCGTTTACGGAAGTACACACGGCCCAAAGCATCCTGGCCATGTACGGCGAAGCCAGCATGTTCGCTTCCGGCCTGATTGTCGAAAGCCTGCACGCGTTCAACGGCAATCTGTGGATGGCCTGCGACACGGCAATGGGCATCGGCCTGAAGCTTTCGGAAGAGTCGAGCGACTTGCTCAAGCGTGACTGGGTGCGTCGTTTCAAGAAGTTCGCGACGAACTTCTTCGACGGCAACGCCGAGAAGACTTCGTTCTGCCTGAAGGACTGCTACAACCTGCACAAGTGGGTGGGCATCCAGAAGGCTCTGCAGGGCATCGACTTCGCGGCTTCTCTGTCGGAGAACCGTCTGGTGGACGTTGACACCCTCGGCTCGCAAGCTTGTGCTGGCGGCGTGTGCGAAATCACGTTCTAACAACTAGTTTGCAGCTAGGTCGAAACATCGACTAATTTCAACCCCGGGGAGCAATCTCCGGGGTTTTTTCATGTCGAAATGAAAAGAGCCGCGTTAGCGGCTCTATCCTAGGTGTGCCAGTGCCTTACGCAGCCTCGCGTAGCTCTCGCATGTAGCCAAGAGCCTGGTCGATGCGCGCTGCGTGTCGCACCGTGATGCCTGGAATGGCTTTCGGCAATTTGTTGGCAGCAGGAATGATGGCTTGAGTGAACCCTAGTTTTGCTGCTTCACGCAACCGGCCTTCGGCATCAGTCACAGGACGTAGTTCCCCTGCAAGACCGACCTCTCCGAAGACCACCAAGCCTGGAGGCAACGGCTTGTTCAGGAGGGAAGAATGCACCGCAAGCAGGGTGGCAAGGTCGGCCGCCGGTTCTGTCAGACGCACGCCACCGACGACCTTGACGTAGATGTTCAGGTCAGCCGCGATGATGCTGGCATGCTTGTTCAGCACTGCCAACAACGTATTCAACTTGTTCAAGTCGAACCCTTGAGTCACTCGTCGAGGGTTGGGTGACGCCGTCTCTTCAGCCAGGGCTTGAACCTCGACAAGGAAGGGGCGGTTACCCTCCAGGGTCGCCAGAACACAGCTCCCGGGAACCGGTTTGTCGTGTGCCGTCAGGAACATGCTCGAGGGGTTGGAGACTTCCTCGAGTCCGAGGGCACTCATGGCAAACACACCCATTTCGTTGACAGCACCGAAACGATTTTTGTGCGCGCGAATCATTCGGTACGGGGAGCCCGGCTCGCCTTCAAATTGAAGGACGGTGTCTACCATATGCTCAAGCACCTGCGGTCCCGCAAGGTCGCCCTGCTTGGTCACGTGGCCGACGAAGATGAGGGAAACGCCCGAGGATTTTGCCAGCTGCGTCAACTGAGCGGCGCATTCGCGTACCTGCGATACAGAGCCTGGTGCGGCTTGCAGCATCGACGAATACACCGTCTGGATGGAGTCGATGACAGCAACCTGTGTGTTCTCTTTGGTAATCGTTGCGAGGATTTTCTCCAACGATGTCTCGGCCAAAAGCTTGATGTTCGCGCTCTTGAGGCCAAGCCTCGACGCTCGTAGCGCCACCTGCTGCTTGGACTCCTCACCCGTCGCGTACACCACCTGCCTCGTCTTGCCGAGGTGTGCCATCACCTGCAGAAGCAGCGTGGACTTACCAATGCCCGGGTCGCCACCAATGAGCGTGACAGAGCCTTCGACCAGGCCGCCCCCAAGCACGCGATTGAATTCGCCCAAGCCCGTATCCGTACGGTCGCGTTCGGACTCTTCGACGTCGCACAGCGCTACCGCCTCCCCACTGGCGCCCGCCCAGCTAGCATAGCGGTTAGGTCCGGCCGCTGGCGTGGAAATGTCAGACGCGACGGTCTCCTCCATCGTGTTCCACGCTTCGCAGCCCGGACAGCGACCCACCCATTTAGTGGAACTGACGCCGCAGGCTGTACATTCGTAGTGTGATTTTGACTTGGCCATTTTCATTCTTTCAGTAGCACGTGTATATTGTAGTGCGCGCCACCTTAAAAGTCCAGGAACATAAAAGCGTGTGCCTATACGCGCCTACACCCTGAAACGACCCATGAAGGGTCCCTCTTACGTTCCCCCGGAGCTTGAATGGCCGACGAAATTGACCAAGCCAACGAATTGGCTGACCTTGCCTTGAACATTGCCCTGCGCAACCTTAACGTAGGGCAAAAAATTGCACCGCGTGGCACTTGCTACTACTGCGAAGCTGAAGTTGGCGCGAAACAGCTTTTTTGCGACTCTGACTGCGCCGGCGACTACGAAAAAGAGCAGAAGCTCAAGAATCGTCGCTAACAAAACACACGTCGGCTTCCTCCTGAAAGCACCCGGCGCGAACTTTCGTACCGGGTGTTAGTTTTTGGCAACGAAAAAATATAAAACTCGGTGCCTAGACACCGTCACACAAGCTTCTGAGCAATGTTTGTTGCTCAAAGGCAAGAAGTGTTGACAACCCGAGAACGTAGTGCTACACTGAGTACTCAGTTGAAGAAGAACCCAAGAACAGGGTTCGGCAAGAAGTGACTACACTCCTTGATAAGAGCTGCAATCCGCAGCAGTTCTGAACATTTTTTCTAACCCATCTGCAACGAACGACGAACGGAACTCACCGTGAGAACCAACCTGATTAACCTGCAAGCCGCCTCAGTCGCCCAGCGACTGTGTTCGGTTGCGCACGCCCTTGGGTTGTGCGGCGGTAATCAGCAACCGTCGTCGACATCCAGGGTCTGTTCCACCTCCGGGGCATTTAACCTCGGTCAAGGCTGGTTTAACAGCACTCGGTAATACCTGATAAGGCTCTCGAAGTCCCGTCAGGTTAAGCCAGACGGGAAGAGTTCAGAGCCGGTTCCAGGATTACATCCTCAGCCCACCAGATAACGGGCTGGAACCCAAAGAGCAAACCCCGACTGGCTGGAGCGTGAAATCGCTTCCGCTACGCAAGGCTGCGTCCGCCTCGCAGGTCTTAGGACCAGTCGCATCGGCGACAGCCGTGATAAACGGTTTGCTCTTTAAAAAATCAGCTTGAGATGTCTCGGAAGTAGGCCTGGTCCTTTCCGAGGTGCAGTGGAACACCATCGGCTTTGAGGGACGATGCCACTGCCTGCCCCCGCACCTGGCGCCTCTGACGTGAGGCCCTCTCTGGGTGACGTGCAACAGCAATGGGGCCCAAACGAGGCATCTCTCACAGACCGACCACGGGTGCGGTACGCAAGCGCGTACCAGCGCGAACCCCCGCGGGTGAAGAACCGCCGGTTCTGTAATTGGTTCTAGACACAGGATAAAAACTGTGACTACAATCTTCCGAAGCCCCTGCAAAGGGCGCTTTGGAACAAGCATAGTGTGCTGTGCTTGTTCCTAAGCGAATGAATACGTCGCTTTACTTGTGAGACGCCCGGTGCCTGGCACCGTAAGCAAGATAAACGTGCCCCCACGCTTAGCCAACGATGGCGTGATTGTTGGAAGTGCTGCGCACCAGGGGTTGTTGGCATTCGGCCGAATGCTGGCGGGGAGCGGTGGGACTCTACGGCAAGCCCACCAAATATGACATGCGGGAGTAGCTCAGTTGGTAGAGCACTACCTTGCCAAGGTAGATGTCGCGAGTTCGAACCTCGTCTCCCGCTCCAGTTTTAAAGGCCCTTTACCGCAGAGTCCACAGAACCAACCTGCGGCGCGTCGCAAGATGCGTGGGACGACGAGGCCGTCGCGTGCTCCGCAAGGAGGCAAGTGGCTGCCGGGAGGGAACATCCACTCGATGGGCTCCAATCCTTCGGATGGTCAGTACTAGGTTTCGCCATCAACTCGGGGTGCAAAGCGAGTCAAAACAAAAGAGCACGCGAAAGAGCGGAGTTGCAAAACTCGAACGGTCGACGCGAAAGGTCGACGCGGCACGCACGTTAGCTGCATCCTTGCCCCGGCTTGCCGGGCGCACAAAAACACCTGGAGAGGTGGCCGAGTGGTTTATGGCACTTGCCTGGAAAGCAAGCGGTGGAAACGCCACGCAGGTTCAAATCCTGTCCTCTCCGCCAATCAATGCGACAGCTGCTGGCTCTGCCGATTTCCTCAGGAAGTCGGGAGCAGCGGCGTCTCAACCTTTGAACTGTACCTGGCAACTCCTAGCCTTGTGCGTTTAGGCTTGCTCTTTGCAAGCAATTTTCAGGAGGGGCGTAGTCGAGAGGCCTCAGACGGCTGGTTTTGACCCAGTGACGCTAACGCAGGTTCGAATCCTGCCGCCCCCGCCATTCAGATTGTGATGAAGTGCTCCGCCCCGATGGCGGAATTGGTAGACGCGCAGCGTTGAGGTCGCTGTGTCCGAAAGGACGTGGAGGTTCGAGTCCTCTTCGGGGCACCATTACATCGAGAGAGAGAGAGTTTGTCGTCGTAGCTCAGTTGGTAGAGCACCGGACTGAAAATCCGGGTGTCGCTGGTTCAATTCCAGCCGACGGCACCAAGATATGCCTCGGTAGCTCAGTTGGTAGAGCGCCGGGTGAAAAGTCGGGCGTCGCGGGTTCAATTCCCGCCCGGAGGCACCAACAATGATGAACATGTGGACGTGGCAGAGCGGCTTAATGCACCGGATTGCAAACCCGGAGGAGTCATCCAACACCAGTTCGAATCTGGTCGTCCACTCCAATCTTCGCCTTGTAGGCGAACTCTTCAGTGATGAAGCGAGAGAAAATCCGATGAAGGGCGCAATTGCGCGTCTAGACCCGTTCGAAATCGGTCTTGCCTGGAGTAACGGTTGCAGGCACCAAATGAAAAAATGCGCGAATAGCTCAGTGGTAGAGTCCCGTCATGACATGGCGGTGGTCGATGGTTCAATCCCATCTTCGCGTACCAAATAAGCCTGGCGGGATAGCGCAACTGGCAGCGCAGAGGTCTCCAAAACCTAAGGTTGGGGGTTCGAGTCCCTCTCCCGTCGCCATTCCTTTTCTAACCCTACCGAACGCCCAAGGAGGCGACTATGCTGCTCGATACCATCAAGGCCGCTTCGCTTGAAGCGCGTAAGAACCGGGACACCGACAAGGCGTCTCTGCTAACAACTCTGTTTGCTGAAGCTGCACGCGTCGGCAAGGACGCAGGCAACCGCGACACTACTGACGAGGAGACTCTACGAGTCGTTCGCAAATTCCTCAAAGGTGTTGACGAGTCACTCGGGCTGCTGACGCAGCGGGAGGCTCGTGAACGAGCTCTGCGCGAGAAGGCCGTGCTCGAAGCATTCCTGCCCAAACAAGTCTCGGGTGCCGAGCTCGCCGCGGCAGTGTCGGACATCGTGGCAAGCCTGGCCGAGAAGGGTCCCAAGCAAGTTGGCGCGGTCATGCGTCAACTGAAGGACCGATTTGCGGGTGCCTACGACGGCAAGGAAGCGAAGTCCCTGGCTGAAGCAGCTCTCGCTGCATAAAGTGAGGTCGCTTTACTGGTTACCATGAGGGTATGGTCGAGTGGCCTAGGCGCCGGACTGCAAATCCGTTTACCCCAGTTCGATTCTGGGTACCCTCTCCAAACAACCGAGTGTTGCAAAGGCTAAAACGCCGTTGCATTACTCATCACGTCGCCGATGTGGCTCAGTGGTAGAGCACTCCCTTGGTAAGGGAGAGGTCATGGGTTCAATCCCCGTCATCGGCACCAACGACTGGCGTACTGGATGCGTAAGCAACTGGTCGAATCGGGGGCGGATAAGTCACCGCCCTGTTTAAGAGCCTCTTGTGTTATGTGAGATAGAGGAAGTTGCTCTCCTCGCGCTCTTGAACAGAAACGTCGATGCATCGACGTTGACGAGCTGACGAGCTAATACGTCGCGTATGGCCCTGAACGCGTTATAAATCGCAGTGCCCGGTCGAGAGACCGTTTGATGTGCCATAGCTCAAACAGGTTCGCTTCGTGCGGACGAGTCGTTGAGGCGTAATTGCTTTGCGATGGTAAGAGTCCCGCCTGCAAAAGCGGGGGATGCGAGTGCAAGTCTCGTTGGTGACATGAAGAAGCTAGCAGCCAAGCGAGGTGGCGGCAGGCGCAGAGCAGGCCTCCTGGAGTAGTAGCTCAAAGCAGAGCCCTGCAGATATGCGGGAGGTTCGAGGTTTCAATCCTCGCTACCGGCCAGGTTAGTAGGTAGGGGTTCGGGGGTCACAGTCGTCGACGGACGCGTGACTTCCGACCCAAACTGAAAAGTTCTTTGTTCCGCAGAAGGCGTAAGCCGCGCGGAAGTGGACGTGACGCCTGATGGGCAATCTGCTCATCGTGGTTCACAGTCTCACTCAGTGGCAGCCCAAACAAGGCTGGTGCCTTTGCCGAAGACCCCGAACTTCGGCATTGTTTGAATACTTGGGGCCGTAGCTCAGCTGGGAGAGCGCTTGCATGGCATGCAAGAGGTCAGGGGTTCGACCCCCCCTCGGCTCCACCAACAATACGCCCTCGGTCTCTGTGCCTGGTTGCCTTGTGCAGCGCAGAACCACACGCCGGGGGTTTCTCTCAGCAATACAATTCCGCAGTAGCTCAGTCGGTAGAGTAGGTGACTGTTAATCACTTGGTCGCTGGTTCGAACCCAGCCTGCGGAGCCAACATTGAATGCAGCAATGCTGCATTGTCTTTCAATCGCGGGATGGAGCAGCCAGGTAGCTCGTTGGGCTCATAACCCAGAGGTCGCAAGTTCAAATCTTGCTCCCGCAACCAATCCGGTCGTTGAGCGCCACGCTCCGTCCGCACTTTTGCCTCAATCGGCCGCAAAGATAGGGCGGCTGCCGGAACCCGTAACCGGTGACTTTCCATGCGGGTGTAGCTCAGTTGGTAGAGCAACTGTCTTCCAAGCAGTTTGTCGCGAGTTCGAATCTCGTCGCCCGCTCCAACTTTTTCCAACCTTTAGCCTTGAAGGAGGCAAATCATGCAAGCACGTAACATCCCAAGCGCTGAGCGTCGTGCTCAGCTCGCCGCCCTCAAGCTGCAGTACGCGCCGAAGCCGGTCGTCAAGACCAAGCCAAAGGTGGTCAGCCTTGAGGATGAGAAACTTCGTCGGCTGACCGCAAAGGTCCTGGACGAACTCAAGCTTCCCAACGCAATTCCTAGCAATGTCATCCTCGCAGCGTTGAAGAAGGCGCGAGAACTGTGACACGTTTGCCGCTTTAGCTCAGCTGGCAGAGCACCCGCCTTGTAAGCGGAAGGTCGTCGGTTCGATGCCGACAGGCGGCACCACCTCACGTAGAGGGCAGTGGTCGAGTGGCCCAAGACACCAGGTTCTGACCCTGGCGACGGAAGTCAAACGTAGGTTCGAATCCTACCTGCCCCGCCAATACAATCCCCGGAGCGCTTCTTCGCCCCTGACGGCGGTGCGCTAGTCCCAGCCGTACAGGTTGTCGACTTGCCGGGTCAGTTTACTTGCGATGACCCGAGCGACCGCTGGCTTACTTGCTAGAGGAAAGTCGGGACTGCACAGAGCAGGGCTTGTCGCTCTGTGGGAGACCGTTAAGACTGAAACACGTTAAAAAGCCCTTAAGGGCACGGTTTTGGAAACCGACGGCAGGCTCTTGGTCGGTTGCACCACAACGACTCCGCAGCAACACAAACAGACCTTGACGACGCTGCTCGCCGAGAGGTCGGGTTGTGGCATAGACGAATGGTCGCATAGAACAGAATCCCGCTTACGGGGTTATCGCAAGTTCTTTTTCTTCGGTGGTCCAGCCGCCGACATCCTGCCCGGGTGGTGGAATTCAGGGAGACACACCATCTTCAGAAGGTGGCGCCGAAAGGCTTGCGGGTTCGACTCCCGTTCCGGGCACCAGTTACTGCATGACGTGTAAGTTGCACGCCATGCGCCATAGGGGAGTGAGTGCAAGTGGTCTAAGCCAGCACGTTCTGAGCGTGCATGTTCGTTGGTTCGAATCCAACCTCCCCTGCCATCTTTGTCCTAGGCCAAGTTGTCCCGCCTGTGGAACAAGTTCCGCCACACGAGTGACCTGGCTCTACTGGCCCGCTGCAAGTCGTATGCGGAGGTAGGCTGCCCCAGAAAGTGGCACGTGCTAGGCCAGGTTGCTCGTGGCCACGCGATAAGTGGAACGGGGTGCCGACGGGTTGGCCGTAAGACGCGTTGAGCGACAAGCTCGGAGCGCAAATACATGCGGATGTGGCGAAATTGGTAGACGCGCCGTCTTCAGGTGGCGGTGGCCGCAAGGCCGTGTGGGTTCGAGTCCCACCATCCGCACCATTTGAATAAGGAGGAGTGGCTGAGAGGCTTAAGGCACCCGTCTCGAAAACGGTGGGCTCATAAATGGGCACGCAGGTTCAAATCCTGTCTCCTCCGCCAAGCAAAACGACTCGCGCGTTGACGCGCTAGAGTCCTATCGCCTGATTTTCGCCTTAGAGGCGAAGTTTAAGTTCAAGCGCCTACACATGGATGAATGGCAGAGTGGTCTATCGCAACTGTTTCGAAAGCAGTAGGCTCGAAAGGGTCCGGGGGTTCGAATCCCTCTTCATCCGCCATATTTGTTGATACGATGATATCAGCCGTCGCGGTCTAGCCGCGACAAAGTTTCTGGAGAGATGCCTCGAGTGGTTTATGGGCGCCGCCTTGAAAGCGGTTGTGTCGCGAAAGCGGCTCGCGGGTTCGAATCCTGCTCTCTCCGCCAATTAACTCCGTCGCGGGCGTGACGGGAATCGGAAGACCTCCTCGGCTCAAACCCGGGGGACGACACGTGAGTGTCATGTGGGTTCGAGGCCCACCGCCCGCACCATCTAAATCTCTGCGCAAGTGACGGCAATTGGGAGACCTATTCACCTTAAAAGTGAGTGTCGGCCTGGGGACAGGTCGTGCGGGTTCGAGGCCCGCCTTGCGCACCACATACCCACCTACAAGCTAGTCGCATAGCTCAGGGGTAGAGCACCTGCATGACACGCAGGATGTCGTTGGTTCGAAACCATCTGCGACTACCATTTCTTGGCCGCTTAAGTCAGGGGTAAGAGTACCGTCTTCACATGGCGGGAGTCGCTGGTTCAATCCCAGCAGCGGCCACCACCCCCACCTGCTTCCCAACAACCTCGTCCGTTTCGCTACACCCACCGCAGGCATGTGCTTGCTCCAACCTACGATGAACAAAAGGAGACTCAGATGAAGCTCATCGTTGAAATCCGCGCCGCCGAAGGTGGCGAAGATGCAAAGCTCCTGGTCGCTGACCAGGCCGCCATCTATATCGCATACGCCAAGCGCATCGGCGCCTTCGTGCGAGATGCGCACGCGGGCAAGGGCTGACTGAGCCTGGAAGTCGAAGGCGACAAGAAGCTCGAACTCCTTCGACGGGAAGCTGGCGGTCATCGCTGGCAACGGGTGCCCCCTACCGAAAGACGGGGCCGAGTGCACACCTCTACAGTCACAGTTGCAGTGCTTGACCCGCTGGAAGCGTCCGATTGGGTGCTCCGCGATAGCGACATAGAGGTGAGAACAACCAAAGACAGCGGGCCAGGTGGACAGCACCGGAACAAAACCGAAAGCTGCGTCGTCATGACGCATCGTCCGACCGGGTTGCAGGCAAAGTCTGCGGAGCGCTGTCAGCATCAAAACCGTCGGCTGGCGCGAGCGGTGCTGGAGGCGCGTGTTCGCGACTTCCTTGCTGAGCAAATTTTTGATGCACGAGATGCCGAACGGCGGCAGCAGGCTGGCAGTGGCCAACGCGGCGATAAGGTTCGTACCTACCGTGAACAAGACGACGTGGTAACAGACCAACGCAGCGGAAAGCGAGCAAGACTGCAGGAGGTCCGCGCCGGCGCACTCGAACGGCTTGCATAAGCGACGCCGCTAGCCTATAGAAAGACGCCGCTAAGGCGGCGTCTTTTGAAGGTTAGAACAGATTGGCTTGCGAGGGGCCTGACGCGGTCTCTATGGTTAGCTGGAAGCTGACGCCGAGAGACTTCAGGAACTCATTCAAGCGAGCGCGAGCTCCTGGGGCTTGCAGATTGAAGACCGGAATGCCTTGTCGAAGCGCAAGAACAATTCCCGTTGCCGTACCGCCTGTGTTGCGTGTTCGACGAGCTTCGGCCTCGCAGCCGTCCGGCGTCCAGCAGATGACCATCTTGGCTGGCTTGGTCAAGGACTTGCCGAGCACCTGAAAGCAGTTGCGACCGTGCATCTTGCGAGGCCCCTGCCCTAGCATGTCCCAACGCGGGTGAACCGTTTCGGCAAGGCGGAGTGCTTCTGGTGTAACACCGAAGAGCGGGGACAGATTGCCGTTGAAGCCTTGCCATGGCAAGTAAATCTCCATCGGGCCGTTGACACGCTTCGCGCCTATTTCAAATGCGGTATCCGCGCCGTCGGCACCGCCTGAACGCAGCACAAAGCCCCGCAGTGCCAGAGCTTCTGCGATGTCTTCGAGGTCCCGATTGACGGTGTCCGGAGTTTCGCGTGACCCGATGCCTGCGTAAAAGAGTTCTGTAGTTTCCACTGTGCGGTTATCCTAAAGTGAAGCCTTGTTGCTGCGCTCGCTCGCGCATGTGAGTCGAGGCCGACCAACCTAGCAAGACAAGCTCGCCATCGGTACGCACGACATAGCGGTTGTACCCGCCCTGTCCGTAGATGGCGCCGTCGCCGGGGTCCGACATGAAGTCCCGAACAGAGTCTTCAGGCTCGGCGGTGGGGCATTCAGACTTCAACTGCCAGGCGTCACGCCACGCATTGAAGCCATAGGGCGTTCGGTCTTCGGCCTGGCGGCTCAACCAATCAGCCCCTTCTAAGGCAGCCATTCGCTTCAACGCGTCGGGCTGGAAGATGTAGATTGCCATGGGTTTTCGTTTGTTGACCTGCAGAGTGTAGGTCTTAACCGTCGATGCCCGAACACTTGCGTGTGTGAAGGGAATGGGTATACCTCTCGACGTTAGATGTCGGGGCTTGAGCGTTCGAGTCGCTCCACACGCACCATGGCTGACTTTTCGCAACGAATCTTGAGCCCACAAAAGAAAACGCTCACAAGAAGTGAGCGTTGGTGAATGAAGCTAGTCATCACAGGGGCTTGTAATTCATCTCGAACGTGACGCCAGTAACGGGGTTCTTGCAGAACAACTTGACAGCACCAATCGCCCGGGCGCGACGAGGAGCATCATAGAGTGTGTCTGCAGTAATCGAGTTGTGACGGCCGTCGGCAAGAATGCACCAAAACGTGAACATAGTGACCTCGGAAGAAGATGGTTTGAACTTCTTCGTATAGGCACCAATTTGTCATATATGCGCCCGTGGCCGATTGGATAGGCGACGGCATCCTAGGCCGTTCCATGCGGGTTCGACTCCTGCCGGGCGCTCCAACAATTCTACCGCGGTAGCTCAACTGAATAGAGCAAAGGTCTTCTAAACCTTAGGTTGTGGGTTTGATTCCCGCTCGCGGTGCCACTATGAAAAACGTCCCCTCGAAGGCGACGTTTTGTCACGGGCCAGTCTGTCAGGCAAACAGGTGGGTCCGCCACTCTTCATATAGCGACTTTTCGGAGGTAGTCAAGTCAACGTACTCGCGCGGCGAGCCTGAGACTAGGATACGTTGGAACTTAACAAGCAGGGCTTGGCTCATATGCGAACTCCGGTTGTCATGACGATGATTGGTATAGCGGTCTTTCTTAGCCCTTCGCAGACGGCTCGGATTTCGCAGGTGTCGACCTGGCTAAGCCGTGTCCGCATATACAACCAAATCGCTACAGGATGCAGAGCGCTCATGCGCTACTTGCCCTGTAACCCCCTCAACCGGAGCACTGTCATGCAGCACCAAATCCTGGCTGTAGACAAGGCCTGTACCCCGGACCGATGGATTGACGTCGAGACCGCGGTCAATCTTGTCTTTCGCGGTCACATCACCCAGTTTCTTGGAGAAGAGCGGTTTAAGCTTCGCGGAGGCACCAATGCAAGAACAGGGCAGCCGTCTGTCCTGGAGCTAGGCTCCATTGCGATTATCAAGGCTGACGCATTCCTCGTGAAAGACTTTCACTGGGCGCCTGCTCCGACTCGGCAAATGCTGTTTAAGCGCGATAGACACCTCTGTGCCTATTGTGGCCAAGTGTTCAACGATGACGACTTGGATGCTGAGCACATCCACCCAGAGTCACGCGGTGGGATTTGGGATTGGATGAACTTGGTCAGCTCATGCCGGGCCTGCAACACCCGCAAGAGTAATCAGACCCCGGCGGAGGCAGGTATGAAGCTTCTCTACCTGCCGTATCGCCCTTCCCGCTTTGAGTCGTTGATTCTCTCGAACCGCGACATCCTCGCCGACCAAATGGAACTGCTTCTTCAGCGCGTACCAAAATCGAGTCGCTTGCTTCTCCAGTAGGCCCGCGGGTGCAATGCCCGCTTCTCCATCGCTGCCTACACTCCCCTATAGATTCAGCAATTTCAAGGACACCTGGATGTACCCAAATGTCGACAACGTGAAGGCTGTTGCGCTGCAGACTTCCGGGTCGAGTGAACAGTACACAAGGGACTTCGCATGAAAGAACTCAAAGCTCCTCTCAACATCTTTTCAGGCGCCATGGGGCTTGCAGGTGCTCTGACGAACCCCACCGAACTGGCTCGTCGAAAAGGTTGTATCGATAAGGCCTACTCTATCCGCTTCAAAGGCCGCGAGTGGGTTGATGTCGAGACGGCTTACCATGTCTTGGCGCAGTTGGACCCAACGGAGGATGGCCGAGACCGGCTCATGCTAGAGCTTATCGCCACCAAATTTCGACAATACCCTGATTTGTTGTCAGCAGTCGAGGCGCATGGAGGACGAGACTGGCTGATGACCTGCACGCATTTCACGCAGGCCCGAAGTGAGCGCGCGCAGTCCTGGGAAGGCGCGGGGCTGGAATCTCGGTTCATCCGAAACCTGGTTGCGGGCTACGACATGGTGCACGCGCCTGCCGTAGAGCTTGGCCAGCAGACTCTGTTTTGACACTCATTCAACCAACACGCCGGCTTCACGCCGGCGTTTTTACTTACGCAGGGCCGCGCTTCTCGGTCCGGCGCGCTCAGCCTTGTCGGACGACTTGTGCGAGCGCCCAAGACGACAAGGTAATCCCGTCCACGATGTCGCCTCGCTTGACCATGTCAAGAAACTGAGCTTCGCTCACGCGCATGGGCAGCTCAATCTCTTGTTCATCGAAGGCGCCTTGGACCGCGTCTTGCGGAATTTCGACTTCGAAGACGTCCATCAAACCGTTGATGGTGGCTGAATCGGGTACAACCCGTCCGATGTGGCGAGCGGCCTCTCTGGAAAGGGTGTAACCCGTCTCTTCAGACAATTCACGGGTGACCGCAACGTCCAAGTCTTCGCAGGGTTCGACGCCACCTCGGGGGAACTCGATGGAGGAGCCAACTGCGGGTGCGCGGCGTAGCCTGACCAAAAGCAGGTCTCCGTTGGGAAACCGAGGTACCGTTGCGACCGCTCGGGCGTATCGTACCGGCTCCAAGTAGTGGAAGTAGCCGTTGAACATCATCTTGAAGAAACGGTTTTGATGCAGGCAGAGCGGCTCGCCTTTCGGCGTGGAGTATTCGGTCAGAATGTGATGTGTCACGGCAGAACCCGTTGTTGATGGTGCGCCGTATAGCGTTCAGGGGCTTGACGGGTTAGTGCATATGTATGTGCATCAAAAAGAACATGAAAGCCCACCGCACATACGGAGCGCCGCGCCTAACCAAGCAGTTCTCCCGAGAGTCCGGCTAGTTCGTGACAAGTTTGGCAGTTGCCGTCCCGAACCATGAGCCGTCCTAAAAAGCGTCATAGCTCGCTCTTGTCTTTTAGAACTACACCTGCTACACTGCAACCTCCTTTTACCCAACGACTGAAATCACATGAGCGAAAAAGCCAAGGCCCTCGCGGCCGCCATTGCCCAAATTGAAAAGAGCTTCGGAAAGGGCTCCATCATGAAGATTGGCGATGGCGCACCGTCCATGCGCATCGACGTCATCTCCACCGGCTCGCTGGGGCTGGACATCGCGTTGGGCGTCGGCGGCCTACCGCGCGGTCGCGTGGTAGAAATTTATGGCCCAGAGTCGTCGGGCAAGACAACGCTCACCCTGGAAGTCATGGCCCAAGCGCAGAAGGCCGGCTTGACCTGCGCGTTCATCGACGCTGAACATGCGTTGGATACGGGTTACGCCAGCAAGCTGGGCGTGAACCTGAACGAGCTTTATTTGTCGCAGCCGGATACTGGCGAGCAGGCGTTGGAAATCTGTGACTCGCTCGTCCGTTCGGGTGCCATGGATGTCATCGTCATCGACTCGGTCGCCGCGCTGGTTCCGAAAGCCGAACTCGAAGGCGAAATGGGCGACTCCTTGCCTGGCCTGCAAGCCCGCCTGATGAGCCAAGCACTGCGCAAGCTGACTGCGGTCATCAAGCAGAACAACACGCTGGTCATCTTCATCAACCAAATCCGCATGAAGATTGGCGTGATGTTTGGCAGTCCCGAAACGACGACCGGTGGTAACGCGCTGAAGTTCTACGCATCCGTTCGACTGGACATTCGTCGCATTGGCAGCATCAAGCGTGGCGAGGTCGTGGTTGGCAACGAGACCAAGGTCAAGGTTGTCAAGAACAAGGTCGCGCCGCCCTTCCGCGAGGCAGAGTTTGACATCCTGTACGGCGCAGGCATCAATTCAGCCGGTGAAGTGCTGGACGCCGCGGTGGAGGCCAAGATTGTCGAGAAGTCGGGGGCGTGGTACGCCTACAAGGGCGAGAAGATTGGCCAAGGCCGCGATAACTGCTGCGAATTCTTGCGCGAGAATGCGAAGCTGATGACCGAGCTGGATGGCTTGGTGCGCGCGCGCCTTCAGCCTGCCAAGGTTGAGAAGGACACGTCACCGACGCTAGAGTTCACCGGACAAGACGACTAATCGTTCGCGTTCTCCCGCAAGGCAAGCCGGCACCTTTAGGTGCCGGCTTTCATTTAAGGACCGAAAAAAGCGAGGCCAAAGAAGGGCTTGGCATAAACAAAATCAGTGCAAATGCGTGGCAAGGCTAAACCGTTCTTCTTACACAAAGAGGAAGCAACACCTTAACCACGGACGCCTGATGACTACCGACCGCAACGAACAAGACCGCCCTGAACTCTACCGACTCTGCGGTTTGAAGGACTTGCCGACCTCCGGCACCAATTGGCACGATGTCATTACCGCAGGTCTGCCTGTGCGCGGCATCCGCAACACCGCACGTGTGCTCGACGTAAAGGACACCGAGCTGGCCGAGCTGCTGGGCGTCGACGAAGCCCTCCTGGCCGACAAGGACACCTTGCTGTCCCGCGATGTGTCGAATTTCCTGTATCGCATCGCTGTGACCATCACTCGTAGCGTGGTGAAGACAGCTGGCGACGTTGAGAAGGCCACGGCCTGGATGCGCACCGCTCAGACAAGTCTGAAGGGCTACGTGCCCATTCTGCTGTTGCAGTCCCACATCGGTTCGGAATACGTGTTCGCAGCCATCGACCGCATGGAACTGCCCAAGGACCGACTCATCCGCACCGAAGAAGCACCGGATGCGGGCACCGCTGAGTTTGAGCACAACTTCGATGAAGATGGTGACGACGGCGACAACCCGTTCGACGACGACGCTGCTGACGACGACGCAAGCGAAGACTAAGTCGAGGTTTCCTCGAAGTGATGGCCACCGGAAGGTGGCCATTCTCGTTTTAAAGGTGCACAAAAGAAAACTCCCAGTGGTGACTGGGAGTTGGAATTACGCAAGTGCTGCGCCGTTGAGTTGAGCTTGCTCAAGAGCCAACGCTTCCCGGGATGCGTCGACAGTCGATGTGGCGTGAGCCAGGGCATCTTCTGCGGACTTGAAGCGAATGTTCTCGCGTGCAAAATCGATGCGAACTTCGTACGGCGTGGCCGTATGCAGTTCGCTTCGGAGTACCAGGATACGAGAGTTGCGATAGGTCAAATTCTTGACTTCTTCGGCAGCCGTGTCACTGGACAAAAAGCGCTTAAGCATGATGGGCCTCACAAGATGGTTGAAAAACTTCCTGCGAGGTATAGGCACCAATATAAACTAACGCCGGCTGCCCGATGCCTTACCAAATGACCACAAAACTCGCTTTGCTACGCCAGCCCATCGCTTAGCGGGTTGCTGAGTTGACCGACGTCCCAACCAACTGGGTGCTCGTTTTCTTTATGAATCTCCAAGGGGCTGCGCCCTTGGCCCAAGGGACTGGGCTTCATGGCTCGCCTGGGCGTGCTTGCGCCCTTTCGAAGCAATTAGGCTAAGAGCATCGCTCGCAAGAAGCCCCCGTAAGTCATTTACTCGAAGGGCTAGTGCGCCAAATCAGGCGTGGCTCAGCACCACGCTAAGCGAAGGGCCGGCTTTGCTAAGCGGCTTTTCGCGGTACGTGGTTACGACTACTACCGGCACTCGGCAGGCAGGGCTTCCAGAGCCTTGCGTCCATCCTTGGGCGTGAACGTCACCGTCTGGTTTCCCAGCTCTTCGTAGGGCAACGTCAGTCGGAACGGCTGCTCTGCGCGAACCGCATCCAAGATGACACGAGGTGTCGGGCTGTAGATGTCGTGCCCTTGACCTGCACTCCATACCTGCGACCCCGCGGAGGTACGCACCGTTGCCTTGTCGCCGTTCAATTTGGCGGGCATTCGCAAGTCGACGTGAGCGTAGACTTGGCCCTCGTAACAGGTGAGAACCAACGTCGGCGCATCGTAGCGCTCCGAGCCGACTTCAATGCGGCCGTCAAAATCTCGAACCAACTCGACGTTGTGACCGTCACCTCGTGCCTGCCACTTCGAAGCGTACAAGGCCACCGCGCTACCTGCGGTTGCTTGGTTCACGTCGCCGGTGACCATATCACCCTTGTTTTGACCAGCCTTTGGCAGTCGGAGCTGCTCCGGGAGCTTGTCTTCAATCTTTCCGTACAGCATCAACCCCACGACGATGGCGACGACGCACATCAGTACCCACATCATAGTGCCACCTCTACGTTTTCAGCCGGAACCGGGGGTTGCGTGGCCTCGACTGGCTTTCTGGTTCGTGCGTCCACCTCTGTAGCTGCAGCGTCGGCGCCTGGCAGAACTACCGGCAGGAGGACGTTTTGATAGGCAGAGCTTTGCATCAACGCCGCGATGCCAGCGCGTGCGTAGGGCATTGCGATGGCTGGCAGCTGCTGTTCCAACACATCCTTCAAACCAGCAGCATCGAAGCCGTGGACCAGGTAAATCTGTTCCACCACAATTTCGGCCATGGCTACTCGGTTTCCGTCGGCGTCGTCTAGCAGCATCTGCAACAGAAGTTCGCATCCATATGTGTCAGGGGCTGGCAACTTAAACCAGGACTTGACCGAGCCGGCTCGCAATGCCAACGCGCTCTGCAGCTCGAACGGAGAGATGGTGACATCTAGCCAGGCGCGCCTCGTGCGCGTTACCTGAACTTGGATGCGAGGGTCGAACTGTGTCATGTAGAAATCCTTAGATATTAATTTTCAACGGGCGACAGAACTGCTGCTTTATTGCGGCCCTGAGCTTTCGCTTGATACATTGCTCGGTCTGCTAGTCGCACCAGCTCATCCGCCGTCGAGCCCTCACGAGGGTAGACAACTGCGCCGATGGACGCGGAGACCTGCGGAGCAGCAGTCTCCGTAAAATACGGCTTGGCGAGCGCCTCACAGAGCTTCTGCGCGACAAGGAATACATCCTCGTCGGAGTCCAGCCCTTCGATAAGCGCCGTGAATTCGTCACCAGCCAGCCGGTACGCCGAGTCCGAGCGTCGCAGCGTCTCCGTCATGCGTCGCGCAACTTCCTTGAGCAACTCATCGCCCGCCTCGTGGCCGAGCGTGTCGTTTACCGCTTTGAAATGGTCGAGGTCCAGGAATAGGAGGCCGAACGCCTTTTTGCTGCGCTTTGCCCGAGCGATGGCCTGGTCGAGTGCGACGTGAAAGCTGTTGCGGTTCAGCAGGCCCGTCATGCTGTCGTGGGTTGCGAGATAGCGAATTCTCTCGCCGTCTTTGTGTGACTCCGTAATGTCGCGTGCAATAACCAGAACTTCAGCTGCAGTGTATGGCGTGACTCGCAATTCCAATACGCGGCCATCTGACAAGTGAACCAGGTTTTGCTTTGGGTCTGCGGACTGCATGACGTCCGCGACGGCCGTTTGCAGTTCTTCCGATGCGATACGGTCGCCTGCAGTCAGCAGGGGCAGCGCGGGCAGGAATGGCGCCGAGAATTCCTTGCTGAAAGTCAGTTTGTACGAGGCGTTCACAACGAGAACAGCGTCAGGAATTGCCTCAAAGGCCGTCTTGACCGATTGCTGGGCGCTCTCCGCGGTGGCATGTGCCTTAGCGAAGTTCAACTGAGACCAAAGCAAGATGACCGACAGGAACGCGAGCGCGATGGACGCTGGCGTGGCTGCAACCACCATACTGACCCATGCACTCATGCAAAGAAGCAACCCGAGGGTTGCTTGTCGTTTGATTCGAGGCTGAAGCGCTGGCATGTGGCCGTCTAGCCAGTCGGCTTTAAACCCGAACGCCAGTCTTTCGCGATTGGTTCTGGGCAATCTTCATTAGCAGTTGTGCGGCCTCGGCGCCTTGCCAAGTCAACACATAAAACATGATGCGCCCGTTTTTGTCTCGTTCCCACTGAGCAAGATTGTGCACTTCAAGCTTGATGGTGGTATCGGGGCTCTTCTTCGTGAACTTGTCCACGTCGCGCTTGTGCAGCCCTTCTTCGCCCGCCAACAGAAGCTCCAGCATGAAGAGCTTCTCGTCGTCGTTCATCCACTTGAGTGAATCCGGTGTCTTCGTCTGCCGAAGGATGCCCATCGATTCGAGTTCAAGGTGTGAGTCCATGTCAAGTAGGAGGCGACTAAGCCGTCCGTAGAAGTTTCCCAAGTTAGCCGTATAGACATAGCTTTTTTATACGTTCAAGCGGCTTTAGAGCGCCTGCTCGTTCAAAGAGAAGCGAACGGTCTGAATGACATAAAGCGTGAGACCTACACCGCAAGCGTATTGCTATACGCGACTCAGCTCACGACGGACCGTCCATGGCCAGCCAAACAAAATATTCCGATAGCGCCACCGAGGTGGCACACCGCATGCGCCTAGGCGAATTCCTTGTCAGCAAAGGTCTGCTGAAGAAGGACCAGCTCGAAGCGTCCTTGGCGGAGCAGCGCATTACGCAGGAACGCCTGGGCGTTATCTTGTCGCGAAGTGGCTTCGTTTCGCGTCGCGCGCTTGTGGATGCCATCCTGGAGTTGAACCCGGCGCGTATTCACGGTGAAGAGTTCTTTAGCGGTCGCGTATCCGCAGACAAGCTCCTAGAACTGAAGTGCATGATTGTTGCGGAGACTGACAAACAAGTCTTCGTCTCCACTCTCGGCTCCGAACGACAAGTCCGCGTTGAGATTAAGCCGTTCTATCCGGACCTTGAACTGGTCTTTGTTGCGAGCAACCACGAACACGTCAACACTTATCTAGACCAGGTGAAGTCCATGGAGTCGAGTGACGACTCCTTGTTCGAGCGCCTGATGCGCCGGGCTATGCGTGACAACGTCTCTGACGTTCACATCGTGCCCCGCTATAGCTCGTACTCGGTCTTCTTCCGCCGATTGGGCGTGCGCCATCTTGCACACGAAGGCTCGCTCGACGAATACAACACACTTTCCGCGCGCATCAAGGACTTGGCCCGGATGGACTTGGCCGAACGCCGAATCCCGCAAGACGGCCCCATTTCAATTGACCACGATGGCAAGGTCATTGACCTGCGGGTGGCGACCGTCCCGGTGGGTACCTCCGAGTACATCGTCCTGCGTATCTTGGACTCTGACCGAGTACAGCCATCACTGGACGGCCTAGGCATTACGCGCCTGGTGGAGTGGCGCAAGGGCGTTTCGCGCCCGAACGGCTTGTGTCTTATTTGCGGCCCGACGGGTAGCGGCAAGACGACGACGCTGAACGCCTCCGTCAAGGAAATGGACCGGTTTGAGCGGGCTATCTTCACAATGGAAGACCCGGTCGAGTACCGCATTCCATACGTCGGCCAAGTCGGTGCGAACCCCTCCGTAGGTCTTGACTTCGCGCGAGGCATTCGCGCCTTCATGCGTCTTGACCCGGACGTCATCATCGTGGGTGAGGTCCGTGACCCTGAGACGGCGCGTAACGCCATCAAGGCTGCTGAAACCGGTCACCTGGTGCTGGCGACGCTTCACACCTCATCCATTTACGGCGCCGTGTCCCGTTTGCGAGACTTGGAAGTGCCTGCGCACGAGTTGCGCTATCTGTTGCGGTCTGTGCTGGTACAGGGCCTTATGCGTACGGTTTGCCACCATTGCCAGGGCAAGGGCTGCGCGGTTTGTCAGAACACGGGCTACTCCGGCCGTACCGTCATTTCCGAGTGCGCTTACTTCTCGTCTGAAAAGGATGTACAGCGACTGCTGGATGGCGACGTGTGGTGGCCGACCCTGATGGACGACGCCATTTTGAAATTCCGCCAAGGCATGTCGACGGCTGATGAAGTCATCCGACTTTTTGGTGCCGAAGCAGCCATGGCTTTGGGCCACATGGAACAGGACTGATACCGAATGGCTCAATACGCAGTCAAAGTTCGCACCAAGGAGGGGATGCGCACCCTCCAGCTGACGGCCCGAACTGATGCCGAAGTGCGTCAGCACGCCGAGAGGCTGGGGCGGGTCATCTCCATCCGAAAGCACCTCGGGATTGATTTTTCACGAGGCCTTACGCCCGCCGAGCGCCAGACTTTTTTTAGTCGACTGGGAACGATGCTGAAGTCGCGCGTCGGTACCTCTGACGCGTTGACGTTGCTGCGAGATACCTTTTCGGGACGCATCCAAGAAATCGCATCTCGTCTGTTGGGCTTCGTCGAAAGCGGTGACGACCTGGGTCAGGCAATCGAGCGCATCGGCGCGTCCGACTTTCCGGACGCAACGACCGCACTCATTCGAGCAGGCTCGAAGTCTGGTGAGACCTGGCGGGCATTGCAAGATGCTGCGGAGTTTGAATACGAGCTGCACAAAGTGCGTCAGAACGCGGCCAAAGGCCTGTGGGGTGGCATCAGTGGCTTCGTCTTCGCGGGCATCACCACAATGGCGTCCTCCCTCTACGTTGGCCCTGCCATCATGGGTTCAGACCTGATTAAGGGGCTGGCCTCGAAGGGCGGTGGTGTCAATCTAGACGCCATCAATACGGCCGGTACAGTGTTGGGCTGGACGATGGCCGTCATCATGCTCCTGGCACTCGCACTTATTTTGCTGGGGTCTGTTGGCCGACGCATTGCACCAAATGAAGCTGACAAGCTCATCTTGAAGATTCCTTTCTACAAGGACTTGGTGCTGTCCAAGAACAACTACATCGTTCTGTATGGCCTGGCACTTCTCATTAGGTCCGGAGTGCGAGCAGAGGAGGCCTTGCGCCTGTCCGCGGAAGGTGCGCCCAAAGGCGCGCTGCGTACTGATTTGATTAACGCAACGACAGCGGTTAAGACAGGTCGCCCATGGCCAAAGGTCATGAACACGCTGCACCCCACCGACAAGGCTTCGTTGATGTGTGCCACCGACCGGGAACAAGTCGCTACAACTTTGGACGCGCTTGCGAACCAATACCGTTCCCTATACGCACAACGATTGGGGTCGTTTGTACCGGCCTTGAACATGGTTGCCGCCCTCCTCCTGTCGCTTTCGGGGGGTCTGCTGTTCGGTCAATCTATTCTGCCTATGCTGATGGCAACTCAGGGTGCTTTCTAAGGCATAAACCCTGTCAATATACCGAATACAAATCTGGAGTTTCTCGCAATGTTTTCCCTCATTATTTCAACTCTCGCCATTGCATTGGTGACTTTGCTGGGCCTGGCGACCGTCTATTACGGTGGTGCCGCTATTCGCAATCACGGTACGCAAGCAAAGGCCGCGCAGGTCGTGCTGGAAGGCCAGCAGATTTCCGCGGCCGTAGACATCTATCGCGCGAAGAACGGGGGTCAAAACCCTGCCTCGATGGATGTACTCACCGCCAACGGTGAATACCTTTCGGCTGCGCCGAATTCGTCCTGGAATTTCGCCTCTCAAAAATACGTAGTCTACCCCATGACCGACCTCGACGCCTGCAAGCGTGCAAATGCCGTACTGGGTCTGAACCTGACTGAAATTCCACTGTGTTCGGCTGTCACGGACAAGACCATTTGCTGCCAAGCAGACTGATGGTGCCTACACGTCACATGTAGCGGGATGGAGCAGCCTGGTCAAGCTCGCGTGGCTCATTACCACGAGGTCGCAAGTTCAAATCTTGCTCCCGCAACCAATTGAGACTTATTGCTGTCGCATAGCGGCAGCAATAAGTCTCTTTTCATTTAATGAAAAGTCAAGCAACTGTTGCACGAAAATAAAGCGCAAAAGCTAAACCATTGACAGCTGCTTAGTACCCAATTTTATGCAAAAACTCATTCGAAGCCTTCACCTTGTCGACTACCTTGTAGGGGCGGGTACTGTTGCTTATGGAATATACGACCACAGTTGGCTGATTGGTAGTTTGGGTCTCTCAGGCCTCGTGCTTGCTCGCATGAACTTGGCGGACAAGCTATCGAAGCGCTTGGAGGGCTATTTGCGACGTAAGCAAACCGTGTCGGTCGTCGCTCCCTTGGAAGAGAGTGCTGTGCAAGTAGCGCCGCCTACGACTATGAACGATTACGGGATGACACGGTTGAACAACGGAGAACTGTCGGTTGGCTCGTCTCGTCACAGTGTGCTCAAGGCTGCTCAGCATCTAAACCATGCCCAACACGACTAAAGTCTTCGAAGGGCGCTACAACGTAGCGCCCTAGACTGAAAAGCCCACGTAAGCCGAATGCTTACGTGGGCTTTTTGATAGCGCAAAGGTATGAAGTCCCGTAGCGAAATGCCTCCCTACGGGTTCGTGGTCACGATGAGAGCTAAGGCTTCCTTACGGACGTTTAATCTTCTTCTGAACAAACAAAAACGGCCGGTAAACCGGCCGTCTTGCTAGGTCAAGTACTGATTAGTACTTGAAGACCATCGTGCCCGCGGCAGCGGCCGCGCCGTAGCAGCCGTAGTTGGTGATGCCGGTCACGTCGGCCGGACGGGGGCTCAGGCCAGCTTGTGCGTTGACCTTGTCGCAAACAGCGGTCGGAACGGTCAGCTGTTCAAACGCGCCTTCAGCGACGGTCCACGAAGCCGGAGCCGAGGACAGCAGGTTGGCGGTTTGCAGGTCGGCAACGGTGGCGAACGTGACGTTCGTGGCGGTCGCGACAGCGGCGGCGCCCGACAGCTGTTGGCCTTCGTTGATGAGGCGCGCAGCGGCGGCAGCGTCACCACCTTGGCGGAAAGCCGAACCACCGTAGTAGATGGTGGCCAGGGCCAGGGCGGTCACGAGGGCGATGGAGATGATGGTGATGATGAGCGAGAACATTTAGGATACTTCCTTGGTTTGTGTGTTCGTGACGGTATTTCTTGTTGATACACCTGGCGTGGAACCGACTAACCCCGCAGATGTTTTTCGTTGCGGTGAACGTTGTTCGTTCTACCGATACATCGTGTATAGACTCTTATATCGAAATGACGGTCGAGAGTTATACATTGCGCAAAGATGTGACCAAAACTTAGAGTTTCGATTTGATTTCAAGGGTGAACCAGGGTAACCCCCTATTCGAATTTTTGCGGCCTGGCTAAGCTGAAGCTTTTGACGTCGTGGGCGCGAAGGTCCCGTCAAGTCAGTGCTGTTTCAAACGACACTGCTGAAGAGAGTTTCTCAAAGGTTTTGCAAAGGTACTTGATATGAAAACTGGTCGATGGGGTAGCACCGGCATTCGGTGTTATCGGACCCTGACTGGTTCGTTGCGGACGAGAAGGGCCGCGCCAGCCGCAGCCTGACATGGGTCGTGTCGAGCCCAAACCGAAGCGCGCCTTCGAGCGGTGCACACGGACGCAGTTGAGTGCCGAACGAACTTGCGCGGGACGACCACCAACAATTCGCGGCGCAAGGCCCGGTACCTTCGCCGTGACGGCGGGAGCGTGCAGTCCTTGCAAACGAGCTACGGGCGCAGCGTCAGTGCACGCGCTCAGGGATAGTTCATGCGCGAGCTCCAACGCAAGGCAGAAAGCGCCGGCGGGTGCTGTTCGGGCGTGGACTCCCGACAACTCAAGACCAGCCAGTACGGCCACAGTTCGAACGGCTTCCAAAAGAAGCCGCGCTCCCGCGGTGGCACAAGTTTGCAGACGACCGCGTCAAAGTGCAGCGCGACGTATACAGCGCCTTCTTGGCTGCACCGGCTCGAGTTCGTCGATACCGACGGCTGCGGCATCCCGCAGTACGACCCCGTGCGACTCGAAGTGGCGTGGCAGGCCTTGGTGCCTTGAGTGAAAGAACGGAAGCTCTTCGTCACCGCCTTAGCGCGAGGAGGCCCGAGAGACGGGGTAGCGTTCCCTGGCCGGGGCGTGTTGTGCCAAGCGACCAAACGGCAAAACAGTCGGCTTGTCGGCTGCCGAGCCTCAAACCCCAGGAGCGCGGTTCGCATGAAAAACCGGATGAGACGGGTCTGAACTTGTGCCGTTGCGCTCCCGCGCAACGAAGCAAGCGTCCTTGCATTTTAAGGAACCCTCGTCCTTCAAGGGCTACCAAGAACGTTGTGCTTCCAGCCTTGGGCAAGCCCCGAGAGGACTGGACCAGCAAGAACTCAGGCTATCTCGACTTTCTGGTCGTGAGGTTCACTCACGACGCAGTGTCCTGAGTACTAGGGTCCGCAAGTCCCTAACTGCCATCTGTTGCCAAGGGTGGGTAGCTACGGCGTTGTACCCGCGGAAAGCGGAAATGCTGTGTGGAAATTCCGCGGAATCGTCGAAGCGGCTGCAGCCCCTCAAAAGCAACAGCGCCACGGTCTCGCGACGGTGGCGCTGGCAGGGTTCCGAGAAATCCGGCTTACTTCTTCTTCGGCTTGGCTGCCGATGCAGCACTTGCGGCGACCGGCGCAGGGGTCATTTTGCGCAAGTATTCCGCAAACTGTTTCTCGGGAACCAGCTTAAAGGAAATACCGGGGTCCGGGCAAGCCGAACCCATGCAGAACTCATTCAATGACATCTTGCACATTGCAATGGCGGCCGTGGCTTTAGTCAAAGCACCCTCCGGGTCTGTCAATGACGCATCCTTGGCAGAGACGCCACCACCGCTCGTGAGCGACGAGACATATCCGAGCTGGGTAAGCATGTCGCGGCAGCTGGCAGGGCTAACCATCGGTACCGCCAGCGTTGGCGCAGGCTTTGGGGGTGCTGGTACGGCGGCTACGTAGAACGTCATCAGCACGAACATCAGGCCTAGAAACCCGAAAGTTCCGCCAGCCGTGACGTTAAACTTTTTCTGATTTTCTGGAGTCATGGTTGGTCCGTATCAATTGGGGGCAGAGGCCGGTTCAACAGCCGGTGCGGGTGCTTGAGCGTCCACCGTCTCTCGCTGAAGGTCCCACTTACCGTCCTTGAACTTCAGCGCCGCCACGTATTCGTTACCCGTTACGCCCTGAATGGCGGTCCAGCGGGACATCGGGCTGCGGTTATAGTTGTCAATAGCCTTTTCCACCATGGGAGCCTTGGGCTCCTCATACGGCTGAATTCGGCTGATGAAAGCAAAGGACAGGCTCAAGAAGCCTGCAATGAACAGCCCCGCCCCTGCGACCAGTACAGCACGGAGGGTTTGAATGGCCGGCGTCATCTTCGCCGTACCTTCCAGCCATTCGCTCGGTGCGTCCGTGGCGCTCTCGGGGAGCAAGAAAGCTTGCAGTCCCTCTAGCGTGCGGTCAACCTGCACCATACGGGTTGCGGTGCGGATGAAAACGTTAGCCTCGTCCGCGCCCTTTTCGAACCGCGCAAGCGTGCCGAAGTGCGTGATGATTTCTGGCAGGAAAGCCCTACCCGGACCACCCTCGTGAACTTCGTATGCATAACCGTCGTTCAGCTTGAAGGCGTCGTAAAACACCAAGGAAATCTGCTCGCAATTGCGCTCGGCGATGCCCAGAGCGTAGTCTCGAGCGTCACGCTCGGTGACTTCTGGGAGAAAACCGATGAACACACGAATAGGCAGCTCTTGGAGCTTACGCTTACGCTCAGCAGCCTTCTGAACGATGATGGGCTTCTTGACGTTTTGGGTCGGCCGAACAGATACCGGTTCCGGAACGACCGACGCTCCGGTAGCTTTAGGCTCAGGCGTGCCAGGAGTCTTGTCTTCGCGTGAGGCGCGCGTGAACGCCCACTTCGGCTTGGAAGCCTTGGCGTCCGACACAGGTTCAGCCGAAGTACTCTTAGCCGGCTCTGCTTCGAAGGCAGCCGCGCTGGGAGGTACCGAGACCGGAGATTCCTCCGCGACGGCTACAGCGGGTGGCTCGCTAGCAGCGGTCGGCACACTAATCGGCGCTTTACGCCCAAACCTTTCAAGCAGGCTCTTGCGTTCCGATTTACTCGGTTGTGATGCAGGCCGCTCATCCATGAACAGCCCGTGGCCCGTCGGCTGAAAGTCCTGCGACCCATCCGTGACTTCCCGTACGACGGTGACGTCGATGATGTCGTCTGTCGAAGTCAGCCGAGGCTCCACCGGCGGCTGTCCGACGTTGGCGCTCTTGACGTTTTTGACACGCAGCATTCTTATTCCTTCGCTCGCAGGGGGACCGATGCGTAGCCATCAGCGTCATAGCTGGGAACGGGCTCCGACTTGACAACAGTGGGCTTGGCGTCCTTTAGCGTTGCTGTTGGTTCGACGCTCTTGCCTGGCACAACCGGGGCGTTTGTCGTTGTGACGTCGGTCTTCGCAAGCGCTACCGCTTGCGGTGTCGATTCCACAGGCTTAGCGACTGCCGCTGGAGCCGATTCGGAAATGGCTGTTTCCGCTACTGCCGGGACGTCCTTCGAAACGGTTGCAGCCGCTGCGGCCATCGCTGTCGCGCCCTTGACATCTACGGCAGGTGTCGCAGGAGCGACGACAGCCTTGGCCGTTGTAGAGGCTTCAGGAGCGGATGGCGTGGCAACTGGTGTCTTCGCATCCGAAGCTTGGTCTTCTTCAGACTTGGCTTTCGCGACAGCCTTTGGTTTGACCGATTTATGCGGGCGCGCAGGCGCGGCCTTAACTGGCGGCTGCTCCTCCTGCGCGGGCGCGAAGAGGTCCGTTCCGCCTTCTTGGGTAACTTGGCCCAAGCTGGTGACCGTGGGGCGGATGACAATGAACATGGAGTTCCGCGTGACGGTCAAGTCCTTGTGGGCGTACTTTCCGTTCTCATCAACGAAATTCGGATTGTTGCCATCGGAGGCAACACTGTCATAGACCAGACCACCGACAACGACGGTCTGACCCGGACGAACGCGCAACACGTCGTTGAACGAACGGTCCGCAGTAGTGGGCTGGGACAAGGTGCCGATTTGGGCGCCAGCGCTCAAGGTATTAAAGCCCAGTACCGCCTTCAAGGACATGTCCATCTTCACCGTGACCGTGTTGGCCGCGGCGTCATAGGTGGGCGTCAGCTTCAAAGCCAGACCGTCGTCTGCCTTGGCAGTCTTGGCAGAGCCTACAGCACCCGCTGTGCCCGAACCGTTGCCAGTCGTGGTCACCGAGATGCTTTCGACGTATGGCGTTTCAGTCAAGGACTTGAGTTCGACGGTCGTGCCCGCAATGGTCTTGAGCACGACATTTTGCTTCGTGTCGGTCTGGCCATATGTCTGCAAGAAGTCGAACATGCCTGTGAAGCTGAACGCCGAAGTGCTAATAATGCCCTTCAACCCGCCGCCGGCCATGCCGACGGCCGACAAGGCTTCGTCGACGACGGTACTGGCGGTCGTGGATGCCGTTGTGGACGAAGACGAAGTGGAGCTTGAGGTCGTTCCCGTGCTGCTCGTGCTGCTCGAACCAACAGGCTGTCCTTGAGTGTTGTAGAAGCCGCTGTTGCCTTGCGTCGGATGGAAACTGTCCATAGTCTCCTCGCCCGCTGGTGCATACTTGCTACCGGCCATTAGCTGGAGCTTGGTCCAGTCGATGCCCTGCTTCGCATTTTGGTCCAGGGTCACGTTCAGAATGGCCACTTGCAGGGACACCAATGCTGCGTTGTTTGTCATGCGCTGCAAAAAGGCTCGTACCTTAGCAAGCTGAGAAGGGGTAACCGCCAGGGTCACCATGCCTGCTTCCCAAGATGCCGAAGTGTTCTTCTCGTCCAGTCCCAGGCCCTTCAGGCCTTCCGAGACCTTCGTCGCGATGCCCTCTTCTTGTGGCAAGGTCACCGAGACCTTTTCGTTCGAAGACACGACAATAGTCCCGTCGCTCCAGGTGAACCAGACATCCGTCGCACGGGCCACGGTGTTTAGCAGGTTTCCGACAGTGCCGTTGTAGTGAGGGAGGAAGAACTGCTTTTCACCAGCGTCTTTATCCGCCAGGATGATGGAATAGCCAAGGTTACCCATGACCGCCACCAAATCCTTTACGGTCGCGCCCGATTCAAGTTCGAGACGGATTTGCTTGGTCCGAACTTCGTTGGGCACGGAAAACGGTGTCACCAGCACGAGCATAGGCTTGCCTTCGCGCACCACAGCATCGTTATTCCAAGTCGCGCTCATTTGTTCGGCAGCGGCACGCTCCGTTACGGCAGAGTCTTTGGGGAACTGATGGGCAACCTGATTGCTTGTGCTCGCACAGCCACTCAGGATGGCGGTTACGAGTGCGGCGCAAATCGTTTTTTGGAATCGCATGGGGTTCCTTACTTCTTTGTGTTCGCTGCGTCAGCGTCGAAGTAGTACGCGTTTTCGAGCTTGTAGATTGCGGAGCCGTTGATACGGCCAATGCGCTTGCCAGTCGCCTTGATGGGGTCGACATCGGCGTCGTCGCCAGCGGCGCCCGTAGGCGCACCGATGGAAGGGCTCGGCAATCCTCCCTTGCCAGGCGGCGGAGCCACCACAGGAGCTGGTGCAACCGCGGTCGGTCGCATCATCGGATTGCGCGGGCCCGACTCCGCAACAGGGGTTGCGACCGGTGCCGGAGTAGGCAGCGTGGCCGCCACTTTGGGCGTTGGCAACGTGCCCGAAGGCATTGGCAGCTTAGGAGCGGTTTGCGCAAACGCTGTGCTTAGCCCGCAAGTCAGCACGATGGAGAGAAGTTTTGCCTTCACGATTAGGCCCCCTTGAAAACGAACATTTGAGGATATAGGTACATCGTTTTGTTCAAACGGGGCTTCCGTCGCTTTCAGCCTTTACGGTCGGAGCGGTTTTAGGCCGAAGGACGTCGCCGAGAAGGTCACTCCTCGAAATGGCAACACTGCCCGGTTGCTGGAAGAGCGGGCCCAGGACGCTGACGGCATAGGCGCTGTCTTGTGAGGGAAGCATTTCCAGATGCTCTGCCGGAACGTCAATGACGATGACGCCCTTGAATTCCAACTTCCCAGCTTTGATGTTCCAAAGCGCTTCCTTGGTGTCAAGCGTCATCTGTCCGATTTCGCGCACCAGCCAGCCCTTGGATTCCAAACTCTTGAGCAGCTGCAAGGTGAAGGGCGCAAGCTTGCTGCGGTCCTTGCCAGTTCCTGTCAGTGCGCCGCGAACCTCTTGGCTCAACCGTGCCATGACAGTCTCACGCAGCTTGATTTCGAGCATGTAGACGCGGTTGCCGACCTTCCAGGCAACGGCCGGAACATTCTTTGGCATGCCAAACGACTGAAAAGACAGGGTCGGCAGTGCCTTGATGAAAGCGTCGAAGAGCACATCCGGAAGCTCGTGCTTTTCAAGCGTCTTTTGCTTTTCTTCCACGACAGCTTCCACCTGGGCTTCGGACGCGTTGTCCAGCAGGTCACGAGCCAGGCGATAGATGCGGTGCTCGCCGTCCACGTCCGGCAGCGAACGAGGATTGCTGTGGTACTTGACCGCAAGCATCAGGGCCAGGCGCGACTCCTTGTCGAGCGCCCACCACGAGTCTAGGTTTGTCAGGTGCTTCGAGGCTTCGCGGTCTTGGTTCTTCACCTGCACCCAATCGCCACTTTCGGATTTCTTCCACGACGTAATCTTGCCCAGCTCATGGCCAGCGGCGACGATGGCACTCATGCCGGGATGGCGTTGACGCTCCAAGGCCTTGCTTGCAACGTTGAGCATGTGCTCAAGCAAGGAGGCCCCATTGCCTTCGCCTGAGAACGCGTCAGGATGCGCAGAAGCGATTCCCAGGATGTCCCCGAGAAGCTTCTTTTGGTTTTCAGGGATGCGGCCCAGAGCTTCAGAGTCAGCGCTGCTGAGGTCCAGTTCGTCCTTTGGCAAGAGCGTCGGGACGGGAAGTGTGCCTAGCGTGATTTTCACTCCGCGAAAGTTCCCGTGGCCCTCTTCCCGCTGAGCGCGCTCCTTGTACTTGCGAAACGAAAGCGCCCACACCGCGCCATAGCCGAGTGCGCACGACAACAGCGTCAGTACCAGCACCGGAATCGTCCAGTACTTGATGACCGTCAGCTGCACGCCGAGCGCACCGACCACCGAAGCGTGATGCGGTACGTCAATCTGCACAAAGGGGTGTAGGAGGCTGCTCAGATTAGCCAGGGAGTCCCAGTTTTTTTGGGGGTCCGCAAACGACCAGTAGAGGGTCGTCGCGAAGAACCAGAACAGGGCGACGGTGATAAAGCTTTTGAGGAGTTTTGGCCGCATGAGGAGGGTGCTACCTAGGGGTGGGGCAGCGACGTATAGACAGCAGCATTTATGTCATTTTCCGGCCTACACACTTGCTACGGTGTGCACTTCTTTTTGCACATTGAGTTGACGCCAACATAAACAGGTGCTACACTGACTTCTACTGAGCTGAACAAAACAGTTCAGAACCCTAGATTGTCAACTCTTGGATTTAATTGGAGGTTCCTCATGGCCACTAAAGGCGAAAAGACTACGTACTACTACAAGCTGTTCCGCGTGAAGCGCTCGGACGGTCGCGTTACCACCGTGTCGGTTGACCCGGTTCTGGTGACCAAGGCATGCCAAGTGATGGGCGGTCTGAAGCCCGTTGCCAAGCGTGTGCGCGAAGCCGCTTTCGAGTACCAAGAAGGTGGAGAAAGCAAGAGCTGCAGCGGCTACGTCCAAAGCCAGCTCCGCACCATCGTGACGACGGGCAAGACGCCCGCGGTCGAAGCCGCTGTCATGGCTGCCTGACGCTGACTTTCAGCCCGCGATAGAAAACGCCCCGCTGCACTGCAGCGGGGCGTTTGTCATTGATGGCGCGTTGGAATCAGTGCTGCGCTGCAGGAATGATGGTCACGCCCTGCGGCAGCTGCAGCGGCGGTAGCTGCGGCACTTGGAGGCCGGCGGGCTTCGAAGTCGGAATGATGGCCGCCGGAGGCATCGTGGTCGAGGTTACCGTGGGACCGTTCGCAACAGGAGCCGTGGGCTGTTTGGTCACGTCGATAATCTTCGGGTCAGAAATCACGACTCGGGCGAGTGTCGCTCCGTGGACGTGGAGCACACGTGCACCCAGGTGCACGGTCTGTCCGTCAACGATATCGACAGCACCGAACGGTGTGGTCTCGCCTTGCTTGACTGTCAGGATGTTTCCGTCGATGTCCATCACGGCAGACCGGTCACCGCCCAGAGACATGACCGAGGTCACTTCGATGACGGGTGCGGGCGGTGTAACCGGCGGAGCCGTTTTCACGGCCGGTTCCACGGGTGCTGTGACCTTTTTCACCTTTTTCGCAGGACGTGCGGGACGGTGCGGGACAGGGTCCGTGGCATCCGCAGCGGCCACGACGGTGGCTTGCTTTGTTGGAAGCGTTGCGGCCGGATGCAGGACTTCCTTTTGGACGGCCTCTTCCTTCATGCGCGCTGTAACGGCCTGAGCTTCTTCTACTTGCTTCTTCAAAGGAAGCGTGCGCAGGTCTTCATTCAAGCTCGCTTGGCGAATACGCTCTTCCAGCAGTTGAGTGTCCAGGTGTGCCTGTTCGAGAGCACGTTGGCTGGCCTCAAGTGTCAACGGCTTGCCGGTGAAGGGGTTGACGACCGGCTTCGCGTCGGTTGCGGGAGCGGGCATTGCGGGTGCGACAGTCTGAACCACTGCAACGGGCGCGGGTGACGCGGGATTTTGTTGCGCGGCGGCCATGCCTTGGGTCGGCGCGGACATCGTGGCGGCGTCAGGAGCTTGTTGCATTGCCGGCGGCTTGATTGCACTGTTGAGCTGCGCGTGTGCGGACAGAGCGATGCAGCCAAGCACTGCGGCGGAAAGAAGCGATTTCTTGAACATAAAAGGGGTATCTCCGTGGACGTTTGCGGTATAGGAACCCGTTTTAGTAGCTGCCCACCACGACCCGGACGACAAAATTGTCACCGGCGCCTGGCGTGCCGCCTGCGAGTCGGGCGCGCAGCAAAGCGGTGTAAGGGGGCGTGGCGCCCGTTGCCAAGTTGGCAGGAGACCGCACGCTGGTTGAGCTGCCACTCAACGTCACGGCTTCGGTAGTGTTTCCGAGTTCCACGTTGTTCGAGGCATAGCTCTGATTGTCGAATGTCGTGGTAGCGTCTAGCGGACTGACGCCCAACGAAGTGGAGAGCACCGTCAACGCAGGAGTCCAACCAGTTGTTGCAGCAACACTACCGTTGGCGTCACCATTGGTTCCCGACCCGTTGTAGAAATAATCTCGAGTGGTGTCGCGGTCGGACGTGTTTGTGAACCGTGTCGTGAAATAGTTCTCGTACAACGTACCGATGCGGTTCAGTCGGTCAAGCGTATCCCGGTACTTCGCGTATTCGATGTTGTAGCCGTTGATAACGACACCCTTGTCGTCACCCGCGAGCGTGAGCTGACCCGTAGCCGCGTTGAGCGTTGTTCCGCTGTCCAACACGCCATTGCGGCCGGTGGAGACTACCGCCAACACGTGATAGTAGATTTGAACGCCTTCAACAGCCTTCGTGAGTCGAGGCGTGATGAGGAAGCAAAACGGTGACGCATAACCGTCATTGTCGGCCACAACACCAGACTCCGTGAGGTAGCTGGACATGGCAGCGACTGCGTTCACTTGCGCGGTGCACGCACTCCCCGTAGTCGCCGTGTCGTTCGTCAGTGTTGCGCCCGGAATCGCGATAGCGGCGCTGACCACGTTTTCAATTGACACCGCATTTGCCGTGTACATGGCCGTCAGGCCTTGTCGCATGTCTTGTAGCTTGCTGTCGGTATCGAGAGCCTGCTTGAACGTGAGCCAAGGCGTCAGCGCGTTCAGAGCAACGACGGACAGCACGGTGACCAGGGTCAGCGTGATGAGAATTTCAACAAGGGTGAAACCACCTTGCGCACGCCGATTAGCCACGACTTAGCTCCTTCTCCAATCCCTTGGGGTCGTAGGACGCATAGAGCGCATCCTCTCGGCTGATTTCGCCTGAAAAGACCTTTTCAGCCAAGCAATAGTTCATCAGCACCTGGCCCTCGCTACGGCCGGTATCCATCGCATTAAAAATTTGGTTTACCTTGCCATCGCGGATGGCGGTGCGCACGGCGGACGTGTTGACCAACAGCTCATAGCCAAGTGTGCGGCCACCCTTGCCATTGGAACGGGGTACCAGAACTTGGGACAACACGCCCACGAGGACGCTCGACAGAACTTGCTGAGCCCATTCCTTTTCATCGGCGTTGAAGAAGCTCGTGATACGTTCAATGGTCTGACGGGAGTTCATCGTATGCAGCGTGGCCAACACCAAGTGGCCCGTATTAGCTGCATCCATGGCGACTTGAACGGTGTCACGGTCACGCATTTCGCCGATGAAAATAACGTCCGGGTCCTGGCGCAGCGCAGCGCGAAGACCCGTGTTGAAGTCCTTGCCGTCGCGACCAATCTGGCGCTGGTGCACCAAGCACCATTCCGACTTGTGGACAAATTCCACCGGGTCTTCAAGCGTGATGATGTGCCGACGGGACGTCTTGTTCAGGTGAGAGATGGTTGAAGCCAAGGTTGTCGTCTTGCCAGAGCCCGTTGGGCCCGTGACGAGCAACAGACCCTTTGCGCGGTTTGGCAGCTCCATGTAGGCGTCCGGCAGCCCCAGCGACGGCAGCTCTGGAATCTTGTTCGAAAGCACCCGCAGTGCCAACGCAAGTTTGCGGTTGTCCGTACGATAGACGTTGCCCCGCCAGCGCACGCCCTTGGACGACATCGAAAAGTCAAGGTCACCCTTCTTCGATAGCAGCTCATCGAGCTTATCCACGGCGATGTTGGTTTCGTCTTGATGCGCCCGCAAGAAGTCCGTGATGTGAGCGCGGCTGACCTCGTCGGTCATGCGTTTCATCGTCCCCGAATCGCGATACCAGATGGCGAGACCTTCCGTGATGTGGAGGTCGCTCATGTTGCCTTTACGGGCGAATTCATTGATTTGGGCTTCTAGCATGGCAAGGGAACTCAAAGTTGTTGGATGGCATACACCTTGACGGTGCTGCTCCAGGGGGTCGGGGATTGGAAGGACATCGAGAACGGCGGCGACTGCGATGTGGAATCCCAAATAACGAGGGAGTCATTACAACCACTGCCGTTGCAGGCTTGAAGCGGTAGTCCCCAGGCGTTCAGCACGGGGACATTCGGCAGGCCAAGAAGCTGAGCCATCGTTTGTCCGGCACTGTTGACCTGCTGGACAACAGGACTCACGCTCCAGATTGAGGCAGGCGTGTCAACACAAGGCAATTGCTCAATGCGCGCCGTGCAACCTTGGGCAGGTGGGAGTACTCCAGAGCCCCTGAAGTAGTTCACGGAGACATTCCGCTCAGGGTCTTGCAAATACTTGGCCTTGAAGAAGCCCTGCGCGTTGGTGGCGAGCGTCTGCAGCTGAGTCAGGGATTTCAACGCATTGGTGCGCTGGATGGCGTAGCCGTCAGGAATCAACGCGTATTGGCGCTGGTTCAGACAGACAGCAGTCTGC
>OULZ01000010.1_pt1 | contig 107784 bp, 110 predicted proteins | sample 1690871 | NCBI WGS metagenome assembly OULZ01 (sample SAMEA3914813, study PRJEB12502) | metagenome | biome: forest; material: soil | place: Canada | collected 2011-07-07 | depth 0.3 m
CAAATACCCCCTGCACACCAGCAGGGGGTTTCTTTTTTCTTGATGAATTACCACTGCTACTCTATAATCGCCCAAAACGAAAGAGTACCGTGACAGAGCCTCAAACAATTCCCGCCGATACGGCACCTACCGACCGGCTGGTCAGCCGAAATGGCCGTGCTTTGGACCCCAAGGTCGGCTTCGACCTCGGCTGGGATATCGCATCCTACGGCCTTCGCCTGCCCGTGCTCCCGAACGACGCGCTGCTGTCGGGCTATGAAGAAGCCAGCACGAGACGTGCGGCCAAGCCGTTGGCCCACGACCGCTTCGTGCGCAAATGGTTGCAGCTTCGCGTAAACGCTTGGCTGCGCCACCGAGTCGTCGACGAGGAAGTGACCCCCGCCTTTTTGCAAAAGATTGACGTTGCAGTCTGTCCCATCACGCGGCTGGCACTCACAGCGGGTACGGGCGAGGACAGCGACTGGTCGGTCGACCGTATCAACAACGAGGGAGCCTACGCGGTGGGCAACCTTGCCGTGATGAGTTCACTTGCCAACAAAGCCAAGGGGCGCAAGTCCTTTGCGCAGGTCTTTGCCCACGCCGCAGCAGACGGAGACGACGCGGAAGGCCTCACTCGTATTCAGTGGATGCGCATGGCCGCGGCGATGGTGGTGCCGAGTCACCTGGTTGACGCGAGGATGCCACTCATCCCGTATCCGCTGCGACCGCTTCCCGAAGTACCACTGTCGTTTGACCAGTCGTTGCAGTGGGTACTAGTCAACGAATGCTACGGCGGCAAAAAGACCATCGTCGGGCGACTGAAAGACGCATGCAACACGCCAGCGCGTCAACGCAAATTTCATCAACTCATCCAGAAGGTACGACGCAAGGCAGAGAAGCTCGGCCAAAACTTCGTAGACGTCTGGAATAGCCCGGAGCTTTGGGCAGTCTTCGAGGAGTTCATGCGCACCATGGACCCCAAGGAGTTTGACCGGTTCACCGCGTTGATGTCTCCGGGGAAATCGCCCAAGGGCGAAGAACTTTTGGCCTCTTGGCGGCTTGAAAACCGTGGCTACATGCCGGGGTATTGCCCGCCGGACAATGCCGCCGTGGAGCAGGGCGTTTCTGAAGAAGTGGACGCGGCAGCGGACGACGAAGTCTCGCAAGCCCTTGAAGCCATGGCCGAGCTGCCCGACGTTGAGGATGACATCGTCGAATTTCGGGACTGAAAACCTGTTCTGAATACCGAGACTAAAAGCGGGGGCTAAACGAAGCACACAGTTCTTCGGCCCCCTACTCATGCATGTTCGTCTCATTGACGGCAATTCCGTTGGATACGCCCAACACCACGCCAATGACGTGAGGCTGCTGCATGGTGTCCCCATGCAGGCTGTCGACGGTTTTGCGCGACACATGCGAAAGTGGCGTCAAAGCGAGCAGGAAACGCTGCATGTTGTCTTGTGGGACGGTCGAGCCCAGTGGCGTTACGACCTTGCGCCGGAGTACAAAAGTGGCCGACAGCGCACGGAAGAACAACGTCGAACTCGCCGGGAATATGAAGCGCAACGACCGCCTATCCATCGGCTCTTGCGAGCGATGCCGGTTATCCAGGTCACCCACCCGTGGATGGAAGCAGACGACTTGAGCTTTGCCTTGTCCGTAGAGCTTTCTGCTCAAGGCCACTTGGTCGACATGTTCACAGCGGACCATGACTGGCTTCAAAACGTGCGCAATCGCGTGGGCTGGATGAACGCCCGCAACCGAGACATGGTCGTCAATGAAACCAACTTCCGCAAACTGACCGGCTGCGCCAACCCTCGAGCATTCGTAGAGGTGAAAGCCTTGATGGGCGACGTCTCTGACGACCTGGCAGGCGCACCGGGCATCAAAGACGTGCGAGCTCGCGAGCTCATCGAGAAATACGGTAGCCTGGCCGCATTCTGGCGCGCGTCGGAAGATGCCTTCTTTGAGGGGCCAAAGCACCTCATGCAGGCGACGTTGCCGGAGGTTCGTGCGCTTATCGAACGCAATCTCAAACTGATGGACCTTTCCCTGGCGCCTGTCCCGGACGTCTCCCTAGCCAACATTGAAATTGGCGAGTTTGTTGACATCGAGCTGTACGACGCACTGGACGACTACGGCATGGAGTCGGTGTGCGACGCTTTTGAACTGTTCGTTCGACCATTGCGTCGCGAGCTTACTAAGGAACAAACAAGCTCCTTCCGTCGCGCGGTGTTGAACATGGGCCGCTCCTACCAGGCGCGTTAGACCCAGTGGGGTAGCGCTAGACCCAGTGGGGTAGCGCCAACCCCATGGCTACACATAGGCCCCAATTGAACCTACCGAAACATGCCCGGCTACTACCTGACGAACGCGCTCCTTTCTCTGGACAAGGAATATCAGGCACGAAACATTCGCCTGACAAACGTCGAGCTCTACAAAGAATACGCCAAGAGGGAAGGCCTGGCCGACTGGAAAGACCTCTTTAGATACGCACCGCCAAGCCGCACCGCGCGCATCTTTGGCGCGCGCCACCAAGATGTGTTTGAAAACGGCGTGCTTTCGGTCGAGGAGCTCGCTGCCAACCCACTGCAACCTTACCAGTTCTACCTGGGAGTAGAGCCGACCCCCTACATTCCACCGAATGTACCTAGAACAAAGCAGCGCATACGCCCAGAATTTACGTATGACACCTTTGCCCGTAGACACATCTTGCTTGTTGGCCCACATGGCAACGGTTGGCGTACCACCCTAGAGAGCTTGGTAATACAGCAGGTGTTGCAAGGCGGAGGGCTCCTTCTCCTTGACACGTTGTCCGACCCCCAGGTTCCGGGACTCGCGACCGCAGCCGAGTGCGCGGGTCGAAATGACTTTGTCGAAATCACTGTGGGGGAAGAACTTCGAAACCTATGTACGGATACGTTGGTCGGCCGCCAACGGGTAGTTCATGTCAAAGTGCCATTCGGCAATGACGACACCGTACACAAGGACATGCGCCAGCTCGTCGAACGTCTGGCTGTTTCGGCCTATGCACTCCGGGAGCAAACCCGGCGGGAAAAAGCGTACTTCATGCTGGCCATTCCGATGGTCAATACGCTATGGACGCCAGAGTGGCGGAAGCTCTTGGACGATGCGCGAATGCTAGGCATCATCCTGGTGTTCCACCTACAAACCTTTGTGCAGCTTGACGGACTTCCTTTGGACTTTGTGGATTCCCTCCTGAACTTCGATACGAAGATTGTCTTCAATCCTCGCAGCCCGGAAAGCCTGGTACGAGCCGCTGAGTATTTGGACCCCGCTGACGACCACAGCAAACCTTCCAAGATGAAGACGCAATTGAGTCAGCTAGGACTGGGTGACGCCATTCTGCTGGTTGGCAGCAGCGACCTGAAAACGATTCACACCCCTATGGTGACTGAAACGCTACCGGCCTCCAAGCGAGCATGAACTTCTACTTGCGGGGCTAAAACATCGACCTACACGCCAACGTCCCTATTTCCTCAACACAAGGAACGTTTTTCATGATGAATAACCCCGGCAAGATGGTCAAGGCAATGGCCTCGATGCAAGCCAACATGACCCGCATTCAGGCCGAAATCGCTGCGTCCGAATTCACGGGCAAGGCCGCTAACGGCTTGGTCGAAGTGGTCGTCAACGGCAAGGGAGAGACCCTGCGCGCTAGCATGAACCCAGCTGTTCGCGATGAAGACGCAGAAACCATTGCCACGCTTTTCGCGGTCGCGTTCAACGACGCTCACCGCCAGAAGGAAGAGACTTCGCAAGCCAAGCTCAAGGGCATTGGCGCAGGTCTCCTGCCGGCCGGTTTCAAGCTGCCTTTCTAAAAGCAACTGATATTCTGTAGGGCATTTCTTGCGTTAGCGCATGTAATGCGCTATAATTGCATGATGCCCTACTGAATCCAATGCCCGTTCCAACACCTAAAATCGAACAGATTTCCGGTACCGTCAAGCGACTCACGTTTCGCAACGACGATACCGGCTTTTTCGTTGCCCAAGTCACCGTAGGTGCGAAGGAGCGAACCGTCGTCGGTTCAGCGCCTGTCATCACAGAGGGTGAATTCCTTACCGCTAAGGGCACGTGGGCCGGTTCGAACTGGGGGCAGCAGTTCAAGGCGACCGAAGTCAAGGTTTCGGCGCCAATGGGGCTGGAAGGCATCCTCAAGTACCTCTCCAGTTCTATCGATGGAATCGGCCCTGGCTTTGCCAAGAAGATGGTCGAAGCGTTCGGCGAAGAAGTATTCGAAGTCATTGAGAAAGAGCCTGAAAAGTTGGCTGCGCTCAAAGGCATCGGAAAGAAGCGCGCCGCAGCTACCATTGAGGCCTACAAGGCTCGCCAAGCTACCCGAGAAATTGAAGTCTTCCTGCACCAGGTCGGCTTGTCGGGGAAACGCGCCAAGCGCGTTTTTGAGTACCTTGAGCGCCTCGGTGGAGACCCCATCGAAAGACTGAAAAAGAACCCATACTTGTTGTGCAATGTATGGGGCATCGGCTTTTCGACTGCTGACGCTTCCGCTCGAAAGCAGGGCATCGCCGCCGACGCGGAATACCGTGTTCGCGCGGGACTGCAGCATGTACTCAAGGAAGCCTCTGGTGAAGGTTCCTGCGGCTTGCCGTACTCGACGGTACTGGAACGTGCGGGTGAAATGCTCAAGGTCAGCTACGACCGCCTCGATGAGTGCATCGGGTTCGAAGTCGAAGCTGAGGGCATCATTCGCGACCAAGCGTCTGGCGTAGATTGCCTCTTCTTGCCGAACATCTACAAAGCTGAGCGAAGCATCGCCAAGCGGTTGATTAAGCATGCCCGTCGGACCATTGCTCGCCCGTTGGTAGACATCGACATGGACATCCTCCATGCGGAACTGCAGGCCGACTTGACCCTGGAAGACACCCAGCGGGATGCCGTTCGACTGGCGCTTACGAGCCAAGTCGCGGTCATCACCGGTGGTCCAGGTACGGGTAAGTCCACCATTACTCGCATCATCTTGAGTGCTCTCAACGATGCGGGGCTAGAGCCAGCCTTGTGCGCACCGACCGGCAAGGCTGCTAAGCGAGCAGCCGAAGCGACCGGTTTCGAGTCCAAAACCATCCATCGGATGCTTGAACTCGACAACAAGGGGAACTTCAAGCGCAACGAAGACAATCCGCTCGAAGCGGACGTCTTGGTCATCGACGAACTGTCCATGGTGGACGTTGCGTTGTTCTACAGCGTCATCAAGGCGGTTGCGCCGCGCACCCGAGTCATCCTCATCGGGGACGTGGACCAACTCCCTTCGGTCGGTCCGGGTAAGGTCCTCGCGGACATCCTGACCTCGAAAGCACTCCCAACCGTACGGCTTACGCAGGTTTTCCGACAAGCTGCGAGCAGCGCCATTGTTCGCAATGCGCACAAGGTAAATCGCGGTGAAGTCCCTGAGGTAGGGTACGAAACTGGCTCGGACTTCGCTTTCACCGCGTATGCGCCTGCCGACAATTCGGACCAGGCCAAGGCGGACTGCCGCGACCAGGTGGAAGCCGAAGTTCTCCGGGTTGCCAAGAACATCTACAAGAAGGGGTTTGACCCCATTCGTGACGTGCAGGTGTTGGCACCAATGCGGCGCGGGGCGTTGGGTTCGTTGAACCTGAATGAAAAGTTGCAAGCGCTGCTGAACCCCCATCCAGAGGCCAAGCTCGAATTTGGCGACGTCACTTACGGTGTGGGTGACAAGGTCATGCAGCTGCGCAACAACTACGAAAAGGACATTTTCAATGGTGACATTGGCTATGTCAGTGGCGTAGACGAAGGCTCACGCACCCTCACCGTCGAATACGAAGGCCGCTCGCCTGTCACGTACAAGATGAGTGACTTGGATGAATTGACGCTAGCGTACGCGTTCACCATTCATAAGAGTCAGGGCTCGGAGTTTCCTGTGGTGATTATGCCGTTGGACAACAGCCACTACACCATGCTCAAGCGCAACCTGGTCTACACCGGCATGACGCGCGCCAAGAAGCTCATGATTCTGGTGGGACAGCAGTGGGCGGCCAAGAAGGCTGTTGAAAACAGTCAAATCGACGACCGGTACTCCCGGCTATGCGATTGCCTGATTGCCGAGGCAGAAAAAGCTGACAAAGCGACCGCCGAATTGGCATTCGCATAAAGGGTTTCGCTACACGCACGGACCTAGCTTCGTCTTGCGTGTGCCATGAACCCTTCTCCTAAGCTCAAAGTAGTCAACCTCTTCGGCGCGCCCGGCATGGGCAAGAGCTCTGTGCGCTCTGGCTTGTTTTGGCTGATGAAGTCGCTCCATATGAGCGTTGAGGAAGTGACTGAGTACGCCAAGTACCTCGTCCTGACTGAACGCAAATGGCAGTTGACTGAAGAGCAGCACTACCTGTTTTCCAAGCAGCTGCACAAGCAGCACGTGGTGGGCCGCAACGGCTACGAATACGCCGTGACGGACTCTCCCGTCCAGCTGTGTGCCTACTACTCGGCCGAGCACTCGTTCAAGTCCTTTTTCCCTTTGGTGGACGAAGCTTTCGACTCGTTCGACAACATCAACTTCTTCTTGAGCCGAGACTTGTCCGGCGCCGCGGTTTTCGAGAACAGGGGCCGGATGCACGACCGTGCTGGCGCCATTCAGGAAGAGACACGCATGAAGGAGTTCTTGGCGGCGAAGAACATCCCGTACACGGAACTGCCCGTTGACATGTTCACGCCCTGGCGCATTCTGGAGCAAATCGCCCCCGGCAAGGCTTCCTGGCCTATTTTCCCGCCAAAGTCGGCCAAGCGCTGAAGTCTCCCCAGGAGCAGTGGCTGCCCGCTTCGAGTAGCCTGAAAGAACCCAACGAACGCACCTACACCGGGTGCGTTTATGCTTTCGACTATCGAAGGCATAAAAATGTTGGGGGCTCGATTTTTCGCAGTAGCAGATGCACTACAATGGACGCCGAACCGCAACCCAGGCCCCGCCCACTCGTAGATGACTGCATCGTCCGTCCAGAATGTCGTGAAACTAGCCAGTCAAGGTGTCCGCAGCCAACGACAGGGTCAAAGCGACGAAGCCTCCTTCCAGAAGCTTGCGGAGCTGCTATCCGACGTCCTCGAGCGCTCCGAGATTGGCGAAAACCTAACGACTGCGCTTCAACTCGCGCGAAGTGAGTCGCCTGATACTGAGCGCTACCTTGCACGGGCCATGCGCGTCGTAGGCGGTGCGCAGCACGTCTCATTGACGCCTGGCGCCGATGAATGGCTGCATCTGCTGGCCCTCCCAGTCTTTTTGTACCCAGCCAACGCCCAGGAAGTCAGCGAAGTGTTGACTCATCTGGAATGCCGAGCAGAGCTGGAACGCTCCTTGGAGCAGGCTCTGGGGCTCGGGTTTGCGAGTATTCGACTGTGCGACTATCCTGTGAGCGCCATCGACATGGAGCAACTGGACATGGCTCGAGCGCGGCTGGTCGCCTTGGACCTGCTTAGCCAGGGGGACAGTGCCTACCTGACCCCGCCCGTAGTCGACGTAGGGACGTCGCCGGAAGGGGCACACCACATGTCTTTGCTCTGGCCGGCAGTCTGGAAGGTCCGCGCGGAAGACCGAGACCAGTTGACGCCCCAAATCGCTAACGCACTACACAAGAGCGCTAGCTTGGCACAGTTCAAACACCGTGCGGACGAACTCATCGAGCGGGAGCTGCAGGAAAACTGGAACATCGCGGCGACGGCGGATGTCTACATGCCAACGTTCTTCCACGACACACTGTCCGTTTTTCGCCTTGTGGAGCTCAACCTGGTGCTGACACGGGCGTTGAAGCAATACAAGCAAGATTGCCTGAGCGTGAGCTTCGGCATTTGGGGCGACCGCCTTCGGTACACGTTGCATGACGCGGCGGGGGCAACCTTGACTTCTGACGAGGTCAAGGCACCGCAAGAGGCGGCAGCCACTGTTAGCGCGGCAGTACGAGCCGCCTGCGCGCGCCACGGCGTCGCTTGCGTTCCCAAGCTGCGGTAGAGCACTGGCCTCCGCCATCGCGGAGGGTCGCTTCGGTTGGTGGTGCCACAGCCGCGTGACGACTAGACCGCGAACCATCGTTCACCGTCAATCACGGCACCTGGCTTGCCTACGGTCATTGCTTCGGGGCCCCTGAGCTCGCGGAATAAACGCACTTGCTGTACTACTGAGTAGCGCGACGCCTCCCTGGCGTCGTCTGCGTACCTAGCGTTTAACCCGTTACTCAGGAAACCACCCGCATGTTCAAGAACGTCATCGTCTTCCGCATTGGCGCCGACTGGAAGGCTCCGGCCATCTCCACCCTGGAAGACATGCTGCAGAAAAACCGCTTCATGCCGTGCGCTGCCACGCAAACCGAATCGTTCGGCTGGGTCTCGCCGCGCAACGAAGAACATAGCCCAATGCTAGAGGCCCAGTCCGGCCACTTCATCCTCAAGTTGTCGGGCGAGCGCAAGACCGTGCCGGCCTCGGCAGTGAAGCATGAACTTGAGATTCGTTGCAAGGCCATCGAAGCCCAGCGCGGCAAGAAGCCTGGTCGCAAGGAAAAGAAGGAGATGAAGGAAGACATCCAGCACGAGCTGCTTCCTCGCGCGTTCAGCAAGTTCTCGTCGAACTTCGTATGGATTGACACCAACGCGGGCTATCTGGTTATCGGCACTGGCAGCATGCGCGCCGCCGACGCGGTTGTAACGCACGTTGTTGCAGCCATGGCTGCGGCGAGCGCGGTCATCGAACTCAAGCCCATCCACACAGAGCTGTCTCCAGCAAAGGCGATGGCTCATTGGCTGGAAACGCGAGTGGCCCCGAGCGGCTTCACCCTGGACCAAGAGTGCGAACTGCGCCAACAAGACGATAGCAAGGCCGTAGTTCGTTACTCGCGACATACGCTCGACATCGAAGAAATCGGCCAGCACATCAGGGGTGGCAAGGCTCCTTCCAAGCTCGCCATGACATACGACGACAAGGTGTCTTTCGTCCTGGGCGACGACATGGGCATCCGTAAGATTAAGTTCTCGGACAACATCTTCAAGGACGCCGGCGATGCCAAGGACTTTGATGCCAATGTCGCCATCGCAACGGCGGAATTGAGCCCCCTGTTCGATGACCTCATCAACGCCTTGGGCGGTGAAATCGAACTTGGCGCTGCCCAAGCGGACGCGTAAGCTCCTGCGTTGAGGCGGCTGCACTCGCCGTAACCACCAGAAATAAAGCCCCTGCGAGTTACGCAGGGGCTTTTGAACTTTCGGCCCGGATGGGCCTTGACCATTTATTGGTCGGCTTCTTCGACAATATCGGCTGAGACCTCAGTCGAGGTATCCCTGACTCCCAGCAGCTCCTCGAAGGCAGCCTCGTCAAGCACGACCACACCCAGCTCCTGCGCCTTGGTCAGCTTGCTACCCGCTTCTGCGCCAGCCAGCAAGTAGTCTGTCTTCTTCGAGACCGAACCGCCTACTTTGCCGCCTGCCGCTTCGATGATTGCCTTGAAATCTTCGCGCGGCTTGCTAAGCGTACCGGTGATGACGAACGTCTTGTTCATCAAAGTCGCCGCGGCAGCGGATTGCACCACTTCCTTGGGTTCAACCAACCGTGCCAATGCCGACGCTTCCTCGGCATTGCTGTCGTCGTTCAAAAAACCAAGAATGCTGGCCGTTGTGATGGGGCCCAGGTCGGGAACCGCCAGCAACGCCGCTTCGTTCACATGCGTGAAGTAGGCCCACGTTTTAAACTGTTTGGCGAGTTCCTTGGCGGTCGATTCTCCAACACCCGGAATACCGAGAGCGTAGATGAAACGATTGAGGTCTGGATGTTTTGCGCCTTGGATGTTGGCAATCAGCTTCTTGGCAGAAGACAAACCCCAGCCCTCAAGCTTCGAGACCGCATCGACTTCCAACGTCCAAAGTGACGATGGGCGCTGGATGAGCCCGGCGTTCAGCAACTGCTGCACGCTGGCGTCTCCCAGGCCGTCGATATTCATGGCCAGCCGAGAAGCGAAGTGCGTAATTTCGAACAACTGTTGTGCGCCGCATTTCCGACCACCGGTACAACGATACGCCGCCTTGTCTACTTCACGCTGTACGGACGAACCGCACACGGGGCATGCCGTCGGCATCTCAAACATCCGCACCGTTTGGGGACGCAGCTCTGGAACCATGCGAACGATTTCAGGAATGACGTCACCTGCACGACGTACCACGACCTTGTCACCAATTCGCAGGTCGAGCCGGCGAATTTGGTCCAGGTTATGCAGCGTCACGTTAGACACCGTCACGCCACCGACAAAGACAGGTTCCAACCGTGCCACCGGAGTGAGGGGGCCCGTACGACCCACCTGGATATCGATATCCAGCAAGGTCGTCACAGCCTCTTCGGCCGGAAACTTGTAAGCGATGGCCCAGCGGGGTACGCGGCTGTTCCACCCAAGTCGGTCATGCAGCCTGGTATTGTTTACCTTGAAGACGATGCCGTCGATGTCGAAGGGCAGGCTAGGGCGCTTGCGCTCCAACTCGTTGTAAAACGACTGAATGCCCACGCTACCCTCGACCACCGCAGCTTCCGCCGAAACGGTAAAGCCGCACTCGCGCAGCAGCATGAGTTGCGCGAACTGTTCAGCCGGAAGCTCAATGCCTTCGCACACGCCGAAGGAGTACGCGAAGAAGGTGAGCTTACGCTTAGAAGCGACGGCGGAGTCTAGTTGTCGCAGCGCGCCGGCAGCGGCATTGCGGCAGTTCACCAAAGGCTTTTGACCCGCAGCAACCAGGGCAGCATTGACCTTGGCGAAATCAGCCTTCGTCATCATCACTTCGCCGCGCACTTCGACACGCGGATACGCTTTCCAAGCTTCGACGGTGAGCGGCACATTCCGAATGGTTCGGAAGTTACTGGTCACCTCTTCGCCAGTTTCGCCGTCGCCTCGCGTAGCGGCGGTGTCCAGAACGCCGTAGACGTAGACCGACGAAGCGCTGGCTCCGTCATACTTCGGCTCACCGCAGTACGCGAGGTTGTCCTCGGCACTATTGAGCTCAGCCTGGTTTCGACGAGCAAAAGCGATGGCCTCGCTTTCGTCCATTGCGTTGTCGATGCTCAGCATCGGACGCTTGTGCTTGAACGCTGGAAGCTCCGCCAACGGTGCACCGCCCACGCGTTGTGTCGGCGATTCAGGCGTACGAAGCACCGGGTACGCTACTTCCAGGTTGACAAGCTCTCGGAAGAGCAAGTCGAAGGTTCCGTCAGGGATGACTGGGTCGTCCAAGACGTAGTAGCGATGATTGTGGTACTCGAGTTCCTTGCGAAGTTCTTGTGCTCGCAAAGCAGCTTGTTCAAATTCTGGGGTCGTCAATGGTTAGCTCCAATTGTGCCAATATTTTAGCAGTTTTTGAGTTGATAGTCACTGTGTTTAAGGGATGTCCTCGTATAACCTCTATAGCTACACCCATGTCTTAGCCTTGACTCAACGGCCCAATGTCTTCCCTTATTCTGACTGTGATTTCGCTCGTACTGTTGTCGGCAGTCGTGCTCATCAGCATCAACTACCTGCCCGGCTGGACCCGGGAGCAGGCTGCCGTAACGCCGTTGGTTCGCGACGGCGCCCTTCAGTTGGAGCGAGCGTTCAAGCTGTACGCCAAGGCGCACTCGGACACACCAGCCACGGTGCTAGGTGGGGAGCTGGATGGCGGTGTCGCTGCCAATTTTTCTGCTTTTCTTGGCTTCACGCCGGGCGCTCTGCCTGGCTACCAGTGGGTCTATGGCCAGGTGGGCGCCGGCGCACCTGCGGGCTACCAAAACGCTTATTACTTCTGCTTGGCTCCGCAGTCGGGCACCCTCGCAACACAAGGCAAGGTCCGCGGAGCGCAGCTCGCGCAAGCGTACCTATCGACGGAACAAGCATTCGTGGCCCCGGGATGCGGTAGCGTCGGCAATGCCAGCTACTCGGGCTACCCCGCCAACATGGCTTTCACCTACTTCGTGAAGTACGTTCCTGGTCAACTCTGACCAGCAGTAGCGCAGTTCCAACGACAAAAAGGCTCTTCACGATTTGAAGAGCCTTTTTCACTACTGCAGTCGCGTTGGAGCGTTGAGGAGCTGGAGCATTCGCGGGTCAACTGCTTCTGGCGCCCCGTAGGTTAGCGGTGCCTTCAACGACACGGCAATCGAGTTCGGCTGGGCCATGTCGCGAACCCCGAGGCAAATCTGTTCACGCATTTCTTCATCGCCGTGGTCGACGGCGAAGCAAAACTTGCCTAGCACTTCATCTCGGGCAATCGCCGAGACGACGATTTCATCGCACTCGGGGCCCGGCGAGAGCTCAAGCGCTAGGCTGAGAGTCGACCCCTCCGATACGGCCATTTGTCCCCAACCTGAAATGGCACAGGCGCACAGGAAGCACTCATGAGCCAGGTCAACGACGGCGGGCTCGTAGAACAAAGGCTGTGGCAAGTGGAGGCACATGCCGGGGCCGACGTATCCCAAGTCAGCTAGGCCTTTGTTGACGATGTCGTGTACGGAATCCATCGCATTCGAGGTCTGCAGCCCCAACTCGTCTCCGTCCAGGGACAGGAGGGCGTCTGCATCCTTGACCGGTGCCAGGGCGATAAACACCAACATGTGCAAGCCAGACGACACCTCCGGACCGACGTCGACAAAGATATCGGCCTCGTCGGCACTACCGCGACCAACTCGCGCCGCTGCCGCCGCGGCCATGTCGACGTAATCCTGCAAAGTGAGATTATCCAGGAAGTCGAGCGATACAAATCGGTTGAGCAAGATGCCGATGCCCGACGGGCACAGCGCGTCCCGCAGAAGCTGTTGCACAATCTCGCCGCACGGGAGAGATTGCAGCGCAGCGCCTTCGTCAACTACTTGGCTAACAGGCAGCACGAACATCCGAGCGTTGTAGGTGCGTCCGTCGGGGGTTGTCAGCACGGGATGTTCCACGGCGGCTTCCAGGGCGTCCTGGAGGGCGTTTTGCACGTTCGCATCCTCGGCATCCATGGTGGCCATGGCGTCCTCAAGGGCGTCCATATGAACGAGCTCAGCAGCAAGAGTCGTCAGCTGTTTCCGAAGTTCTTCGGGCGCGCCCGTGGCCGGCACACGACGGCCAGCCTCAAAGAAGTTAGACAGCAGGGTATCAAGGGAGTTCTTCATGGATGCTTAGCTTTGCAACATCGCGGCTCGGACTGCCGCTTGGTCTTCGGGATGCAGTACCGCCAGGTGCTGAAGAACGAACTGCTGTAGCGCGGAGCGATTTCTAGCAACCTCGCGGTCGGATGCGGGCTTGGCGTAGAAGAACTCGTCCAGTCCGTGCATCACACGGGTGAACTCGCCCCATTCATTCGTACGCACCTTGCGTTTCGGCCAGTTCCCCGGAGACACGGGCTCCAGGAAGCGCAGGTTGTCCGCTAGGAAAGCCGCATCGGAAACAGAGGGGTCCCGGTCACGATAGGCCATCGACAACACCGGATGAGGTTGGGTATGGTCAACACAATCAGCCGCCATCTTGGCCAATCGCAGCCCCGCCGGCGTGTTTCCACGCTTAACGGCTTCCTCGAACAAGCCACCCGCAGCGACTACGGCCACGGCAACGTGGGTGGGGGTCAGCTGGGTCATCGTGCGTACTTCGAGTAATCAATGGTCGCAGCAAGACGACCGCGCTGTGAGGCGCGCTCATGCAGAGCGATTTCCAGCAGGACATGCAGAGCCGGAGACTTCACGCACTCATGGCGCAGCTTGGGCAAATCGATGCCGCTTTGGATGAGTGAGCGAGCGCGCTTGGCAATGTTGCGGTACTGCTCCGCGCCGTGTTCCGGTTTGGTTTGCAGCTTCCGTTGCTCGAAGGCATCGAGAAAGCGACCGAGGGGTTCGAGCTCTGCCGTGAGAACTTCGGCGGCTAGGGCGTTGATGAGTTTGTCGCTTGGCACTGAAGACATCCAATAAATGATGGCTTACTGTAGCAAGTGTATATGTGTTTGTCAATGAAAATGACAGGGAAGGTGTCCAGTTGCGGGCGAGTCCTGAACGCATAAAAATGGCCCTCCAAGAAAGGAGAGCCAATCGGCCAGGTCAGAGGGCTGTCAGTCGGCCGCCGCCGCTGTGACGCTAGGAGTAGCATTAGCGCCGCTCTGCGTTTGCGCCGCAGCGGCCTGTTCCGCCTGCTGGGTTTGTGCCGCATCAACAGCCATAAGGCCATCCTCGTCGTACTGGTCCATGACAATGCCTTTTTCACGGTCCTGCGCCAAACGCATGACGTTTGGATTGATAGTGGGATTGGGCGTGCTTGCGCCAATAGCGCCGGCCAAGCCTGCGCTCAAAACAACGGAGCCCGTGAGAAATTTTCCGAACATTGGATGCTTTGTGTTGTGTACGGGTCGGGAATGAGCCGAAAGGCACGCTCGAAGACCTTTACGTGGTACGGTAGTGCTGCGTATAGCAACGTAGCCCGAGTAAAGCCAGTTCTTTTACTTAGGGGCCTCCGTTCCGCCTTTTAGAAGACCTGTTCGAAAGCCCACTCCCGCCGCAGAGCACTGCAATGCACCACCATGCCCCTCGGTAATTACGCAAACAAAAAGCCTTTCGAGAGTTCGATAAGCAGCGCCAAGCGCTACTTCGGCTGGCTACTTGCGCGTCGGGAGTACGCTGAAGCCGAACTGCTACAGAAGGCGAAGCAAAAAGGCTACACGCCAGAGCACATCGCGGAGGCCATGGCCTTCATGCAAAAGCATGGCCTTCAGGACGATGCTCGGTACGCGGGTATGAAGTCCCGTAGTGCAGCTCATCGGTACGGAGACCGCAAAATCGAGCATCTGTTGAAGAGCAAAAAGGTAGCGCCGGACATCATCGTGGCCCAGGTGCAGGAACTGGCGCCGGAGGAAGACCGGGCTTGGAATGCCATCGACCGTCACGCGGGGGAGCCGCTGACGGCGGAACTAAACGCCAAGCTATGGCGCAGGCTGGCTTCGAAAGGCTTTGGCTCGGCCGCCATCAAGGCGGCCATCCGCCGCCTGCGAGACGAGAGCGCCTAACGAGACTCCCAAAAGGGTGGCCCGTATCCCCCCAACAGGGATACGGGCCTAGCTTGCATGGTTTTCGCAGACGTTAGTCTGGCTCGGTGCCGTTACGGCTCTCTCACCCGAGTGCAAGGAAAGGTTTTGACCCCCGGCATGCGTTAGCATCTGGTATAGGTCGTTCCTTTATATTCCCTGAAAAATCCTTGCTACAGCATGTCCGCCCCTCTCAACGCTACCCCGCCGACTCAGGAGGTCGTGCCGCTGGTGGAAGCATTTCTAGTGACCCTGGGACAGAACGAGGGCTTGGCCACGTCCACCTTGGACGCGTACCGCTTCGACATGACCCGGCTTGCTCATTGGCTAGGCACCGTGCCGGTGCACCGGGCCACTGAAGTGCAGTTGCGGCAGTACCTGTTTGAGATGCACAGTCGGGGTGTCAAGATTGCGGCGACTCGGCGGGCTTTGCTCGTGTTCCGGCGCTTCTACCGATGGGCGGCGCTGGAGCAGCTCTGTACTGCAAGTCCCGCGGCAAGCTTGACGGTGCCACGGATGGCCTCCCGCAAAGCCAGTCCGTTGGGTGCGTCCTACGCCGAGGCACTTTTGAACGTGTGTCGCAAAGGCGTCGCGGCGCGCGAACAGCTACGCGACCAAGCCATGCTCGCCTTGGCGTATGGAGCCGGATTGCCGGTGCCCCAGGTACTCCGACTTCGGCTGAACGAACTCGACCTGCGGCAAGGACTTGTGAACCTGCAAAGCGACCCTGGGCGTCCACTCTTGCTGACACTTCCGGTGCTGGAACGCGTCGCACGGTATGTCAAACACGGTCGCCCGCAGTATGTCAAAGACGCAGCAGCGAACGACATTGTCTTCCTCTCTCGTCTTGGACTTCCGATATCGCCTTCAGGGTTCTGGCGACAGCTTAAAGCGCTCGCAGAAAGCGCGGGCCTGGACTCTCGCCAAGTTCTGCCGAGCGTGCTACGGACATCCTTCTTGGCCAGCCCGCCATTTGGGCTTACCGAGACAAAGAACGTCCGATGAGAGTTGTCTATTTGGACTTCGACGGAGTACTTCACCCCGCTGACGTGTGGCTGGAAAAGGGCGGCTACATGCGCCTGGGCACCCTGTATCAGGGCCATGCGTTGTTTGAGCACGCCGAACTACTGGCCGCCTTACTGGAGCCGCACGATGACGTGAAGGTTGTACTGAGCACAAGCTGGGTTTGGGGCCTTGGCTTCAACCAGGCACTAGCTCACTTGCCAAAACGACTCTCAGTCAAGGTCGTCGGCGCCACATTTGACCCCGAAAGGCATGGTTCCGGCTTTGCTGCCGTTGCTCGTGGCTACCAAGTGCAAGGCGACGCACAAAAGAGGCGGTTAAGTGATTGGATTGCGCTCGACGACGACGCAAGGGATTGGCCACTTGAAGACCTGCATCGGTTAGTTCCGACCGACCCGGTTTTGGGCCTAGGCGAGCCGAGAGTTTTGAAGCAGGTACAAGCTTGGCTTGCCGCCAGTGCGACGGTAGGCGACACCCCCGGCTAGTCGGTTGCTCCCAGCCCCTTAGTCGTCAGCTCCCCGTGGGCTAGACCGACCCTCCCAGGCCCCTAGTCAACGACTCCCGTGCCGATTGGCGTCTGCAAACGCAGGTCCTTGTTTCTCCAGCCATTTTGACCGACTTATCTCTCTCGTTTAAAGCAGAAGAAGAGAAGAGAGAAAAAGAGAAGACAGCGGGCAAGACTCTTTCTTAGACGAAGTCCGCTACTCCGCTGCAACAGACTGGCTCCGCCAGTAGTCGACAATCGGAGGCGGAGCAGGGTGCGAGTGTCCTCGCCATTGGCCGACAACTACCAAACCGAAATCCTGTAAGACCGTCACGAGGGAAGACTCCTTCCCGGTCGCTCGCAGAGACCGTGCACAGCTCACCGACGCGGGGTCGTCTGTATCGTCCAGGAGCACGCTTGTCTCGACGTTGCGGTTCATCGCACCAAACGAATTTCTCGGCTCCAGCGCTGACCGAACCGACCTGGGGGAGTTGACGCTGTGGCAGTCGGGGAAGAAGCTGTTGATGGCAGCGATTGCGGACAAGCCGTGGAAGGCAGAGGGCGTGGTGGTGGCGCAGTTCCGTAAGTACGGCGACGCGGGCGCTTGATGGCCGGCCTGCTGGTCTGCCGCTAGCCGCTCACGAATCGGCGCAAACAGGGAATAGCCGTCCTGGTGCCGAGCAACCCATTGTTGATGGGCGAACCCGTGTGGGTCAGACGCTGCGGCAACCGCCAGCGAGACGGTGTTTGCGCGTCCATCCGCACGTCGGACGGTTGCGCGTCTCGTGGCCGACTGCCAATAGGCTGCTGTGTCGACCGAGTGCAGTTTGTCGAAATCCACCAGAAACACATCGGACACTTTCGACCAAGGATGACGACTGTCAGTGCCGAAGTCTGAAACGTAGACAGTCAGATTCAATCGCTTGACCATAAAGTAGCGGTCAAGCAGTGCGCCGTTAACTTGAAAGTTTGCGAGCCCCACCGTGCTTCGACACTCGCGCTGAACCCGGTCTACATCCTTCTTCTCTGGTACGAGGATGAGAGCTGCGCCACCTGGGTTTTTAGCGCCCAGATAGAGAAGGCGGTTCATCAGTGCCCGCATGCGGTCATCTGCGTCCTGCGCCACGAAGGCGGCGTAGGCGTCTCCGCTCGTCACAAAGGACTCCTCCTGGGCATTGATGTCAAGTCGAATTGGCGAAAGTGCTTTCACTTTTGAGCCCTCCGTATGCGCGGTGGATTGCCGCATATTGTGTAGTCACCAACGACGCCTAGGTTGTTGACTTAACACGCCTTGTGAGGCGCTTAGATGACCTGCAACGGCGTGAGATGTCTTTGCATCTGCTGCTGCCCTTGTTCACCGTCGCCACCCCACAGCGCCTCCAGGGGGCCCTCCAGGACTACTACGCCGCCCATAGGGCGATGCCATCCTTCGGAGCCGTGGCCGGTCTCGTCGGAGTGTCGATTTGGACCGTCGCCGACGCTGTGGCCAAGCTCAAGACCAACGGTTTTCTGTGTGCGAGCGACACAGGGCGGCTCCAGCCAGGCAAACGCTTCTTCGAGCGGCAGGTACTGGGCGTTCCGACGACCATTTGGACCGTTTTCGGCGTCAAACCGGCCCCTTGCGCGCCATTCGGGCCCGCGCCACCCGCTATTCCATGTGAGGGTGGCGGTCGAACAGCTCAACAGTAGTATTTGCAATATACGCAAGTTTGCCATTCCCGGCAGAAATGATGCAAAATGCTTTGAGCAAAACGATGCGTATATTGCAAATGTCAGCTCTCGCAGAACAACACCCCTGGTTCAAAGTTTTCACTCAGGCGCGTAAGTCGCCGCTCAGTAAGAGCAGTCGGAAGGTGTACGGCGCCTGGTGGGCCAGGTATCTGGACTTCTTAACAGCAAAGGGGCTTGAACCTGGCCAGGCCAGCTCATCGGACGTCTACGACTTCCTCGAGGGGTATCCGGGAAACACAGGGATACGCTACTGCCGGTTGCTAAGTGAGGTCTACGAGGCGGCACTCAATCATGAGCTATGCACCGTGAATCCGGTCGAGGCCGTTGTACTTGAGGTGGCGGCAAAGGAAGAAGACCCCGTACCGGTGGTCGCAACGGCGGGGCCTGTCTTTGAAGCGCTGTACTCAATTAAACCTAAGCGGTCACATTGGAAGCACTCCCGAGACCGCGCCATGGTGTTGCTCGCGGCCGAGACCGGCTTGCGGCGGCAAGACTTGATTGCGCTCCAGCTTCGGCAGTTGGACCTGGTCTGCGAGCCTGCGACCCTGACAGTGACGGCCGGACAGAACCGGACCCTCGCGTTGTCCTCGAAGCTTCAAACGGAGCTGGCATCCTGGCTCGATATCCGGCGCGCTCAAGCCATCGCCCCGCCGCTGGTGTTCCCATCGAACCTCGCGGGCGCCGAGCTGGACCCCTCGACGGCCTACCGCATCATCGAACGCCATCTTGCACAGGTTGGGGCGGGCAAGTCCGTCCACGGCACTTCAGGTGCACAGCTGCTTCGCTCAGGGGTGGCCAACCGAGAATGGACCCGTCAAAAGAATGTCCAGGACGTCAAGAACGCGTTAGGACATCGCCAACTCTCGTCTTCCGTGGACTTGGTGGGTCGACTTGCGCCCTTGGCGGTTGCTGAGCCAAAGCTTGAAGAAACTACGCCAACCCCGCACCAGCCTTGATTTTTAAGGAATTCTTCATGCTAGAACTAGCTTTAAGACTAGTTCAAGTGATGGATGAAGGGACCTCACCAATCACTTGAAGTTTAAGGGCTAACTCATTGAGATAACGGGTCCATGTTCCCGCTGCGAGCCTTATCGGGTCGCATGGCCGCGAACAGCAACGCATTCGTGTCGGCGGCGTCGAGCAGGTTCACCTGGTTTTTGAGAAGCCATCCGAAAAACGCACCTTGCTTGGCCTTGCCGGTCAGCGCCGCGGCCACGGAGCTTGACTCCGCGAATCGGCGCTCCCAGCTCGCCCGCTCGTCCTCCAGCAACTCATCGAAACGCTCACGCAGGCGTTTATGCTGCCAAGCCGCGAATGCTTGCTGCAGCTCCTCCGCGTCCTTCAGGCGGGCAGCATTCTCTTGATGTCGCTGGGTGTCTTGTTCCGCTTGACGCTCCTCGTCCTTGAAGTCCCGGGCGAGAGCGCTGCTGAGCCACGCGCGCGGGTTCTGGACGTTTTTGGCTTTGTGCAGAAGCTCAAGTTTCGCTCGCAAGTAGGTCTCGTCACGAGACTCCACCATGTGTCGAACCTCGGCAGCCTTGAACCCAAGAGCCATGAGACGCTTCTGCAAGTCCTTGTCTGCAGGCACAGGCTCTCCGAAGGGCAGTCGCGCTTGCTCCAACAACTTGACCTTGAACTGCAGCCCCGGCTTGTTATTGGGAAGCCGAACCTTGACCGGTACCAAGTCGATGTCCACCGCGTCGCATGCCCGCAGGTCTTCCAACGCGGCCTTGATGGTGCGAGTCAGCTCGCGTTCGTTGTTGCGCCACTCGGGCACTTGGCCGGTCGGACTCAAGAGCCGCCGCCACTGTTCGGACGACCATACCCCGGTCAGGCCATTGCCAACGAACCGCTTGCAGTTTTCGTAGAGAGCCAGCGCCGCATAGCTGCGGACCCCTCGAATGACGTCCATGTTGAGGTAGGCATAGGTCCGCGGCATGACCATGATGGCCAATACAACAGGGTCGAACGCCCAGGACACCAGGCCCCGCCCGGTACGCACGACGCTTGATAGCAGCTTGCTGGTGACTTGGAGCTCATCAGGATATAGCTCCTTTTCGACCTCAGCGGTAGGGTATCGGACGCTGTTGTACTCGACAGAACAGTTCTCGAGCAGCGACAGGTGTCCCATCAGGTGCCGGCCTTCGCTCGGTTCGTATCCCACGGCCTCGGCGAGTTCTCGCAAGGACGCGGAAAACCGGGGCTGCAATAGCATCGGCGGCTTGGTCGGCTTGGTCCCCGCTCGCAGGTCCGCAATGAAGAGCCGTAGGCGCCTATCAATCTCGGCACGCTCTTGCTCATCCAAGCGTTTGAACTGCTCACCGGCCATTCGTCCCATCGCGATATGAAGCTTGCGAGCCAGGGGAGTCAACTTACCCGTCAGTGGCGCCATGTGGATGACGAACACCGAGCGCCGGTACTGTTCGATAGCGGGGGAGGGGGCGGTGGTGGAAGCGGGGGCTTTCTCCACCACCGAGTCTTGTGGTTCTGCCATGTACGCAGAATACCACCGGCACAGTGCCTAACATCGGTGGTGATTGCGAACAATTTCAACACCACCAGACTCGGTGGTTCCGGGCCTGTGGATAAAACCACCGGATTTTCCCGCCAAACCGGAAGAAATCCCCACCGACCCGGAAGACTTCACCCAGGGAGCGGGAGCCATCCCCACCGACCCGGAAGAAATCCCCACCGACCCGGAAGAAATCCCCACCGTGTCGACCGCTGGCCCGCATGCAGCCTAGGTTTCGGTCGTCTATAACGATTGTATTCGTCTTAAAAGAGACGAAACGGACAGCCGGTCGTCGTGGGTGTGGAAAACCCAGAAACCAGCAGCCAACCCCGCTCGTCGCCTGCCCCTGGGCGTCACCGGCGCAGTCACATCGGCGCACCTGCATAACGGGTGGGGATATCCCACCGTTATGCAGCATAACGGGATAACATCATTCTGTTATGCGCAGGTTATTCAAAAGTATGCAAGAATCCTGGTCATGGACGTTGTTGCTGTGCTTCGAGAGCTCGCCAAACATCCGCTGCCCGACGACATGTTCGGCTCGGTGGCGAGAGTCCTCGTGCTTCAAGGCTCCGGCGAAGAACGGCTTCCTCAACAAGCTCCGCGGAGTTCTGAACACCCCGCTGGGCCGAGTCCCTTCGACGCACTGCTGACGCCGGCAGTCACACCGCTCCCGGTCTTGCCCAACAGCAAGTCTCGCGATGAGTACGTGCGCATCACTGTTCGAGACCGCGCCAACGCCAGGACGACCATCTGTCTGCCACAGGACATGCACCGCGCGGCCATACTCAAGTACGGCGGTATGACCGAAGCTAATGATGCGGTCAAGGCTCTGTTTCTGGAGATGCCTGCAACGACTTCCAACCGCTCGGGCTGGGTGCAGGCCGAGCTGCGGTCGCGCCTGGCCGAAGGCCGAGATGAAGCCACGTCCGACCTGTTTGCGCCACCAGACCGACCCGGCCCCGAACTCGAAGAGTAGGCTGGGCTGGTTTAATAGAGTACAGAGCCCCGAGGGCTTGAGCGGTACCGTGCAGAAGAGCTAAACGAGCGTTTCTATAAGCGCAATGCTCATCCGACTCTGGCAGTACCTGGACAAAACTGGTTGGCCCACGCGCTTGGTGCGGTGGTTCTCGACCCGGCGGATTCGCGCGCGGCTGAGCCGTTACTTCTTCCCGTTGAGTTCCGCGACCAATGCGGTCACGCTCAGTGTCGCCAGCCCGCACCTGTCCGCCAAGGATTTGCTCGACAACGCGCTGCCCCAGGGCTTCGGTAGCTGGCGAGACTACAAGGTCTGCGCGACGCTGGTGGACGGCTCCATCGCCGTGGCAATTCTTGAAGAGCCGCGCAGTCGCGAGCGGTTTTCTCTGGTTCTACCCGTGCATGAAGACTTCTCTCGCCGTAACTTCAAACGACTTCGCAAGGTTCGCATCACCTGCGAAGCCGAACGGTCCTCGCTGTTGACCTTGCGCCACAAAGACGGTCGGCTTATTGCCGCCGGTACCCTGGAGCTGGTGCCCCGCGCGGCGTTTTCTCAAGAGGTTCTTCAATGAGTGCTAGCGTCCCCCTCGTTGTCCGTTGGCTTTCCAAAATTGGCCTCATCCCCCGCGCAGCGGTGGCTCAGCTCGACGTTCGACGCACCCCGCTGGCAAGCTCGGTACTCGATGCAGCCCGTCTGGCGGAACAGACTTACCACGCACTCGACAAGTTGGGCCATGACATTGTGCTCATCGCGCGCATGGGGCAGAACTTGTCCCAATTCGGGTTGACCTACTCGCACTTGGGCTTCGCGGTCCGCGGGCTTCGCCGCGGTGACTGGGCCGTCGTGCACCTGTTGAACGCGGAGGACGGCACCCGTTCGGGCATCTACCAAGAGGGCATGGTCAACTTTTACAGCGACCAACCCTACCGCTTTGAGGCCGCACTGCTGACACTGCCCGTCGATGTCCAGACACACCTTCGAGAAGTTCTTACGACTCACAGCAAGTCATTGCACAACGCCAACTACAGCCTGACGGCGTACCCGTGGGCCCTCGAAGTCCAAAACTCAAACCAGTGGGTGCTGGAGGTCCTGGCAACCGCGCTAATGGGTGACACGGTGGAGGAACCCTCCCGTGAAAAAGCGCAGGAATGGCTCAGAGCGCAGGGGTACGTGGGCAGCGAACTCAAGATTGGTCTGCCGACCCAGTGGTCAGGCCCGCTCTTGCGCGACAGTATCCGGTTCACCGACCAACCCGCGGAGCCCCGGCGAGCGGGAATCGTCCAGACCGTCACGGTCGACAGCGTTGTTCACTGGCTTCAAGGCGCGAAGAGTCCGCTGGGCGCCAACCGCACGGACGCTCGGTTGGTCGAGCTGGCTCTCTAAGCTGCTTGACGGCTAGGCGGCCCGACCGGGTCGCCTTCCGGAGTGTCTCTGGGTTCTGGTTTGGGCTCTTGGCGAGGCCCCACGACGGCTGGCCGAAAGGGTGCCACCCGACTTCCGTTGACGAAAATCTCGTCGCCAACAACTTCAATCAGGATAGCGCCGAACCGGCTCTCCCACACGTACTGCAGACAGTGACCGCCTTCCTCAGGCTCGCTGGGCATACCAGCAGGCTGACGCGCAGCAAAAGAGGCGGGGGCGTTCATGGCGAGTACAGTGGCTGTGTAAAAACACAGTATACGCCGCCAACCCTGGTCCGCACGTCAGTGAGATGTATCGTCGGAGACCGCTTCTTCAGTGGGCATGGACGGGTTTGCGGACGCGCTGGGCGCCGAAGGCAGCCTCAGCTTTTGCGTCTCCGCGTGCCAGCGTTCGTCCTCCTCGTGAACGTAGCGCTGTGTCGTACGGAAGTCGGCGTGTCGCGCGTCCTTTTGAACAAAGCGGTCGTCGATGCCGGAGTCGACGCGGGCGGTAACGCTGGTGTGGCGACCCCAGTGGGCTGAGGCCCTGCGCAGCTTGTCCTTCTTGTGTTCGGCCTCAGAAGGCAACAAGTCCGCAGCCTGGGCGAACAGCGGCTTCAACAGTTGATTGAGCCGTCGCGCAGTGATGGGCGAGCCGTCCTTAAGCGAGGCGAGCAAGGGACGCTGAGCCTCCAACGCTTCGTGCTTCTTCGTAGGCACTGCGGGCAGTCCCAGATGCTTGCGGTAGCGCACCAACGCATGGACCATGTCATCGGGCACCGGAATGCGAGCAGCCTTGTCTCCCTTGCCGACAACGTGCCACCACCAATGGCCTCGAGACTCTCGAAAGGAGTCCATGCGTTGGCGCTCAAGCTCCCCGGCACGGGGCGCCAGCAAGTAGAGGAACGCGCAGATAAACCGCATCCGTTCTTTTTCGTCGAGCTGTTTTGGCGTGTCTTCCGGCATGGCTTCCAGGGCCTGTGTGACCGCCATCCACATCTCGGGGTCCAAGAAGCGTTCGACCTTGGAATTTTCGTCGTCTTGCCAAGGGCGCTGAGCTCCTACGGGAGCCTCGGCCCTCAGTTTCTTGCGCCGCTGCCGGATGAGCCCCATGGGGTTACCTTGCAGGTAGCCCGCGTCCACCCAGTAACTCAGCATCGAATTCACCGCGGCCACGGCCGCCATAACCGCCGGTTCGCCCAACGGCCCGACGAAAGGCCGCCACCGGTCGGTTTCCTGCGGAGCCTTGGGTGCGCACCAAACCGCCGCGGGCTGGGGGTCGACAAGAAAGTTCAAGTAGCCCTCGAAGTCTTGCCGCGTCAGTGACGAAACGGGCTTGCCACATTCGCGCCAGGCCCACAGGAACAATCGTTCGCACTCGCGCTGGTAAAGGCGGTGCGTGCCTGACGACTGGTCGTACTCAGTCAAGAAGGCGGCCAGGGCTTCCAAGTCATTGGTGACGCTCAGCTGCAGGCAGCTGGTAGGCGCCCTATTGGTACCTGACGCGCCCAGCAGTTCCGGCGGAGGAGCCATCCACCGGAGAGGGCGCAAGGGTTGGTCAAAGGCAGGCATGGCCAGGACTCTACCTCAATTTAACTTCTGAAAACAGGTATTTTCAGAAGTGACCCTACCACGAGAGCCCGGGCTCAGCGGTCCAACATCACACACACAAATCAAGCCCACATCCGTCGCACCCGGTCCATATCGGCGCCCTTGATGCGGCTTGGACGCGTGGCCGGAAAGTAAATTGGATACCGACCACCCACGTAGTGACTTGGCCAGAGGTTCAGCTGTTCGGCCAGGTGCTCGAGCACCGCGTAGTTTGTTTGCAGAGTCAGCCTGGTCTCGCCGGCCGGTGTCCGCCCGGTAGGTTCGCACCGAATGACGCGCGCGCCCAGAAGCGAGATTTGGCGCAAGAGCATCGCTGATGCCGGCGCCGACAGGTACATCGCTACCTTCAAAAGCCGCGCACGGGATGGCGTTCGCTTGCGGCCAGCCGACTTCGCTGCGTTCGCAGCTATCGTTGACTCTCCGCCGGATATCGACATGGGGGCAACCTCAGGTTTGCAGTTGTTGCTCGGTGTAGCCAACAAGGGACTGGAGGCTGCTGTCAGTCGCAAATCAGCTCATGGGCGTAGAGGTTTTCTCAAGTTGCAACTCCCTCAAGGCTGTTTTCAGCCGTGTCATTCCGCCGGCTACTCGTACATATCGATGGCTTTTTCGCTTCAGTAGCACAGCCTCGTGCGAGTGTGAGATGAAGTCTGTCATCGCCAAGACGAAGTCGACTTGCTCACTCATAAACCGTAGCTTTTCATGGCTCTCGTCTGAGCCAAAAAACCGTAAATCAAGTCGGTTCCCCTCGGCCTTACGTATCTCTTCCATCTGACCTCCGCGCAACCCGACAATCAATACGGAACATCGCTTAGGGCTAACGGTAGGCGTTGCCGGAGCAGCTGCGGTAGCAGCTACGCGACCAAGCAAAGCACTTCCCACTGCGGCGGCTGCAGCTTCTTTCGACAGCGCCTCGGGCCACTGAACTGCGCTCAAAACATCGGTCAGAAAGCCCGCAAGTTCCGTCACCAGCCGCTGTCGAACCAGGGGATAAAGCGCGTCCAGTCGCAAAGACGATAAGTCCGGTGGGGCCATGGCTTCAGCGGCAATCCGCGCCCTCTCTTCAGCGTCCAGGGCCTTTAGCTCGAGCTGCAGCCCTTCCGTGTACCAAGCAACGCTGTCTCCCAATGTCAAGATTGTTCGTCGCCTGGCTTCCGGCAGACCAAGCTGCGCCTGATTGAGCGCAGCGAGTCTGCTGGATTGTGTTCGACTATGGATTAGCTCGGCGGCCTCCCGGCACAGCATCGTTTTTTCTTCTTGGGACCAATGGACTTTCACTTTGCGGCTCGTGGTGCTCACGGGTACATCCCACTGCAGTTGTATCTCCGTAAGGGTACCACTTTGAGACGCAGGTCACCGAGTCACTGAGTTTCAACGTTGAAATCCCTTCTCGCCCTACTCGACCGTCCTTTCCTGCCTGACAAAAAAGAGAGCCCTGAACCAATGGTTCAGGGCTTCGAATTGCACGGCTTAGGCGTGGTCCAGAACGCTCACAGGAGCGAGCATCTTGGCCAGCGGTACCGGGTCGTCAGCAAACACGGGCAAATGCTTCGTGATGCCGAACTGGGGGTGGTTCACGAACAGGGCCTGTTGAGGCCGTTCGATACTCAGGTTGTGATTGAACGCGTACTCGTTGTATCCAACGAGCGAGCCATTCATGATGATGTTGCTGAACCCTGCGTACGTATGGTAGTGACCGAGAACCAGGTAGTCATGCACAGTCTGTCCGGCTTCGTGAGCGCGTCGGCGCTTGGCCAGGTCACCCGCACGCACCTTGTCAAAGGCGTTGCCGTTGTACATGTCGAACTGGTCGCCGTGCGTGTACAGAAAGGTCTTCCCGTAAACGTTTGTCACGACATCCGAAGACGTTCCTACCTTGAACTTCACATTGCAAGCGGCACCCATGCGAACCTTCAGGTGCTGCTCCAACAGCTTGTACACCAGTGTTTCGTAGCTGAGGGCGGCAAGGTTCTTGTGCGTCTTGCGCTTGTCCATGCGACCGTGGTTGCCTGGGACGCAGACGACCACGAGTGCCGGAAAGTGCTGCGCAAGCTCAAAGAGCCCTGCTTCCAACTTTGCCACCAAGCTCAGGATGCACTCCAGAACGCCCGCCTCGTTGGTCAACACCAGCTCGTCATGGATAATGCCCGAAAGCATGTCCCCGAGAATGGCGACCATCATGGCGTCGTACTTGCCCGGCTTCGGGTCCAGCAGCAACAGCAGTGTGTCGAAAATGCGGCTTGCGCGACGTTCAGCGATGGCAAGGTTGTACTCGTTGAGGCCGTTGACGCTTTGACGTTCAACGGTCTCACCCCAGTGCCAGTCACTCAATGCCGCGGTTGCAACACCTTCAAACGAGTCGCTCGTGCGTTGCCGCGGCGTCGGTGCCTTGGAAATGCAGCGTACCTTACCAGCACGATAGCCACGCGTAAGCGCTTCCATCAACTGGGTGAGAGCAACATCTGAGGCAGATGCGTCACGGGCCTCTTTGAGCTCTTTTTCTAGTGTCTTGACGCGTCGCTCCAGGAGAGCAAGCTTCGCGGGTTCGACTTTCTTGGATTTCTGCTTTTCCTCCAAGAGACTCCAGGCAATCGCGATGGCATATTGCTTCTTGGAACCCCAGGAGATGCGAACAGGTTTGCCGTCATCTAGCAGCAGACCGGCCGCGTTCAGCTCATCCAGTTGCGCGTCATCCAGCAAATCGTTGGCGTGCGCAACTGCAACGTAGAGAGTAGTTTTGCCCTCTCCATCGCTGGTTAGCTTAAATGCGTCACTTCGACCTTCGAGTGCCACACCCTGCTTCTCCAGCTCGTCTTGCAAAGCTTTATGTGTTTTTGCGAGGGTATCGCGGGTCATATTTCTTGTCCTAATTTATCAAGCTCTTGGCCTGAACTGGACAGGGTTGCTAGTTGCAAACTCCACAGTGGTGTTTACTTCTTTAGTCCTGTCAATGCAGTCCCAGCAGGTTTTCTACTCTTCAGCTGGGGGTCTCCTAACTGCTGTCCTGGCGCCAGATGCGTGGTGGGAATAACCCTCCCCTGCTCCTGGCCAATTAAGGAGACGAGACGTATAAGAACCATGGTTCCATGAATTCGAAGGGTCGAATGCTCGCTCGCTTCACTAAGGAGGACATTCAACCAACATCATCATGCGAATTCACGACACCCTTGCTCTACGCAAGCGGCTCTCTCTTCGAAAGCGGTCCTTGCTGGCCGACGCGGAGTGGCTGGGTGACGGCGCTTATTCGCGCGTCTACGCCATCAGTGACCAGCTTGTGCTCAAGCTCACCTGCTGTGCACGTACGCAGGCACTTCTAGACCACCTACTGGCCACCCCCAAAGCAAGCTACCCTGCAGGTCTTCCGATAGTCTTTGAAGCATGGGGCCTGTGCGGCACTGACGCCGACGATGTGCCGTTCAAAGGCTACGTACTGGAGCGACTCTTCTCGAGTGACGACATCGCCGGACAGATTCGCGCGAGACGCACCACCCTTGACTTGCAGCCTTGGCGCAGCAGCCGGGCGAAGCCCGCATTTGGTCATACAAAGAAGAACCTGCTCGAATTGCAGAGCAATCTCGAAGCGGCACGCGAAAGGTGCCTCTTGCGCGAGCGACCCGCTGCACAGGAACATCTCGAAATGTCACTACAGCTCGCGAGCCTTCGCCTGCCCTACGCCATGGAAAAGACGTTCGCGTTTCTTGCCGGCTTCCTTCGGGACTCGGGTGCTGAACTGGACCTATTCCAGGCCGGCAACATTCTTGTCGACAGGCTCGGCGCTCCGGTGCTGGCGGACCCTGTTGCCGACCAGACTGACTGCTACGTGGCAGGACCTGCCGACGAAGGTGAACGCTTCGCGCTGGTGGCCAAGCAAATCCTGCGTATCGATGGGCTTACGGTTTACCTGGGTTGGAGCACGCTTGCTGTTGCCGAGGACGAAACTGACCTGGCGCAAGAAGCTCACGAACGCCGACAACAAGATGACACCATCTTGGAAACAAAGGTCTTGCAGCTAGGCTGTCTCGAACAAGTCAATCTCGTTCAAGCGGCTGAACAGGCAGAAAGTTTGTGGGCGGTACCCCGCCCTGCCCTGGCCGCCTTTCGCGACCGCCATTGACTCTTCACAGAGCGCACCCTCCGGTGCGCTCTTCCTTTTGACCGCCATCAGCTAAGTTGCCATTCGATTCCAATCGAATAACGTAGCATACGTAGAGTTTCACAAGAAATTGACATGGCGTATCTATCAAAGTAGCAGATGACATAAACTAAGTGCATATAACATAGGGATACTTAAAAACAACCAAATGGAGGGGCACAGAGAGTGCCCGTGAAATGCGTAACGGTGTGCAAGACGAGCTACCACTGAGGCTGCATAAGCGCGGCGTTCGGTACTCGCCACGCAGGGGGCTTGTAACTTGGAAAATTCGTGGGGAGCTGCCCCATTTGGCGCTGCCCTACTTTCTCGAGATGTCCGCGACCGGAAGCCCCGCGGCCTTGGATGAGCACCACTTGGATGAAACGCTGAACGCGCTTTTGCCTGTGGGCGACCGGGTCGACGACGTGGTGGCCAAAATCGGGCTGTTGGTAACAGAGTGCCTGGATTGGGCGAAGTACCACGGAACGGTAGAACCGCTCGAACTGCAGAAGGCGTTCAAGCGGCTCCTGTTGAGCGGGAAATCGCCCGCCAGGACGCATCACGACCTCTCCGCAAAATTTTCGCAGTGGCGCGAGACGGCGCTGGAAGCGCGTAAGACGGCCAGCATCGAAGAAGCTCTTGGCCTGACGGAGTACCCCGCCATCTTCACGGAGGCCCGCCGACTACAACGAAGGTTCCACTTGCTGGTGGGCCCCACAAACAGTGGCAAAACATACACCGCACTGAATGCGTTAGCCCAAGCAAAAACGGGTGCGTATCTCGCGCCGTTGAGGCTCTTGGCGCTGGAAGGACAGGAAGCTCTGCGTGAGCGGGGAGCGCGTACCAGCCTGGTTACCGGCGAGGAGCGACAAGTCCTGGTCGACGCGACCCACACGGCGTCGACGGTGGAGATGGCCGATTTCTGGACTCCTCTTGATTGCGCTGTCGTCGACGAGGCGCAAATGTTGACCGACCCCGACCGTGGTTGGGCCTGGACCGCCGCCATTTGCGGTCTGCCTGCTCGCGACGTGTACCTGGTGGGCGCGCCAGAAATGGTGGAGAGTGTTACACCGCTGCTCGAGAAGCTAGGCGATGTCTGGGACGTCCAACGTTTCGAGCGAAAAGCGTCGCTCGATGTCGAGGCTCGCCCTTGCCCTTTGCGAGATACGCAGCCGGGCGATGCGGTCATCGCGTTCTCCCGTCGAGAGGTTCTTGCGCTACGCGATGAGCTAAAGCGGATGGGCAAGAACGTGGCAGTTGTCTACGGCGCCTTGACGCCCGAAGTTCGTCGGGCCGAAGCGCGTCGCTTCGCAGCGGGCGCGGCTGACGTACTCGTTGCGACCGATGCGATTGGAATGGGGCTGAACCTCCCCATTCGACGCATCATCTTCTCAACTGCATCGAAGTTTGACGGTACGGCAGACCGTAACCTGACGCGCTCCGAGGTGTTGCAGATTGCGGGCCGTGCGGGGCGGTACGGTCTGGTCGGAGAAGGCGGCCTCGTCAGCGCGGTAGACAAGGAGACGCTAGCCCAAATTCGCTCGACGTTTCACTCCCCACCTCCTGTGTGGACAGCACGCAAAGTGGCAATTGCACCAAACCCGGCCCATGTCGAGCAAATCGCCACGCTCCTGGGGACGCAGTCCTTAGGGACGGTGCTCGAATTCTTTCGCACCAAACTGGTGCGCACCGACCCATTGTTTCGTACGGCAGAATTGGAAGATAGTGTTCGCTTGGCTTGGCTCGGGGACAGTGTCAAGGGCTTGAGCTTGGAAGTACGATTCACCTATGCGTGCGCTCCGATTGACCGGAAAAACGAACTCCACATGACCTGTTTCTTTCGCTGGCTGCATTCCCACTCCAAAGCGCAAAGTTGCCGATTGCCAGAGCTTCCCAATTGGGCCTACCTGGGGCCGAGCGATACCTGGCTCTACGAAGCCGAGGGCTTGACGAAGCTCGCTGCAGTCTACGCCTGGCTGGCCTATCGCTTTCCACAGTTGTACCCCGACTTGGAACAAGCGCAAACACAGCGCCGAGAGCTGTCAAGCTACATCGAGAGTGTTCTATCCAAGAAGGGGAAGCCCGTTAAGGCGAGCGCAGCCCTGCGAGTCTCGGGGAGCGTGTGACCCGTCAAAAAGCTTGGGCAGCAGCCTTGAAGCCGCAAGGAAAAGTTCACGAAGACGCACTGAAATAAACCAAGTGTAATGGTACACTTGGTTCAAGGATGTCGTCGGCCGGTAGTGCCTATACCGGGGTAGGACATTTCATCAACCCCAAGGAACGCCAATGAAAATTGACGCATTCGACAATTATGTGAAGAACGCGGTTCCGTCTGCGAACTACGTCTTCAAGGACGAACGGCTGGCCTACCACCCGTTCTACGACATCACCACCAAACGCGTGTCGTTTGCGTGTGCGTACATCTTCCGTTGCGCGCCTGTTTCGGGCGCTGCGGACGACGAACACACAGTGATGGTCTCGCTCCATCAGAGCGCTGCAGGCGAAGAGGACTTTTCGGTCTGGTGCCATGACAAGTTCGTCGAGGGGCGTTGCCCCGAGGATGAAGCGAAGACGCGCATCGAAACGGCTGTTGACGGCATCGGGATGAAGGGGCACACCAAGCTCATCAATGACATGATGTCGCTCTACCGTGCGCACTCCGACAATTCGGGAACTTGCAACTTCTGGGCCCTGTTCCGCAAGGACCAGGAGCTGTGCGAGCATACCAAGCATGCCTTGGCGTACCTGCGCGACAACAAGCCTAACTTCCGTGACGAGCTTCGTGCCAAGTACGAAGCGGCAAAGACCATCTCGGCCGCTGCCATCACGGGCGACACTTACTCGCTCAGTGAGCTGCTGTTCCAGGTTCCGGTTCTCATCGAAGGGGACCGTGGCGCTGGCAAGACCTACGAAGCTCGTGCTTTCGCTCGAACGGGTGGTTTCCCCTATGTGGAAGCCAACGGTCACGAAGGCGTCGAAGCTGCCGACCTGCTCGGTTTTCTGGTCCCCTACAGCAACGGCAACGGCAACGGCAAGGAACTCGTGTGGCTCGACAAGCCGCTTGCGCGGGCTTTCCGACTTGCTCGGAACGGCAAGGTCGTCTTCTCCATCGACGAAATTCTTCGCATCAAGCAACGAGAGCTGTCCATTCTACTGACTGCACTGACGCCGGACCACGGCGTCTATCGACTGCCTACGGGACGTATCCTGCAGGTGGTCGACGGTGTGGCTGAAGAAGAAGTGCTCGAGTGTCCGGTGGACAACCTCGCGGTCATCGCTACGACCAACGTCGGAAGTGAGTACGCCGTCGACGCATTGGACCCGGCGTTGGCCGAACGCTTCGTCATCCTGCGCAAGGATACCGAAGTCGGCAAGCTGACGGAAATCCTCACGGGCCTTGTCAAGGCCAAGGGCTTTGAAATCAAGCTGGTGAACTCGCTCGTGGAGTTCTTCAAGAAGATGGTCATTGCCAAGAAGGAGGGCCTGGTCTCGGACATCCCGACAACTCGTACGCTGTCGCGTGCGGTTGAACTGGCCAAGACTTCCGACGACGTCGTTCGAGGCCTTCGCACGCAGATTCTGCTGTGGGTCGCCCGAGACGGTGACGGCCATCCGGTGCAGGAGCAAATCGACGACTGCATCGCCTTGCTCGACAAGCTGTTCAAGTAAGCAACTCTAAGGAAAATCATGGCTTTCGCCACGCTCAATCGTAACGATGAGCGGCAAGTCCGTGATTTCACGATAGCCGCCATCAAGGACGCCCAGCGCGATGCGCTTTTCGGCCCATTCAGTTTGGGAGAGAAGCACGACATTCGGGTAAAGCCGAAGTTCGAAACCGCCTGCTGGTCGTACTTGCCTCCGCACCGCATTTATGTGGGGCTGGGAATTATTGCCAAAGCCAAGCCGACTCTCTCCCGAGAGCAGCTCAAAGGCTATGTCAAGAGCCACGTGAGACACGAACTGGCCCATGCGCATTACACCGAAAGGAATATGCGTAAGGTTCGGCAAGCCCTGAAGGAAATCGAAGCGCCGTTCCAACTCTTCAACTTGTTTGAGGATGCGCGCATCGAAGACCGCTACCGCAGGGATGCTGAATACGCTTTCGAATGGTTGGTCTATGAAGACCTGCCGTTCTCGAAACGACCGGAGACTTTGCTGTTTGCAATCATCCAGGCTGAGGGCGACGTCGAACGTGTTCGACTTCACCTGGAGACTGCCGATGTTGCGGCTGCAAAGGCAAAGGAACAGGAAGGCCTCGACAAGCGTCTGAGCGAGTGTAAAAACCCGCTGGAACTTGTGATGCTGACCTTGAATATTGGACAACTTGGCATCGGACCCCCTGTCCCCGTAGAGCTCCAAAGGGCGCAAGCCTTGGAAGTGCTCGAACGGGTTGCGGAATACTACGAACGCATGATTGATTCGAAGTTGACCGCAGGGCTCTACCCTGTGCTCGCAGACTGGATGGAAGAGTTTGGCCGACCGGAGTCAGCACCCTCGATGGGCTGCAATGGTGAGCCTGGCGAAAAAAGCGACCTGGAAATCGGTGCAGAGCTGGCCGAAGACCTGGACTTCCGTGATGAGTTCGACGCTGACGCGGAAGAAGTCAAATCGGGAAAAGATGGTGACGGGACCGGTAGCGGCAAAGCCAAGCCGAGTGACCAGGACCAACCCATCGCACAGCGCGGCAACGTGTTGCAGTCGGAACGCCGTGCCTCAATGCCTGATTTGGTGCGTGCGGCGAAACTCGCCGAGCGACTGAAGAAATTTTTCAGTAGCGTGGCACGGCTGGTTAACACCACCAATCCGCAGCGTCGTGTTTCGGCAAGGCATTTTTCGCTCGACAGGCCGTACTATCGAGTCAAGGAAGTCAAAGGCAAGAGTCGGCAAAAGATTCTTCTCGTCATCGACTGCTCTGGTTCGATGGGTGGGTTCCACACCGGCGAAGGTAAGGTGCTGCTTGCGGCTTTGTCGCGCTTGGCCAAGCAAGGCTACTTAGAGGGACATGTGTTGCTGTCCGCGGGTTCACCGCCGCGCTGGGAACTCTTCGAGCTTCCCATGGCGGACGAGGTCATCGCGCGCATCGCAGGTTTTGCTGGGGCGGAAGGCCTAGAGCCCACCCTCCGGGACAACCTCGCGCTTGCGAAGGACGCTGACTACGTATTCGTGTACACGGATGCGCAGATTACCGATGCCCCCATTGATAAGAAGGCATTGCACAGGTATGGTGTTTTTACGTGGGGCCTGTATGCCGGTGAACGCGGCGACTACCACGAAGAAATGCAGAAGTACTTCGACAAGGACATCATGCGTGAAAACGCTGAGGCACTCGTAGACGCAATGCTTCTCCAAAAGAAGTAGCAATTCTCAAGCGGACCCACTCGGGTCCGCTTCTCTTTTGGCCTTCGAATTGGGTTCAAAGGGAGGCTAAATCGGCAAGCACTATACGGCCCACATCAACCTCTAAGCCGTAGGAGCTTTCGATGACTCAACAAACCGCTTCCGTGCGCCTGGCCAAGAAGGCCCTCACCGTCTACGCCCGAGAAATCGGAGAAGAAGCTGACGATTTGGAAACAGTCATGGCCGATTTCATGGCCTCCATGATGACCCTGGCAGACCACGCAGGAATCGACTTCGACACCATCATCTCGGCTGCCCGTGCGCTATCCGAAGGTGGGTTTTAAGCTGCCCGCGTATCGCGTGCCTGGACAGGCATCGCACTCTCACTACTTTTTCGAACTCTGATGACCGACTCCCCCTCTCTGGACACCGTAATAGTCTATGCGGACGGCGCGGCCAAAGGCAACGGCGGTAAAAACCCGCGCGGTGGCTGGGGCTTTCGAGCCGAGTTCGCCCAAGGCGCCGTACTGGAGCGGTTTGGTGGGGAGACCCCGTCGACCAACAACCGGATGGAGCTGACCGCAGTCATTGAGGCTTTGAAAGCCTTGGACCGACAGTATCGAGTTACTGTCTTTACGGACAGCGACTACGTTGTCAAGGGCATGACTCAATGGATGCCTGGCTGGGTGCGCCGCGGATGGAAGACTGCCTCGGGAGAGGCCGTCAAAAACATCGAATTGTGGCAAGTACTCGTTTCGCTTGCAAAGCAGCACAAGGTTGAATGGCGCTGGGTTAAGGGCCATGCCGGTCATCCGGGCAATGAGCGAGCAGACGCACTCGCGAACCAGGGATGCCTCGCCTAGCACAACGTAGGAAGCTAGGCCCAACAGCTGGTTGGGCCCCTTTTGCTAGGCATTAGGCCCGGTATGCCTCTTGGGAGCAGAGCGCCTGCAGGGTGAGCGCGCAAGCTTTTGACGCTTCACATTCGCCTTCCAGGTGGGCAAGCGCCGCGTCCATTGGAGCAAGCCAGCAGTTGGTCGGATTGGCAGCGGAGCCCACACAGGCATGAGGCAAGTCGGCAAACATTGCTACAAAAGGCTTCGGACTGGCACCGTATCCCAGCAGACGCACCGCTGACTTTTCGGTGGGCAGCAATGGCATGTCCAGCAATTCTTCGAGCCGTGCACAGATAGTCTCACTGACCTGGGTCAGTCCGTCCGTGTGCAAAACCGTAAGTTCGTGCCACACGCCGGTACGCCAACCCTCCTCGGTGCGCGTCACCAGTAGCCGATTGCCTGGCAGCCTAACAAATAGGCGTACTTGCAGTGGCCCACTGTCTTGCAATTTAAGGGCATGTCTGCCCTTCAAGGCCAGAGCCGTGGCAGGGGTTACCTCCAGCTTCAGCAACTGCCCTGTCGTCACCGACTTACGAACCATGAGGCGGGGCAGCCCACCCAGAGTCTTCACTTTCTGCAACTCCTGCAGATACGCCGTCGCAAACAGCGCCTTGTACTCCGGGGGTACGAATGCTTGCAGCGAGCGCGCAAAGACGATTCGACCCTTATCCAGGACGGGTTGCCAGGGGTGAGGCTCAGATGGGTTGGCGATATTGGACAAGTGACTTCCTCCGTGTCGGCCGTGTAGTCACCCTCACATAAACGCGCATCGATATACCTTTTCATGAAGCCCCTCTTCCCCGCTATCCACATTCGCAAGGACCCTGAGTTCGCGCCCGACGCGCTAACCCGTCGGCAAGTGCTGGTACGTGCGGCAGCTTTTAGCGCTGCATTTGGGATGAACCAGGCGCTTGCTCAAGTCAATTCGTCAGCCGGACCGCTGGTCTTCAAACCCGACGTGGTGCCGGCTGCCGACGCAGCGCCAACCAATCCTGACCTCAGTCAAGGTCTTGCGCTGGAGACCATCCATCAAGACTTTTGGCAGCGCCCGCGCGAGCTGGTGCTCAAGCGCCAAGACACGGGTGAGCAGTTGCGCGCGGTCTACTGGCAAGACGGAGCCTTCAATGCGGATGGCTACTGGCGAATTTGTGCGCTCCTGAGGGACATCCATCAAAACGTGATGACAACCATCGACCCGGGTTTGCTCGATGTGTTGCGCGGTATCCTGGGGTATTACGAGCAATGGAACTGGCAGCAGCCCCTTATGGTCTTGTCGGGCTATCGCACCGTTAAGACGAATTCCGGCCTCTATAAAGAAGGGGCAGCACGCAACAGCATGCATCTCTACGGGCGGGCGGCTGACGTCTACATTCCCGGGATTCCAACACTCGACCTTGCCCGATTGGGGTTGTACTTTCAACGTGGTGGGGTTGGCTTCTACCCCGATAACAAGTTCGTGCACTTGGATACCGGCGCTGTTCGCTCTTGGGTGCGAACAAAGCAAAAATAACTCATTAAACCCAGGCGGCTCCGAACAACCTGGCACCGCAACGTATAAATGCTTGCAAAGGCATAAACAGTTGCTACAATGCGTGGTCTTTTTGATGAACTGAGGACCGGCATGGCGACGAGTATCGAGAGCACCAAGGCTCTGAAAATGGCGACTTACACCGCGGCCAAGAAGCTCGCGGCGGAACATGGCGTCACTACCCCTGCTCAGTGGCGAGCGTTGGCTGCGGTTCAAAACGGTACCCGCGTGCTCCCCAAGTCGCCGGATACGGCGTACCCAGAGCAATGGGAGTCCTGGCAAGCGTTCTTGGGTGTCGACCGCCGAATTGGTCGCGCAAAGAAGTTTTGGACGTTTGCGGCTGCCCGGAAGCACGTTCGTGCACTGGGACTGACATCCCAGGACGAATTCCTCGCTTACGCGCGGAGCGCGAGTAGCCCATTGGAGTTGCCGGTCTCTCCTCAGTTTGCATACAAAGGTGCAGGTTGGCGGGGTTTTGCGGACTTCCTGGGTGTTCCTGCGAGGGGCGTAGCTGCTTCCCGTCAATATTGGCCCTATGAGCAAACCAAGACGTACGCCCAAAAATTGAACCTGACGTCCACGGCGCAATGGCTAGCGTGGGCCCAATCGGACTCCCGGCCGGCCCAGGTGCCCGTTTCACCGCAGCTTGTCTACCATGGCAAGGGTTGGGCGGGTTGGGCCGAATTCTTGGGTGAAGGCTACCAGCGGGTCGCGCAGCTTAACGGACTGCGTCGAAACATCACCCACCTTAGCTACGCAAAGGCACGAGAAGTTGTTGCGCAGCTGGGACTGCAAACAGCACAAGACTTTCGCATTTGGGCGCGTTCCGGCGCTCGGCCGGAAGGCGTGCCAGTTCACCCCGATGTGGCTTACGCGGGGAAGAGCTGGAAGGGGTGGAGCGATTTTCTGGGCCACGAGGTTCGTCGACGCGGTATTGGGCTGTACAGCCGGCAGGAAGTGTTGAGCTATGGAGCTGCCCAAAGCCTGGTTCGAAGCCTCAAGCTGAAAAGCGCGGAAGCCTATGTTGAGCTTCTGAAAGAAGGAAAGCTTCCGAATGGCTTGCCGGCGCAACCTGCCGAACATTACGCAGAAACTGGATGGACGACTTGGAACGCGTTCTTGGGCACACGAGGGGGTGCCGCCAACGAAACCAGCAAGCTCAAGGTTCGGGAGGACGGCCTGTTGCGGTTCGTCGACGCGCGTAAATTTGCGCGGGGGCTGAAGCTGCCAAACGCATCCGCCTGGTTCCAATACGCTGCCAGCGCCCGTCGACCCGTCTACATTCCGCGCGAGCCCTGGAAGAGCTACTTCCAAGATGGCTACTCCACTCTCGAGGATTTCATCGGTCTGGCCCGTAGTCCCGAGTCAGTGCATTGAACTGAGAGCCCGCTGGCGGCCACCACACAGCGGGTATACGGCTGCTCTCTACACGTTCTGTAGCCCTGAAGGCTACAGAATGCGTAGAGGACAAATGCATGACCTGAAGATTAGATTTAGCCACGTGGCTGCTTTGGTCAAGGCGTTGGGCAAACCGCTCACCATCTTTGACTTAGAAACCACAACCTTTCGTGGGGTGGCGGCATTCGCTATCACCGACGTCTGCTGTTTCACTGTGACCCTTGAGGGGAACGGTGTCATCCATGGACACCTCATTGACCCGGAACGTACCATCAGTCAGGACGCAGTGAGGCTCACCGGCATCACCCAAGCGATGGTGCGGGGCAAAGAAACCTGGGGTGCTCGTTACGCCAGTTTGTTCCAAACGCTGGCGCGCGACCACTGGGTCGGCGGCTTTAATAACAAAACGTTCGATTGTCCCGCAGTCTTGGAAATGAACGCTCGTTATGGCAAGCCGATAGAAGAAGGCTTTGCGCACATTCTCGATGTGCGTACGCTCTATCTGGAGTTGGAAAAGCCTACTTCGAAGAAGGGCAAGCTACTCGATGTCGCGAGTTTTTACGGTGCCGAGCCACAGGGTGCACTTCATCGTGCGGAAGCCGATGTCGTTCTGACGGTGGAGACACTGGACCTCATGATTGAGGCCTATGGCGTGGAGCGTATTTTGGCGTACCTGGTGCCAGCCGAAGAAGTTCGCGCCAAAGACGCCAAGACGACACTCAAGCCGAGACGGCCTGCGGCGGTTCCCACCGAGCAATTGGTGGCACTCACGGCACCGGGCACGATTAGGAGCATCGCTGAGCTGGCCATTGCGTTGGCCGTCGACGAAAAAGCGGCGTCGTTCGAGCTAGGAAAGGCAGTAGACGACCAGTTGGTCGACCCCCTGCCCTTCGTCAACAACGAAACGCTGGAGTGGCTTCGTGAGATGTTGGTGGAAGTGCCCACCGAGACTCTCGCAGCCGGCAAATTGAAACCGATTTTCGAGTACCTCAGTCAACGGCAGCCCAAGGAAATTCCATTGGACTACCTGCAGCTGCGCATCGGGATGCTCGATTGCGGGCTCAACTGGACCAGTCGAAAACAGTCCAGTACCGCGTAAACATTCAAAGACCGAGCCTATGGCTCGGTCTCTTTTATCGCGGCTTGCTCGCTTGGTAGGCAGCGACCAGCTTACGGTACTTCACGTCCGTGTACTGCAGCAAGACCTTTTCAGGAGGCTTCCCCGGCGAGAAGATGACCCAGGGGGTCAATACCTCCGCCAGTTCGGCCACGAGCCGGCTCAGGCCGACTTCAAGCGAAAGGTTCAACTGAAGGCCCTGGTCAACCAAGACCATGTGGACGCGGTCTGCGTCGATGCGGGCGTGAATGCCGAACAGGGCGGCACGTGCGACCAAGCGCGAGCGCGCAACGTCGTCGAGTTTGTCGCACATGGTACGTGCAACGGTTGTATTGCTATGAGACACCATTGGTGTTCCCCTCCAAGCCTCGGTGGTTCTAGTTGTGTGCCGGTAATGTCGCCTCTTGTTGGGCGCGTTTCATTGATTACCAGGTCACTTGTATAGCCACAGCCATGCTACGGTCAATCCAACCGCCAAGCCGAAAGGACGCTTCAGCGCGATTTCCCAGTCGGTGCGGGAAGGCAGGCCACCCATCAAACACCAGCTGAAGGTCATGCCTCGAATGACCTGCTGAGCCATCGGTAGGGCTTCGGCAGGGACAAGGGCCCAAGCGCCGCCAAACAGCAGCGCCGGAGCAAGTGCTACAAAACTGGCAGTTGCCCAGTGTGGATGAAAGGTAACCGAACCAAGAGTCCAACCGCCGTCTGCCCGCCTAGGCACTAAGTCGATAGACGATGGACGTGAGCGCAGCAGCAGGGCCACAAAGTAGTGGCAAAGCTCATGCATCGCAGTTGACGGCAGCTGAAGAAACGCCCAAACGGCGCTACCGCGGCCCATGCGACCAAAAACCGTAGTCAACAGTGCGCAAAGGATGAAGGGGGCAAGGCTCATGGGCTAAATTGGGTTTCTAGATATACAGTCGCTACAGTATAATAGATGGAACGACAAGGTCGTACCTCTATAGGACCTACATCTGAAAGGAAGACATGGAACAGTCCATGCAAGAAAAGTTGGCGCTCCTGCGAGAACGCCAGCCATCCAACCATATCGCCTGGCGTGTTGGTGCAATTCGCCGTGACGCTACGAAGGGTCAGGCCGTCCCGTACCTGAAGGCTCGCTACATTCGCGACCTGCTTGACTCGGTGTTCGGTTTGGACTCTTGGCGGAACAGTTTTTCGGCCGGCCCCTCCAACAGCGTCATTTGTGCGCTGGAGCTGAAGGTCGATGGCGAGTGGATTCGCAAGAGCGATGGCTCTACCGTTGACGCGCATGACCCGACCAACGGGATGGACGAAGAATTCGCCATCAAGGGCGCGTACGACAGTGCCTTCATCCGCACTGCTGCGCAATGGGGCATCGGCCGCTATCTTTACGACTTCCCAATTCCTTGGGTCGAACTCAAGGATGGCAAGTTCTTTGCGGAACGTCCGAAACTGCCGGCGGAGTTTCTTCCGGCTAACGAGCAAACCACCGCGGGCGCTTCAACGCCGAAGGCTGATGCTCCGGCTCCTGCCACTCGGACTGAGCCGCCTGCGCCCACTCCGGCCGTCGTGACCAAGGTTACCGCACCCGCACCGGCTCCGGTTACCAAGGCCCCGTCGCCCGCACCGACTCCGGCGCCGACGCCCGTGGCAAAGGCTCCGGCTCCGACGCCCGTGGCAAAGGCACCCGCGCCTGTGAGCCCGATTGACGGTCCCGAGGTTGACGATGGTGCCAACCAACGCGCCAGTGCATTGGTCGATGCCGCAGTCTCTGCCACGGTAAGTCCGGCAGCTGCCAATACCGAGGGCTTCCCTCCGGGGCTGCCTGAAGGCCTCAACGCCGAACAGCTCAAGACTGTCAAGGGCCTGATTGACAAAATCCAGAAGCCGTTGCCGTTCGCCATGCTGCGCAACTACATCGGCGGCGACAAGCTGAAGGCGGCGGTTCCTGAAGAGGCTCGCAACTACCTGATGCAATTGCTCAACGAAGCAGAGGCAAAGAAAAAGGGCTGAGCCCAATTACTTTCAAAAGTCCCGCACTTTAGTGCGGGACTTTTTCGGTTAGAGAAACTATACCTGCTGACTCCAATTTGAAGTTTATGCCATGATTTCACGAACTTTCGTAGCTGCTTTGTTCAGCGCCATTGCTTTTTCAGCCAGTGCGCAACCTGCGGGGCCACACTCGCCCATGCAAGCCGCTTCGGCTCCGCTGCCTCCAGCCCTCGTCGCCGCCGCAAAAGCGGGCGTGACGGTCGAGCGCACCTTCCCAGCGGTTTCGGGAATGACAGGGTACGTCATCAATCGCCAAGGCGATTTCAGCATCGTCTACAGCACCCCCGACGGCCAATCGGTGGTGAATGGCATTGTCATCGGTCCGGACGGCCGCAACATGTCGAACATCTACGAGGACCAATACATCCCCAAGCCGGACATGGATGGCATGTGGGCCACTCTCGAAAAAGCTTCTGTCATCACCACGGGAGCCACTGGCGCCTCTGTCAAGAAGGTCGTTTACGCCTTCTTCGACCCGAACTGCCCCTACTGCCACTTGGTGTGGCTGGAGTTTGCGCCGTATGCAGCAGAGGGCCTCCAGGTACGTTGGGTGCCGGTAGCGTTTGAGGATGCCACTTCGGATGCCAAGGCAGCGGCCATCATGCAAGCAGCAGACCCGGCAGGTACGCTGGCGCTACAGGAACGTACCTTCCACCAGGGTGGGCTCGACGCCCGCGGCGTAACCATTTCGGCCGCTACCAAGGACAAACTGGCTGCCAACATCAAGCTGATGGGCCAAATGGGCTTCAATGGAACACCCGCTATCGTCTACAAGGACGCCAAGACCAACAAGGTTGTGACCCGCAACGGACTTCCCAAGGTGAGTGTTCTGCCGGGTCTGCTGAACCTTCCGCCGTTGCCGAACAACGACCCTGAGCTCGCGCAGTTCCAATAAGTCCTGCACAGTCCAAGCTCAATCGCCCTACTCATCGCTGATGGGAGGGCGATTTCCTTTTCACTACCTACAATGGACCGTGTTCGACGTGACTATACCTTCGTAAGGTTCTTTTAAAAAAACGTCCTGCCTGCATGCCAGCTCGCCATGCAGGGGTTCTTCCACGGGAAGCAACTGACTATCGAGGTGCGGATACGATGAGATGAGTTACGAGAAGATAATCATCACGGGCAATATTGGCAACACGGAAGTGTTGACCTCTAACGCCGGTAATTTGTACGTCCGCATTTCCGTTGCCGTCAATCGAGGTTCAAAGGAAAACCGCAAGACCATTTGGTACGCGGTTTATCTCTTTGGCAGGCTGTCGGAAAACGCAGAACGTACAAAGGCGATGTACGCCAAGGGACGCAGTGTACTTGTTGAAGGTCGACCTCAAGTCGATGCGTTCATCAAGAAAGATGGGTCACCGGGCATCGATAACACGATTATTGCCACACAGTTGCCAGAGCTGTTGGACTACAACAAGCCCGACAACCTGTGATTCACAGAAAAGGGGCAACTGCATTCATGCGGTTGCCCCTTTCCCTTGCCTGGACTGTATTGCGCTAATCGCCCGCGCCGACCACGGCTGCACCGGAGGTGCTCTTCAGTGCAAAAAACGCGCGAGGCGCTTGCGTCGGTACGCTCTCCCCTGTCCCCACGTAGACGCCGGCGTTGACCGCTTGATGCTCCTCACAAGCATCGGTGTCACATGCCATCACCACATCCGCGGCCGCAACGACCTCTTGGGTTTTGCCGTTGCACGTCCACTGCCAAGTTGTTTGTTGCCCACCTGGCGCGAAGGTATCGGGTGCGCGGTCAAACTCTTCTTGGTACGCAGACATGGTCAGTCGAGCGGGCAGAGGTCTCGTCACGGGCTCTGTCACAGGTCGAATGCCACATCCTGGCACGCAAATGGTCTGGCTTAGCTCAGACCTGGCGGCCTCATCGCCAGCTTGAACGTCTGTACGCTGGGCGCCGTGCTGTTCGCTCGGCAAGCAGGACTCGGCGACTCCGACAAACGCTAGAGACGTCTCGGTTTTCCGGCCCTCGTCAGGCGAGTCTTGTGCAGTTGCTTTCGCTGAAAAAAGCCAATAAGGTGCGGTTGTTTCAACGGACTCACCTACCGCCTGTTCGGGTGCTACTTGTGCACCCGAGCTAGTTGCGCGAGATGGACTGACAGCCACAGGTGCTGCTGCGGCCTGCTCCGCATCAGTCTCGGAATGGCCGTCACAACCTGCAAGAACTGCCATGCCGCTCAACGCAGAAATGGCGGCCAACAAGGCCGCCACTCGAAACATATTTGACATTTTCATGGAATGAAGCGGGCCAATACGAAAAAGCCCAAGCCGTATACGAGGCCGTTACCGATGCGATAGGAAAATGCCTTTCCGCGCGGAGACAGCGGGCGACCAATACGTTCCAACAAGGCTTCCAGTAGTGCAAACCCATCAAGGGGCGGCACAGGCACCATGTTGAACAGCGCAATCATGAAGTTTGCGACGGCGAGTTGTTCCAGACCGTGTTTGCCAATCGCGAAATGAACCTGGTTAGCGGCGACCAGCAGCGCGAGGCCGTAAGCGGCTGAGCCGATGGGACCGCCAAGGGCTACGGCCATGCGTTGGCGCGTGCTCAGAGCGGCATATTGCTCGGGGTCTGGATAAACGCTGGCCCCTATAGGTAGCATCCCGATTCGATAGCGCCCAAGATGCATGATGGCAGGGCCAAGTCCCAGCCACCATTGCAAAACTTGCACGTTTAGGCGTCTAAGGACTACCCAGTGACCCATTTCATGTGCTATAAGGGAAAATACGACAAGGAATATGGCGGCAAAGAGTGAGAGCAGTGAAAGCATCGGCGGCTCCTTTCTGGTTCAGCACGGTATAGCCATGGTCGTTTAGCGGTTACACCCCCTGAAAATGTCTTACGCAAACCTTTTTGATGAGTTGGAAAACGGTCCTGACCGTGGCGCAAGCCTGGCGGCGTCGCATTTGTCCGACAGCCAAAGAGATGCTGTTACGGCGTCAACGAAGGGCAAGCTGGTTGTTGTTGCCGGCCCCGGTTCAGGCAAGACGACCGTGCTGGTGGAGCGCATCTCCTATTTGCTGCTGTCGGGAGCGGCCCCGGCGGACTTGTTGGTCTGCACTTTCACCCGGGCTGCCGCTGAAGAACTTCAAAGCCGGCTGACAAGAGGCGCCCTACCGTATTGCGGAACGATGCACGGCTTGGCTTATAAGATGTTGGGGGGCACGCAGTGGCTCTTGAAGCAAGGATTGACGCTCATTGGTGACGAAGACCAACTGGCGCTATTGCACAGCCTCTTGATTGACCTCGACCTTGAAACGGAACTGAGTGAAAAAGAGCTCCTGCTTGCGTTGCAGCGGGCTCAAGAAGGCGCAGAAACCGCTCCCGAATACCAAGTGCTTGCGCAGGCTTGGGAAGCACATCTCGAAGAACTCGGTTACGTCGATTTCGTCATGCTGCTCAAACTGTCGCTGAACCTGCCCGCACGGAAACGCTTTCCCTTTGCACTTACCGACGAAGCGCAAGATTTGACGCCACTGCAGCTGGAGTGGCTGCGCAAACATTGTACCGACGACGCCCACGTTTTCTTGGTTGGCGACGACGACCAGGCTGTCTATGCCTTTCGGGGGTCCGCACAGTCGGTGCTGGCAGACCAAGTGAGCGCGGGTGCTACGTGCATTCAGCTCCAAGACAACTGGCGATGCCGTAAGACTATCATTGACCACGCTCAGCAGTTGATTGCTCACAACAGCAATCGAGTAGCGCTTCCGCAGACCGCGACAAAGCCGGCCGGTGACTCGATGGTCGTGCGGTTTCGCGACGAGGTGCAGGAATTGGAAGCACTGATGCGCTACAAGGCGAAACCCGTCGTGCTTAGTCGGACTCGGCAAGAGGTTGAGCGGTTCCAAGCGGCCGGTCTTGAGGCTTACACGATGCACGAGAGTAAGGGGCGGGAATGGCCCTTTGTCTTCATCAGTGGCTTGGAAATGGGCGTCTGCCCACATGCCCTAGGCGAGCTTGAAGAAGAACGTCGATTGTTCTATGTCGCTATAACCCGTGCCAAAGACCGCGTTGTTGTTTCGGTGCGCGACCGAGTCGGCGACCGCGGACGAACAAGCAGTCCATTCCTGGCGGAAGCGGGGCTTGGCTGAAAACTCTGCCATACATCGCAGGCCAAAATAAACTTGAGCATTACACTTGCTTAGGTAAAATAGCAAACGTATAATGTGACGTCTGCTCCTATTCAAGCCATGGCCAAGTCTCGCCCTAACAACACTGTTCCATACGCTGTCGCAGGCGCCATCGTCCTCTTCGGGGCGCTGTCGTGTGTGAGCGTCCTGGTCTCGCCTGGGGATGCCAAACGCTCCCCGCGAGTTATCGTGCCGGCGCATCCTCGGTCTGTCATTGCGACAGCCGCTGTAACGCCCGCGTCCGTGCCCGTCATCAGTCGCGTAGCGTCCGCGACGCAAGCTGTCAGCGTAGGGGCATCCGCTGCAAGCCAGGCCGCCAGCGTTCCGGCTGCTCCTGCTTCTGGCCCCGGGGCAGCAGGTGCACCTGTACCATTGGTGGCGGCCTCCGTCATCACCGCTGTTGCTCCGCCTTCTGTTCCCAGCGTCAGCGCGGTGGCCCCTCCGCCAGCTACCTCGACGCAGCCGTCGCCAGGCGTTGCTCAACGGGAGTCGCCCGCTCTTGTGGCCAAGGCTCCTGTCAAGGTGGCCACCCCCGTTGTTGTGGCACCGCCGCCCGTACTCGCCCCAGCTCCGGTGACATTGCGCCCTGCAGCTCAGCCACGTGCAGCGGAACGACCGGTTCTCCACGCTCAGCGACCGCCTGTCGTTACTGCCCTACCTGCTCCAACTGTCGCAGCTCAGTCGACCGGTCCCCTGTTGCCACCGGCCATGGCCGGCGGCGGTATCGCCCCTGCTTCTGAGGGCCCTGCGGTATTCAAAGCCGACTCGACTAGCACCGTCAAAACGACTAAGCCCGCAATCGCGGCTACCCCTGCAAACTCGGCGCCCGCGCTGGTGACCGCATCCGGGAACAAAGCGTGGATTCGGCTCGATGACCGACGCACCGTTACGGTTGAAAAGGGCCAATCTCTTGAGGGCTACGGCGTCTTCATCGGCGTTGAGCACGGTACCGCAAAATTCGAGCGAGGAAACATCACCTCGCATGCCGAAACAACTGACGCGTCATCTCGCAACTAAGGAAGTCTTCATGAAATCGGTCATTGACATGTCTCGACCCAACACGCTGTACGCGGTTGGCGTGGGCCTTTTGATGGTGGTGTCGTTGGTACTGTCCAACATCCCACAAACCAATCTCTCGCTCTACGTCGCAGTACCGTTCAAGCGAGAAATCGCTGCGGGTCTGTTTGGTAGCGGCACGCTGTTCGGCATCGTTGCCATGCTAAGGCACCTTAAGCGTGTTCGTATGCCGTGGAAGGTGCCTCAGTCCCAGGTCTTCATCTGCTTTTCTGTCTTTTTCGTGATGACTCTCGCCGCGCTGGTGATTGCCAAGTAAGGAACACTCGACATGTACATCAATACTGAAGTCGTTCGTGCCCTGATGGCACTGCGTCGCATCGACGATGCGACCTTGGCCAACATCGCCAACGTCGCGACGCCTTTGCTTTCGAAATGGCTGTACGACCCTGCGGACGGTTCGGAAGAGCTCATTGCTTTCGACACGCAGCTGGAAATCCTGCGCGTTTTGGGCATTAATGGTGAAACGCCCCGCAACGACATTGTGCATTACTGGTACATCCACGAACCGCTGATGTCACGAAGCTCGCAAAACTACTGGGCCCTTGCTGTTATCGCAGACGCCTTCGGCAAGGCTGACGCGGTCTACTTCGCACGCGACACAGACCCCTTGGCTACTACGCACTCCAAGGCGCATTTTGGGCTTCAGTTCCAGTCCTTCAAGGCTGTTCTCGAGGTGACATCGCATCCGTGGCGCAACGTAGGCTTCGACCCGACACACATCAAGAATGTTCAATGGGCGCCAGGTAACTTCGGCGTATTGGTTGACGAAGACCAGTTCGTGAAGTTGGCCCCAGGCATGATTACGCCCACGACGTTCGAGAGCCAGCTCAACGTTGGTCGCGAAGTCTTGGCTTGGGAGCGCTTGAACCTCATTGCCAAGGACAACAACATCGGCGCTCTGCAAATTGAGCAGCTTCTGCTTACCGTGCAACAAGGGTTGAAGACCCCCAAGCTGGCGGCTGAAGTGGCTGAGCCGGTGCTTCACGAACCACTGGTTGCCGAGCCACTCGTTGCCGCGCGCACGCCGGTGCCTGCCGCGGCTGCACCGGTCATGGCTCCGACGCAAGCACCGCCGCGCCCGCGTCCGGCTCCTGTCGAACCGGCGCCGGTTGTTGAGGCCGCGCGCCAAGCGACCACGCGCCCTGCCCCCAAGCCGGCAACTCCGGCGGCCAGTCCCGTTTACGCGCCTGCAGCCGCTCCAGTACCCGCAGAGCCAGTAGCCGACAACTCGGTCTCGGTTGCGCATGGTCTTCTGCGCTCTAGTGACAATGGCAAGGTCTCCGGTACCCGTCGCCAAGGACCTCGCGTGCGTTCCAGCGCCGGCGGTCGGTCCCAGTGGGGTAGCCCCGGCATGGGCCCGCAGGACTGAATCAGTCTCTTTAAGAGCAGAACGTCCCCTGATGCGCAAGCACAGGGGACGTTCTTATAAGAGGTACGCGTTAGGTAGAGAGAAGGCAGCAACCCAACACTGCAAAAGGCTGCAGGCTGCGTCAGAGCCGCGGAGCGGGGCGACCAATCAGACGCTCAAACAACTCTGCCGCGACTCCTGGATGAACAGCAACGCTCTCGAACGGGACGTCGTGCCGCACAAGGATGTTGCGCGTCCTCTCGCAAAGCTCTTCTGCGGTCTTGGGGTCTTGGCTTCGGCCGTTTTGCTGATACGGGATGGAGGTGTTGCGCTCAAGAAAAAAGTTGATGTTCTCGTAGCTGCTAAAGACTTCCATGACGAGCGGCTCATAGTGAGCGTAGTATGCATCCGGCGCGTACAGCAATGCCAGCGGAAGGGGCCCGTCCATAATGACAAAATCTAGGTCACCGTCTTTGAGGACATGCAAGCGGTTCTCTTGCTTGCCAAACATGTAGATTTGGTCGCTGAGCGCCGCGGTGTTCTTGGAGTATGTCGCGAATTTAGCGAACTCAGGGACATACTGAACAGCGTAGCCTGCCAACGAAAGCATTCCGTAGAGTACCGAACTGGTGACAGACTTTCCAGTTCCCGGACCTGCAAAGAGGTTAATGACTTTCATTGGTTTAAGGCGAGTTGTAGCTGAAGACGTTGTGTAGCGATGAGGTGCAAGGGGGCGACTACGGCTCATCGCCCTGGTCGGGTTCAGGCGGGGGGAACCCAGCCTGTTGCGTCAAGGTGATATGGATTGATGTTCCGGTGTTAGCAATAGTGACTTCAGCATCACGAACGTGTGCGGTGTCATTTGCGCTGATAGCCATTACCACCGAACCATCATCTGAAACGTCAGAAACCCGCAGCCATTCTTCACTGCTGGCGACACCCTTGACGCACATCCGCCCGCCAATTACTGCAAGGTGCAAAACTTGATGAGACTCTCCATTCGGTGCTGTCACCAATGGCGAGGACTTCAAGGTCACCGTGCATTTCGCACGCTGGGTCTGAAGTTGTTCTTGCGTAAAGAAGATGCTTGGCTTCTTTTCAACAGGAGCTGTTGGAGCCGATGCCGCACTTGCAGGCACACCGATGTTCGTCGCACCCTCCCCGGCTTGAACGTCACCGGCAACAGTGGGAAATGCCAACGGGGGAAGCCCAGGCGGTGGCGGAGGGATAGTGACTGTTGCGGGGTGGTAAGGCCCGGGATGCACGTTTGGCAATCGCGGTGCTGCAGCGGATGCCGAGGCCGCTCCCGAAGCAGCCACTGGCGGCATGAACGGATTTCGTTCCGTTTGAGCGAGCACTCCGGAAGAGAGCTGACACAGCAACAGTGACACTAGGAGCAATCGCATCCCATGTTTAGGGGATAGTGCTTATACGCGGCCTATGTGGGTACTACATCATCACGTCGCCGCCTCGGCTCTTGTCCTGACACTGTTTCTTTTGCTTAACCAACTCGGTGCGCGATTGATTCGCAAAAGCAACAGAAATCGGTCAAATCAAGTCCTACTCAGCAAACTCGTTGCTGCTCGTAACGCTCTTGCAGTTGCAACTGGTACGGCGCTCCTTGCTTTGTGGGTCAAAGAGCTCGAGAGCTTCATCCTGTCGATTGCGGCGCTCGCCGGTGCACTGCTTATCGTGAGCAAGGACCTCGTTACTTGCTGGCTGGGAACGGCAGTGCGCACATTCGGACGTCCGTTCTCTATCGGGGATGTCATCGAAATTGGTGTCTGGTCCGGGAAAGTTGTCGACTCTGACCTTCTCACCACTACCTTGCTTGAACTCGGGCGCGCAAACCAATTCACGGGAAGTCGCGTTGAGCTGCCTAATAGCTTGCTTTTGAGCAATCCGGTGAAGAACCTCTCCGCGACCGGAAGGTATTCCCTTCGTTTACTTACATTCCCGCTGGCGGCTGACACCGATTTGGCTCTTGCAAGTCAAGCGCTGCTAGCAGCTGCCCGCCCGGTGGTCGATGGCTACCTGGCAGATGCAGACGAGCACCTCCGCGGCGTAGAAACTGACAATGCGGTTGACCTGCCCTCGACGGAACTCCGGGTTCTCATCGAGCCGGTTGACGTCTCTACCACCAATCTCCTTCTGAGGTTTGCTTGTCCCACAGAACGACACGCCTCGGTCGAGCAGGCGATTTTGGCTGCTGCTTTCGCCGCACTACGCAGCGCGGGCGTGCTTCAGGCAGCACGCGCTTCATCGGTGTCAGGCGTACACTGAAAAGAAAAGCCGCCGAATGTTACTTCGGCGGCTTCAATAGAACCAGCGATGGACTGCACTTACGCAGCCAACTTGACCTCGATGGGTTCGCTTTCAGCCACAATACCGTGGCCGGAACCGAACGGAACATGTCCGCTTGCGATATCGTTCGAGTGCGCGCTATCGATGTTCTTGCGAGTGTCGTCGAAAAACACATCAGCGCCATAGGCGCGCAGAAGCGGTCCCTTCGGAGCTCCGCCTGCGAAAATCGCTTCGTCCATGAAAACGCCCCACGAGCGCAGCGTATGGATAACGCGTGCATGAGCGGGGAGACCTCGCGCCGTCACAAGCGCCAACTTGACCGGCGATTGTCCGACAGGGAACTGCTTCTGCAAGAACACCATTGCGTCCAGGAACAGCTTGAATGGGCCGGCGCCGAGGGGAACGCCTGCGTTGTCGATTTCGGACTGACGAAAGACGTCGAGACCGTGCTGGCGATAGGTGTCGTCTGCTTCCGATGAGAACAACACGGAATCACCGTCAAACGCGAAGCGAATCTCAGCGCTTTCCTGGTGGTCTTCGCTTTCGCGCGGGAGCATCGTTGCCGCAGCCACACCATTGTCAATGGCAGCTTTGACATCCGAGGCATTGGCCGACAGGAAAAGATGCGCACCAAACGCCTTGGCATACCGGAAACGGTTACCACCGGAGCAAAACACGGACGCTTCGATGTCCAGCCCATAGTGCTGAACAGAGTCCATGATGCGCTTGCCTGCGTCGAGGCTGTTTCGCGACAGAAGTACGACTTCCACGCGGTCTCTACGGCCGCCAGGCGTGTTGAGCGCCAGGAGCTTCTTGATGAGGTTGAAGGAAACACCCGGCCGAAGCGGGATGCTTTCCTTCGCACGCATGTAGGCGTCGAACTCTTCTTGACCTCGCTCACGGAAGACCTTGTCGCCATCTTCGATGTGGAACAGGGCACGTGACGAGACTGCAATTCTTAGCATGATGTTTTAGGGTAGTTGTCCTACCACGTATAGCAAACGCTAGTCTAACATACAGCAATAGTGCAATAACGATGTGCGGCAACATGTGCTGCGCTAAATGTCACGAGTTGTAGAGGGCTGCTACCCCTGTCAAGCTGGCGTTCTGACCACAAATCGCGCAGTATGTAACAAGCGACCACCTGAACTCGCAGGCTAGCGAGTTCAAAGTCGCCCGTGACAGAACTTGAAGCGGTGCCCTGAGCCGCAGGGACATGGTTCGTTACGAGTCACAAACCGTTGGACTGTAACCAAAGCGACGCGTTGCTCGGCAGTGAGGCTCGTCGTATCCGCGGAGTCGCCCTCCTCTGCCACCGCCTGGAATTGGCGGGCCTGCAACAGCTCGGACACGGCAAGAACTGCCCAGCTTTGACGTACCCCTTCAAAGAGGCGTTTGCTGTCGGCTGCATAGGCGTACACCGGATTCTGTTGTGCAAACGACCTGAGACCGATTGCGGAGCGCAGCTCGTCAAGCGCCGAGAGATGTTCCACCCATTGCTTGTCGAGGGAGACCAGCAGCACCGAGCGGACTGTCGCCTCGTCAAGCCCCAACGCGCAGTCCCGGAGACTGTTACGGGCAATTGCGCCCAGCTCTTTGCGGATTTCGGACACGGACAGGTCATCCGTGTGCAGCCACTTGATAACGGGAACGCTCTTGGCTTCAAAAGTTTGTTCGATGGCGGCCTTAAAGCCAAGCTCATCGAAATTGTCTTCGACCCAGTCGGCTGGAAACCAATCCGAGGCCAGCTGAGCGGCCACTTCTTCGGCCAGGTCACCAGCTTGCTCAGCCAGGGCGGAGGGTGTCGAATCCAGAAGACTGTTACGAACCGAGTAAAGCGCATTTCGCTGAGCAGCAAGTACCTTGTCGTATTTGAGGAGTTCGCGGCGCGCTTCGAACCCTTGCTCTTCCATACGGCGCTGCGCCGTCAGTACCGCCTTGTTCAGCAAAGTTGTCGGCTTCTTTTGGTCAGACTGTATCAACCGGCTCAAAGCGGTTTGGCTGTCAGCGGCGAAGACACGTAGCAGCCGGTCTTCCAGACTGATAAAGAACTGCGAGGAGCCAACATCCCCCTGGCGCCCTGCTCTCCCGCGCAGCTGGTTATCGACACGACGGCTCTCGTACCGTTCAGTCCCTAGGACGTGCAGGCCGCCTGCAGCAATCACAGCCTCACGCCGAGCCTCCCAGGCGGTTCGCTCGACCTCTGTGTCGCCACGAAGGCCACCCAATGCGATATCGGTACCGCGTCCGGCCATATTCGTTGCGACCGTAACAGCGCCGGGGCACCCGGCACTTGCAATAACGTCAGCTTCCTGGGCGTTTTGTCGTGCGTTAAGCACGGAGTGTGTAACGCCCTTGGCGGTAAGGAGCGCGCTCAGATGGTCGGAGTCCGCAACGCTCGCGGTGCCAACCAAAACGGGCTGACCAGCCGATTGCCGTCGAGCCACATCCTCTACCACCGCAGCGAATTTTTCCGCCCGAGTCAGGAAGACTGTATCTGCCAAGTCTCTTCGCAATGAGGGCTTATTCGGCGGCACCACCACGGTTTCGAGTGCGTAGATTTCTGCGAACTCTTCTGCCTCTGTTGCCGCCGTGCCCGTGAGACCCGCAAGGTGTGTATAAAGGCCAAAGAAGCTCTGATAGGTAATCGTCGCCTGCGTTTGAGTGCGCGCATGCACACGCAGCCCCTCCTTCGCTTCAACCGCTTCATGCAAACCTTCGCCCCAGCGGCGGCCCTTCATGAGGCGGCCGGTGGATTCGTCGACGATGACCACGTCGCCACCCTGCACGACGTATTGCTTGTCACGGCGGTACATGACGTTGGCGAGCAATGATTGGCCAGCGTGCTGCAACAGCCACAAGAACTTTTCGCGGTAGAGGCTCTTTGCGTCCGGCAGAAGGCCTTGGGATACCAGGCCGGATTCCAGCAGTTCGTATCCGGCGTCAGTGAACGTGGCCGTGCGTTGCTTGTCGTCTGCCACGAAATGGTGCACTCGGCTGAGGCCTCGCACGACAGCATCGACCTTGGCTTCCCAACCACTGTCGTCTACCGCCGCGGTACCGGAAATGATGAGGGGCGTTCGAGCCTCATCGATGAGAATCGAGTCCACCTCGTCAACGATTGCAAAGCCCAGTCCGCGTTGCACGCGGTTGGTGCCGACCGTAACCATGTTGTCACGCAGGTAGTCGAAACCGAACTCATGGTTGACACCGTAGACAACGGAGCTCGCATAGGCAGCCTGCTTGTGAGCCAGGGGTTGTCCAGACTGCAACACACCTACGGTCAGGCCGAACACTTCGTACAGTGGCCGAAGGGACTCCGCGTCCCGGCTGGCCAGATACTCGTTGACGGTGACCACGTGGACGGGAAGTCCGCTCAGGGCCGCGGCAATACACGGAGCCGCAATGGTCAACGTCTTGCCTTCGCCTGTACGCATCTCAGCTAGCTTGCGTTCAAACAGAACCAGACCGCCCAACAGCTGCACGTCATGATGACGCAGCCCCAGCACTTGCCTACTGGCTTCTCGTACCAGCGCAAATAGCTCCGCAAGCGCATGGGCATCCGTCGTCAAGCGCGGTGCGAGCTCCATGGCCCTTGACCGTAGCAGCGGCAATTTCGCGTTCAAGTACGTGGCTTCATGCCCCTGGGCAGAAGCTACAAGACGTTGGAAACGCTTGAGAGCCACATTGGACTTCGTGGTGTGGTACAGATTGGAAAAGGTCATGAATTCTCAGAACAAACGAGCCAGCGCGGTTTGTAGATTGCGTGCACCTTCTAGCTTGGCGGCTTGGTGAAGCGCAAGAACATGCTCTGCGCTATCTGGCTGCTCCCGCTCAAGGTGGTAGGCCGTGATGGTGGCCAAGATAGAAGCATCGGTACGCAAAAAGGCAACGCCTTCGATTTGCCCAGCGTCATCTTCGTCCACGCTCACTTCGACACGGTCGTCGAACGTCAGCAGATGCCAGTAGACCGATTGCAGGGACAGTGCCAAGTCCGCGCTGATATCCGCCCATTCCAAGCCGCCTTCGTCGATGCCAAATAGCTCGACAAGGTAGACCGGGCGAGGTGGTTGTAGGGACATGTTGAGAAGCCTTTGCCTTACTGGCGATAAGTTAGCCCGTGTAGTACGAGCTTTTAGCCGCGCGAAGGCTCTCGCCCCGTCAGATGAACGGATGGACGCCCATTCCCTATACGAAAGAGGCCCACTTCTATGAATGGAGTAATCCATGTCCTACCTGTTTCATATCGAAGTCTTTGTTCCTCCCCGTCTCGCGAAGCCCTGCTTCCAAGGACGGCTGCGCTACTCCCGGCATGCGCTCGAAGCTTCGAAGGACGACAGGTTCGGGGATATCTCCCTTCCTAAGTTCTTTGACGCAACCGACGCTAAGCTCATCGAAGTTGAACTCGGTGACGACTGCCAGACTGTTCTCAAACAAGTTTGGCGTCAAAAGCTCGACGATAAGCGAGACCTCGTGCTCGTAATCGGCAGCAACGGTCTGGTGCGAACGGTTTGGATTAATCTCCACTCCGACCGCCACCATACGCTTGACCGCGGACGCTACGTCAAGGCCTAACCGCCTGCATTCAGATAACGCGCCCCTCCGGGCGCGTTATTCCTTGTTGACGAAGTGTCTTACAGGTGGTAAGCTGTTTAACATGACCACTGAAACCGCGATTACGCCCTCTTCGCTCATGCGCCGAAGTGCTGAGTTGGGGGCCCCTTTGTTGGCTATCAGCTATGCCTGTCTGGCCCAGGGGCTGCCGTTTTACTCGCTAGTACCCGTGGCAATCGTGACGATGTTTGCTATCGTGCAGGCAACACTGCGCTATTTCCTTCTGGAAGCAGTTAAAGACTTCTTCATTGCCAGCAAGAAAGAGGGTCAATACTGGCTCACACTGGGCATCCTGAATGTCATGGTGGGGCTGGGCATGGTGGAACTTTTCATGCTCATCGCGCGGCCACACTAACCGCCCTCCGCTGCACCTATTTTAGAAGCCCGCTCGATGCGGGCTTTTCTGTTCGTGGCTCTTGAGGCCTCGCGATGCGGTCGCCCACCATCAGGCGTCCATGGTTGAGGCGTGCGCTAGTTTCCGGACCAGCTATTTATTTCCGGGCCGGCGTGTCCGCCCTACCAATGCTGGACGCCTCGGTGTACCGAGGCAAGGGCAGCGTATAGAATCGCCGCCTATACCGAGCCACGAGAAATGAAAAAGCCCGCTAAGTGCGGGCAGAAGGCCAAGGCCAGAACCGTTTATTCGCGCACCGGCTGTGCAAGAGGGGTCGGGGTGTCCGACTCGAGTACTGCCAGCGTCCGACGGGCGGTGAGCTTGGCGACTGCCCACTGGATGCTTGCCGGAATGGCAACAAACAGCGAGATGGAGATGGCATATTGAGCGAGTGTGCCCATAAAAGCTCCTTGTAGACCTAGTTGAAAGTCATTTCTCTTCTTACGTCTTCAGTTCGCTGCCTTGGTGAGCTTTTCAGCACCCAGTGCTATACGACCGACGACAACGCTAGTTTACCACGAGGCTTTTACAAACGCAATGTCTCTTTCAGTTTCACGCCAAAAGCTCTGCGGCCTCCTCACAGTTCGTGAGGCGGAAGTGCTAGGACCGTTGCATGCCAATCAAGGCAAGTTCAACTCCCTGGTGCTTTCAGGTGTCTCGGCCCCAGGCTGGTGTCGCTGTAGAGACCTTGGCGGTACGCGCGACAGCCATCACAGCTTGACCCTGCGAAGACTCGCAGCAAAGGGCTTGGTGGAGTCGATGACGTTGCAGAACGACCGAACTCTTTCGAAGCCACTATTGGCCTATCGCATCACCGCAGCGGGCGCAGACCTGTGGGCGGAGTACTTGGACTACGCCAGGCATGCGCAGATTGCGCATCCAAAAAGCAACCGCACACCTTGGGGGTGTGCGGTTTGAATGGAAATGCTGGGTGGTGGCGTTAGTCGCCCGAACCGTAGTAATCGCCATCGGAGCTGAGTGCGGCCGGGCGGGTGCGAAATGCACCGCTGCCTGGCAGCATCATCAAGCCATCTTGTAGGCGGTCGCTCTCTTCGACTTGGTCTTCGAAGTCGACATCCGAGACCGGTTCGTTGTTGCGAACGCCCTTGGAGGCGCGGGTCGTGTTCTTACGTGCCATGATGTGTCCTCTCACTAAGGGAAAATGTCCTAGTGCTAGGTATAGGCACAACTCGCTACACGACTGAGGACAATAGCTTTTTAGCTCCAATCACAGAAGAGAAACCAATGCAAAACTATCACGACGTCATGAGCGATGTGCTCGCCAACGGGCAGCTTAAGCCTAATCGCACTGGCACTGGCACCATCGCATCGGTGGGCCATATGCTGAAGTACGACCTGGCCCAAGCGTTCCCAGGGGTCACGACCAAGAAACTGGCTTTCAAGGCCATCGTAGGGGAACTTTTGGGGTTCTTCCGCGGCTACCAAAATGCTGCGCAATTCCGCAGCCTTGGCTGCAAGGTGTGGGACCAAAATGCGAACGAGACCGCATCGTGGCTGCGGAATCCAAACCGCAAGGGCCAAGACGACCTCGGCCGAATTTATGGAGCGCAGTGGACAGGTTGGCGCGACACCCGCTACGCCCACACACGCGCTCAGGCTCGCAAGCTGCGCAGCGAGGGCTACAAAACGATGGCGTTCGACCTGGGCGCCTACATCGGCCTCAACAAGCGAGCTGCCTGGGTCTTTGAGAAAACCATCAATCAGCTAGAAGAAGCTCTTAAGCTCTTGATGACGGACCCGTACAACCGGCGCATCATCGTCAATGGCTGGCGAGTGGACGAGTTCGACCAAATGTCCCTCAATCCATGCCACGTAGCTTACCAGTGGATTGTGATGCCGGATGGAAAACTTCATTCGACGCTTTGGATTCGAAGCAACGACCTTTTTCTAGGTCACGCATTCAACGCTGCATCTCTCGCAGTATTCACCCATATCATGGCGCGACTTGCCGGATACGCGGTGGGCACGGCAACCGTATTCATCAGCGATGCCCATATCTACGAAAACCACGTAGACCAGACGAAGCTGCAATTGAGCCGAGAACACTTCCCTGCTCCGAAGCTGATGCTTTCGGACCGCATCCAAAAAGTGGAAAGGGTGGAGGACATCAAGGGCGTCTTCGAACGTATCGAGCCACAAGATATTTGGCTGGAGGGCTACGAGAGCCATCCGGCAATTCCGGCGCCAATGGCCGCTTAAGCCAACGTCCACGTTCATTCATTCAGGGCCACCTTCGGGTGGCTCTTTTTCGCCATAAAGCGACGTCTCTATAGATGATTGTTTCTCTCAACTGGTAGAACTATGAAGACAAAAACCTGGATAGCGCCCGCTTCGACCACTCCGCCCTCTGACCACGGCATCGATTTGCCTTGCATGATGTGGCGCGAAGGGATGCAGCCTATTGGCCCGCTACCGCTCGTACTGTGCATGTATAAAGGCGTTCAGCTTCTGCGTAACGGTGCGGATTTCACAATTGAATCGGAGCAGGGCGACACCCTAATCCGTTATAACGGTGAGCAAGTAACCGGACGGGAGCCTGTGCTTGAGCTGTTCATGCGGGCGACCAATCTGGCGCAGTCTTTTTATGAAGATTTGCTGCGTGAAGTCGTGGCTGAAACGCAAACTTTGCTTGGTCCCACAAAAAAGAGTTGACAGATTTCAGTTTCTAGTTCATCATTATGACAGCAGCCATTGTATTGGCTTTTGGAGAAAGTGATGAAGACTAAAGAGATGTTTGCGGTTCTGGTAGTGCCCTTGGTGGCAATGCTGCTCTACCTGTCTCTTCAGGGCAAAGGTTTTCCTACCTTGTGGCCAGTTGCAGCCGCGACCCTGTACGGGGTCGGTCAGCCCTTCTTGCAGTTTTTTGTCTTTGACCGTGTGCGAGAAGCGCTAGTCAAGGCAGGCCAGGTTCGGCTCTATCTGGGTGCCATTGGCCTGGCTAGTTCCGCGCTTGCAGTCGGTATCGCGCAGGCAATCACCTGACGCCTGAACTCTTGTTGGCGAAAGGGCACCTCTTCGGAGGTGCCCTTTTTGCTTCGAAAAAGGAAAGGGACCCAGAGGGTCCCTATGAATTGAAAGAATTAGGCGGGGACCTGATGCGCTTCGAATTCGTCGGCCAGGCGGTCGGCGATATCGGATTTCGCATTGACTTCTTGAGCGGGTTCGGCATGGTTTTGAGCCACGTCGACAGCTTCAGAAGCGGTTTCATGTTCCGACTCCAATTCAGCGGGGTCGCTGAACGTGGGTTCCTTTCGAGCTTCGGTCGTCATCGAGGCGACAGCGGGAGACAGAACAGCCTTTACCTTCTTCTTGAGCTGACCGGGTTCAGCATTCGGAGCGGTAGCAGCTTTGTCAGTCTTCTGCGTAACGGGCTTGTTGAAGACGTAGCGCAGACAGGCTGTCGTGATTGCCATGAGGATGGAAACCCACAGGGCGAGGACAACCAGACCGATTAGGCAAAGCGCACCGGTTTCGATGAGATTTGCAATCAGGTGCTGAGTAGATTGTTGGTGCATGAGTTACCTCAAAAGTAGTTGATTCCTTCAAGGTATAGCCACCGGCTACCTCAGGGTCCTGGCCGTGTGCTTGAGGAACTGCGCTGGGTCTCGAGTTCCTGCTTCAAGGTTTGAACTTGATGAGTCAGTAACAGCTCTCGGTCCTGGGCGGCCTGCAGCCGCTCACGCAACGTAGCCATTGTTGCGCTAAGGGCATTACGCTGGTCTTCCGTCGCTTTTAACAGATGCCTGCTCAAGGCCTCGGCCCGAGCAAGCGCCGCTCTTTCCCGGTTCGCCACCTCGGATTTCAACGTTGAAACCTCAAGGGTAAAGTCCGCGTTCAAGCGTTGACTGGCGGCCAGGTCACTTGACACACGGAGGACCTCGATTTCTCGCTCGCGTAACTGCGCCACTAGACTCGCACGGTCAGCGATGGCTTCATTCAGTTGCAGTGCTACCGTGGCAGCTCTCTCTGAAACTTGGCGAAGCTCGGTTAGAAGCCCAGTCTGCCCTGAAAGCGCGCTTTGGGTTGTCTCATTTGCCGCCACGGTTTGTTGCCGGAATCTGTCGGCTGCCGCAGTCAGTGCCAGGAGGTACAGATGTTCAGCCGCAGCTCCCAACTCAACAGGCAATCGGTCAAACAAGTTCAACTCTGGTTTGACATGCGCAGGAAGGTCCGTTTCTCGCCAAGTACGCAGTTCATCCGCGATGGTCGTATCGCTTCCACGACCCAAGATGGCCCGAACTGCCCGAACGCTAACGCGTTTACCTGCACGCGTCAGTTGCTCAGCCGCGGCACGGACGAGTGCACGCGTGTCGGGGTCTGCCGGGGGTTTGTTATGTATCGCTGTCACAAACGTTATTATAGTCGAAGGCGGTCGCGAATCCACTTCAACCACTGCAGCAAGAACCCGTATTGGCTGTAACCCAAAGGGTAAATAGTCCTCCGAACAGACATTCCAAGCGGTCAACCAGTATACAAATCAACAGGTTAGTCAGATTTGGTGCGCATAGATGTTTCACGCGTGGAACATTGAACTGCACCCGCCCGAGCGTGCTTCAGCCCGAGAGTGCCCTACAAAAGGGATACGCCTAACGAGATTTCTGGTGCTGTGTTACACCCGCAAAGGCAACAGCGATACAGGTCGAAAACAGGAGCGCCACCCACGCCGGCAGCGGAACGTGCAAGACATAGGGTAGTCCTGCGCAGTCGCCCGAGCCAGCAAACAACTTGGGCAACGCTCGCGTGAACGGTAGATGCTCCAGCAGCATCTCGCCCCCGAACCCACACCCCACGTCCGTATCAACAGGAACCAGCTGGAGCCACACATGTTTGAGCGAGACCACCAGGCCGGCGGCTGCGCTGGCTAACGCCGGCGTGAAGCGGGCCACGGGATACCGGTGAGGAAGCAGAGCGCCCAACCCGCAGGAGACCCCTACGCCGGTGAGTGCCCACCTCTGCAGGATGCACAGCGAACAAGGCATCATGCCGAAGCCATACTGCAGCACCAAGGCAGTCAGCCATCCCAACCCGACGAGGAGGGCCAACGTTGTCAAGGCATTGCCTTGAACAAAAGCGTTCGCCCGCGACCAGGCGTGTGAAACGGAAGCTGTGGTGTTGAATTTCATCGTTGAAATCTGTAGCGACGTAGGTTTAAGCACGGTCGCTATACCCGCCTAAACCCGACAAGTGACGACCCCCTCATGGAAAATACCGTTCTCGCGTTCACTCAAGCCAAGACCGAAGGCGAGCTCATCGACGTCAGCGAAATTGCGCAGGACGCTGGATTTGCTTGGCCCGTCGCAGTCGACAAGGCGGTGCACGCAGCCTTGAGCCGCCAAAGCGAGGGCGGCGTTGAAGTGGGTCTCTGGGAGCTGCTTTTTGCAGCTCAGCTGCAAGCGCACGAAGCAGCCAAGACCAATGCCGACGCTTCGGAGTTGGAGGTAAGTGCCGTTGTCGGGCGACGTCGTGGACAGGGCGTTATCTTTCGAGCCAACATGGTCATCGGCATCGACGAGACGAACGAACGACCCTGCATCGTGCTGCTGAAGCCGACCTCCGCTGAACAAAACGCGGACGCGTCGTAAACCCGCCTGCCTTGACAAACGCAAAAGCGGCTCCGTATCGGGGCCGCTTTTGCGTTGCTAATGCTAGGGCGTTAAGCCATCCGCATGACCATCTTCTTAGGCAGCTGGTAGCCCTTTCGAGCACGGCGAACGACATACTTCGCCCACTCGTCGCCCTTCAGCGTCAAAGTGTCTGGTCCGCCCTTGCCCTCAACGGTCAGTGTCACGGGTGCGGACTGGGCATATGCAATGGCCGTGACCTTTTCGCCGGCCTCCAACGCCATCAGCATTACGCCTTGACCTCCATTCGCCAACGCCTTGACCTCCGAAGGGGCAAAAGCCAACAAGCGGCCAGCGTCACAACCCACCAAGATATACCCTTCGTCCGAGGCTGTCACCAGCAGCGGAGGCAGTGGCCGTTCAGTCTCTTTGAGTGTCAGGAACGCCTTACCCGCTTTGCGGGTTGCGACCAAGTTCTTGAGCTGCGCGACGAACCCGCAACCACCCTCTCCAGCGAAAAGGTAGACCTGGTCGGGATTACCCGACAGGGCGTAAGCCACTTGAGCCCCGTCTTGGATGTCAATGAGTGTGGTCAACGGTACACCGTCCCCCCGAGACGGCGGGATGTCCGAAGCCTGCACCGAGTAGCTGCGGCCCTTGGAGTCCAGAACAACGACAGGCGCATGGCTTCGAGTCTTGAGCACGACGAACCGCTCATCTCCCGACTTATAGGTGAGGCTTGCTTCGTCCACATCGTGACCCGCTCGCGACCGTACCCACAAATTCTTGGAGATGATGACAGTCACGTCTTCGTCCGCCACATTGCGTGAAATAGCAGCCACGGCTACGGCACGTGCCTCGGGCTTGATGAGCGTGCGTCGGTCATCCCCGAACTTTGCGGCGTCGGCGGCAATCTCCTTGATGATGAGCTTACGCATGGCGGACTTTGAGTCCAGCAATACCTGGAGACGTTCGGCTTCTGACCGCAGACCCTTTAGGTCTTGTTCGAGTTTTGTTCCTTCTAGACGATTAAGCTGACGCAGGCGCATCTCCAGGATGTCCTTGGCCTGGATTTCTGACAAGCTGAATCGGTCCATCAAGGCTTGCTTGGCGTCGTCTGCTTCTCGGATGGTCTTTACCACTGCATCCAGGTTCTGGTATGCCAACAAACGACCTTCCAGCAGGTGAATTTGCTCCAGCGCTTTCGAGAGCGAGAACGTCGTGCGCCGCCGAACCGTTGTAAACCGAAACTCCACCCAGTCGTCTAACAACCCCTTCAGGCCCTTGGTCTGGGGGCGGCCATCCAGACCGATGTGAGTCATGTTGATGGAAACTGTGACCTCCATGCTCGTGTTGGCAAAGAGAAATGCCATCAGGGCTTCGGGGTCTACCTTCGAAGTGCGGGGAGACAGCACCAGGCGAACGGGGTCCGTCTTGCTTGATTCGTCGACACCTCTTTCGAGCAGCTCGAGGGCCATCTGCTTCAAGTTGATTTGCTGCTGCGTAAGTGCCTTCGCACCCTTCTTGATTTGAGGATTCGTCAGCTCTGCAATCTCCTGTGCAACCATAGCGCAAGACACTTGATAGGGGAGCTCGTAGACAACCACGTCGAATTGGCCGCGCGCCAGTTCTTCACGGCGCCACCTCGCGCGGGTCCGAAGGGAGCCGCGACCAATTTCATACGCGGCAAGAATGTCAGCCTTCGAGCTGATAAGCTGACCACCATTCGCGAAGTCTGGGCCAGGAAGCAGCTCTAGCAACTGCGCTGTCGTGATGTCCGGATTTTCAATGATGGCGGTTACGGCCGCCGCGACTTCCCGCAGGTTGTGCGAGGGAATATCGCTCGCCATGCCGACAGCCACGCCCTTAACGCCATTCAGAAGCAGGAAAGGCAGCCGAGCAGGCAGCACAGTTGGTTCATTCAACCGACCATCGTAGTTCGGGATGAAATCGACCGTGCCTTGGTTGATTTCGGACAGCAACAGGTCTGCGATGGCCGATAGGCGCGCTTCGGTGTACCGCATGGCCGCCGCCGGGTCACCGTCGCGAGAGCCAAAGTTCCCTTGCTTCGCAATGAGGGGGTAGCGCAGCGTGAAGTCCTGCCCCATTCGTACCATTGCGTCGTAGGCAGCCGTATCCCCGTGGGGGTGGTAATCACCCAAAACATCGCCAACAATTTTGGCGCTCTTTAAAGGCTTGGCATCGGCAACGAGTCCCAGCCTATGCATGGCGTACAGAATGCGCAGCTGAACAGGCTTCTGGCCGTCGCGCGAGCTGGCCAGCGCACGGCCTTTGACAACCGCCAACGCGTACTGCAGATAGGCGTTTTCGCTGTAAGGGGCCAGCCGCAGCTGGTCGGACGGAGTAAGCGTTTCACTCATGGAAGTCTTGTTCTAGTCAGGTCGGCAGTGTTGAAACAGGGCTGAAGCTCATCGCTTTGGCCGGGTGCGAGTGAGCCGCGTCATACAACGCGCAGCGGCGGTCAGCCTCCTGATGTGCTTGACTTTCTGTGCCGGCATACGCGGATTTCAGGATGTCGTCGGCCGACTCGACGGTAGCGCCCTCTGCGTCAACAGCCACTCGGCCACCCGCGGAGAGATGCGCTTCGAAATACCAAAGGCGATGTGAACGGTTACTCATGCTTCTACCTCATTGCCGCGGCGTTCCATCCAGGACCGACGCCAGCTCGCTTGACCAGGGCCCTTGCCCATTAGATTGGTGAACAAAGCGGTAGCCTCGTCTAGTTCTTCGGGCGGCAGCATCACCTTCAACAACCTGCGGGTGTCAGGGTTCAGGGTGGTATCCCACAGTTCTGCATCTTCCATTTCGCCCAGACCCTTGAATCGACCAATGGCCCACTTCGAGTAGCCCTCTTTTCGAAGGCGCTCCTCCCACATCTGCAACTCGTCTTCATCCATCGCGTACAACTTCTTGGCTTGTCGTTTTTTGCCCACCGCCTCTACATCCAAGCGGTACAAAGGTGGGCGCGAAACGAAGACATGGCCGCGCTCGATGAGCTGAGGGAAGTGCTTGAAGAACAACGTCAGCAACAGGACTTGAATGTGAAACCCGTCTACGTCAGCGTCCGCGAGGATGCAAATCTTGCCGTATCGCAGCTTTGTGAAGTCAACGGTATCGTTCCGACCATGGGGTTGGACGCCAAAGGCCTGGGCCATTCCATCGACTTCTTCGTTGTCGAGAATTTCTAGACGCTCAAGCTCCCAAGTGTTGAGGCCCTTGCCTCGCAGCGGCAAGATGGCCTGGTTCTCCTTGTCGCGGCCCTGCTTGGCAGACCCTCCGGCAGAGTCACCTTCGACCAAGAACAGTTCGGTGACGCTGACATCTTGCGACTGGCATTCGGCAAGCTTGCCTGGCAACATGAAAACGGTTGATGTTTTCTTTCGCTCGGGCTTGTTGGCCGCCTTCTGCCTCTGATTGGCGTTGCGAAGTGCAAGCTCGGCAATCAGTCGCCCTTGCGTCGGATTGAGGTTCAGCCAGGCTTCTACCCGCGGCTGAAGCATCTGTTCAACAACCTTGACGCCTTCCCGGGAGTTGAGGCGGTCCTTGGTTTGATTGTCAAAACGGGGGTCCAGCAACCGAGCCGAAAGCACGTACCGGACGTTCTTGAAGACGTCATCTGCCCCGAGCTTCAGGCCTTTCGGAAGCATCGCGTGATGGTCGATGAACTGCTTGACCGCGTTGTATAGCGCGGCGCGCATGCCTGACACGTGCGTTCCGCCCAAGGGCGTGGGGATGAGATTGACGTAAGCGCTTCCCGACGCATCGCCCCCGTCGAACCATGAGAACGCATACGCGCATCCTTCCCCTTCCGCTAGCCCTTCCTTATCGGGACCTGCGTAGTTCTCGCCTTCGAAAATCGGCACCAACGGCTCTTCGCCAGCCATCTCTTGCAGGAGCGTCACCATCCCGCTCTCGTAAAGGAACACTTCTTCCGTCGGCGCTGCGTCCGGCGTTCGCGCATCCGTGAGCACCACGCGGTAGCCGGGCAGGAGCACAGCTTTGCTCCGCAGCAGAACGCGAAGCTTGTCGATGGGGATGTCGGGACTATCGAAGTACTTTGGGTTCGGGCGTATCAGCACCGATGTACCCGTACCCGTTGCACGGCCCTCGCGTTTTAGCGGCTTGACCACATCGCCATTTGAAAAACCAATGGTGTGCCGCCAGCCTTCACGCTCTACGCTGACGTCCAAGACGTCAGAAAGCGCATTGGTGACGCTGACGCCAACGCCGTGAAGGCCACCAGAAAATGCGTACGCGCCGCCGTCTTGCTTGTCGAACTTACCCCCTGCGTGCAGCATCGTGAATACTGCTTGGACGACCGGAATTTGCTCCTCAGGATGCAAGCCGACCGGAATGCCCCGACCGTCGTCGGTTACGCGAATGCCGCCTTCCGGCAACAACTCGACTGCCAGAGACTTTGAAAAGCCGCCGATGGCTTCGTCCACCCCGTTGTCGATAACCTCCTGCACGATGTGCAGAGGGTTCTCCGTGCGCGTGTACATGCTGGGGCGCTGCTTAACAGGCTCAAGGCCCTTGAGAACCTTGATGGACGCTTCGGTGTACTGAGTCGTTGGCTTGGTCATGATTACAGTGAGTGCATTATATTAGCATGTTTCAACAGAAAACACCAGTCTGTGAAACGCATTGTTGCGGTATAGCGCCGTCGCTTATTGTGTCTTTTCAGCAAAGGCCCCGACGCTTTCAGGTCGGTTCATAGTTATAAAAAACACGGCTATACGTGGCCTCGCAACCGAGGAGACCACAATGAACTTTGACTTCGACGAATGGGCTACCCTGCATCAACAGAACCCTGCAGAATTCGAAAAGCGCCGACGTGCCGTCATGGAGGATATAATTGCATCTGCCCCCATGTCCGACGAAGCCAAGCAACGCATTCGCACGGCCGTCTTGGCGGCGCCGGCGTCGAGCGACCCGATGGAAAACATGATGAGTGCCCAGCGACTCATGTGGCAGTCCTTCTCGGAGCTGCAGGGTCAGATGAAGGAGCTCCACGTCGCACAGGGACAGGACGGCCAGATTTCCATCCGGCGAACCGCTGTAGCCCAGTTCACAAAGTAACCAGCGTGACATGAGCCCCTAGCCGCACGTATAAACAGAGGCGGCTAGACTTACTTTGTCAACCATACGTTACGCCCAATGTCACTTGTCCACCGACAAGTGCTGGTAGGGCTTCTAAGCCTGGTCTGCTGCGTGCAGCCCGCGCTAAGCAGCTCGAACGAGGCATCCGCTGCGGTAGTTCATCCGCAGACCGTGACGGCTCCCGCCGTTGCCACCAGCCGGACACGAGATGTCCTGGCCGCCTATATCGCCAGCACCTACCGAAAGCCGTTTGCCTACGCCAGACACATCGTCGACCTCACCTACGAGGCTGCTCAAGGCTACTCGCTCCCGCCGAGCCTGGTACTCGCAATGATGGCCAAGGAAAGTGCATTCGACACTTCCGCGCACAGCTCGCAAGGCGCCGTAGGTCTGTTGCAAGTCATTCCAAAATTTCACCGAGACCGCCTTCTTGAAGGCGAAACCGACCAGACGCTCCAAAAGCCGGGCCCGAACATTCGGGTTGCTTGTGCGATTCTTGCAGACCTCATGCATCAGGAAGGAACGCTGGAGGCGGCGCTGAAGCGCTACTCAGGCAATGCGTTGGGCTATCCTCAGCGCATCAAGTCCTACTGGAAAACAATGCAGGCAGTCGAAGCGTTGCAGACCACATAACAGATGAGCCGGCACATTGCCGGCTCATCTACCTTTTGGGGAAGCTGATTAGTCGCTGCGGGGGACCAGCTTGACAGCCAAGCCAAACGGTTCCGTAATCTTCTCGAGAATTTCAACCGTTGGGTTCATGAGCCCGCGCTCGATATCGCCCAGGTACCGAGCGGACACGCCGACGAACTCGGCGTACTCGGGAATCGTCAGCCCTGTCGTTTGCCGCATGAGGCGCACCGTTTGGGGAACGGTGAGCTCCCCCTGGCGCACCAGGGCCAAAAACTCTTTGCGCTTTCGAGCAAATTCCGGGCCGAAATCGTTAGTTGTGGTCATCAGCAGTTCCTTCTGTAGCCTTACGAATAAGCGAAGAGAGCAAGCTACGCGCTACCTCGGAGGCCCGCGCAGTTTCGCACACTACGTCCAGGTCTTCGAGAAGCACCGTTCCATCATTGGTACGGTGCGCATCCAGAGAGACCTCGCCAGCGAGCAACACAGCGAACTGGCTTTCCTTCAGTGCATCCACGGCGCCTTGCGCATCCTCGCTTGCGTCAACCTGCACGCCGGTCAAGTCAAAGCACAGACTGTCATGTGGCACGACATGCTGCACCAGCTCAAAGTCGAGCTGCTCCGGGCTCCACTCCCAGACAGAAGGGACATGGTCGATGACATCCAGCGACAACGGTTCGATATTGCCCGGGTTGTGCGCGCGCATCTGGCCGACCTGTAGGGAGGGCATCGTCTTGTGCATATGGCCGTTGACCAGCATGCTGCAGTTGGCAATCTCCAGCACAGGCTTTGCGCCGGGATAACCGTCTTCAAACGCAAGGTCATGGTGAGTTATCAAGATGTTCACCGCGTCGTCCCCATTGGCAGGAAGCACAGTTGGAAGCGCGTCCTCGTGCGGGCAACCGTACAGCTTCACCGCAACGCCGTCAAAAACGAACTCCCCTACCAAGCCTGGCGATTGGACCAGCCAAAGCGAGCCGATGTCTTGTAGCAGATGCTCCATGTCGCCCTCAGTGGGGCGAAATTGCCGCTTGCCGTGATTGCCGTCAAGCTCGATGGGCATGCACGGGAACTTTCGAAGCCCCTTGTTCAATCGGCTCAGCATGGCAATGCTGCTTTCGTTGTCCCGATGAATCAGGTCACCCAACAGAACTGGGATGAGCTTTTTCTCCCAGCAAATGCGAGCGGCTACCTCCAGCTTGCCGAGCACCGTGGTCAGGTAATCGTCGACACGACGGCCCGGAGCAACGGACGACACGTGCGGGTCACCGATGAACAGGAAGCCGCGAGGGGCTTTCAACTCATTCCAGCTGGGCGTGTACATGGGTGGTCTCGCCAAAGTGGTGGTCACAAAGCGGGCAAACGCCGCCCAAATCAGCTTGAAGCTTCTTGAATGCCTGCTGACCGTTGGTGTAATCCGTTTCGGCCGTCAGCAGTTCACGCTCTGTACTACGAACCTGCTCAGTAAGCGTGCGAAGCCGAATCAGCGTTTGAGTCAGCTGTTTGTTGTCAGTGAGAACAGGCAACTCGGGAAGTTCCGGGAGTTGCTGTGAAAAGAGCGGTTCATACTTACGCAGATTGTGAATGCGAGCGGCCGTACGCTTTACGACAGCACTATCTACGAGCTGAGGCAGCGACACCTGGAAGTCAGGCAGGGACACGTTTTTGAACGGCAGATTTCGCCGAATGCGGGCAGCAAGAACCCGAGGCCGCGCCGCGTCCTGGAGCACTGGCAGGTCCGCGGGCAACGCGTCAAGGACCGCCAATTCCTTAGTCATGTGTGCCACACCGGCACCGCACTCCTTGATAGTTTTCGTCAGACGTGTGAGGGTAGCGGCCCGCAGCGTCATGGCTTCGAGCGGCGAGAACTGCTCGGTCAAAGTTTCAAGCTTCTCTGATACGGTATCGAGGCCTTCCAGCTTCTCAAGTCGGTGACTGAGTCGCGTAATGCGCGCCTCCCCTTCCGTCTCAGTTGCAGAATCTGCGCGCTTGATGCTGCCCCACATGTTCATAATCGCGGTCAAATGACCGGATTCGCGGCCGACTGACAGCAATTGAGCGCGTCGAGAGGCCTTCTCGTCAAGCAAGAACACGGGGTTCTTCTGCGAACCTACCTGGATGTCCAAGTCGTCGACCTGGGAGATGCCCAGCTCAGCGGTCACCCAGTCTGGAACGCTTCCACGGCCAGGGGCCTTCCCTTCCGCAAGCAATTTCGTGCCTTGGTACAGTGAGTACACCACCTTGGGACTGGCTTTCGCGCGACGAGTCCAAACCAGGCGGCGGTCGTTTTCCAGTTCAAACGTAATTTGTGCTTCCTTGGCCCCGTGCCGAATGACGGTGTCGTCACTCTCGTTGTAGCCCACTGCCTTCGTCGCTGTCACCAGCGCCGTGGACTTGCCCAGGTCATTGTCTCCGATGAGCGCGGTCACACCGGGACCAAACGTCAACGTGGTGTCGGCGTGCGCACGTACATTGACCAACCGGATTGAACGGATGCCCGGTTGTTGGGGCGACTCCCACTCTTCCAGGAGCGGCTCGCATGGTGCAGCTTCGACAAGGCCCGTGTCCTTGTTTCGAACGAGTTCGAGGATGTTCACACGACCTCGGAAGTAGGCGGGGTCGTGATGGCTGATGAGGAACGTCTGCGTTTTGGTCGTGTGGGCGACGTCCGCGATGACTCGAATGAGATTGGGGACACGAGCCGGCTTTACCCAGCAATCGGGCTCGTCAAGAATCATCAGACGACGGTTCTTGGTTCGAGTCAGGGCTGCGAAGCGCAGGCCAGCCGAAATAACGTTCGTAACTGCGCCGCCATTACCCTCAAGAACGTCTTCCAGCGCACCATTGTTTTCGACAAAGATGTCGAGGTTTGGCGCGTTGTTGCTCGTGGTCAGTTCAAGGCGCACGTTTCCCTTTCCAGGGATAACGTCTTGCAGCACTGCGGAAAGCAGGCGTTCGAACGTTCCGACCGCACGGGAATGTGCTCGATTTTGCATCGCGACGAAAATGCGCGAAATCTCATCGGCCAGCCCAAGTCGTGCTTTTGCCTTGGCAACCTTGTCCGTCCACTCCGCCAGCTGGCGTTGGTCGGCGTCGCGCACACCGCGCAACCGGGCAACCTTGAGGCTGGCATCGGTCAGGCGTTTACGCAACAAAGGGAGGAATTCAGCGGTGTGCATCGAGGACGATTGGTAGATTGGCTCAGGCAGCGACGTGCTTTTCCAGCGCTGCCAGTTGCTCTTCGATGTCGTCAAGCTCCATCACGAGGGTCATCACCAGCTCGTCATTGGTGGCGTCTGCTTGCTTGCCGATTTCGTCAAGCTTGTCAGCGTCGTCCGTTTGGAACTCGCGCACAGACTCGGTGCAGGCATCTTCAAGCTGCTGCTTCTTTGCACCCAGCGCCCCTGCCAAGCGTGTGCGGCGCTCGCGCAGGCGCTCAACTCGTTCCTTTTGGTCTTTGAGCAGAGCGATTGCGTTCTTGTGTTCGGCCATGTGGCGTCCTTGGTTTAGTTGCGAGCCAGATGCATTTCCTGGCGCATGGTGGCTTGCAGGGAGCGAAACAGTTCGAGGCGCATCTTGCCCATGTCGTATCGGACACGCGCTTTGTGGGCGTCCCTACGAGCTTGCACCATCAGGTCCAGGTGCTGTTCGTATACGGGGTCTGCCAGGGCTCGCATTTCGGCCTGAGAGACGGGCATTGGCTTAGCCTTCTCGCTTCCTCGACCTGAGACTCCTTCGAGGGTGTATTCCAGCTGAAGTTGGGCTAGGATAGTCTTGCGAGACTCTTCTAGGCTGGACGCGGCGGCATCGGAGTCAGCCCAGGTTTCGCCTAGCTCAATGACCTCAGCAGTCAGTTTGTTAGGGTCAAAATCCTTCAGAAGGTCTTGAAATTGGTCGCGGGACATCGTTTCTTTCTAGAGTGCTAAGATAATAGCACAAATGGGACTGTGTATGCAAGCATTCGCACAGCCACTTATACGTTTTTCTGTTTAGCCAGCAACAGGTCATGCACCTGCGTTGCGATTTCAGCTTGTGACGGCTTTTTTCGGGAGTCCCAGCGTAGCGTGATAAATCCGAGGCTAGCCAAGAGCGCGTCCCGCTCACTGTCTGCGCTTTGCTTGTTATCGTGAGTGAAGTCATCCAGCTCCACGACCGCCACAACGGCCATCGTATTTCGGGCACAGATAACGTAGTCGGCAATTCGCATGGTGTACGCACGCTTGATGGGCCAATAGTAGCGGCTGGACCGAGCTACGTTAGGTTCCACCAACGCACCCCACGACACTTGCGCCAGGACTTCAAAGTTTGGTAGCGCTCTCTTCAATCGACCAAAGAACTCGGCTTCGTTAGGCGACATCAGGTGGCGACCCTTTACAGATGCCACCTGATGGTTTGTACGCGTACGAAGCAACCCGATGAGGAGGATAGCGAGCCCAAAAATCACAAGAACGGGAAGGAAGGTCATAGCTGACAGTTGTCGTGGCTTATGGATGCTAGTATAGTAGCACAAACAAACCTGATGTTCAAGCTTGCTTCACCGAAGGTGGCCGCCACCCCTCGGCTAAACCGGACGTCGCTATACCCTTCCATACACAGGAACTGGTTTTTCAGGAGAACTCATGCAAATTGCAGAGAGAAAGTTTTCACCCACCACGGCACATGCTCTCGTAAAAGCAGGCATCTCGCCGTTGCTCGCACGAGTGTTTGCGTCGCGGGGCATTCGCAAAGCGGATGACATTTCGGGTCCGTTGAGTGACCTCATCCCCTATCAGCAACTCAAAGGCTGTACCGAGTTGGCTACCATGCTGGCTGACGCAATCCTTGAGAATAAGCGGTTTTTGGTCGTTGCAGACTACGACGCGGACGGTGCCACGGCTTGTACGGTGGCGGTACGCGGCCTGCGGGCGTACGGTGCGAACGTGGGGTTCCTTATCCCCCAGCGCCTGCAGCACGGCTATGGCCTGACGTCACCAATCGTCAAGCTTGCTGCTGAGCAGGCGGAGCGACCGGATTTCATCATCACGGTCGACAACGGCATCGCCAGTCACAAAGGCATCATGGATGCGAACCTGCTTGGGATTGCGGTGCTCGTCACCGACCATCACCTGCCGGTCGCGGACTTGCCGCCTCCCGACGCGAGAGCCATCGTTAACCCGAACCAAGTGGGCTGTAAGTTCCCGAGCAAATCGCTTGCGGGCGTGGGCGTCATCTGGTATGTGATGTGGGCTCTGCAGGAGGAAATGAGTCGCCGAGGCATCGAGCCGTTGCAAGACGACTACGACGTCACGTCCCTCTTGCCCATCGTTGCCATCGGCACTGTTGCGGACGTTGTTGCACTTGACCGCAACAACCGTATCCTCGTGAACGCAGGTCTAGACCGCATCCACCGTGGAGACTCCTTCCCTGGCGTCGACGCGCTCGCAACATCGGCGAAGCGGAACCCTCGTGAACTCACTACCGGCGACATTGCGTTTGGCGTGGGCCCTCGCATCAATGCTGCGGGTCGACTTCAGACCATGGACGCAGGCGTGGAATGCTTGACTACCGAAAGCGTTGCGCGTGCCCAGGCACTCGCCTCGCAGCTCAACGAGCTGAACGAAGAGCGCAAGTCCATCGAGCGCACTGTCGTTGAACAAGCCGTGGACAAACTTGCGGAAGAGCTGGTGCTCGCGGACTGCTACAGCGTCATCCTTCACCGGGACGAGTGGCACGAAGGTGTCATTGGTATCGCAGCAGGTCGCATGAAGGAACGTACGTGGCGTCCGGTCTTCATCATGACGACCAACCATGAAGGAAAGCTCAAGGGCTCTGGTCGGTCCATTCCGGGGTTTCACCTTCGGGATGCGCTGGACGTTGTCTACAAGGGCAATCCCGATATGTTCATCGGGTTCGGCGGGCATGCAATGGCCGCCGGTGTCACGCTCAAACCGGGCTACTTCGAGGAGTTCCAAAAGAGCTTCGAAGAAGTCGCGAAGAACATGCTGACCCCCGCGGACCTCAACCAGGTCATGGAGACGGATGGTGCCCTGGATGTTGACGAGATGAACCTCGACACGGTTGCTGACTTCAAGTTGCACCCGTGGGGCCAGATGTTCCCGGCGCCGACGTTCTCGGACGAATTCCGAGTTCTGGAGTACCGCAAACTCGGTGACAAGGGCCAGCATCTGCGGATGACGGTGGAAAAGGGTGGCAAGAAATTCATCGCGATGAAGTTCCGCCACGACCCCGAAGAAGAGGTACCCCCGCGCATTCGAGCAGTGTTCAAGCTGGACGCCAACTCGTTCAAGAACGAGACCAACCTGCAGCTGCTGCTCGACTACTTCGAACCGGTTACGGTTGTTTAAGCAGCCCACGACGCTCTATTCATCAAGGCCCTCTCCCTCCGGAGAGGGCCTTTTTTCGTGCCCTTGAAGACCGCGAGCGAAGCCGGTTGGCGCGGCCCTGCTCGACCTTTGGACCGATTTCACCGTTGAAATCGGATGCTTTCGCTCAATTTCAACGGTGAAATCGGCTTGACCGTAGAGTTCTGAGGCTTAGAATACTTCGAATTCTTGTCAGGAGCTGAACATGAGTGCGAAGGTCATCGCAATAACGAACCAAAAGGGTGGTTCGGGTAAGACAACCGGCACCATGAACCTAGCCGGTGGGCTGGCTGCTCGGGGACACACAGTTCTCGTGGTCGACGCCGACGAGTCCAACAACGCCGTCGTATGGGCGAGCATGGCGAGCGCAGAGTCCCCGTTCCCCGCCACGGTTGTGAATTTGGCCATGGCCGGAGGTAAGGTCGCGCTGGAAATCCGCAAACACATCAACAACTACGATTTCATTTTGTGCGATGGACCTCCCTCCGCGTCATCGCCCATCACCCAGGCACTGACGGTCGTCGCAGATTTGGTCATCATTCCTGTACAGCCGACGGGCAACGACGACAACAGCCTGGCGCCCATGCTTCGCGTCCTCGAGCAAGCCGCAACGCTCAACCCCTCGATGCAAACGCGCTTGCTCTTCAACCGCGTTCAGCCCGCTACTCGGCTGCATCGCGCCTTGATGGAAAGCATGTCCAAACGTGGTGTGACGCCCTTCAAGACGACTTTCGGAAGCCGCGTGACCTTCTCGGAGAGCATGTTGGCCGGTACAACCGCGCTTGGCTTCGGAGACCTTCATGCGGAGCAAGAAGTGGTAGGTTTGACCGACGAAGTCCTCGAAGTGCTCGCACAACTCGTGGAGGCCTGAGATGGCGAACAAGAAACATGTCGACTTCAAAGCCAGCCTGACCCGCCTCGATTCTCTGGGCAGCGCTCGCGCCGATGAAATTGTTGGAAAGGCTCCTGGGCCCAACATTGAAGAGCGCCTGGCCCGTGCCGCTAGCCTGGAAAGCGGGCCAGCTCGCGCGCCCTTGGCAACAGTCACGGCACTGCGACCTGACGAACTACGCGCGGCAACCATGCCAGACGCCTCCAACGACGGGGGCTACATTCGCTTCCGGCCTGGCATGGTTGTTCGGGTGGGAGACCGATTGACCCTCCGCGCAGATATTATCAAACCCAACGAGTTCAACCCCCGCGCGTTCTACTTCGACAGCGACATCAAGGACCGCTCTATCAGCTTGGCCAACGATGGTCAGCTGCTTGCGGTCCAGGTGTACCTGCCCGAAAACGGTGTCTTCGAGTTGCACGACGGTGAAACTCGCTGGCGCAGTCTCCAGCTGGTGGGTAACGAGTCAATCAACGTCGAAGTCGTCGAGCGAAATCCAAACCCCCTCGTTCGGTTCAAGCAAGCTCGGACGCTCAACACCGAGCGCAAGAGCCAGACCGTCTTTGACGATGCCGTCCGATTTACAGACTTGTTGGTCAAGAAGCTCGTACGGGAAAACCTTGAGCTTGCAAACCTGTTTGGGCTCTCGCCGGTGTACGTCAGCAAGGTGTTGAGCATTGGCGAAATGCCTCGCGGGCTGCTCGAACGCATGGCACAACATCCCGACTATTTTGGGATTGCCAATGCCTACGCGATGTATCAGTTCTGGAGTGCTCAGAACAAGGATGTTGCTGCGGTGGAACGCATTATCGCCAAGGTTATTGACGGGAAGCTGAGTGTTCGCGACGTCAAAAACCTTCTGGAACATGCCGGCGCGCACGCCGACGACGAGGCCCCCCAGCGAAAACGTGAGCGCCCCCTGTCGCGCGCCGAAATTCGCTCGGGCGCCAAAGGCGAACTCAAGGCGTTTCCGGACGGAAAGCTGCAGCTGGTACTGAGCGAAATTCCAGAACAAAGTCGAGCTCTTCTGTTCAACCGCATTTTGCAGTTGTTCGACGAGTGCGGGCTCAGCTATGACCACGTTGGAGCACCTGCCGAGCAAAACGGGAAGCTCTTGTAGGATTTCACCGTTGAAATCCCTCTCGAGAAAGGCCCCGTCGAGAGAGACTCTAGCCGTTCTCGTAAGGTGTCGCTAAGCCATTCATCGACCGCACCATTACCCGGTGCGGTCTTTCATTTGGCCGGGAGGAACGCTCTCCCCCAGCACCGCTCCCGACCCGAGAAGCTAGTGGCCTCTGGCAGAAGGCCACCTCCGCTATCCTGCCGACGACGCAGGCGCAAGCTGTCCGGGCATTTGCGAGCCTGAACGGGGAGCGGCCTCGACCTGGATTTCGAACCAGCGCTGGAATTTCGCGCCCCATTGCCTTCGGTTCGAGCCCAAGCCCCGGGCGCCATCGCTTCAGTGAGCGCCTGCCAGGGCTGTCATGCTCCGCATCGGGGCAGCTGGCATCTGCGAAAAGACGAGTCGCTCGTCAAACAATTCAGGCAGACCTGCCGGCGTTCATGCGGTTGGGTCGACCATTGGTGAAGCCTTCGACCGAGAAGTAGAGAGAATTCACCGAATACAGCGCCAGTTGCTACTTTTGCAGGCCCGCAAAATCAGCTGCTCAAGCTGTGCGTTCGGCGGCTGCCGAGCAAGTCGTTGTAGCGTTTGTTGAGCGTACCCGCTTGTGCCATGAGCCGCTCCATCGAGATGTCCAAGCGCTCGATGGCCAAGGCCTTCGCCAGTCGCTTTGCGCGCCGCGCAAGCTGTCCCACCGTAGTTCCGATGACTTGCTTACGTTCTGGCTCTGTCAAGCCTTTGAGGTGCCACGGCATAGAGCCGTGCTGTTCTCGCGGACTTTGCCGTTCGTTGCACAGGCCGCCGCCACGGCAACCGCCGAGGCCCCTCGAAGGACCTAGGGGCGGTATGCGTCCGCCCTGTTCAGGCCCGAACAAACTCGACGAGCTGCCGCGGGTCCGTCGCAAAGGCTAAGCCAAACAGCGGTGCGCGCAGGGCAGACTTGCGCGATAGGTTCTCAAAGGGCAGTTCTACGGAGTCACCGACCGCAGTTCCGAGCAGACACCGAACGCACGCGTCAGGGCCCGCTTTGGTTGAGCGAGGAGGTCATTGGACGGCTCAAGAACAGGCTCCCGGTGTAGCACCAGTCTTGGAAACAGGCTTCGCAAAGGAACGTACTACTATTTCACCGTTGAAATCCAAGCAACCGACCGCTCGCTCGTCCGCGTTGAGGCACTATTTCAACGGTGAAATCGGTCTTTCGAATCGGGCCAGGTACGGTCGATTTCAACGATGAAATCGAGCTAAGACCCAACGCGGCCCGACGCTTCGCGCAATTTCAGCGTTGAAATCCGACAGCATCAAGGGGCCTCGGATAAAGGTTCCTGCCTACTCTGACTACCAGCCGGCATCTTGCTGCGCCGGGAACAGGTAAGTGCAGATACATGGGCCAGGTTATTCCAATCCACGAAGTTCGTCCGACAGAGAGCGTCGACTTTATCGACGACGCTTACGCGCGGCTCGCCGCGCTGCCGCACTTTCGAGTGCGCGACGGTCAAAAACATCTCTCGCGCGAAATCTACAACGCCATCGTCGAGGGCATCCCGATTGCAGCGGAAGCGCCGACCGGTACCGGCAAGACACTGGCGTATTTGGTGGGCGCCGTTGCGGCCGCTAGGGCCCTGAGCGCGGTCAAGGCGCTCCCTATCGTCGTGGCAACCGCAACGAAGGGGTTGCAGTCCCAAATTTTGACGGGCGACATCCCTCGCCTTGTTGAAGCAGGCATCCTGGATGAACACGCCAGTATCCTGGCCAAGGGTCGCCGGAACTACTTGTGCGTAGCGGAAGCTGAGCGTCTGGTTGCGGACTCCGATTCCAATGGGCAGTTCGACCTGCTAGACGCTGACAAGAATCAGGAAGTCGAATCCGTCGCCGAAATTCGAGAGGTACTCGAAAACTTCCACGGGAAGGCTTGGGACGGCGACTTCGACTCCTACAGCGGTACGCCCCCCGACGACCACGAAAAACTCCGTGCCAGCGCCGACACCTGCGTCGGCCGTAAATGCGACTACTACGACCGCTGCCCGTTCTTCAACGCACGTGCACGTATGTCATACGCTACCGTCATCGTCGCAAACCACGATTTGGTGCTCTCCGACCTCAGCATGCAAAAGGCGGAACAGGAGCCCCTGTTCCCCGGCTCCCGCTACATCGGTGTCTTTGACGAAGCGCACAACCTGCCCGACAAAGCACTCGATGCAGGAAGCGCACACGTCAACCTGCTGCCCTACGGCGACTTGCTGGCGAAGCTTCCCATGTACTCCCGGAACCTGTTCAAGGTAGGTGACATCGCCCGTTTGATGGACAAAGTTCATCTGTCAGAAGCGGACTTTCATCCCGGCCAGCTCGTTAGCGCGCTGAACGATGTGATGGGCGCAGTGCGAGACATTGAAGTTGACCCGGAAAGCCATCAGGCTCGTCTACCGGGCGGAGTCTTGCCTGATACGTTGTCGACGCCTGTTGAGTTTGCCCTCGGCTTGGCCGACGCACTCTACAAGGCGCTGTCGGACTCTACGGGCGAACTTAAGACCACCAATCTTGCGGACCGCAATCCCGCCGCGAAGAGCGTCATCGCCGAGCTACTGTATTCCGCCTCGTTCTTCGTCAACCAGGTCAAGCAGCTGTCACAAGCGTTGCGACTTTTCGTGGACAACCGTGAGCGAGCTGTTCGCTGGGTTCGCCACGACGACGAGCACGCTGAACTACACACCAGCCCGGTGGAGGGCGCTGACGTGTTGACGCGCCTACTTTGGGGGAACCCACGCGTGCAACCGGTACTAGTTTCGGCCACGTTGAAGGATTTCGAAGGTTTCGACCGCTTCCGGGCGCGCGCCGGGATGCCCGCCAATACCCGAATGGTCGTACTTCCCCACATCTTTCCCTATCGGGAAAGCGAGATTGTGTTGGTGGACACTAACTTTTCACCGCGCTACGAAACCAAGCTCGAATATCGCGCCGAGCTGCGGGCGTTGCTGCCTAAGCATATCGAACCAAAGGAGGGCACTCTCATTCTGTTTCCATCAGCGACGCTGATGAACGAAACGGTCCCACAACTCCGGGCGCAGTATCCCGGCAGCGTGCTGTGTCAGCGAGATGCAGGCATTGAAGTGCTCGTCAAGGAACACAAGCGCCGTATCAACGCGGGCCACGGCAGCATTCTTTGCGGACTGGCAACGATGGCCGAAGGTCTTGACTTGCCCGGTAATTACTGCACTCACGTTGTCATTTGTACGCTTCCGTTCGTGTCACCCACCTCGCCGGTCGAGCAGGAGCTGGCAGAAATGCTGGGCAACCGCTATTTCGGTGAGCGAGCACTGCCTGACGCCCTCATCAAGCTCATCCAGATGGTGGGCCGGCTGATGCGACGAGAAACCGACCGGGGCCGAATCACCGTTTTCGACAAGCGGCTGCTCTACACCACTTGGGGCCGTCGAATTCTCCACGCATTGCCACGCTTCACGTTTAGAAGCGAGCGCTCACCTTACTACGTTGAGCTCGTGCCGGAACTACAGAAGCCCCAAGCATAAAAGCGGCTGCCTATACGGGGCTGCTTTTCACGCAACTTAAAACTGGGGCTTCATACATGCTGCACAAAGAATTCTGGGGGATGTTGTTCTTGGCGTTCATCGCCTGGGTCTTCATCGCGGGTACTCCTTCCGAGCGCATCAATCACTTCTGCCGGCCGGTCGCTTGGACGGGCAATGCGTTCACGTCGCTGTCGGCGCTCGCGGTTCCCACTCAGCAAGAGACCGTCCAAACGTGGTTCGACAAGTTTGAGTACGGCTGCCAGTACATGACTTGGCGTCTGTTCTATCAGTCGGACTACAACGCCTATATGGCCCAGCAAAAGAACGGCCAAGCGCAAACGGCGCCGACAGTGTCAGCGCCCGCATCGGCTGCGTCCACCGCGACCAAGTAAGAAATGCTCAAGCGTCTACTTCTCAGTTTCGCGTTGGTGGCCAGTGCGGCGATGGCTCACGCCGAGGTTTCGGTCGTGAAAATCATCAATTTCTCTTGCCCGTACTGCCGGACGTCTGAGACGATGGACCCGCCTATTCGGCAGGCCGTTGAGGCCACGGGCGGAAAGATGGTCTATGCAACGCTCCCCGCTGACGAAAATTCGTTGGGTGAGCGCGAGCTTGTCTACTACGCCGCCAGGTCTGTTGCTCCTGATAAAGAGCCGCAAATTCGCGAATCGCTCTACAAGGGCGCACAGGACCTAGGCTATCCCTTGATGACGGTTCAACAAACCGTCGAATGGCTCAATACGGACCTGGAGCCGCTCAAGATTGACTGGGTAAGCGTTACTCAAGCTGCTCAATCTTCGGTTGCCAAAGACGCTTTCGCACGCGCGATGGCAATTACTGCCAAAGCTGGCGCACAGGTGACCCCCACGTACATCGTCCTGAAGGACGGCATCCTCGTACGAACCCTGGATGTAGACAGTACCGGCGGCAGTTACGCCCAGCTGCGAGAAGCCGTCATGTCGGCCATTGAAAAGGCGAAAGCCCCTTCCACCCCAACCAATTAAGGAGCAGCCTCGTGGCCGCTGACGTTCCCGCTCATATCGCGCACCAGCCTGCGTACATCCAAAACGGCGTAAAGGTCCAAGCTGGCACCAACTGGGACTTCTCCCGGGGTGCTGTGGCGACGCCCATCGTCACTTTGCCAGACCCTGAGCCCATCCCCGCTCCCAAGGTAGAGCCGTTGGTGCTGCCCTTCACGCAGTACGTTGAAGGCGACGAGATGCCACAAAACCCACCGCTCGTGGTCATTTCCTTCGGAGAAGACAGTGCAGTGCCCGCCACGACCATGCGCGCTGAACTGCATCAGCTAGACCACAGCGTCAAATACATCGTCGCCGGTCATGCCGACGCAAGCGAAGGCCATTCGGAATTGCTGTCGCGCCGCCGCGCCAACGCCGTGGCGGCCCAGCTTCGAAAGCTCGGCTACAAAGTATCAGCCATCAAGTCGTTTGGCGAGCGTCGCGCGCTGACCGCGGACCACGCAATTCCCGCGCCCAACCGCCGTGTTGACGTCGTCGCCGTCGATTAACACCTAAAAGGACGGCTCAGTATAAACGGGCTGTCTACACAATTTTAGGACTGGCTGAAATCAGTCCTGCGGGAAGCATTCACCTGGTCGGCGAATGCCCGCCAACAGTAAATGCTTCTAACAGGAGAGCACATGATTCACGCATTTTTCCTCGTAGGGGAAATCAAGAAGATTTCGGTGTCCGAACCCAAGGACCCGAAGAAGAACGCCTCTGCCGTCTTGCTCGTGCAGTATGGCAAGCAACGCGAAACCACCGGCAATGCCGTTGAATTCGTCAATGCCGTCATGGTGCGTGTGCCCAGCTACAAGTTCCCGCAAATCAAGGACAAGCTGAAGGTCGGCGCGCAGGTTCAAATCAACGGTCACCTGCAAGGCGTCTACAAGACAATCGTGGACGATGGCTACTTCACCACTGAACTGGTGGCGGACCGCGTCTACGTCGACGACGAAGACTCAGCTGCTGAGTAATCAGCCAGCTACCCGGGGCGGAGCTCATCATGGCGGGAGCCATCCCTTCTCTGCCCCCGTACGCGCACATTACACAAGAGGCGGTTCAGTGCATAGCTGATGCCTCTGTGCGCTATCAGGTTCCGGAATTGTTGTTGCACGCCATCCTTCGCAAGGAAAACGGTCGTATGGGCCAGGCAGTTCACAACAAGAATGGCACCTATGACATGGGCCTAGCGCAAATCAACACAGCCTGGGTCCCGTACTTCTCCAAGTACGGAGTCGGAATCGAACATCTGCTGTATGACACCTGCACTAACCTGCAGGCGTCGGCATACATTCTTAAAGACTCCGAGCTGAAGTTCCAAGGCGATTGGTTCAAGGCAATTGTCGCCTACAACATTGGCCCCTACAACTGGACCAATGAGCGATACGCCAAGGGTTATCGCTACGCTACGGATGTAGTGAATAACTGGTGGGGCTTTCAAAATTGGGTGGACGCACAAAATCATGTTACGCGTCCAAATGCGCCGCAGTTTTCTGCCTCCCAACCCTACCAATCGCGGGCTCAGCGGTCCGCGAACGAACAAATAATTTCCACGCCTCCGAAATTAAACGACGCACCTGAGTAAAAAAGCCTTGGATATAAAAAGTTTGTGTCTATACGTCGAACACTGCTGAAAACCAGCTGTGTTTGCAAACACAAACCATCTCGAATACTCCAAGGAGCTCAAATGCAAATCTCGACGAAACTCAAGGCGCTGGGCCTGTCTGCCCTGGCCCTGTCGGCGACCGCCCCTGTCCTCGCCGCGACTGCGGACAGCACCGACGCGTTCAAAATCTTCATGGACACCGTCGTCGGTTGGACTCAAGGCCCCCTGGGCATTGGTCTGGCCACCACGATGCTGCTCATGGGCGGCGCCATCGGCGTGGCCAAGAACTCGCCGATGCCCGCTCTGAGCGGCATCGCGGGCGCGGCCTTCCTGAACTACGGTCCGGACATCATCCAGACCATCATGTCCAAGGGCGCGCTGTTCTAAGCCGCTCCTAAGGAAGCGGGGCGCAATCGCGCCCCGTTTTCACGTGTAACTCACCTTCGCTGAAAACAAATCCTTTATGGACCAACAGGCTCACGTCATTCCTTTTGACCTCGAAGCGCCGACCCCAATCATGTTTTGGGACCCCCTCGAATTTACGATGGCCGTCGTCTTCATGGGCTTCGGAATCATCATGCACCTTTGGGTTTTTGGCATGGGAGGCGGAGCCGCGGTACTGCTCGGAAGCCGCTATCTCAAGAGAGGGGCAAAACGAGGCGCGATGCAGCACATGCTCTGGGCACTAGGTCTGCAGTTGGACCAATGCCTGAAAAAGCGCTTCCCGCCTGCCTGGGACAACGATTTCGTTGAATGACCACCGCGTTTAAAGCGCGGTGACTAAACGACTTCATCCAACCCCTAGGCGCTAGGTCATGCCCAAACCCTCATATCTCGACACGATTGCAAACGCGTTCAATGAAGCCAAAGCCTGGCGAATGGCAACGATGGCCCTCGGAGCTGCCGTTGTATTCCTGACTGGTGCGCTCATCTTCACGTCTCAAAACGCTCCCACCGTCCTGGTGCCTTTCGACTTCGCCGCCAATGGCGCACGAATGAAGGTCACAACCAACGGCGAAATTCGCGGTACTAGCCAAGAGTACCTCGTGAACCTAGCGCTGAGCGACTTGTCCCTCATTACCAACTTCACGCCTGACACGGTCGTCGTGCAGTACGAGCGCTTTTTGAACCGCACAACCGAAAGCCTCTACGCCAATCAAGGCGCCGCTCTTCGCGATGAAGCGAAGCAGCTCAAAGCCGATGCAACAACGCAGTCCTTCTTTCCGAACGAGCAGACCAAAGTCTCGCCCGACGGAACGTCGGTTGAAGTTGCCGGCACTCTCATTCGCTGGATTTCCGACCGCGAAGTCGTTCGCCAGCCGGCTACCTACGTCATCACCTACACGGTCTTCAAGGGCTACTTCCACGTGAAAAACGTGCGCACTCTTGAACAAGTCAAAGAAGCTGCTAAGGAGGCTCTGAAAAATGCTGCTGCGAAATAACCTCGTCGCGGTGAGTGTGCTCGCTTTGTTCGCGAGTCTCGCTCACGCTCAATCTGTGCCGGCCTCGGCTACAGACGACCGACCTACATTGAGCTATACCGGCTCGAAAGTAACGAAGCCGCATCTCAAGAAAGAGACTTCGAAGGAAGCCGCGAAAGATACCGCAGCAAAGGAAGTCAAGTACTCCGCGCCGCATGACGGCGAAATCACGGTGTCCGACCGCGACTTCAATCGCTTTGTCTTTCCGGCAGGCGTCACGCAGCTGGTTTTCCCTGCCGGAGCACCGCTGCTCGGCAAGCCCGTCTATCTATCGAACAACACCCAAGTACTTATCCAGCTGCAGCGTGGACAGGATAAGCCGGTGCAAATGGTCGTTGAGACCGATGGTGGGCAAGTCTACACCCTGAACCTGCTTCCACGCCCAGTGGACGGCATTGTTCAACACGTGGATGGTGCTCGTGACCATGTACCCGCGCATTCCGAAGTCAAGGCGGACCAAGCCTCCGACGCGGCACCGCATGGTGAAGACATCGAACTACTCAAGCGAGTCGTTCAGGGGGATATTCCTGCCGACTTTGATTCCATCAAGCTCCCGCGTCCCACACGCTTTGACAAGTTCACGGTGGTTCCGCTGGCGGGCTGGAGCGACGGAACCAGCCGTCGCGTGATGGTGTTTTCGCTGGTTGCCGTCCCGGGTCAAACCGCCGTTGTCGCGCCACCGCAATTCTATCGTCCGGGCATCAATGCAGTCCTCGTCGACGGAGATGTCGTGGACGCCAACAACAGCCCCAACCTGTACGTAGTCGAGGAGACCAACGATGAGTGACCAGAAGCCCGCATTGGGTGGTCTTTTCGTCAACAAGAAGGCGTCCGCTGCGCCAGCCAGTGCCGTGCCTGGCGGCGGAAAGCCTAAGAACGTTCGTCAGCGCTGGATTCTCCTGGGCGTTGCGGGACTAGGCTTCATCGTCTTGTCGTCATCCTTCCTCAGCAAGAAGCCCGAAGTGGCTCACGTTGAGTCGAAAAAGGACAACATGGTCAGCATCACACCGGCCGGTGTTGACAAACAAGACTGGATGACGCAGTCCTCCGAAAAGATTCGTTCCCTTGAGTCGACGAACAGCCAATTGACTGGGCAGCTTGCCTCGTTGTCGCAGACCGTTTCCAAATTGCAAGACGACAAGGAAAAGGCTGACCTGACTGCAGCGAGTAAGGCTCGCCAAGAGGCGGCCGGTGGCGGACAGAACACCGTTATGCCGGGCAATATCGTGCCGCCGCCTGTCTTGGGTGCAAAGAACGCGCCGGCGGCTGCAACGACTGCCGCCAACATTCCTCCGCCTCCGCCGACGCCGTTCGGTCAAGCGGGTGGCCGTACGTCGGCGATTCCTGTGCCAACAACTGCGCCCGGCATGGACACGGCTCTGCCTGCGCCAATGGCCGAACCGCAAGTGTTCAAGCCCGAGCCTAAGACAGTCAGTGCCACTACGGGAAATGCCGCGGGCGCGGGCGCAGGCGCGCTGGAAGCCTCGAACGCCAAGTCCAAGTTCACCAAGAACCCGTACAACGGTTTCTTGCCCGCTGGCGCCTTTGCGCCCGTGGTGCTTCTGAACGGTTTGGATGCGGGAACGTCCACGTCTACGCAAGCCAACCCGATGCCGGTGCTGATGAACATCACCGACAACGCTACGCTGCCTGGCGCCGCGAAGTATTCCCTGCGGTCTTGTTTTGTCATGGGTACGGGCTACGGCGATATGTCTGCCGAACGTGTCTACGTTCGCTACAGCCGCCTGAGCTGTGTGGACAAGCAGAACCGTCTTGTTCTGAGTGCTGACGTCTCGGGCTACCTCGTTGATAGTGACGGCAAGATTGGCCTTCGTGGCAAGGTCGTCGACCGTCAAGGTGCCAAGCTCGGCAAGGCCTTGCTTGCGGGCTTCGCCCAGGGGCTTGCCGGTGCCTTTGGCCAAGCGCAGTCCACTACCAGCACCACCGCGCTGGGCTCCACCTCATCCATCGGGGGTGACGCAGCCCTGCGCGCCGCCGGTCTGGGTGGTGCGCAATCGGCTGCCCAGCAACTGGCGCAGTTCTATCTGAAGGAAGCGCAAGCCATGTTCCCCGTCATCTCTATCGACACGGGTCGCACGGGCACCATCGTCTTCACAGACAACGCATCTTTGGCTTGGTCGTCCGGTGATGGCGCCTACGTCAAGGAAATCAAGCCGGTCGAATAAATCATGGGTGCCGCCGTACTTGACCTACCCCCAAGCGCGTATCACGTGCCTGCGGCGGCAGCCCGTGTGACAAGTGCAGACGCAAAGATTGCACTCGACCGCTTGCGCGCCGCAAACCCTGGAACGAAGTTTTTGGCCGCAGAGCCATCACAAGTTCCAGGACTCATCAAGCTCACCCTCGCCGACGGAAAGCTGGCGTACGCAGATAAAAGCGGGCGCTACCTAATTCTAGGTGTCGTATTCGACATGCAAGCCGGTGCCGCCATTGACGGGGCATTGGATTCAGTGCCCGTGACTCCCACCGGAAATCCTAAAGATGACTAAGACCTTTTTCTCGCTCACCCTCATCGCCGCGTTGAGCGGTTGCACCATGTTTTCGACCCCGGGCTATGAATGCTCGCTGGACGAAAACCCGAACGCCAAGTGCGCCTCGATGGAGCAGGCGTACGCGGCGATGAAGCATTCCGACCCCAAGGTCAAGTCGACTTCGGTCTTCGAAGCGCATGCGAGCACGGCCACCAATGAAGACAACAAGCCGTTCTTCGAGGGCAAGGAGTCGGAGATGCCTGAACCCGGACAGCAGGGCATGCCTGTCTTCGCGCAGCCCCAAGTGCACCGCGTTTGGGTCGCACCTTACGTTGATGCCGACGGCAATCTCCGCACCGGTGAATACACGTATTTCAACACTCCTGGCAAGTGGAACTACGGTACCACGAAGGCTCCGGGAGCTGCATCTGGAATTTTCGGACCTGGCAAGCCGGGTGACTTGGGGTTCAAGCCCGTTGAAAAGCCGAAGGCTCAACAGACGCCCCCGAAGCCGGCATCGCCCGCTTCCGCCAACGGCAACGTATCGGGTCATGTTGAAAAGTCGCACGGAGCTACTACTCCGACAACCCAGCCGAACAGCATCACGCAACCCTATCAAAAGCTGACGGACTAATTCGCCTGCTTTCAAGACAACACCGGAGGGAACGTTGGCTCTAGATTTTAAGAATCGCATCAAAAAGCTCGCCGAGTGGGTTCGACCAGACCCGCCCGGTCTGTATCCACTCACGACAGGAGAGGCCGCAGCCATTGTCGACCGCAATCGCTTCTCGGACCTGCTGACGTACCGAGACATTGACGTAGACCGCAACCTGGTCATCCTCGATGACGGTGCTGAGCCTGCGGTCGGCTTTGTTCTGGCCTTCAGCCCCATGATGGTGGCTGGCGTCGATGCCGAGAGTCAGTTCGAAGCTGTCTTCAATGCGTGTCCTGCCGACACGATTGTTCAATTCGGTAAGTTGGTGACACCGCAAATCGACGGTTTCATTGACACGTGGACTGACGCGCGAATGCGCGATAACAAGAACCCCCTGTTGCGTCAGATTGCGCAACAACGTCGCGAGTTCATGCTCACGACCGCCGCGGGTCCGTCGATGTTGCCGATGACTCGCTTGCATCCCCGAATGATGCAATGGTACTGCAGCGTTCGCTTCCCTTTCAAGGGAGACATGACAGACAAGGCCGAATTGAACGCTTTCATGAAAGCGGCAGTTGACCTTCGCAACACCATTCAAGGCGCGCTTAAGAGTGCGATGGTGAATTCCACCGTTCTCGATGAAGACCATCTGCGGTTCATGCTGCGGGAACTGCTCAATCCGCACCTAAGCCCAAGTGAACGGCTTGCTACAGCGAACCGACAAGTCCCGATGCATCACGACTTGGTCGACCAGGCCACTCGCGTTAGCGTTCGCCAAGATGGTTCGCTCGGCTTTGCCAGGGAAGTGGGCGAACCAGATGTTGTGGTCTCCTGCTTGACGGTAGATGCATCACCACGCTCGCACACGCTGCCCGCGATGGCGCAGACCTTGGGTAATCCCGTTTCCTGGGACGAGCGCATCACTTGCCCTTACTGGGCGTACACGACCGTCCACGTTTTGGACGCCGAGGACGCCAAGGACTCATTGACGGCGAAATTCGGTCTGCTAAACAAGCAGACCTCCTCGGAAAGCCCGTGGTTCCGCTCCATGATGGGGTACCTGTATGAACGCCGAGATATGGCGGGCGCACTGCTGGAAGAAACTCGCAAGGGCCATCGGCTGGTTCGCGCTTACACCGGTGTGAACCTCTACACCGCGCCGGAAGACGCCAGGGCTCAAACCGAATACGTGAAGGGACTGTTCCGTCGCGCGGGCTTCCGCATCTCGCAAGAGCCGTATATCTCGCTGCCAATTTTTGTGTCCTCTATGCCGATGCAGTACACCCCGGCATTGGACCCACCGAACCGCGGCATGCAGCGAGCCCAGCTAATGAGCTCCTTGAATGCAGCAACCATGCTGCAAGTTCAGGGGGACTGGCGGGGGACTGACCCGGGTCGCACGTACAAGCCCGATGGCACAGTTGACAAGCTCGGCGGCGGCCCTTTGATGGTCTCTCGTTCGGGGCAGGTAGCCTGCTTCAACCTGCTTGAGACGTCCATCAACTACAACTTCGTGATTGTCGCGGCCTCCGGCTCGGGCAAGTCTTTCCTCGCCAACGAACTCATCTGCGACTTTTTGAGCAAGGGCGGGATGGCCCGAATCATCGACGTCGGCCGTTCGTACTATCGCTTCTGTTCGGTCATGGGCGGCCAAAACGTCGTGTTTTCGCCGGACAACCCTATGTCCTTGAACCCGTTCACGGGCATCAAGACAGAAGCGGACCTCGACGAAATGATGCCGATGCTGAAGGACTTGCTGCGGCAAATGGCCTTCCAGCTGACGCCTGAAGAGCTGACGCCCTCGTGGGAGTACGCGGCTATTGAAGCTGCCATCACTACGGCCTGGCGTGAGCACCGCGACAACACAGAACTTCAGCATATCACCGCGGCGCTCGAAAGTATTGGCGACAAGCGCGCTAAGGACGTTGCGTTCATGTTGAAGCCTTTCGCAAGCGGCCGCTACAAGCAATGGTTTGCGGGTCGACGCACCATTAGCTTTGACAAGCCACTTGTTGTCATTGAACTGGAAGAACTCAAGCAGGACGCCAATCTGCAGGCAGTTGTACTTCAGCTAGTCATGTACCAGGTTACGAAGGAAATGTACCTGACGGACCGCAAGATTCCGAAGCTGTTGGCGATTGACGAAGCTTGGGACCTGATGGGCGGGCTAAAGACCGGCAAGTTCATTGAAACATCGTTCCGACGCGCGCGTAAGTACAACGGCATTGCCGGCGTGATTACGCAGAGCTTCGAAGACTTTGAAAAATCCGATGCGGCTCGTGCTTCGATTGAAAACGCGGCTTGGCAGTTCATTCTGTATCAGCGGCCAGAGTCAATCGAGTTTGCTGTGAACAACAAGCGTATCGTTGGCGACGAAAGCATGGTGGACCTTATCCGCTCTGTTCGGTCAGGTGACGGCTTCTCGGAGGTGTTCGTTCGCGGCGAGCAGGGGGCCCAAGGGCTATACCGATTCGTCACGGATAAACACACCTACTACACCTTTACGACAAACCCTCGAGACATCAATCGCCTAAACAGTCTCGTCGATGGCGGAAAGACGATGGCGGAAGCCATTGACTACATGGCGAACGAAGCCTACGAAAAGATGTGGGGCAGAGCGGCTTGATGCGACACAAACGGGGCCTCCATGGCCCCGTTTCTACCAAATGACAATGAAAGACTTTCTAAAAGACCTGGACCTGTCCTTTCTAAAGGATGGGCTCCCGATGCTACTCGCATCCACGTTCATGGCCGCATTGCTGGTATTGGGCGTGCTGAAGTTTTCGAGCGGCACCCATAGCGGCAACATCAGTGTTGCCGTGTTCGATGTCGTGAAGTTTGCAAACGCACAAAGAGCGGTAGCCTCCCAGTTTATCGGCAAACGCGACGAAGCTGATGAGGCGGGGACACTCTTGCTGACCTTGTCTAAGCGTACCGATGCTGCTATCGCGAAGGTTGCAGGCGCTGGAACACTTGTCTTGGTAAAGCAAGGTGTTGTTGCAGGCGGTGTCGTGGACATCACCGATGACGTCCTCAAAGAGCTCGGTCTACCTACGAATGTTCCCACACAGGACGCGATGGGCTATTTGAAGGAAGTAGCACCTACTATGCTATTCATCCCCACTCGCACACCGCCTTCGGCCACGGCCAATCAAGCGGCACCTGACACAGCCGCGAAGGTTCTACCGTGAGCAAAACAGCCTACAAGTGGAGCGTTGCACTGCTGTTCTTGCTGGGAACAACGCTCCTGCTAAAGCTCTACGCCTTGTACGTTCCGTACGGCATTCGAATTGTCTACACCGATTCCATTCCCACCGGGATTTACGCATCCGAGGTCTACAGCGGTGGCGCGTTGCAGCGAGACCAAGGAGTGTGCTTTCATCCCGAGCCCAAAGGCTGGCTCGCTGAACGGCACTACTTCGAGTCTTCCGAATCGATTTGCAAATATGCACTCGGGCTTCCCGGTGATGTCGTGAGACCCATAGGAACTGAAATCTTTATCTGTCACGCGAACAAGTGCAACAGTGCGGGCCATGTCATGGCTGCGGACCGACAAGGGCGGCCCTCCGTGCCCGCGTTTACAGCGGAAACGGCCATACCGGCAGGGCACTACTACTTGGGTTCGACGTACAACCCCCGCAGCCTCGACTCTCGCTATTTGGGATTGGTGCGCGCCGAACAGGTAGCCGTGCGTACTTGGCCTCTTCTTACTTTCTGAACGCATGGCCGCAACTGACATCGAAGACGACAAAGACCAATCCTTGCCAGAGCTCACCGATGGCGAGCTGGGCACCATGGTCTCCGTCAAGCTTCTTGAAAAGAAAACACGACCGCCTTCTGCATACACCGAAGCAACGCTGCTTGGAGACATGCGAGGCGCAGGTAAGTATGTGGAAGACACTGAGCTGCAGAAGGTTCTCAAGCAAGTATCAGGGCTTGGAACTGCTGCCACTCGGGACTCCATCATCGAATCGCTCAAGCATCACAAATACTTGGAGCGTAGTGGCAAACACATTGTTGCCACTCAGAAGGGTCTGGAATTCATCACCTGGCTAGAACTCGTCTGTCCTGAATTGACGGACGTCGCCATCACAGCCAGATGGGAAGCCGAACTCGACGTTGTCGCCGCCAAGGGTGGCGGTGCAGCGTTTGAACGTGCCATTGCTCGAAAAGTCGAACAACTGGTGTCTATATTGAAAACTCAGCCCTCCATGGCGGGCGCTGGAATTCGAATCAACTCTGCGGAGAACTCATCCATGTCTGAAGAAACGCGTGTCAACAAGCCGAGCGACAAGATGCTCGAGTTTGCAAAGAACATCGCAACCCGTCTCAACACCAAGGTTCCTGAAAACGTCATGAACGACTGGGAAGCCTGTAAGCAATACATTGACGAAAACAAGGACAACGCAAGCCGTCCCACTGACAAGCAGTCAAATTTCGCCAAGATGATTGCCGACCGCAAGGGTGTGACCATCCCCGACGACGTGGCCAAGAACGGCCGCCTCCTCTCGAAGTGGATTGACGAGAACAAGTAAGCCGTTCTCCAATTCGCCCGCCTCAAAGCCCCGCAATGCGGGGCTTTGACATTTAAGGCCGGTTGCTACACAAAAGACTTCATCACGGAGGTCAAACATCATGAAACTTCTAGGGTTGCTCGGCGTCAAGGGGTCCGGCAAGGACACCATGGCCAAGTACCTAATTGAGCAGGTAGGCTACGTGCGTATTGGCTTTGCCGACGAACTGTACAAGCAGGTCGCGCAAGCCTACTCCACCACAGTGGAAACGCTCAACCGCAGGGAAACCAAGGAATCGGCGCTGCCATTCCTCACGCTAGCGCACTGCAAGGACTTGCACTTTGTCGAAGTAGCAATCGGACAGCTCACGCACTCCACTGCTCTTCGCAAGGCCGCTCTAGCCTATGCATCGAGCGGGGTAATGCCCGCACACGCCCCTTCAAGGCGCGTCAAGCAACTGCTCAAGGCCGCCAGAAGTCCGCGTTGGACGCTTCAATTGTGGGGGACGGAATACCGCCGCAGAAGCAAGTTCGGGGTGGACAGCTACTGGCTGGACATCGTTGCCGCCATCGTTAAGGCTAATCCGCAGCAGCTGTACGTCATCACTGACGTTCGGTTTATCAACGAAGCTCGCTTTGTTGAAGCGCTGGGAGGTGCCTTGATGCGAATTCGCCGGCTGATGCTGGAGGAACGCGAAGCGGCGGAGCGTGCACGCAAGGGAACTGCAGCTCACCCATCGGAGGTTGAACTTCTGGACTATAAGGTTGACCACGAAGTGGTCAATCAAGAAGGTCAACCGGATTCTCTCATGCGAGCCTTCCAACTCCTTGGACTGGTACCGCTGCGAAAAGCTGCCTAACGTCCAATTCAACGTCCGCCTTGGCGGACGTTTTTCTTTGCGCTGAGACATAAAGAGTCTGTCTATACGTGGGCAACTAGCCTTTGTAAGCCACTTGCTAATGCGCACCTATCTTCTCTCTCTTCTACTTTTGTGTGCTCCGGTTTTCGCGGGTGCGCAGTCTGCCGCTCCTGTCGCCGATACGAGCAACCCGACAGCGGCTTCCGACAGTGGTGACGGCACCGAAAAGGTTGCGCCTGGCGACGACTTGAAACCCTCTCAGAAGACGGAACGGGGCTGGTTCTTCTTCGAGAAGAACAAAAAGCCGCCAGAGGACGCTGAGACGCCCAAGCAGCCCCTGCCGGCGCAGACGCCGCCCCCGGAGCAGAAAAAGCCGCCTGAGGATAAGTGCAAAAAAGCAGACAGTTGGTCGGCGGATTGTGGCTTTGTGGACCCCGGGACTGACTTCGAGTTCCAAGCCAAGCAACGCGACGCGCTGCTGCTGAACATGACCATGTCGAAGAACGACCCTAAGGCCGTAGAGCAATTCCAGTACTACATCCGCTGGGTATTGGGGCGCGCAACGGAGGTAGCCAATCTGTGGGCCTACAACGCCGTCCAGAACCCCGAACTGGACCCGGCTGCGACACAGCCCATTTCACAATTCGGGATTCGAATGATGACCGATGTCCAAAAGGGCAAGGAAGACGAAATATGGAAGGTCATCAAAGACGAAGGCGGCTTTTTGGTGTTTTTCACGAAATCTGACTGCGACTTCTGCCATGCCATGGTTCCCAGTATGTTGCGAATTTCGCAAACCACGGGTATCCCTGTACGCAACGCGGCGATTGACGACAAGTGCATCCCTGCATTTGCGGACGGCTGCCTGAGCGGAGATGCCGTGCAGGCACCTGCGCAAGCTCTTCAAGTCACGACTGTCCCCAGTGTGTTCCTTTATGCAAAACCGGACACCTGGATTCGCGTGTCCACGGGCATCTCCGACGAAATCACAATTCGCTCACGGATGTTCTCGTTCTTCACGGCCTATCGCAATGCAATGCTAAAAGGCGTTAATAACGCCCAAAAGGGGCGTCCATCAGTCGATTTTTCGGGACAGGACGAGATTACAGGCAACGCCGCAGGCGTAACTGTAGACAAATCCCAGGAGCCCCGTCAGCCAACAGAGGCCGAGGTTTCTCAGTTGCTCGGTAAGCACTGAGCAGCCTTCCCTATACAAAAAATACGCCCGCTCCGTGGAGACTTCCATGCTGAAAAAACTATTCACATTCCTTCTTGTCATGCTTGTTGCTCTGCAGCCTATCGTCTCGCAGGCTGGTGACCTGGGCGACGCATTTAGCAGCCTCGTCGGCAATGGAGCTGTCAGCTACAGCCAGGGAGGCCACTACACGTCAGGCGCCCGCAACATCTTCGTAGGCGGCGGCGTCGAAGTCCGGTTTCCAACCTCCCGCACGAACCTGGTGTCCATCACACCGCCGTCCTTCTCAGCCGGCTGCAACGGCATCTCTGCGCACTTTGGAGGCTTCAGTTTCATCAACGGTGCTCAAATCGAACAGCTCGTGAAGAACATTGCGGCCAATGCGAAGGGCCTGGTCATCAATATGGTCATTAAGGCGCTATGCCCGATGTGCGAAGCTGTCATTCAAAACATGCAGCATTTGGCACAGTTTGCCGCGAAGGCGAACATGGATAGCTGCCGTATCGCCACGAACCTGGTCAACCAGCTCCAAGCTGCGACTATTGGGACGTCGGGCAGCGGCACAGACGCACTCACCGGCGCTTGCGCATCGCAAGGGTCTGCATTGAATTCGGGCACCGATTGGTACACCACCAATATGGATGTCTGCAAGGACTTGAGCACGTCTGTTAGTCAGCTGCAAGGCTGGTGGAGCAGCTTCGAAGGAGGCGTGTACGGGACGAACGCCCAGCCAGCTGGCATGGGAGGCGACAGCACGGGCGCGAACGGGGGCTCCGGCACTGGTACACCCCAGAGCACCGCACATGAACGTTGCACGCTGAAGATTGGAAATTGCTCCTACCTGGTACTCAAGCAAATCTTCCCCGAAGCAAGTGTGACAGCCAACAACTTGACAGACGATAACGTCAAGAAGCGCATGCTGCTGATGAACTTGATGGGCACGGAGATTTTTGGCAACGGCGCTTCCTGCGGCAACATCGACACCGAAGACGGGGGAGCCGATTCTGGGGTTTCAACTATTACCACGATTCCCTCGTCCACGCCAGCCTCGGGTGCCACGTCGTCTACCGTAGTTCCGCAACATTACCTTTGTCTGCCCAAGATTGACCCGCAGCAGGTAGTGGGGCTGTTCATGTGCGGCAATGTCCTGACGGGTGCTGCGGACACTAACGATATTTGGTCCAACTACTGCTTGAGTATCTTCAAACAGTCTGCGGACACATCCGCGTCGACCTTCTCGTCGATGCTAAGTGGCATGAAGCTGATGGACTGCGACATCTTGCAGGGCTCTACTACCACCACAACGTCCAGCACGAACGCATACGACCAGTGCGAGACCCTGAAAGCCAGCGACGCGCTCACGATGGGACTCGTCAGTGGGCCTGGCTTCCTGCAACAGGTGCAATCGCTACTGCAAACAGCCGTCAGTCGGGTCCGAAGCAATATCCCGATGGCTAATGACGACACCGGTCGTCAAATCATCGCGCTCATCAATTTGGCGCCGTATCCGCTCTACCAAGCAATCAATGCAGCGGCAGTCTACCCCGACGCAGGCCAGGAGCTGGTAGACAACATGTCCTTGCTCGTAGCCGACCACTTGGCCTATGCCTATTTCCAGCAGTTCTTGACAATGTCCGCGACGGCATCGTTTAACGGTGTGACCATCGCACCGCAAGAGGTCGACCGACTTTCCAAAGGCATGAATTCGTTGCGCATGGAGGCTGACGCCAATCGAGCCCGCATGGGTAAGACCATCGCTACACAGCAGTTGGTGATGGAAGAAATCCGCAAGGTAAACAACGTCATCCAGCAATCCGTGATGAGCGACCAGATGCTGAACCAGCAGAAGTACGCCAACACCATCACGACCAGCGCGGCCACCGTTTCTAGCTCGGGTAAGTAATCAATGTTCAAGCGACTCGTACCATTCCTACTGCTTGCTCTCGCACTGCTGGTGCCTACCCTGGCCTCGGCCGGAACACTCTCGCCTTCCAACGGCGGCGTGTGGACACTCTATGTCTCGGGTAACGGCTCTGTCGTCTACAACGTCTTGTTGTCCATCAAGCTCTTGATGGTACCGGATGGAGGCTCCACGGGCTTCAACAGCCTCCTGATGTTTCTCGCAACGGCTGGCTTCTTGGTCCTGGCGGTGCAGGCAGGTTTCGACCCTGGCAAGAACCTGATGAAGATGTTCTCGTACATCATCGTTGTCTCCGCTGTGCACATCATGACGATGCAAATCACCGCTGACATTGAGGTGAATGACCCCATCACGAACTACGACAACGTAGCGACTGGTGTGCCAGCGCTCGTGGGTGTACCTGCTGCGATTGTCTCGGAAGTGGGGCGTTGGTTTGCGGAGACTATGGAGACTTACTACGGCCTGCCAGACGAAATGACCCTTACCAAGGGTGGCACCTTCAACCTCTTCGGCAAGATGTTGCAGGAGTCCAATGAATACGTCATTTCCAATGACGAACTCAAGAAGTCTCTGACCGCCTATATTTCGGACTGCACAGTTCCGGCGATGGCGCTCGGAACCATCAGCGCAACGCAGCTGACAACCGCAACCAACATGACCAATGTCTTGGCAAAGGCGGCTAACCACGCCATTCTTACCAAGTACTGGGAAGTTGGTACGCCGGACCCTACCTCGTCGAACGGACTCAGCTATACGTCGCCAATCAATGGCGCTGACGGCACCTATACCGTGACGGGTGGCCTCGGCACCGTTATGACCTGCAACGATGCTTGGACTCAGCTCAGCACGGACTTGCAGCAACATGCCACTGACTTGATGAACTCGACATCGGCGGCGTGGGCCTCGACGGGTGTGCTCGTACCTTTCGAACAGGGTATGTCCGCGATGATGGCCATGGCATCTAGTGGCGGTGCGAATCCATTTGCGAACTACAGCAAGCCTGAAGGGTTCATCCTTCAGCAGGCAATGCTGAATTCGATGAACGGTTCATTCCGGTCAGCGGCCGCGGCTATTGGTAACAATGACGTCCTGATGTCTGTCTCCATCGCTCAAGCTGAGCAGGCGCAAAAGACCAGTTGGTTCACGGCGGCTCGCGTGTTTGACAACATGATGGGCTACGTCTACACCACGCTGCAAGCGTTCATCTTCGCCATCGTGCCTATCGTCATCATCGCATTGATGGTTCCGGGTCTCGGACGCCCAATCTTCACGAACTACGCTCAAATCCTGGTATGGATGACGCTATGGCAGCCTATGCTAACCGTCGTAAACTACTTGATTACCTTGTTTGGTCAAGGCCAGGTTGGAACAACGATGGCGCTTGGCAGCGGCATTTCCATGAGCAACAAGTACGCGTTCCAGACAAGTACGAATGACTTGATGCTCGCGGCCCAGTTCCTGGGCACTAGCGTCCCGCTGCTGGCTTGGGGTTTGGTGAAAGGTTCGATGGCTTTTACTGAATTCATCAGCCACGGCATCGGTTCCTCGATGGCTCAGCAAGCGGGCGCCAGTGCATCGACAGGTAACCTGTCGATGGGTAATATGTCCATGGACAACACGTCCATGAACAAATACAACACGGCCATGAGCTCGGCAGTTGGTGCGCAAACGACCATGGGCTACACCGGCAGCATGCAAAGCGCAGTCGACGATGGCGGCTCGTCCCACGCGGCTTACGGCCAGCAACAGACCCGGGTGGTTTCTACGGGCTTGAGCGTATCGCAGCAGACGTCGCTTCGTGACGGCGCGAGCGCTAGCGAAAGCGCTTCTCAAACGCTATCCAATGCTCAGTCCCAGTCCAAAGACAACCGGTTGACAAAGAGTTCATCCGAAGTGTTTTCAGCGTTGTCGTCCAGCATGGACGCAGCGACGAAGAGCTACAACGATGCAAAAGCCTCCGGTGACTCAAAAGCGATTGAAAAGGCAAAATCGGCCATGAATGAGGTCGGTAACGCAGCGATGACTACGCTGGAGGCCTCCGCTCGGGCACAGGGCCGCGTAAAGTTTGACACGGAAAAGGAGCTGGCGGGCAAAGCTGCCGCTTGGGCTACCGGCGTGAGCGCCGAAGCGGACCTGTCGATTGGCGGCGGAGTCGGCGCGTCTGCAAATAGCAGTCTCGCGCAACGTGCAAGCAATATGGCCAGCTATCGCGATGGGAAAACATGGAGTGATGGTACCTCTACAAGCACGGGCGGAAATCACTCCGATTCGGCTGCTCAAAATGCTCAAAAAGCAAATCAAAAGAGCCGTGACGAGACCTGGAGCAAGTCTGACCAAGACGCTGTGAACAAAGCAATTGCGTCCGCTGCCCAAAAGTCACATGAGGCGTCAACTGCCATGAGCGCAACCGCTGATAGTAGCGAACGCAGCTCGCGTGCTGGAGCGTATCGGGATGTCGACGACCGCGCGTTGGCGAGCGTCGAAAAGAACATTCGCGGCGATGCCTCGGCGATTGCTACGTCAGCCCATGGCCAAGCAGGTTCTCCGTTGACGGGAACTCCCGACGCGCAGTTTAATGCGTTGACTTCTGGCGCAAAGGCGGCCCGAGCCGGCTCGGCGTCCAATGAAGCAGCAGGAGCCTTGGCGTCGACAGGCGTTGGCAGTGGCATGCCTTCTGCACCGCGTGCAGTGGGGGGCGGTGACGTGGCAAAGCAAGTCCAAGCCGGGCAGAAAGCGGCGGACCAATCTACGGCGGCACCAGGAGCGCCTATAGCCGCGGGGGAGCAGGCAGCTGACGGCAAATTCGCAGACATTGGCAATACCGGCGCGCTTAGTTACGGTGGTGACCGGATAGGCGCAGCGCTGAAGAATGCGAAGAATGAAGCTAAGGAGTTGGGTGACCGATTGGGCGGCACGGACCCTGGCATGAGCGGTTTGCTGTAATCTCTCGGACAATAGCTCTCCAAAAGGCGTCTTGACAAGGACGCCTTTTTGGGCTAGGATATTAGCATCTCTTGGAATATCTTATGAACATTCGCATTCTTCGCTCTCTCCGACGAGTGGCAATCGTAGCGGTAATTTATCTCATGGCTTGCGCAGCGTTGGCAGCTTGGGTCGCTCCGGTTTCAAAGTACAGCTTCGCGATGTTGATGCTGCTCTATGCGGAGCACTGGGGCCTCTATGCGTTGGGCCTTGGGGGCATTGCCGCAATCCTGGCGGTTGTAACTGAGCCCAAGCAGGCGTTGCCTTGGGGGCCTCGACGCCGGAGGCGGTCCGCGGACCCCGTGTTTGATGGCCCGAAGGTCTCGATGGGTACTCGTGGTGAAATGATTCGAAACGGATACGACAGTAGCGGGCGACCGTGGGGCTCTTAACGGCTCCGTCGACCCCAAGTATGAAAGCCGCACCCAGTGCGGCTTTTTTGTTTCTAGTTCGCCGGAAGCGCTGAATCTGATTTCAATATAAACGTCGGGTTCCTATACAAGGTTCTGCCTAGCACTGAACCTCCAAGGGAACCCTACATGCAATTTGGACGCTTTCCGCGCAAGACCATTCTTGCCGCGACTCTGTGCCTCGCGTTCAGCGCAGCGAACGCATCCTTCCTCGAACAAACGGGTACGCCACAGGCGCTGCCCGCGGCCATGAAGACTTATGGTGTCGATGTTTCGGCACGTATTGGCCTGAAGGCGGTCATCCCCTCGGGTTGGCAACTTTTTGTTCACCGTTCAGTCACGCTACCCGACACCCTCTCTTGGAAGGTTGATGAGAGCTGGGTGTCCGTGCTCAACACTTATGCGACGTCCAATGATATCGCCGTGTTGATTGACTGGGACAAGAAAGCCGTCTACTTCCGCTCAAACGAAGTCGCCCTCCAGGAAGACGAAAAACGGCAGATGATTGCCGAGGCCGCAGCAACTCCGCTGCCGTCCTTGAAGGCGGAACCCGAAGTCGTTGCAGTTGCCGCCGACAAGGTCGCGCCAGGTTCAGATAGCGTAGGGGCCCCAGGCGCAACCGCCGCCGTAATCGCGACTCAGCATTCGGTCGCTGAGCCAGGCACTCCCGCGGGGGCTACAGCCGCCACGACAGAAGCCGTCAGCGCGACGGCAATGGCCGTGAGCGCTTCCGTTGGCGCGGTGGCATCTACCACTCTGGCAACGGCGGTTGTCGCTGCCGCTCTTGCTGCCCAACCTGCAACACCGGTCGCGCCGGCGGCTGCGCCGATTGCCGCTCCTGAAGTCGCACCGGTAGCCACCAACGCTTCGGCGTCCACTTCGCTCGTAGTGTCGGCCGCAAGTGTCGATAGTCTGCTCGACTCTGCTTCGAAGCCGATGACCGCTCCAACGGTCGTTTCGGTTGGTCAAGCCGCCATCGTGGAAAGCGCCTCAAAGGTCGAGACCGCACCCGTGCCAGCGCCGGTATTCGTCCCGACGCCGACTTCCACCCCCGTCGTGGCAGTAACGGCCCCCGCATCGGCATCGAAGACGACGACGGATGTCGAGACGGGCATCACGGAAACTGTCACGCCATTGCCGGCTGCCGTGCTCTCGGCCACAGCCGCAGTGGCGAAAACTGAAGTAGCGCTTTCCGCGCCGGTTTCTGTGGTGACCGCTTCTCCAGCCGTGGTCGTAGCCGCAGCTCCCGCACCCGTTCCGATGCAAGCTAGCGTCTCCGCTGCGCCTGCGGAAGCGGCACCGGCCTACGCCGTTCAAACATTCGAACGTCCCGCGGGTGAAGCCTTCAACCAGCAAGCTGTAGACGAAGTCGTCCGAGCGGCTGCAGACAAGAGCGGCTATTCGATGTCCTGGGAAGCGGCTGACGTGCAGTTTCCCGGGCCTGTGACCATTCTTGGCGCGGACATGGGCGAAGACATGCGACTGGTACTGCGCGCCTTGGGCGGCCGTCGCTCTCCAGTGAGCATCGACGTTTATCGCGCGTCAAATGTCGTCCGCGTGCGTAACGCGTCCGGCGCCGCAGAAGTGGCGTTCCATGACGAACCATTCGCAGGCGCCATCCGCGAGAAGTCTGTCGCAGTTTTCACTGCTCGTCCGGTTGAGGCCGCGCCGCGCCCAGTTCCAGTGCCACACATCGAAGTTGCAGCGCAACCCACGCCTGTCGCGGTGCCTGCGGTTGTGCCGGTTGTTGCACCTGTTGCTCCCATGGCCGTCGCCATTGTCGCGCCCACGCCAGCTGTAGTCGTCGCTGAACCGGAACGCAAAGACACTGCCGTTAACACGGTCAAGCAACTGGGCCCGTCATTGACAGCCGCTCAGCTCGAAGCCAGTGCGCCTCAGCCACAAGTGGGAGACCTCGCGATGCCTGCACCCGCCAAGGTCGTCAAGGCGAACGTCGTCTTGCACGTCGAAGAGGGTGCGTCTCTGCGCAGCGCAATCGAAGCTGTTCTCGAACAGGGCTGGTCGCTGAAGTGGGAGCTCAACGGCGATATGGAGGCCAACACGACGCTCGATATCGGCGGCGAATCCATCGCAGCAGTCCTCAACAAGGTTCTGCCGCGTCTTTCGCTGTCGGCAGATATCTACAAGCCTTCGAAGCTCATTGTCATCCGTCCGGCTGACGCAGCACTCGACAAGTAATCGGAGTTAGGTTCCATGAAAAAGACAATCATTGCATCCGCGCTGGGCGCTCTTCTCGCAGGCTGTGCCACTCCCCATATGACGTTTCAGGGGATGCAGGATGCCACGCAAGAGCATGCCAGTGCAGCCGTGCAGGCTATCGCAGCCACTCCGATGAAACCCGCGTCCGTTCGTGAACTGGATGAGCCCTACATCGACTTCAAGCATGTTGCCGCGAGTCGTGCGCACGGCAACGTGACCATCAAGGCCGCCGGCGCGCCGTTTGCACCGCTTCTGGCCGACGTGGCCAGGCATGCGGGCTATTCTGTTGTCTTCGCAGACAACGTGGACGTCACCAAGAAGGTGACCGTTGAATTCAATAGCGCAATGGCGGAAGACGTCATGCGCAACATGTCGTTCCTTGCAGGCTACGCCGCAGTCATTGACCATGACCGGCGTATCGTCACGATTGCCGACACGGCGACGTACACCTTCAAGCTCCCGGCTGGACTGCTCAGCAGCCTGCAAGCCTCCTACAACGTGGGAGGCAATTCTGCCAATGCAGGCAGCTCCAGTAGCGGCAGCAGTGGCGGCAGCGGTGGTAGCAGCGGTGGGGGCACGACACTGCAAGCGGCTTTTACCGTGACGGGAAAGGAAGGGGCAAGCGCCGCGACTCTCCAACAGCTCATCAAAGACGTCGCAGGCGGCAACGCGCAAGTCACCATCAGCGACCTGGGCTTCCTCAGCGTTCGGGCAAATGCTCAGTCGCTGAGTCGCGTTCATGACTTCCTGCGCAAGCTGTCGAACGACGCCATGACCCAAGTGGACATTGAAGCTTCGGTCGTGGAAGTAACGTTGGCCAAGAACTTCCAGATGGGCATCCAGTGGGACAAGGTCATCCAAACCGCGGTTGGCGGCATTGGCGTGAGCTCAGGTACTGCGCTGTCGACGATTGCTGGCAATCTGGCTACTGGCGGCACGACGTCCGCCGCAGTCAATTCGCTTATCTCGGCATCGGGCAACACCGGCGGTATCGGTGCCTTCCGCCTGACTGCTTCGACCGCCAGCATCATCACGGCGCTCCAGAGCTTCAGCGATGTCAAGGTCGTGTCGCAGCCGCACTTGTTCTCGATGAACAACACGCCGGCAACCTTTTTTGACGGCACCCAAATCCCCTATCTCGGCAGTGTATCCAGTACAGCCTCGACGGTGTCCGGAGGTTCTCCAACCGTCTCGGGAAGTACCTCCTTCGCCATCGACGGTTTGAGCTTCTCGGTCATTCCGTCAGTCGTGGACGACAAGCAAGTTCAAATCACGCTGATTCCGGTTCTGTCGACCGTTGGCGCCATGCAGACCTTCAACCTGGGTTCGGGCTCAACCCTCCAGGTTCCGCTGCAAACCAACAAGCAGACCTACATGCGCGTACTCGCCGAGTCGGGCAAGACGCTTGTTATCGGCGGTATTCGCACCGGTTCGGACGACAAGGAGACCTCCGTGGCGTCGAGCACTGGCGTGCAGTCCTCGAGCAAGGAATTGGTCATCCTGTTGCGCGCGGCGGTCGTTCCGGCCCCGGAGTTCGACCCGGTCGTGGCGGAATCCATCTAAACACCCACCTGGCGACAGCGGAATGCTCTCCATCAAGAAGAAAACCAGTGCGCCGCCCGCCCCGTCTGAACGAAAGACAGGGCTGTTTGTCGACTCCGACAACCGCGATGAGGCCCACGATGACCTGGTCATCGACATGCCCCCCGTACAGCCTGCGGAGGCGGTGGCACCATCGGCGACCAGCTTTCCTGCGTCCACGGGATTGGGTCTTCGGTTCGTTAAGAAAAAGTCAATCGACGCTGCTGAAGACGCACAGCCCCTGGCTGCTCGCGTCACCCCGGCAAAGTCAGCTGGTTTGTCGGGACTCGCAGCACGGTGGGGCCGAACGGACAAGAACAAGTCCGCGCCAAAAATCGAGCCGAGCGGCGCAGGTTCAGCGCCAAGCGCAGAGCCGCAATCGACCGACGTCGCAGCTGTTGTTGGCGAGTCTGTCAGTTCGCTCAAGAAGACTGTCAAGGCGAAGAAACCAGCAACGCCGGCTTCCTCTAAGGCTCCCCGCTTCGCTCAAGGAAAGGCTGAAACGTCCATTGTCCTGCTGACTGAACTCGACAACGGGCGCCAGTTGTACTGGCAACTCGAAGAGAAAAAGCTGGTACAGCTCACCGATGCGCCAACTGTCTCGGCCTACAGCTTCTCTAAAGAAGACGGCCGCTATCGCACCGCAAGCGCGCTTACCTACAAGCAAGCCAGTGACCTGGCGATGCAAGACATTGGCGAGACGGTTCAAATTGTCAACCGCTCCAAGGACCTTGCGGCGGTCTATGCCACACGACAAGACCGAGTCTTGGGCGTCAAGCATTTGCTGTTCCCCGCACAGCAAGCACTCGACAGGCTACTGACCGAGAAGAAGAAATTCGGGCAAGGCCTTATCTGCGGCTTCTTGCTCAAGGACGCTCAAGAAGAGTCGAGCGTTGCTGTGCTTTTTTACGTCAACGCAGACGGCGAAGCTTCGAAGCCGCAAATTTCCGTCAACCCTGACTCGATGGAATTCGTGCTGGCTCAATTTGCCGCGGCACGGAAGGTGGACAAAACCACCACTGAAGTTGTTCTGTATGACAACGCAGAGCTGTTGCAATCACTCGCCGGCGCGCAGGCGTACCCCAACGAACCCGTCTGGCAAGGAATTCCGGTTCGAAAGGTTCTTGCGAATGTGGCGCTGGGCTCGGGCGCCATCGCCGTCGTGATGGCCGCGTGGGCCGGAATGCAATTCCAACAAGTACAGACACTGTCGGCAAAGCAGGCCAAGCTGGGGCAGCAAGTCCAGCGGATGAAGAAAGACATCGGTGAAGCTCTGACCGGTTCGGTGCCGGAATTCGCTAAAGCCATTACGCTAGACCCTGACCAACTAACGCAGCAAGCACAGAGCTTTTACGTTCAAGACGCCACCTTGGTGCTGACTGCTACGTTGCCCGATACGAAGTTCACCTTGTCGATGCCCTTGGCTCGTCCGGAGACCTTCAACAATCAGCCAACAACACTCAACCCCATCGGCATGGAGCAGCAGCAGCGGCTCCTCAATTTCAAGGCCCCGGACGGCTGTGAAGTCTCGCCGTTGGCTACTACTGGAGCCCTCAATGAAACTCAGCTCACCATTGACTGCAAAAGCAGCAATTCTGCTTTCAGTAGTTATCGCAGTGAGTAGTGTGCTTTACGCGCAGCACGCGAAGACAACAATTACGGCAAAGCGCACGGTCATTGCCAAGCTCGAAGGAGAAGCCCGAACACTTCGCAGCGACCAGGAAGATGTCGACCGTCTTTTGACCCAGAAGAGCGAGCCGAAAACGCTGGAAAGCGCGCTGACCAACATGCTCGTCATTCTCATGCGTGAACGCAATGAGGATGGCATCTCGCTGGCTACGGTGTTGCCGGCCCAAACAGGGCCTGGCAATGCGACGTTGCCGATGTCGGCGCTGGCAGAACCCGTTGGCGTATCCAATCTGAAGTCGGCCCGCATCAACGTACGTGGCGGCTATCAGTCCTACGACGGGCTCAAAGAGTACCTTCACGCGTTGCGCACGCTGCCTATTGCGCTCGTCTACCTGAAGGTAGAGGGCAACACTTTCGAGATGGGGCTTCGCGCTTACGGAACCTAAGAAAATGGCAAAGAATTTTAATCTCCGGGACCTCGTGACTCCCGCTCAAAAGCCCGCCAAGGCAGCCCCTTCCGAGGAAGCTTCGCGAACACCGCCTACCGCGCGGTCGGATGTCGTATTGGAGCCGCGGCCCCAGGCAGCAACGGCTGCTCCGGCCCCCGTGGCCGTTCCGTCGTCCGCTCCCAAGAAGGTCGCCGCACCGCAGGCCCGTTACTCGGAACCAGATAATCCGGCGCTCGGCATGGACGTCATCCTCGCATCGTTGGGCGTCAAGGCTTCGCACGTGCGCATCGCAGTACAACGCGCTGCGGCCACCGGTGAGACGCTGCCGCAAATCATGCGCGACTTCGGCTTTCTGTCCGGCGAACAGGTTGCGGAAGCCGTTTCGCGGCAGACCGGCTTCGAGTACTTCGCGGCAGAACGCGTAGACAGCATCGACAAGTCGGAGCTTGCCGACATTGAGTTGCCGACATTCCGGAAGTTCGTTCCCGTGGGACGCGATGAAGACGGTCGACTGATGGTGGCGGTACCGGATGACAGTGTCATCAACGAAGCCAGCAATCACTTTTACAGCGTCAAAACTCGGACGGTCGTCGCTTCCGAACACACCATTCAGACAGTTTTCCGAAAGTACTTCGCTAACACCGAACTACAGTTCGATACCGCTGTCGCGAAATTCATGAAGGCGGTCGAGGCTTCTCGCAATCGCAAAGAAGATGACGACTCGTCGATGGGCCTTGTGCGCGAAGTCTACTTCTCCTTGCTGCGCCACGCTTGCTACTCGGGTGCCTCTGACTTGTACCTCTACAAGTCTCACTACGTCGGCATTGTCAAACTAAAGATTAACGGCGTCGGCACGTTGTTTCGCACAATTGACAGCGAGCTCTACGAGCGGCTGTTGAACAAGCTCGTCCAAGAAAACTCAAAAGCTGAAGACTTGCGTCGAGAGCCCAAGGAGTCTGTTGTCGAGTTCACGGATGAGGACCGTGAAAAGCACGAGGACATCGTCAACCGCTTCGGCTTCCGTCTGGAGCTTGCGGAGTCACGTGGCATTCGCACAGCCGTGATTCGTCTACTGGACAAGAACGCCAACGCTACGGAACTGTCGAAGCTGGGCTTCGACGACAAGACGTTCAAGTCCATCAAGCGTATCTCGCAGACATCGACAGGCTTCTTCCTCGTCACGGGCCCGACCGGTTCGGGAAAGACGACATCGCTGTACGCAATTTTGAAGTCTATTGACCCCGTCGAGCGTTCGGTTCAATCCATCGAAAACCCAATCGAGTATTCGCATGGCCTCTGGCAGCAGTACGAGCTTCGCAAAGACTCTACGAACGAAGGCGAAGAGTACAACAAGTGGCTCAAGGCCCTGCTTCGAAACGCACCGGACGTCATCCTGGTCGGCGAAGTTCGTGACCGCGAAGTCGCCAACATTTGTCTATCCGCAGCCAATACCGGCCACTTGGTTTTCGCAACCCTGCACACCAACAATGCCGTGCTTGCGCTCGCGCGTTTGAAGGGTCTCAACGTCGACCTGGACATCCTAGGCTCTGTTCTTCTCGGTATCCTGGCTCAGCGCCTGGTGAGAACACTATGTCCAAGCTGCAAGATTCCCGACGATGCGGGCGAGACGAAACGCACGCTCGATGTCACCTACCTCGGGTCCGTGCTCAAGAACCCATGCAAAGCGGGGGCCGGATGCGCCAACTGCGATTTCACGGGATATCGCGGCCGTCGCATGGTCTATGAGCTACTTGAAATGAACGAAAACGTTCGGGAGGCCATCGAAAAGAATTCGGCCCCGAGCGTCATCGGCAAGGAAGGAATGCGACCGGAGGCAACGATGTGGGCAAACGGCCTGCGTTTGGTCGCCCAAGGCCTGACGTCACTCGACGCACTGATGGCCGCGGTAAATCGCGACTCATAAACCCAGGGGCCTATACCAGGCCTCTTGAGTAAGAAACCCTAGAACATGGACTACGCCTACAAATATACCGCCAAGACATCCCGAGGGAAGCCTATGGAGGGCGTCGTCTATGCCCCCAACAAGGCGCTCGCATACGCCCGTGTCAAGCGAAATGGGTTCCAACCATTGACCGTTGACTTCCGGCTGGAAGAGTCGCTTCGAAATCTTGTCTCGGGTGATTTTGACCAAAACCAACTCGCACGCTTCTACACCACGCTTGGCCGACGCATGGCCAATGGGAAGCCCTTGGTCGAAGGGCTGGACTCCGCTGTCGATTTCATCACGGACCAACGGTTGCGCCAGGCAATTATCGTCATGAAGCAAGCCACCCTTGATGGGCAAAACGAATACCAGGCAATGTCTGCGGCGGGCTTCCCTCAGCGAGATGCCATGGTCGTCCGCGCGACAACCGAGGCAGGCAAAACGGCAGAGACTTTCCAGTCCCTGGCCACCGAAATCATGCGTGTCGAGCATCTTCGTCGGTCGGTGACAGCCATCTTCCGGATGCCTAAAATCATGGCGTTCATGATGTACGCATTTTTCTATGGCGCCGTCGTCTGGGTGGCTCCAATGACCATGAAGTTCTTGAAGCAGACGAACTTGAAATTGAACCTCAATGCGTTCAATCAAGGCTACTTCGATTTTGCAACGTTGTTTCGGGAAAATCTGATTGTCGGAACAGTCCTGTACGTCCTTGTGCCAATTTTTCTTGTTCTATTTCTACGCAGTGAAGCCTTTGGCCGAATGGTTGATAACCTGAAGCGCTTGCGAGACATCTCGGTCAAGGCCGACATGGCCGCTCTTTGGAATTCGTTTGGTCTACTGTACGACGCCGCAATCCCCGCCAAGGAAGTTGCCCGTATCATCGCCGATGCCGCTCGACGTCCGGACTCCCGCGTTTCATTCATCAAACTCGGACGCATGGTGGAAGCAGGGCGTCCGCTAGAAGATGCCATTACCTACTGTGGTTTTCCATCGTACGTTGTCTCTGGCGTTAAGGCGAGCGCATCGGGCGGCTACATGGTCGAAGGTCTCAAAGACATGGTGAAGAACCTGGAAGAAGACGTTTTGACTATGACGGAAATCCTGCAGGAAAACGTCAAAATCGGCGCCACTTTGATGGTAGCGGCGGGTGTGTCCCTCATTTTCTTCGTGACGTACTACCCCATCGTCGCGTCTGTCCTCTCGAACCTCTAAGCGTTTTCAGAAGGCCCCGAGCTCAGGTTCGGGAATTTCTGCAGCTGCGAGTCTGCATACTGAAGTCAAAGTTGCGGCTTCCTCAAGATGGGTATTTGTAAGCATGAACTGTGGCGAATTGGCTGCCCAAATCGTCAAACGCGACGTCGTTCGCGACCAGGTAGTTATAAAAAGTAGTTGCTATAGGTAGCACTGCAACCCGCACCGCCCTCTATTTTCGGAGTTTCCCCATGAAAAACATTTCTCGCCGTTCCAATCAGGGCGGCTTCTCGCTGATTGAATTGCTCGTTGGCCTCGCCCTGCTGACGATTTTGGCCGTTGCCATTTCTGGCGCCTTCGACGGCTCGCGTTCGCGTGCCCAGTCCCTGCTCAGCATGATGAGCGAAATGGGCGCTGGCAACGAGCGCATGAAGAACGACACAGGCTGTTATGCCACCAAGGCCTCGCAGCTGGTCGACGGTACCGTCTCGTTCAACACCTGCTCGAAGGTACTGACCAACACGTGGAACGGCCCGTACGTCACGCGTTTCAACCTGGACCAAGCCAACACCAACGGTGTCGCCGCTGACAACATCTCCGATGGCGTCATCGTCAACTTCAATTCGGCCACCGTCGGCACCAACAAGGTCTACTTCGCGCAAGCGACGAACGTCCCGGCTGACATCGCCAAGCAGTTCATCGGTGAGTGCAACGGTGTTGCCAACATCTCGAGCGTGCCTGCTACGTTCGCTGTCGGCGCCGGCGCTACGAAGTGCACCAGCTCGACCGGTCTGTCCGGCACGACCGCCAGCGTCGAACTGATGTACGACCAAACGCGCTAAGCCAACCCCTAAATGGCGAGCACAACGGATGAAGGCATCGTTCTCTAAGCAGCGTGGCTTCGCGCTGCTGACCTTCGTAGTCGTACTCGCCATTGTTGCGTTCAGCATTGTTCTTGGGTACTCGGTCATCACGACCAAGGCCCAAGTTAACAATTTGAGCGCCAATCAATTGGCTTATTTGAATGATGCACGTGCAAAAATCATTCAGATGTATCAGGCAAATGCCAACGCCATTGATGCCGACTTGACATACACGCAGTACCCCGACAGCAGTCTGCTCGCATTGGCGGGTGTCGTCCCTCGCTTTGGCATCTCGGTTCAGAGCACGCCTCCGATATCCAAAGAGAACGTCAAGTACCGCGTTATCGCGATTTGGTTGCCCATCAATTCGACCAACCAAGATACGCCGAGCTTGGCGAATGACGGGACGTTTAACCCTTGTCCTGGGCAGACTGCTGACTGTCTGAACC
>OULZ01000008.1_pt1 | contig 66711 bp, 74 predicted proteins | sample 1690871 | NCBI WGS metagenome assembly OULZ01 (sample SAMEA3914813, study PRJEB12502) | metagenome | biome: forest; material: soil | place: Canada | collected 2011-07-07 | depth 0.3 m
GAAGGCCGTAGGATGCGATATCCCAGCCGAGGTCGAAGCCGACCTTGGGGTCCAAAGCACGACCATTTCGGCTGACCAGCCGGTCGGTAGGCGCCGTATCGGCGGGAATTGTTTGAGGTTCTGTCACGGTACTCTTTCGTTTTGGTCGATTATAGAGTAGCGTGGGTAATTCATCAAGAAAAAAGAAACCCCCTGCTGGTGTGCAGGGGGTGTTTGAACGTCACTTGGACGATGGCCGCCAGCGGCGCCACTTGGGGGGAAAGCCGTTGATGCCGTAAGTCATCAGCACGTCGAGCCAGTCGATGCCCTTGTCGTTGTCCGGAATTGCTTGGACAGGCATGCAGATTTCGACGCGAATACCTTGCTTTTCGAGGCGGTCAGCGAGCCGGTTAGCCGCGTCATGTCCACGTAGGCTTCGGTCCTTGTCTGCCCAGATGATGACGTGCTTGACATGCGCAGGCACTTCCACCAGTTCGAGCAGCGGTGCCGTTACGCAGGACCAAACAGGCTCACGCGAGATAGCGTAGGCCGCCAGCGCGGTCTCGATGCCTTCAGCAAGTCCCAGCGTCTCCTTCGGTTCGAAGAGCTTGATGGCGGAGCCGCGCATCTCATCGCACATGGCCATCATCTTTTTGGCGTCAGGCACAGGAGCCTTCAGGCCATCCGGAGTCAGGTAAATGCGATGGATGGAGACCATCTTGTTGCGTGCGTCCTTGATGGGTGCCAGCAAACAAGGAAAGACGCCGTAGTCCGTGCGGGTCTTCGCGTGCCAGTACGGCAGGCCCGGGTGAAACCGGAGAGTCTTCGGGATGTTCTCGGGGTAGATGCCACGGTTTTTCAGGTACAGCTCGGCGGGGGTTCCGCGGATGTCCTTCGACGCGCGCCAGACTTCGGCCATTTTGGCGTAGGCTTTCGCCGGGTCCATGATGGGCTTCATCTCAAGGGGCTTGCGCTCCTTGCGTTCGCGCTCGGTGTGGTCTTCCCCGAGCCAGTCCGCGACACGTCGAATGGCTTCCTTGAAAGCATCCGACTTAAACTCGCCTTCAAGCAACCAGGCAAGCGTGCTAAAACCATCGGGCTTGGCCCTGCAGGTGTTGCACACCGTGCCGCCAGTTTCCGTGAAGTCCTTAAACAGTCGAAAGCCGTCGAAGCCGCCGTGAACGGGGCATCCAACGTGAAAACCATTGGCGGAGTAAGCCTCCGCGAGCGGATGCTCGGTGGCAGTGGGCGAGCGAGGGGCGACGTCTTCGAGGATGTCAGCCCATTTGCCCTTGGCGAGCTCCTTGAGCTCGGCCACCGTTTTCCCTTTTGGAGGGGCAGAAACGTCGGTCATTGGTACCTTGATGCAGTAATTTGTCCTACAAGGGTGTAGTGACTGCTTAGCTATTCGTTGAGGTGTCCACTCTGTAGCGAATCCGTTTATGTCTCTCGCCCTCTTTTCACCAGTCAACTTTGTTGTTGGGCTACGCGTTTGGTTGGAGCAGCGAACACGCATGTCCACCGCGGACGCCCTTCAAGAACTTGACCGTACACGGCCTGAATGGGCGATTCGGCTCCTCGGTGCTGTCTTGACCGGGTTGGTTGTGCTGCTGGTCGTGCAGACGGCCATGCCACGATACGCGCCTGCTGCGACGAAAGCTCTTTTGTCGGAAGTGACCGCCGGTGAGCTCGCCCAGGGATTGGCGCTCATTGTCGCACTCGCCGCCGCCTACTGGCTTTGGCGCACTCTTAGCCGAGTGGGACGCTTCTACGCGGGCATGTGTCTCTTGGGAGCAGCTCATCGGGCACAGGCATCTTGACGGGTTGTACCTACACGTCGGCAGGATTAACCATTGGAGTTTTCAGGTATGAAAATCGTCATCAATCTGCCGCAGCACGCTCTTCGCAACAAGGCCATGGTCGACGCGGGTCTCGACCCCCGTGCCATGGGACTCAAACCCGGCAAACGAGTCCACGCCAACCGCAAGCTCCAGGCTGCCAAGGGTCAGTGCAAGCATCGACACCAGATGTTCGATTGACGCTCGCGTCAATTCAAAAGCTCACTCCTCCTCCCGAGGTGTGAGCTTTTCCTATTTGCTTTCTTTTCAGGTCGTCGGATGTGTGTACGGCGGGCCTATACGCAGCATGGCGCATACTTTCCATTCGTTTCCATGACACGCCCGAATTGGGTCGAGCTCGCGCAGGCCGTCCGAAGCACATACACCAATCTGTTCAAGAAACTTCCAGCCGATTTAAACCTCGGTCAGCTGGAATTCCTGGACGCGCTGGATGTCGAGGTTGAAGCAGCCCTCGCGCAGCCTCAGTTGGCTCACCTGGAGCGGCTTGCGGACGTTTTGTGCACCCGCACCGGGCACAACGATATGTCGGTAGTCAACACTTTGCTCGAACTCTACCGTGTACTCAAGCTAGAAAGCTTGGATGGTCTGGCGGACCTTGAGCGAGGAGCCACCCGCGTCAAGCGAGCCCTTTTCAAAGAGCTGTGGCACCTGACGCGCCGACGCGTGCAGGCTCGGCTGGGTCGCGAAGTGAAAGCGGTGGACCAGGTGCTCTATGAGCAGGGGGTCGCGACGTCCGTGGTATTCCATGGCTGGTGCGACGGCTCCTTTCGAGCCGGGCATGGCTACGCTGGGTTCCTTTTGCGGGATGCGCAATCACGGCTTATCGCTGAGGCCTCCGCGCGCATCGAGTCGCATTCCAGCAACGACTGCGAAGTTCAAGCGCTGCAGCTTCTGCTAGGCGCTGCGCTTGGCATGGGCGTTCAATCGCTTCATGTGCACGTCGATGCCGCAGGTCTCGGTCACTTCGTGGCTGGCAAGGCGCCGCTACGATTCGCAGTCCAGGAGTCGCTCGTTCAGCGTTTGTTGGCGCAGTTTGAGCATGTGCGCTTGATAAAGGTTCCTCGGCTTTATAACGTTGAGGCAGACGCTCTTTCTAGAAAACTTAAAGACTGAACAGCACCAATCGATTTAGTTTTATACAGTCGGCAGTTTTGTGGTAGAATTAGTTCTGCCGTTCAACCTCAGAATGCCTGAATGCCACAAATCGCGAAAGTGTTGCCCGAGACCGTCGAAGGCTTTTTGCAAGCAGCCCGGGATGTTGTCGCTTCCAGAACTCATCCCGAGTTTTATGAAGCCATGCGCGACGCCTACTTGATGCTTCACCACGAACTGGCTTACGACAGCAACGGCGCTGGCGTCGGTGCATTGCGGGAAGCGTTCTCGCATACTCGGGCGGACCCAGCAGTTCGTATTGCGTTGGAGCTCTGCGCGCTGCCCATTTACGAAAAACCCGTACTTCCGAATACCGGTGACGCGCCGAGCGAGTTCCTTTGGATTTTCGCGCTTCCGCTTGTTATTCGATTTCCAGAGGAAGTTTGCGGCGAAGGGCCGTTCATCTGGGAACAGAGCCCTCTGCCCGCTGAAGACATTCTGCAGGTCCTGGGAAAGAGTGGTCGCGTCAACGAAACAGCATCCTTGCGTATGTTCACCAAGCCCTACACGCGCTCCGATATCTTCGCGTGGGGACCTGAGAACACTGCACTGCAAGTGCTGAACTCTGAACTTGCTGAGGCCGAATGCCCGTTTCCGCTTCCGGTTCACTTCTCGACGGAGTTGACCGGCTACCGCAGTGTCATGTTCATGGCACTTTGCGCAGCCCGCATGCCCGTGGGTTCCAAGACCTTGTTGAGGCCCCGAGACTCGCGTGCGGACCTGGACTTGATTGAAGAGCTCATTGCGGCTCGCCTGCAGATGCTCAACATCCCTTACGAGGAAGTCACGGTCGCACCGCCCTGCCCTCTGACGGCAAGCTGTTTCGTCAGCAACCCTGCCTTTTTGCAACAGGTCAGCGAGATTTGCGAAATTTCGCGTGAGGCCTGGGACCTGCGCGAGGTCTACGTGAAGTTCCCAATGCCTGGCTACGTCGAGATTGCAGGCCAGCTGAAAGACGGTAGCGAGGTTGTGCTAATGCCCGCAGAGCTATGCTGCGAACCGCGCAAGGCTGTTCGCTCGGTGCTCGAAAGTGTCATTCAGGCGGCAGGCCTACCGGTCAGCGTGAGTCGTGTGAGCATTCACAGCCGCAACGCCCAGGTGCACTGACAGCGGGCTACCCCGCAAAGCATCGACAACGCTCACGAGCTGCCGAGCGTGGAGCTGCCAACCGCCAGGGGCTGGCACCAGCTGAACGTTTTCGAACTGGTCCTCTTCGTAAGGCCAAGGCGCCCCATCCCGTGCGGGCCAATGCTGCAGCCATCGGGTGGGCGTCTGGGCGCCAACCACCGAACGAGAGCGCAGTTCCACGAAGTATTGAGCTGCAACTGTCTCGAAGTTGCGGGCTAGGCTGGTACCGGTTCGACCGGGTGCAGGCGATAGCAGTACGACTGCTGCATTGGCGTGATGCCAATGCGCGACACGACCCTCAACGAGGGTGTCTTCCTCGGCGCCCGCGAAAGTCCGAGGACGCAAGAGCGCTGCCAGTCCTGCGGTGCGGGTTGTAGGGGGGAATCTTTTTGTTCTCATCTTGCAACCCACTGTACCAGCGTTTTGCGCCTGTCCTGAAAGCGGGTGCCTATACGTGTTCGTACAGATGTTCATTGGAGCTTGCTCCCCTCTGTGCATTCAGGTCAACCCCACTTCTTGAAGGACACACGTCATGGCTACCGTCACCGCTACCCCTGCTGTCGAGCGTTTCACCACTCAGAGCGACTTCACCGAGTTCCTGGCTGTCGGGAGCACCCCCGAACTGGAAGTCGTTCAAACTCAACTCCAGGCGCGTATCGCTGCGTTCCCCCAGGACGTGCGTTCGGCTCTGAAGGACCTGTACCAGGCTCGGCTCTCGTCGGTTCACCTCGAACTGACCTGCCGCTGATGCTCTGATTCAGCAGCCGTCATCTCCCCCGAGATGACGGCTTCTCTTTTTGGGGAGGACCGTTGCAGCCTGCCCTAGGCAGGCTTGGCGTACTTGCAAGTGATGAATGGTTTCCGATGCCTTTCGCCCTCCCCTACCGTACCAATCTAGTACCGGAAAAACACGCGACATCCCTTGCCGGTTTCGCTACACATGGCGGACCAAGAGGCCATTCGGCCCCGCGCAGAATCAACGGTTATGCGTGCGACCTGGTCCAGTGTTCCGCCCGTCCCAAGCACTGCAGCCGTCAGACGTTCTACGCGGAATATTCTCCATGCAGCGTCCTTCGGACAGCTGTGCTTCCTACTGAATTGTGTTGAGTCCACTGTAAATGAGTTCTACTACTATCGTCGGCACCTCGGGTGACGATACCTACGACGCCACCACCGGCAACTACGTCATCTCCACAAACGGCGGAAACGATACGCTCATCGCGTCTTCTGCAACCTTCGCGATTGATGGCTTGGACGTCCTGATTGGAACGCCCGATGCCGGCTTTGCGCGAATCCTCAATTGGTTCACACCCGGCACGACTGACAACCAGTTGGCTTCGGTAGAAGTCGGCGGCACGACCTACTCCCGCGACTACATCAACAACTTGCTTCTGACTGTGCAAGCACCTGCAGGTGACGACACCATCTACGGGGTGGTTGGCTATAACAACACCATTTACGCGAACAACGACGGCGACTACATCGACGTCTCCACAACCGCGCCGGGCATTACGAACACGAACTACATCTACGGCGGCAGCGGCGGTGACACCGTCTACGGCGGCACATCGAATGACTTCATCTATGGTGGTTCGGGTGACTCTTACATCGATGGCGGTGGAGGAGTCGACTACATCAGCGGTGGTTCCGGCAACGACTTCATCCAGGACGAAGGTCAGAATTCGTATCTCTCGGGAGGCACCGGAAACTCGTATCTCTTGGACTACGGAACAAACGATACGGTAGTGGGCGGCTCCGGTAACGACACCCTGGACCTGGAAGGCTCAGGCGGTAGCGCGTATGGCGGCACAGGCAACGCTGTGTTCATTCAAGCGGGAACCGGCTACACCATGGAAAGCGGCGGAGGCAACGACACCTTCATCGACCTGACAGGCACCGCTACCATCATATGGGCAGACGGGGATGGCACCGACCAGGTCACCGAGTCTTCCGTCGGCACCCAAGTGCTTATGTCTGCCAACACGGTGACAGCCACTCGTGTCAACAACGACTTGGTTGTGTCCGGCGATGACGGCAGCATTCAGTTGGACGGTTGGTTCAATGGCGGCGCCGTCGCAACTATCGTGACGCCTGATGGTACGTCTTGGTCGCCCGATGCAATCAACAGCAACTTCACACCCGGTGTGTATGAAGTTGACTACTCGACGGGCATCGAGGACGCCAGCGGCACGGTACTGAGCAACGCGCTGCCGAGCTTGTCAAGCTTTTACAACCAGAACGGCACCGATTGGGAAGGCAACGATACGTTGGCCTCCAACGTCGCGGACGCCGCCGTCGCGAATGTCGTCTTCGCCGGTTCTACTGTAGCCGGGGACCTGTATCAAGGGTCGCTTGCGGGCTCGTACACCGAAGTATCCGCCGAGCCTCAAGGTCCAAGCGACGGCGCGGTCGACTACTACGCCACTTGCACGTACTCCGTCCAGTTCGACCTGTGGAACGATGTCAATGGCTCTGAGATGGCCATCACCAGTTTGGTCTGGACCGTTTCTGCGGGCGAACAAGTCTGGGAAACCGACCCAAACACCGGACAACAGACGCTTGTCAATGTCGTTCAGACGACCGGCAGTGGCAGCGAATCGGCCCAGCGCCAAGTGACTGTTATCACCGCGCCGGTTGACTCGTTCACGCTGTACTCAGCCAATTCGCCTGCCGCTGCAAGTATGGCAAGCATGAGCAGCGGCACTACCGTCGAGTCTGACAGTGTTGCATCCGCATCTTCGACCACCGCTGCGGGTGACGTCGCGACTACCGCCATGCAGCCCGGCATTGCGGGCCTGGCTAACTGGATTAGCACGGCTAACAGTGAGTCTGCAGGCTCTGCGCCCTCCTGGTACAACACTGCGGTGCAAGCGGGAGTGTCCTCGGACAACTTGCTTGCGTACTTGACGAACGCGAATGGTGGTTCCCTGGCCGGCTCGGGCGCAGGAACAGCGCTGCTTGCGAGTAACCGAAACAACGTCAGCCTGCAGCAGGTCGGCTAAGCCCCGTCCGAGGCGCTAGTTGCGACTGGGACGCGGTCGAGGTCCTTGTGCTAAGCCCACCCTTCCGGGTGGGCTTGTTTCACAAGCGTACGACTCAGGCGTGAGCTCCCAACGGATGGATATCGTCGGCAAAAAGCGACCAGGCCGAAGAGGGTGCCCCGTCTTCGGCCTGTGCGTCGCTAAGGTTTTGGAGCCCTAACAGGGCTGCGCTTAACGCGTTGCCAAAACAATTTCACGCGGGTTCTTTGCCTGCAGGTTCGCAACCAACTTGGCTGCCAGGCCGTATGGAGCCTTCTCGTCGACGGCCAACTCGACCGTCGTGTTGTCTTTCACGCGGGCGAGCACGGTCTCCAGCGTGGTTGGTTGCTCGTCAAGAAACAGCAAACCCTTGTCGGTCATGGAAACGCGCAGGCTGTTTGTGGCAACCGGTGCGCTGTCGATACCTGTCTTAGGTAGCTCGACAGGGAGCTTCTTCACGAACATCGGCATGGCCAGCATCACGATGACCAGCAAAATCAACAGTACGTCGACCAGTGGGGTGATATTGATGGTCGCAAGAGGTCTACGCTGCATGACCAGCTCCTTGATACGCCGTCACGGCTGCTTGCGTGAGCAAACCGTAGACGTCATTCGGCACTTTCTCGCCGAAGTAAATCTTTTCGACGACTTCACGCATAGAGCGCAGCGTATCCGGCTCTTGGCGCATCGCTTCCAAGTGCAAATCGTATCGCCGACGAGCAATGTCGTACCAATCGTCTTCAGACAGGCGCATATGTCGCTCCGCGTAGGCCTCAAATAGCAAGGTGTCGAGGTTTTCACGGATGAACACTGCCGTATAAGCCGCGGCCAGGACTTCTTCTGCAGCCCGCGGAGACGTCATGTCGACAAAGAAGTTCAGTGCATGTCCGTCGACGTAGACCGGTCCAGCAACAAAATTGGTCTGAGCAGTCAAGGCTTATTCCCGGTCGAAGGCACGACGAGCCGCGTTGTCGAGCACTTGAATGCGGCGGTTGTACATGTTGTACGCGATGGCAGCAGGCACAGCACTCGCCAGGCCAATCAAGGTGGAGTTCAGCGCTACCGCGATGGGACCGCTAATTACACCAATATCCAGGCTGGCGCCTGAAATCTTTGACAGCGCGTCCATGATGTGCAACACCGTGCCCATCAGCCCAACGAATGGCGCGGACGCAGCAATCGTAGCAATAACGCTCATACCCCCTTCCAATCGCTCAAGCTCCTCGCCCACTGCTTCTTTTCGGTCAGCCAACGAGTGCTCGCTAGCTTTGGCGATGTCTACCGGCAGTGCTCGGCCCATGACAAGTGCGCCCAAATAGAGCTGAACGCCCTTGTACAGGACCATCGCGAACGTCAGTGCGACGAAAGCGACGAGCAGAATGTCGATGTATTTTGCAATCATGGAGTTTCCTTCAAGGCAGGGCAGTTTGGTTCGTTTTGGGGTAGTAAATTCGGACTTCAAGCCAACGCGTCTGTCCCGCCGCCAATGGCGGCTGGATGTTTGAAACACGTTGACGCTTGGCAACCATGGCGTAGGTCAGGTCGCCCAGTGCGTTATGCGACGGCACGATAATCTTGGAGTCGATGACTTGGCCGGTGCTGTCGACAAGCATGCCCATAACCAAAGTGTCACCTCCCGCTTGTTCGGCGTAGTCCTTCGTTGGGTGTGCGGTGTCCTCGGCAGCGCCGGGCGGCGTCTCAGTGCCGGCCTGGTCTTCAGGCGCGGCTTGCGGCAAGCGTGGCAGGTCCGGGTCTGTAGGCGTAGCCGTGGGCGCCGTCGTCGGCGGTTGTTGCATCGCGATGTCGCCCGCTTGCTCAATGACTGGCTTAAAGATTTGCGCGTTCTCAGGCGGCGCAGAGGCCGGCGGTTCAGGGGGCAAGGGAGTCGGCTTAACGACGGCCTTGGGCGCATCCGGTTGTTGAATAGGCAGCGGCGCCGGCGGGGGCGTGTGAGCAACCGGTGGGGTGACCACCGGCAGTCGCGCCTTGATGCGCAACGGCGTAATAGCCGCAATCGGCTCCCGCAGAGCTCGCGCCGGTGGTACCCACGACGTATGTACCAAGCCGATTGCCAGAAAACTTCCGATGACGGCGCTCAGCGCCGCTGTCAGTCGTTCTCGGGCGTTATTCGTCAGACGCACTGTCACGTCGCTTGCCTCGCATCACGACGAGTGCGAGCAATGCCACGAGGGCACCTGCACCCAGCAAAACGTTCTTCTTTTGACCGGAAACGAAGGCGAGCGCGCGGCTCTTCAGGTCCGTAGGCTCTGCGGCGTCGAAGTTCGAAGACTTGCCCAACGTGCTTCGAACAGGTTTCGCGGCCACTTGCGGCTCAGCTTCGGGCTCCGCATTGACGACGGGTCGCGCCGGCCCACCCGAGTTCAAGCCTTCTTGTGCGGCTTGGAGCATGGTCCGCGGCAGTAGCGGCGGAGGGGTAACAGGAGCGGCCGGGGCGCCTGATGCAGCCGCGTTCGTCGGCGCAGGGGCCAGAGCACCCTTGGCAGCATCAGGCAGATTTGGTTGCGACAGGTTGACGGTTCCGCTCGCCGTAACGTCGGCAGGGCCCGAAACCTTGGGCGCCGGTGCCTGGAGGGATGCTTGTTGCGTCGGCGCGCTGGCAGGGGCGGCGGACGTGCCCGCAATGGCCTCCGCTTGGCGATTGGCGTAGGCGTTCAGGAAGTCGGCCTTGCTCGGGTTGAGAACCAGGCGCGCAGGGTCTTGTGCGGGTGGCTCCTCGACGCGCAGGACAAACGGGTCGCCCAGGCTAGCGCCTTGAGGCGAGAGCTTGTCGACGTGGGTGTTACCGGGCTCTTGGGCGAGCGCGAACACAGGTAGTAGAAGGATGGCGAAAAGAGGGGTTTGGCGCATTGAAGGTCTCCACCTCCGTCTAGCGAGGCGGTTTTAGACGCTCACCGGCCCAACCAAGCTCTTTCCAGGGTCGATGCCCTGTTGAAACCGTGAAAAGAAAACGCCCCTTTTGTAAGGGGCGTCTGAATAGCAGTTTAGGCCGCGTTACAGGTAAACGCGACGCTTGTTTTCTCGGCGGGTCGAGAAGCGAGTGAAGGCGTCGAGGGTGTCGACGACCACAGCCGCTTGCTTGTTGCCGTAAGCATTGGCCTTCAGCCAAGCCAGTTCGGCGTCCATGTCCTTTTCTGGCACCGTGATGTACCAGGCCTTTTCCTTGCCATTGGAGCCGTCACCCCAGAAGTAGAGGCGGTCCTTGAGTGCGTCCTTGACGGAGTACGGCGTATCCGTAGCCCAGATGCGGACTTCCTTCACTTGATAGCGGTCGAGAATCGACTTCAGGGTCGAATGGCCCGTGTCGCCCAGCGGCGCCTGCAGCACGTGGAGCAGTACTCGGCAGTCCATTTCGGCCCGGTGAGCCGCGTAGTGGAAGCCGCGCTTGTAGGCGATGAACTCCAGCTTCGCACTGCTGATTTGTTCGACATCCCAGCTGACTTGCCGGAACGAGCATGCCCAGGGCTTGCTTTTGAAGACAGGCCATTCCTTTTCGCAGAATGCGCGGTCGAACGACGCGTTGTGGGCGATTACGATGTCCACGAACGTGACACGGTCGGTCACGTCCACCGCGCTGATGGACTTGCCTGCCACCATCTCGTCGGTGATGCCGTTGACAGCAGTCGCCTCGATGGGAATGGGCATGCCGGGGTCTTGCAGCTCGTCGTAGACGTCGACAATGCGATAAACCTCGCCGGTCGCTGCGTCGTACTCGAAAAAGACCATGCCAAGCTCGATGACGCGGTCCTTTTCAGGGTCGCGTCCCGTGGTCTCGGTGTCGAGGACGACGCCAAGGCTCAGGTTTTCGACTTCCTCATTGCGGTAGGCCTCGACGGGCCGGAACTGCTCGAGTACCACGAAACCTGCGGCTCGCAACAGAGCTACGGCACGTTCGCATTGTTCAGGGGTCAGCGGGCTGTCAGGGTTCACGACACCCAGGGTCGCGATGTCGGTGGTGAGAGTGTTGGTTTCTGTCATGTGCTCATTGTCCTATCATTTTGATTACCACAGTAGCCTCTGTATAGTAAGATGTTGTTCGCTGTGCACTGCATCACGGAACTTGAGCTGTGCCCGAGTGCGCGCAAACCGGGCTCCGACACCTAGTTGTTTAAGTGCAGCGTGCCTATACGGCACAAGGACATCAAGTCTTTTACACAGGACCCCTCTTACGAGGTTTTTGCATGAAACTGAACCAAAGCAACAAAACGACCGTCGCGTCGCAAGGTGTGAAGGCCTCTTCGGGCTTTTCCATCTCGACCTCCGCGCACATGTTCAACATCCTTTCGGATGGCCTGTACTCGGACAAGATTGGCGCAGTGTTGCGTGAAATTGGCGCGAACGGCAACGACGCGCACATCATGGCGGGCAAGCCTGACCTGCCTTTCGAGGTGAAGCTGCCCTCCCGACTGGACTCGACGTTTTACGTCAAGGACTTCGGGCCGGGCCTGGATGACACCGAAGTTTGCGAGTTGTACACGACCTACGGGTGGTCCAGCAAGCAAAACTCCAACGAAGTGACTGGCGCTTTCGGCCTCGGCTCGAAGTCGCCCTTCGCCTACACCGACTCGTTCTCGATTTGCGCCGTCAAAAACGGTGTCAAGCGCGTCTACACGGCGCACAAGGACGATGACGGCAAGCCAGTGGTGAGCCTGCTGAGCGAGACGCCTGCCGAGCCTGATTGGCAAGCGGGTGTGATGGTGACGTTCCCGGTTCCGCCCGAAGACTTCAACGAGTTCCTCAGCAAGGCGGCCAACATCTACCGTTGGTTCCGAGTCAAGCCCAGCATCTTGGGTGCGAAGCTCGACATTGCAGATGCCAAGTTCAGCACTCGTGGCTCGAACTTCGGCATCGGTTCGTCGGACGCCCGGGACCAGCAGCCGCGTGTGGTCATGGCCAGTGTGGCCTACCCGCTCAACGCCAGCCGACTCGAAGGGTTGAATGAAGTTTGCCAAGCACTGCTTGCTTGCAACATTCACCTCTTCATGCCCACGGGCTCGGTGATGCCTACGCCCAACCGGGAAGACATCCAGTACGACAAGAACAGTCGACCTGCCATTGCGGAAGCGCTCAAGAGCGCCGCCGTTGAAGTCGCCAAGGAGATTTATGCTCGTGTGCACGAGCAGAAGGCTACGCCTTGGATGTGGCACAAGCGCATTCGCGAATACGCTGAGTCTCTGCCGACTTCGATTCGTTATCAGGTGCGTAAGTTCCTGGAACTCATCGGAACGGACAAGAAGGAAATCGACATGCTCGCCAAGCTCTTCGAAGAAGAGCGTTGCATCATGCCGCATTGGGTTGGTGACGGCCGGGACGCCCCGCGTGTTCCTCTGAAAAAGGATGCGAAGGGCGAGACCATTCGGGACACCGAGGGTCATGCCCTGTATGACTACGACAACTACGACAAGCGTGGTTGCCGTGTGTGGTACTACTGGCTCGACCGAACGACTCGTGGAAGCAATCCAGTCAAACGCAAGGAAGTCATCGGCGGTCACGTCCGATGGGCCTCCAACGGTGACCCGAAGCCCCTCGAAATGAAGTACACGGACGACGTGGTCATTCTCGTGGGAGACATCACGCGTGCCGACATGCGAGTGAAGTACCACCTGGACGTGGCAGGTATGGATAACCGAAAGGTCATCCTCATCCAACCGACTCGTGGAGCCGATAAAGCCTACGCGCAGAAATACGCGGATGAGATTGCCGGCGTCACGACTCGGGGGCTTGGTGGCTTGCCTACCAGCTTGGCGTCGAACATCGTCTTGCCCGAATCGGTTGTCCTGAAGGCCAAGCAGCCGCGTCTGACCATCGAGGAAAAGCGCGAAGCGTTCGCTGAGGACGAGTTCACGTACTTCTCGCTGACCGACCCGCTCAACCCGGTTTCGGAAATGGCGGCAGGTGATGTGGACGACGATGAGAAGTTCTTCGTCAATGTCCGTGAACAGCGCGGAGTCGTGACGTACACCAATACGCTCGACGATGGCTCGGTGCTCAGCTACATGGCGGATGACCTGCGCGAAATCGCGCGTCGCATTTCGTCGCTGCGCCAGATTGAAGGCGTGGCTGGGCTCAAGGGCTTCTTCGTGCTGCGTGGTGACCTCGTCAAGAGTCTGAAACTGCGTGAAGATGGCTGGGAACCGGCAATGCCGGAACTGGCCACCCTCATGCAGAACAAGGAGTGGGCTGAAAAGCTCGCTACGCACATCGACACGTCGCCCGAGCTTCGCTTGAACGACCAATGGTCCGCACGACAAGCCGGGTTTCCGGGTGTGCTGGCACATCATTCGCGTAAGGCGACGCCGTTCTTTGGCTGCCTGAAGCGTCTGATGGGCGACCATCCGCTGGTACTGTTGGCTAACCGGCTGGCGGCGAAAGCACAGGCTGCCGGCACGTCGCGCAAGACGAGCCAAGTCGAAGTGCTCGTGGCTCAGTTGAACCAGAAGGCCCTGTACCAGCACCGCCTGACGATGCCCGGGCTGACGCGACTGAGTGAGCGAGAAGTCTCGTCGCTTGCTTACGACGTGTATCCGCCGCTCAAGCTGCTGAACTTCGAAGCATGGCTCGAGCTGGCCAACGAGGACCCCGACATGGCTGCCAATCTGTTCTGGCAGTTCGTCCACCTGAAGGCCGACGTCGACGTCGACCAGGCCAAGCTGCTCCACAAGATGGCAGCCTGACCAACCTTTCCAAAGGCCGCAGCTAACGCTGTGGCCTTTTTCTTGTTTACTTCGTTTTCAAAATAGCACATGTAGTGCTATAATGTCCTCAGCCCTTCAACGTGCATCAACCACTTTTCAGTGAGTCTCGGTGCCTACACCTCTTGCAGGACATCTGCATGAGAGATTTTTAGGAGAATTCTAACAATGGTTCCGTTTATCCAAACGAACGATGGCATCACTCTGGTTATCAATGGAAAACCGATTCCGGTGTCCACGAACGACAAGCACTTCCGTGAAGTGGTCGATGGCCTGAAGGCTGGCGCTTCCGAGACCGAAATCACGGACATCCTGAACAAGGAACTTGCCCGGGTGACGGCAGCCACGAAGCTGAGCGACCGCATCGAAGTCAAGGGCGGTGAACTGTTCTTCGACGGCGAAGTCATCCACAGCACGCTGGTGACCCGTATCCTCAAGATGCAGGATGAAGGCTTCAACCTCGGTCCGATGGTCGCGTTCCTCACGAACCTGATGAACAACCCGAGCATGCGCGTGGTGGAGCACCTCTACCCGTTCCTCGAAAAGGGTTCGAACGCCATCACGGACGACGGCTGTTTCCTGGCCTACAAGGCGGTCCGCGCGGACTTCAAGGACATCCACTCGGGGACGTTCGACAACTCTGTCGGCCAGACGCTGAAGATGCCGCGTCGCAAGGTTGACGAGGACCCGAACCGCACGTGTTCGTACGGCTTCCACGTGTGCAGTCACGACTACCTGCCGCATTTCTCGCATGCCAACGGGCACGTGATGATTTGCAAGGTGAATCCGGCAAATGTGGTCGCCATTCCGGCCGACTACAACAACACGAAGATGCGCGTGTGCGAGTACGAAGTCATCGGCGAGTACGCGGGCTACTACAAGGGCGAAGGCGATACGCTGGGCTCCACGTCCGTGTTGAACGGCGACGGCTCCGAATCGGACTTCCCGTTCGAAGTCAAGGCAGTTTACGGCCAGGGCTCCTCGGAGTCGCTGGTGGGCAATTTCGGCAAGCTTTCCGAAGCGGCTGAAAAGCTCGAAGAGCTGCTCGACGACGACACCGTGTACGAGGTTGTCATCAACAATCGCCGTACCGGCGTGGAAATCGACCGCCAGGAAAACGACGACTACGACGACAGCAACGACGACCACGTGTCGCAAGACCCGGAGATGTTCGAAGTTCGTACGTACAACTCGGCGCAAGACGACGATTCGGGCACGTACGTCGTGCAAGACGAGTTCGAGGACGTCGAGGACGCGAAGTCGGAAGCGCTTGACCATGTCGACAACTTCTACAAGGTTCGCGTCGTCAACGCCAGCACCGGCGCCATCGAGCTGACCCTCAGCCAGAACTGACCGACTCCGTTCGGTAAGCCAATTCAAAGGCCGCAAGCATCTGCTTGCGGCCTTTTTTCTTGCCAATTTAGAAGGCATCGAGGCCACTCAAAAGCGGTTTTTGCTTACGGGTGACACCAAAAGGCTAAGTCGTTGTGCTAGACGCGGCACTTATGACCGAACCCCACGCCACAGCCGACCTGCCCCTCCGCGACCAATTGGTGGAGGCATACGGTGATGATGAGTTGCTGTTCCTCGACCCACCCAGCTTAGATGTCGCGATTGTCGGGATTGCCCAGCGCATCAATTTCGGGCCCGTCGTTGTGTATGACCGGGACAAGCTGGTAGCCGCCTTCGCAGAAGACGGTATGTCCCTCGAAGAAGCCGACGAATGGGTGTCCTTCAACGTTGAAGGTGCCTATGTTGGGGAGCGTACGCCGGTCATTCTTCACTCCGTGGCCCAGCTTGTGCGTTAAGGCGCAAGTCGATACCTTGGAGTTCCCGAAAACAAAGAGCCGCCCAGTCGTGGACGGCTCAGTGAATTGATGAACTGCTAGGGCCTATCGCCAGCGGAAACATGGCAAATCGCCGATACCTGCCAGCATGACTGACTGAGGGCGTTCCTGGATTTGCAGGAGCTCGGTGTATCGTCGGCGAAGAACTTGGACCAGCGCATAGCTGAGGTCGGTCAGGTACAAGTACCCGTTTCCGGAGCTTCGTAGCAGTGCGGGGTACGCCAGAGCCATCCTCGCGGAAAAGCCCGACACGCCGTAGCTGCCATCACGAACGCGCGGAGCGATGCTGTCCAAGACGGCAGTGCGAACCGAACCTTTCTGACCCTTGGCCGCATTGCGTTCTTCGAGCTCGAATACCGCAAGCACCAGCCAGAGCGCACGAACATCCTTCTGCGTGAGCGTTTTTAGCGTCTCGCTTGCGGCGTGCATGTGCACCTTGCAGGCTTGCAACTGCTTTTCCCATTCGAGACGGGCGTGCTCGGCTTCTCTTGCCAGCTTTTCACGAGCACGAAGAGCCCTCGCCTCGGCCAGTGCGGATTTGTTTTGCATAATTGACTCTATTGTTGAAGTTGACCTGGTAGGTATAGTGAAAGACCGGGCGTATGGCTGAGTGACCTACCAAAGAAAAGACCCGCCAAGATGGCGGGTCTGAATGGGTCAAAGAGGCAAGGACATGTTTCGGTCCAAAACTGCCTGTTCTCGGCGAGCAACGAGGACGCGCTCGGCATAGACAATCGCCTCCTTGAAGCGTCGCAGGTTTGCGAGCGTCAGGTCCATGACGCCTCCGGTCACTTCCAGGCGAACGCACTCAGGGTTGAGTGCAGTCTCCATGGCTGCAGGGTCGTCAATCAGCTGAAGAACTCGGTCTCCGTGCTGGACGCCGCCTAATACTTTCGCGCTCACGTGGTGCTCCTCGAAAGGTTCATGACCAACTTGGCGTTGGTCGGGTCATTGGCATCGAGCACGCCGACAGCGAAGACTTTGCCAGCACCAAGCAGCGCTAGGGCTTCTTGCTTGGCTTGCTTTTTGTCGGTTAGCCAGCCCATCCACGGTTTGAAGTCGCGGACAGCAAACGCTGTGTCAGAAAAGTAGGCAACAACAACGAAACGTCCGACTGGGTTGACCACTTCGAACAGCTTGTTGCCCAACTTGTCCACCAAGCGCATTGCGTAAGCGTGCTTGGTCAAGTCGAGGTCGCTGCAAAGGCGCTTCGCGTTAACGTAGTCGTCATGCGCGAGCGCATGGCTCGGCGTGTTGGCGGTGAATTCTTCAGGCGTGTTGAAGGTCTGCACGCTGTAGCGTCCGATTTCCCGTGCCGGCGAAGGCGGCGGTAGGTCGGGCTGTCCTTCTGCCACTTGCTCACAGGTGTCGAGCACGGCGCATTGAGCATTGAGCGAAATCACGGTCACGCTGCGGGGCGTCGCCGCCAGTGCATGGTCGTACCCCGCCACAATGGCTTCTTGTTGCGATTCAGCTTCTACATCAACGGCTACCTCGACTGTAGCGGGGATGGAGAGTCGAACTCGATATTTCATGATGTTGTCTCGTACGGAAATCGAAAAATGGGGCCTGTTGTGGGGTATAGGCACAGGCGCCTAGCCTGACGACAATAAAAGCTTTGACTAGACACGGGACCACAAACCTTGACACAAGGAGTCCCATCCTGATGTTCTCGCTTCCGATTGCTGGGTATCACCAGGTCTACGACGTTGCCGATGTAGAAAAGGCGCTAAATAGTGAGAGTGAGCGTGGTGATACGTATCTGCGCAAGACTCTCGAAAAGATGCGCGCCAGCACCGGCACCCGCTATCTCATCAAGCCGGCGCGACCGGACGCCTTGGATGGCATGGAAGAGCTTTGCCCAAACTTCAAGTCGGTCATCGAGGACCTGAAGAAGTACCTGCACCTGGCGGTTGAAGGCAACGAGTCCTTGGGCTTCATGCCAGTTTTGTTGGCAGGCGAGCCCGGGGTTGGCAAAACGCATTTTGCGAAACTCCTGGCCAAAGCGCTCGGCATGGATTTCGAGTTTCTATCGATGGGCTCAATGACGGCGGGCTGGATTCTTTCGGGGTCGTCACCGAGCTGGCATGGCGCGCGCTATGGAAAAGTCGCTCAAAAGCTCATCGAAGGTGAGACCGCCAATCCCCTGTTTGCTCTGGACGAGCTGGACAAGGTCGGCGCCGACGCCCGCTATGACCCCATGGGTGCCCTTCTGCAGTTGTTGGAGCGTGAAACGTCCAGCCATTTCAAGGACGAGTTTTTGGACATCCCGGTGGATGCGTCCACAATTTTGTGGGTGGCGACCGCCAACGATTTGAGTCGGATTCCGGGGCCTGTGCTACAGCGCATGGCTGTGTACGATGTGCCCAATCCGACGCCAGACGAGGCCGCTCAGATTGCGTGCCTTGTGTACGCCGGTCTCCTGAGAGACCACTCCTGGAAGTTTGACCCGGAACTTTCTCAGGACGTGAAGTCGGCGTTGGCGTCGACGGCGCCTCGCGAGATGAAGAAGCACCTGGTCGATGCCATGGGTGGCGCGCTGATGAAGGGACGAAAGCATCTCGTGGCTGACGATATCAAACCTCGCAAGGGCCCAACCCGCATCGGGTTCACGAGTTGATAGGTCGACCATGATTTCTTCCAAGACAATGCAGGAGACCTTTCGGTTCTTCGCACGCCACGCAGCAGTGCATTACAAGGCACACCGTAATCTGCCTCCCGATGCGGTTCTGGTTTGGCTTGCTGGCGAAGCCATCGGGCGCTTGCATCAGTTTCCGACGGAGGAGGTTCGTCAACTCTTCAGCTCGGACAAGGGCCGCAGTCAGCTGGCATATGCACTCAACCAGATGCTGCACCGGGGAGGCGGCAATGCCGTCCGACCACCAGACGTCGCGATGCAAATCCTGCTCACAACCGTGCACGAACCGCTAGGCGCTGCGCCGCCGGAGGCAATCACCTTGATTGCACAGACACTAGACGATGCCTTCTCGATTTCGATTGGCGCGGACCCCCTCACCGGCGAAGTTGCTATCCCCCTCACCTTCGATTTGGCTGCAGCCCGGCTTAAGCTGGACATGAGCCCGCTGTAACGCGAAGCGTTCCGAATGCGCGGGTCGTTCTTGCAGACATAAAAAAAGCCTCGGCCAATGTATGACCGAGGCAAACTGCAACAGGGGTGTTGCAGAGGGAGGGACGGAAGAAAAGCCAGCCAACAGGCAGACTGTCTACTTGCAGTGAAGACAGTCTGTTTAGCCTTGGGAAGTTTTTACGGCAAAAGAGCCAAAATTGATTTTGGCTTGGCAGCTCCAGCGACTCGGGGTTGCGCATTGTCCTGGCGAAGCGTGGGACGGGGTACGGCGCCGGAGCATTCCGCGGTGTCTTACCAGGCGAAACACCACGTCACTCTGTGGTCGGACTCCTCGAAAGAGGAGGCGCCGAGCAACTCCTGCGCGAACGCGCAGCCCGAACCCTGACCTCAAAACCGGGCCGTCGGCCCCTGCCGTCGAGGGCAAAAGGAAGCAGAACTGGCAGCGCCGCTCGACGGTGAAGTTCGAGTGCTTGCCCATCCACACGCGCTGTCTTTATACGTTCTAACTTATTGGCACAGGCTAAACGCAGCGTCCCTATACCTTCCATCAAGGACATGCGTAGACGGCCTTAGCGCCGTCCACAGATTTTCAGACAGAAGGGACAACACACATGATGAAGCAAATGGGCTTCGACATGGACTACACCGACCCGGTGACCCACCAGATGGTGGCCTGGGCACCGTATTCCGATGAGCTCGCGGCTCGCATCAAGAATGCACCTTGGAAGGTGGTCGACGTGGAAACGACTGGCCTGAACCCTGCTTCGAAAGAGCAGTCGTTCTCAGGCAAAGACATCCGCAATGGCATCAACCCCACCCTGCGGATGCGCATCTTGTCGGTGCTCTACCCGCTGGCGGGGACGAAGTACGGCGTGGACGTTCAGTCTTTCGACTTCGACGCCCTCAACGACGACGAGAAGTCCAAGCTTTGCGGTGCATCGCTGACCAACGTGGTCATTGCCCATAACGCGGGCTTCGACACGTACTGGATGCGCTTGTTTACGCGCGTGGAACCGACGCTGTTGCTCGACACGATGCTGCTCTCCCGAGAGCTGTATGCAGAGCAACCGCTGGTGCTCGCCCGGATGTGCAGCGACGAGAACGAAGAACTCGAGTTCCAAACGGCGGCCATTTCGACGGTCACGCAAGGACGTTCGGGTTGGTCGCTTGCCGACCTCGTGCTCACTCGTCTGCGCAAGGTGCTGCCGAAGGACTTGCAAGGCCCGAAGAACTGGTGCAAACCGTTCCTTACCCAAGCAGACTACGACTACGCCACGGATGACGTGCGATACACGTATCGCCTTATCCTGTCGCTGTTCGGTATCGATGAGCCGGAAACGTCTCAAGACTTGGTCAATCGCTACTACGAACTTCGTACGGCGATGCCTACGCTGCGACTCCTGGAGCCGCAAGTGTGGGACGTGGTGCTCATGCGCGAGCATGGGATGCCCTGGAGCAAGGACGAGGCCGAAGCGTACGTTGCCACCCAATGGCAGAAGGTCAAGGACTTTGCGAATACCATCATCGAGCTCGAACCGAGCTTGGAGAAGTTTCGCGATAGCCTGGGCAACGCAGAAGAAGGTGTTTCCGCCGACCTTAAGCAGGCCATCGGTACCGCTTTCTCGACGCGCGGCCTGGTCTTGGACACGACCGATAAAACGGGCGCATTCAAGATTGGCGAAAAGGACCTTCGACGCGTCAAGGCACAAATCAACGACGACGCGCGCATCCTCTTCGATGCGTGGGTCGGCCTGAACCGTGCCAAGAAGGCCGGCGGCATGGCGCGAGAAGTGACTGCCTACGGCACTCGCTCTTTCGACGGTCGTCTGCATCCGAATACGGGCCACGGCCCTGCAACGGGTCGTCTGAGTTCTTCCGAGCCGAACTGCCAACAGTTTCCGCGTGACCAGGGCTTCCGCAACGGCGTTCGCGCCAGGGCGGGTTCCAAGATTGTGGCTTCCGACTACTCCGCACTCGACATGCGCGTAGGGGCAGCACTGGCTATCCGCGCACAGCGTGAAATCTTCGAAGCGTACATGGGCGACCGTGACGTTTCGGCGGAAGTCATGTCGTGCATTTCCGCGGTGGTGGAGAGTCGTATCGACGTTGAAGTTGCGCGCAAGCGTGAAATCAAGGCTGAAGCGGACTTCGCTGCTTGGAAGGAACGCCGTGAAACGGTCGCGGACAGTGGTGACGCTCGCAAGACGTACTGGGACCGCTATCGCAAGCTGCAACGCGCGGCACTCCTGTGCCGGTTCACGCGCTGCTACGCGGACGTAACGGCTCGCGCCAAGCTGGCCGGTACGTCGGAGTGGGGTTCGCTGCGTGACGCGTTCAACATCGAAGGCATGGACATCCACACGTGGACCGCGCTTGGTATGGTTGGCGAAGACCCGAAGGCCCTTTTCAGCGGACTGAGCGGCGAAAACGTCTCGAAGGAGCTGAAGAAGTGGAAGAAGGAACTTGGTGACAAGCGTCAAACCGGTAAGGTTGGCAATTTGTCGCTGCTGTATGCGATGCAGACCCTCGGTCTGGTCGAGGCCGCTGCCAAGAACTACAACATCCACTGGGACTACGACTACGGCAACAAGGTTCGCAACGACTGGCTCGCCGCTTACGTGGAAATTGACCTCTGGCACGCCTGGACGGAGTTGAACCCGCACGAACAGATGTACGTGCCCGACTCGGACCGTGGTGGCAAGTTCGTGAAGAAGGCTGCGTACAAGTCCGTCACGCTCGGCGGTCGTACCATCTACACGTTCGGGCTGAACGCGGCTCTGGCCTATTCCGACCAAAGCTCGGGTGCGGACATTATGGGTATGGTGATGGACACGTTCCATCGTCAACATCCGGACGTGTTCAAGACCGTGGTCAACCAGGTGCACGACGAACTGGTGTTCGAAGTGCCGGATGAAAAGGTCGAAGGCTACACCAAGCTCATCGGCGACATCATGTCCGGTTGCGCAGAAGAACTGCTGATGCCTTATGGCGTTCGCGGCGAATGCTCTCCCGCCATCGGTGACGTCTGGGTCAAGGACTAAGCGTCCAACCCTGCAACATTCAAGCGCCAGCATTTTTTGCTGGCGCTTTTTCTTTGCCCGAGTCACGGAAACAGTACCGAATAAAGCTGGTGGCTAAACCTTGCCGTCCCCATCTTTTCGGAGTAATGTCTTATGAGCGGTCTGGGCCTTGTCCCCAACGAAATCGTCGGCTGGCGCATCAAGCCTGACTGGTACAACTTCACGGTCGTCCTCGTCAAGAGGCACGGTGCCTCCAGCAAGAAGGCTGGCCAAGAATACGAAGAAGCCCTGGCGTACTGCAAGAGCCTCGAAAGTGCTGTGCGCTTCATCCTGCAATTCGTGACTCGCTTCGAAGCGGAGAACCAGCAAACGGCCATCGAAGCCACGACGGGGTCGGTTGCTGACGCGGAAGGCATGCTCAAGGCGATGGAGCGTGCCCAAACGGAAGCGCTGCGCGCAGTCGGTGAGTTGCAGGCGCGCCTCAACGAGGCTGGGCTGAAGACACCGAAACAGGTGACGCACTTTCTTGGCGGCCGGCCGCCTGCCGATAGCGATGCCGAGTACGGTGAGCTAAAGACCGACACGAACGACTAACCTTCAGTCGTTTTCAGTGAAGACAAAAACAGCCGATATTTCGGCTGTTAGTCTTTACAGTACACATTTGCTATGCTAATATGTATAAGTCAAATGGGAGGCTGAATGCTTCGTCGCCTGCTTTACTGGGTCTCTGGAAATCTGCCCGCTCGGCACATCATGCACGAGGGCAAACCCTATCTCGAACGTCACTACGTTTGCACGCTCGGTAGCGTTCGCATCTACCTGCATCGCTTTGTGGCGTGCGATGAAGATGGCGTCCACGACCATCCCTTCAAGTATTCGCTGTCCTTCATTCTGGCGGGCTGGTACTACGAAGACCGATGGGCAAAGCGCTATATCCGGCGTTGGTTCAACTTCATCGGTCCTAACGATTTTCATCGGGTTGTTCTACCTCACCACGCGCCGCACGACGTGTGGACGCTCTTCTGTCACGTTCCTCGCACCAAGCCCTGGGGCTTCCTGCGAGCCGCGGCTAAGGGCCAGCATGGCCCCGTGTTTCAGTACCTGCCCCAGTCCGAACCCAATGACCCGGCTTTGTCGGACTGGCACTTGACCGCGCTCAAGGGCAAGGAACTGCGTGAGCGTGCGGAATACCACGTGCCGCTGGGCCAGAATGCCTATGCGGCGGGACTGCTTGCCTACCCCGAGAAGGCCAAGGAGCACTCGTTGTCGTATCACGATGACACGCTACCTGACGTTGCCTTTCAAACTCCGAAGGGCGATGGTGGACACCGAATGTGAGCTCGTTGACGAGCTGGACGACCTGGACACACCTGTTGTGCTAGACGTCCAGTTTGAACGCCCTGCCCCGCCGGAGACGCGGGGCTTTCTAATGCCTCCGTGGTGCCGGCCGGAAGACCTGGCGTATAGCTTCATGCTGCCCATGGAAACGCCGTCGAACAATGTCATCAAGGGCATGCATTGGATGGCATATCGCAATTTGCGCAAGACCTGGCGCCTGAAGGTGCAGACTCGGGCCTTGGCCGGGCGTAAACCGAAAGAGCCTATCGAGCGCGCGGCTCTTTTCATCATTCGGCATTGCGCAGGCAAACTTGATTGGGACAATGCACTTGGGGGCCTAAAGCCTCTTCAAGACTGCCTGGTCGTGCGTAAGCCTAAGGTGAACCCGGACGGACTTGGCTTCATCGTGGATGACAATCCCGACAACATGCCCTATCCGCCTTACATGCAGCAGGTTATTGCGCCACCGGGCAAGGGCTTCACAGAGGTTTTCATCTATCGCTTGGTTGCGCCCTAGCCTGCGCTAGATGCGAACGGAGCGGGAATCCGCTAACAGTTCGCGCTGGACAAACTTCGGCCCGTTACGCTCATCTGCGTTCCGGGCTGTTTTCGTTAGGCATATGTAAGTCCTGATACGGAGTTCGCTATACCCAGCCAAGGACATTTTCTAACTCCGAAAGGAACCTATGCTGAAATTCGTGAATAACGAATCGTTCTGGACCGCGGTTGCTAACGCCCCGTTGGCATTTGGTGCCCCGCGTGGGGTCGACATCATCGACGGCCCTTACAACTTTGCTGGACTCAAGAAGTGGTTTGGCAAGGCTGACATGGCCGGCATCATCTTCTGCGTTGCCTTCAGTGGTCAACGTCAACATGCCAAGCGCATCGTCACCGCCATCAAGGGCCATCTGAAGACGCTTGCGTCGACACACGACGAATTCGCAGTCTCCGTGCGCGATACGCGCTGGGAGCTGTCGGACGGCAACACCCGCGCGCTGTTGTACAAGGCGCTGCTGCTGAAAAAGCTCGGCTTGCTCTCCGGAGACCTTCCGGTCGACTACACCTACGACGACCTTCCGAAGAAGGTGCGTGTCAGCTTCACCGAATGCGAGACTGCAGAACAAAGCCTGACGGTGTACAACCAGTACAACTCCAAGGCGGCGGTCAAGACGACGCGAGATGAAGTGCACACTGCCTTGAAGATGACGGCTGCTGAGTCCGGCATTGAGCTCAAGAGTGAATTCTTCCGAAGCGAGGGTGCTATCGCCACTGCCTCGGAGTATGCGTTCTTCCCCGGCCGCGCCAAGCCTGAAATCGCAGTCAAGACGCTGCAGCCTGTGCTGCCGACGCTTGACGCGATGGGGCTGACCCGCAAGCTGGGTGAAGCCACGACGCTTCCGGGCGGTGCTGTTGCGGCCCTGGCCGTTCTCAGCGCCATCGACTCGGTGCGTGCTTTCGAGTTCGCGCAGAGTGTGTTTGTTGCCAAGGTGGACACGGCCGCAACCGATGACCTGTCGCTGCCGGAACTCTTTGCCCGTCGTGTGCATGAGCTCAAGCGTGCAAGTCAGTTTTCGAGTGCCGGCGCCCTACGTCCGGCGGTCGCAGAGCTGGTGGGCATTGTTGTGGCATTCGCGGCATCTGCCGAGAACACTGTGACGACCGTCCCGGTTTCCTTCAAGGCGCCGGTGACGACGCAAGAACTCCAGGTGCTCGCCGAGGCCAAGCACCCGAACTTGGCGGCAGTCTTCTTGCGTCGTGACGTGCTGCAAGGAAAGGTCAAGCCCATCGAAGCCAGCCCCGAGGATGACGTTCAGCCGCTCGCGGCTTAAAGCGTTTCCTCATTCCGAGCGTCCAACCTTACGGTTGGACGCTTTTCCTTGTACGCGGGGGGATGCTGTAGACCTACACTCGTAAGGAAAATAAAGGAAATCATGCCATGCATTGGATAGTTCAGAACAATCTCATCAATCCCCAAACGCGAGACATGTTGCTAGGGCTGCTCGGGAAACGGAGTACGCCCTACTCGCTGGTTGAACTCGTGCCCATTTTTGGCATGCTTACTGGCCCCGCCCCTGTCGTCCAAGGTCCCGTGTACGTCTATGGCAGCACAAGCCTGGGGCCCGTTGCACGGGAGAACCGCTGGGTACCCGGTTACTTCGAAGACAACCTCGACTACGAGCGCATGCTTGAGCAGTACGGCGACTTGGCCTTGAACGCGGGGGCTATTTGCGCTACTCTCGAAACGCTTTCGGAGCCAAGCTGGGAACGGTTTTTCATTCGTCCGGTGCACGATAACAAGTCGTTTGCGGGAACCGTGATGACCTGGGCTGCCTTTGACAAGTTTCGTCAAGGGGTGCAATCGGTAGCTGACGAGCCGGATGCCACTGTGCGAGTCACGGACCGCATCGTGGTTGCGCCGTTGATTGAGCTGGCTGCGGAGTTCAGGTTCTTCGTCATCAAGGGCCGAGTGGTTACAGGAAGCCGCTACAAGCTCGGGGACCGCGTGGAGTCCAGCACCGATGTTCCGGCCCACGTTTGGGCGTTTGCGCAGTCCTGCTCGGAACGCTGGGCGCCCAATGCCGCGTTTGCAATCGACATCGCGGTCACCGCGACGGGTCTGAAGGTCATCGAACTGAATTCAGCCAACTCGGCTGGCTTTTACGCCTGCGACGTCGGTCGTATCGTAGACGCTGTCAACGAAGGTCTCTGCTAACACTTCATCAGCATCCTTTCAGCCTGAACGCTGGGAGGATGCTTTTCTGGGCCATTTAGTAGTAGCGGTGCGGGAGACCGTGGGGAGCCACTTTTTTTCTGCTGTGACGCCGTGACTATACGAGGCTAATCCGTGAACCCTCCGCTCCCTTGACCCTTGTTTAACCATGATGCGATTTCTGCGTGAGCATGCCGAGCTCATCACCACTGTCTGCGTCGTGCTGTCGCTTTTGCTCGGTGGCACCCTGCTGTGGCTGAAGAAGCACGGTGAGACCCTTCCTGACCCTGTTGAAGTCTCAACCCCGACGCCTGTCACTACCGTCACCCCTGCCGTAACGGCAACTGATAGCAAGACCGACAAGGCCGACAAACATACTCGCTAAGGAGGCGACTATGCGTGTGCCGACGACTGAACTCCACGAGCTTCTCGGCGCCGAACCTAGCGCCCACCCGGCATCCGCCGTTGCTGGAGTTGTCCCGCCGGTGTCGCCAACACCTCCGTCACCCGACGCCTTGCCCACCCCTACGAGTGTCGTACTCGTACCCCCTGCGCTAACCGCGCAGCTCCCGTCTGCAGACCCGTCGGCAGGGGTCCCCCCGGTTGCGCCTCCGAAGGCGCCTTCGGCGCCGAGAGAGGGTCCCGCAGACATCCGGTTCGAGCTGGCGCGAGCGCTGCCAAGCTTGTGGGGGAAGGCGCGAAAGGATGCGGCCCTTGACAAGGACGTGCGAGAAAAAGACAAGCTGCGTGAACTCATCGTCTGGCTGCTGGCCAAGCGCCAAGCAACCGTGCGCCAGCGTGTCACGCTACGCTACCAGCAAGATGGTAAGCCGGCGTCAGGCCGCCTGGATGTCGTAGCGCACCTGACTGACCGTTCCGAGCTGGCCATTGAGGTCGACTGGGCCTATGCTGCGGCCTCCCTTGCCAAGCTGCAAGCCGCCCAACGTCAAGGTATGCGCGTGATGTGGGTCTGTGGCGCACCTTTGACGTTTTCCGCCGCGAAGGCGCTTCGTGCGCGGGCCAACGCTGAGTTCGGCCCTACCTACGGGTGGCTGTTCATGTTTCACCTGGACCACGGCTGGCTCTAAGTCCGCACCCGAAATGAAGTCCCTGGGCCTACGGACGTGTTCCGTAGCGCCTGCTGGTTTTGGTGCCGGCGTGCCTGCGTTCGGGTGGCAGGGATTTGGCAGCAATGGCACGACTCTTTCTTAGAAAAGAGAACGGCCCAAGCAAGAATGCTTGGGCCGGTCGGAATTGCCGTCAGGCGTGCTGGACGCGGAAGCCGTTTTGGCGACCGTTAACGGCAGCCCTTTCGAACTTCTGTGCCAGCGCATCACCCGAGAGGGGGCGGTTGTCGCGTTCGTCACGACGAGCGAGCTCACGTCGGTAGAAATCCAGCTTGCGCTGCATTCCCTCCCTGTCCTTCTGTGTCAGCTTGGCGCCTTCCACGGGATTGGAGAGCCAGGCGTCGAGGATGCCGATGTGGAGCTTCATCTCACGCGTGGGCATCGCGAGGCCACGGTCCAACGGATTTCGCCGCGTATGTTGCTTCGGCTTGTGTTGTTTGCGCGATTGCGCCGAACCGTTCGCTTGCTTGTTGTTGCCACTGAGATTGCGAGCAAATGCCACCATGATTGACCTTTCGGTTTAAAAAGAGTTAGTCCTTCCTGGTGTAGCAACCGCGAACACAGGTTTGGTCAGTAATTGCGATAGGCGTAGCACAAACGGGTCAAATGAAAAGAGCCTCGTCGTTGGACGAGGCTCTAGTGAATTGATGCGGCTTACACCGTCATCGGTTCGATGATTTTCTTGAACGGCGGCAGTGCTGCGAGCATCTTGCGACCATATGACGTGGAAGCCACTCGTCGGTCGAAGACCGTGATGCGGCCTCGGTCGGTTTCGCGCCGAAGCAGTCGACCCACCATTTGCAGCAGTCGGGTCATCGCAGCAGGTAGCGAGCGCTCACCGAAATACCGGTTACCCAGCACTTCCGCCAACTCTTGTTCGACGGGGTCCGTAGGCACCGCAAATGGCAGCGCCAAAATGACGACGTGCTCGCATAGCCGGCCAGGAAGGTCCAGGCCCTCGGCAAGTGTGGCCATCCCCACCAGCACCGAAGACAGCCCCGAGGCCACTCGTCGCTTGTGTTGTTCGAGCAGCGCCTTCATGCTCATGTCGCCTTGCACCAAAACCGTATCTTCACCAAGACGAGATTTCAGCATCGGAGCAACATCTCGCAACATGACACGAGACGGTACTAGCACCAACGTCGCTTCCCTTGCGCGAATGACACCCGGCAGCTTCTTGTGAAGCTCTTGCATGTACATCCGACGCTCAGCAAGCTTGGGCGTGGCCGACATTGCCGGCACGACGATTTGCGACTCTTCGTACGGGAAGATGTAGGGCATCACCTCGTAACGAGCCTTAGGGGGCATGCCCACTGCTCGCTTGAAGTGTGCAAACCCTTCAAGGTCGCGCAACGTCGCGGAGAGAAATACGGGGAATGCGCGCGTGGTGTCCCAGAGCAACGGCTTGAGCACGTCAGCCCCCTCCAAAGGAGAGGTATGGATGCTCACGCGGTCGTCGACCTTGGTAATCCAGCGTACTGCCCGATGCGCACCCGTGAACGTAGCCAAGCCTTGGTAAGCCTCCTTGATGGAGCCAGAGGCCTTGACAGCGATGTGCGTTGCTTCAGCCAGGCTCTTGCGAGCTGCCGCGTTTTCGGGGGTGGCTTCTCGCATGACCGTCAGCAAACGCGTGACGGCACCCGACACAGGAGCAAACTCCTTGACGACAATGTCCGCAGCTGTGTGCAGGTCCGCGGGAACAACCCCCTTGGAAAAGCGCAGTTGATTGGTCTCGTCACTGACTTCGATACCGCTGAGCACGTCAAAGAGCGCCTGAAGCGCCTTGATGAGCTCTTTGGCTTCCAGCGTGGCCTTCGGAACCTCTGCTTTGAGCAGCAGTGGTGCCAATTCGCCGTGGCGCTCCAGAGTCGACCCGAGAATGCGAAGACGGTGGACGCGGTTCAGTGCGTCGATGACATTCACCGACTTTTGTCCGACGGAAATTGCTTTGTCCGGGAAGTTGTGCGCTTCGTCCACCACTAGCTTGTAGCTTTTGGCAGGGAAGTACGCTTCGGTCTCTTCCGCATTCATCTGCAGGTCGGCCAGTGTCAGGTCGTGGTTGGACACAATGACTTTGGCGGTACCCATGTTCGTACGAGCCTGGAAGTAGGCGCAGTTGCCGTAGTTCCCACACTTCTTGTTCGTGCAGGTCTCGCTCTTGACTTTGATGCGGTCAAGTGCGGTGGGCTTGCGACCCACATAGGCATCGAAGTCCCCGTCCCACAGCCCCATGTCGAGCTGACGCACCATGTCCTCGACCAAATCGGGGTCAATGTGTGCAGACTCGTCAGGCACTTCGTCCTCGGAGTCCTCCGTGAAGAGGCTTTCGCCCAGTCGGAGGACTTCGCCGGCGTCACGGCGACAGATGTAGTTGCTCTTGCCCTTGGCAATGGCGAACTCATTGGGCGAAATGGCACCGGCAGTGACCAGCTTTGGCAAATCGCTTTGCATCAGCTGCGCTTGCAGTGCTTTCGTCGCCGTAGCGATGACGATAGGGTCTTGGTCTCCGTCAGCACCGCGGGCTGCAAGTGCACCAATGAGGTACGCGAGCGTCTTGCCCGTGCCCGTTGGGGCTTCTGCCGCCAGCGGAATGCGGCTCAGGAAGCTCAAACAGACGTCTTTCGACAGTTTCATCTGAGGTTCACGGAACGTGAATTCCGGAAGCCGCTTGAGGCCTTCGTAGGCTTGCTCGATGAAGTGCACGGCAGCTGCCGGCAACTCCGTTGGTTTTGTTGGTTCAGTCATGATTCACCCTGTGAAAATTAAGGGCCACAAAGGGCCTGTCCTCCCAGGTGTAGGGAGTGGCCTCGATGTTGGTTCCGGCGCGCGTTCAGGGGTTACGGCGAGACCAAGCGGCGAAGAGTTGTTCCTGCACGAATGGCAACAGGAAGATAAGAAAGACAGCCAGGTACGCAACGAACGTGGTGGTGAGCAGAAAGGCTCCAACCAGGGCGTATGCGGTGATGTCTTGAGGTGTCGAAAAGCCTGGCCAGAGCAGGCGCAAGATTGTCAGCCCGACGCTGATGTTCCAGGCTGCTTTCAGGGCTATCCCTCGAATTTCGTACATGACAGGGATTCGACCCTCGCCTTTGAAAAATCGATTGGACAGCGTAACCAGCGCATAGGTCCACGACAGTGCGCCAACGACCCAGGCCAGGGCATCTGCCTGGAACAGGTTCTTGGTAAGGTGTTCCAACACCAAGCCTGGCATCAGGTGGACGGTCGCATACACAGCGTAGGCACGAGTTCCTTTAGCGGACAGTTCAGAGGTAGCCACGAGGAAGGTCTCCTAATAATGGTTAACCTCGTGTAGAACGCGGCTTTAGTCAGCGGCGGTTCCTTCGCTAAGAGAGTCGTCGTGGCTGCGGGGATGCCCCGGATGAACATAGCTGACGTTGTGGCCTCCGGTCGACGGTCGATAGGGGCTAAAGCACCCTTCCTATATCCGGCAATACCGCTACTCTTGGTGCTCTGCACAACGCTCTCGTGATTTCGATATTTGGCCTCGTGCTTACGAATTGGGAATTCAATCTAGTCATCATCGGGCACTTGTTTTATGCCTTGGTTGCGGGAGGCCTCGTTGGTCTGGAACGCAGTGCAAGCGGCCGTGCCGCGGGCTTTCGCACCTACGCCCTGGTCTGCATCAGCTCGACCATGCTGATGGTTGTGAATGCATTTCCTGCGATTTGGTATGGCCACAGCGGCGTTGCGCCACAGGGCACCATTGACCCAACGCGGGTTGTTCAGGGCCTGATGACGGGCATCGGTTTCTTGGGCGCCGGCGTCATCTTCAAAGATGGCGTGAATGTTCGCGGGCTGACGACTGCCGCTTCCATTTGGGCGGTGGCGGCCATCGGCGTACTTATCGGGTTGAGCTTTTACCTGGCGGCGGCGATGTCGACCCTGCTGGTCATTCTCGTGCTGTCTGTTTTTCGTCGTGTCGAGTCCCGTATCGCGAAGACTTCTTACGGCTACTTCAACGTGCGTACTCGCAACCCATCCTCAGTGACGGAAGAAGACGTGCTCGCAATCATGACCGCTCAAGGCTACGAAATCGTTGGCAGCAGCTACAAGCTTGGCGACGAAGGCCGTTACCTGGAGTTTCAGTTGGTGACGGCGACCCGTACGCCGGAACGGGTGGGCGGACTCGCGAAGATTTTGGCATCCACGCCGGGTGTCATCGAGTTCAAGCTCTCGCCGTCGCGTGATTAAGTGTGATGGGCTAAGCCGTGTTGCTACACGAGTTAGTTGTTCAAACACAAGGTCATCATGCAAAACAAATACTTCATCCTGGGGGCACCTGACCCAGAGATGGTCACCATCGAAGAAATCCTGAAGGCAAGTGGGATTTCGTACGGTTACGCCACTTTTCGCGGTCGCGTCGTGCAAGCGCACGAGGCTTACCGCGCAGACGGCACCACGACGCTCATCCCCAGCGGCGCGGAAATCGTCAACGTGGAGTGTTCGGTGCTCGGACTTCATCCGGTCCACATCATCGACCACCACCGCGACGGTGACCCGGGTTACGGGCGTCCGCCTGAACAGTACCTCGAAGGCTCGTCCATCGGCCAATTTCTGGCCTACATGGGCATTCCGCCTACGCAGGAACATCGTGTCATCGCTGCGGCAGACCACTGCCTCATGCATGCTTACAGCGGGCGCTGCCCAGGTGTGAGTGCGCAGGAGCTGAAGGTGTGGCGCACTCGCAGTCGTGCCAAGGCACGAGGCATTGCCGAGGAAGAGCTGACGCGTCAAATCGAAGCTGCGACGCAATTCCTGCAGAAATCGACACGCATCCAGCTCGCTGGCGTGGACGTCGCTTTCGTCGACGAGATTCTGCCGGAAGTGGCTGAAGCATCGGCGCGCGAAGGCATTCCGTACACGTACGTGAAGAAGGAACCGGATGGCCGCCGCAAAGCGGGCATCCTGAGCGCACCACCCGAGGCCATCCAGGAATGGATGGATACTTGCCAACTCTTCAGTGTCTATGGTGACCCCCAGCGCGGTTTCGCAGGCGGCTACTTTCAGGCTCTGAGCTGATTCGCTACAAAGCCCTTCTCTTTCGAGAAGGGCTTTTCTTTCATCAAAACCTAACCCTTCCGACGGAGAAGCCTTCGATGGCAACAGAAATTTGGAGCCCTTTTGGAAATGTCGTGGGATACCTGTCCAGAAAGCCGACCTTCTACGAAGTGTCCGGGCAAATCGCCGACGGTAGTTTTGTCTACTACGCGGGTCCCGATGCGAAGACTGTCTCGACCATGTATGTCCGTGCGACCATCCGGGCCTGGCTTCGTGCCAAGGGCCTGACTTGGCTCAGACCACCCCATGCACACGTTCAGCTGGCGTCGCCCGACCAGTAGGCTTTCGGTCGACATGCCAATGGCACGGCATGCGTGCGTTGAGCTGCTACATCGAAGAAGCCGTTCAGCTCAGGTCAGGGCGGGTTGTTTTAAGAGCGTGCTGCACGACTGAGCCGTCCCAGCGCTCCAACACTCGCCGGAGCTCTTCTTCAAGCTGCTCTTGCGCCAACGCGCAGGACAGGTTCAACGCCAAGTGATGAGCACGACTAGTGCCGTCCCGGTCTCGTAGGCCGTAGTGCAGGCAGAATGTTCCCTTGCCGGTGTCCAGGCCTACTTCGCAATCGAGTGAAACGTCCAGCTGCAGCTCGGCCGCCGCCCCCTCTTGTCGATAGCTGCGCGAAAACTGATGCGATAGGCGAACGCAATCGTCCCCGTAGCGGGGCTTGGCCATATCCAGCAACTGCTCGGTCGCACCCGTGCGAAACCACTGCGCCTGCCTCAAGGGCTCTTCCAAGCGGTCGAGCGCTCGTGAGATGGGTTCGCTCAGATGAGCTACCGCATCCTCTTGAGCATGGTGAGCGGGCATCACGCGTTCTGTCAGCAGTGAAGGCGGGTTCATTGCGGCTCCAAATTTGGCGTGCGTAGCAAGGTACCGACCAGGGTACGATGGCACCGGGCCCCTCAGTCTAGGGGGATTGCCTTGTTCGGCCTATTCGAAGCGCAATTCCGATAAGACCGCGGGGATACCTCCGCGGTCGCGCTGGCCTACGCCGGGATTCCGTGATAGGCCCAGGGGTACTCAGTTAGTGCCGAGTCAGGTACGCCCTGGAAGGGCTTGCGCCAGCGCTTGCGCCAAAGCGAAGTGAGCCACCGGCGCTCGAGGCTTGGTAACCGGCAGGGTGACTGCCGGCTTCAGCTTGGTCTTTTCGACATCTTCTTTTCGAACACGAATGTACCGGGGAGCCGCGACTTCGCAGGGCGTGGTGGTAGCCAGTGTTGCTGGCGTCCCGGTTGTCGGTTGCGAGGCTGTGGCCTCGTGTCGAAGTGCCACGCCAGTGTCAGGCTCGACCGTGACGCTCGCGGGCTTGGCTGCCGCAGAGGGCACCTTGCGGGCAACACGCTTACGAGGTGCGCTCGCGGCCATCGCTGCAGTCTGCGCCGGGACGTAGGTGCTCTTGAGCAGCTCGATGAACGGCGTCAGCAGCGTCAGTTGAAGCGAAGCGTCTTGTGCTGTCAGGATACGGTCCATGTCGCAGCGCAACGAATAGCAGACTTTGTCGACGTGCTCTTTCGCGTGGTCAGCTACGATTTGTTTGAGCTCAGGCGTGAGCACCAGCTCAGACAGGGGGCGCCGCTCGATGATAGCTTGTGCGATGAACGCATGAAGCGCTTTGATGTTCTTCCCAGAGCCCCCTAGGACGGAAGGGAAGATGATGCCTGGAATGGCCCGCAGGTCGACCACTTCGCTGTCACGGCGGCTGACACCCATGATGCACACCGGCATGTCTTTGAGTGCCTTGACGCGTCGAACGGCCTTCTCGTACTCCGCCAGGCCGCTATCCGCAGTAACGCCGGTCTCTCGGTCAAAATAAACCAGGATACCAAGCGCGAGCAGTCCATGGCGGTGGAGCTGTTCCAGCTTCGAGAAGTCTCGTTCTAGGCGGCCACCGTTGCCGAACTGGACTTCCATGGCGATGTAGCGGCCATCGGACAGCCGGTATGTGAAGTCGATGGTGCCATTGTCTGTTTCCAGCCCGGAGGTCAGGGTCGACACGACGCTCTGCTCCTGCCAATCCATGGTCTTCAACCAATACGAAGCAATTGCATTTAGCACCGGATGGACCAAATCCAGCGTCAGCTGCTTGTTGGACTTTCCAGGGTAGCTGGGAACAACAAAGTCCTGAATGATTTCGAGAACGTCGTTGAGGTGCGAAACGATTTCGTTGTTCGCGAGCGCCACATCAGCGCAGGAGTAGACAGTAGAGACTTTCACAGAGCTTCAAAAGAGTACCTAGTGCTCTGTTTAGAAAGGCGTCTTTAGCTTTTTAGGGGCTCAAATTGAAAGACCGCGTCAGTACGTTGGTGCGGTCTCAGGTCAGCGAGTGGTCGAGTTCTTAGTCGCTCTAAGTCGAACTAATTTCTAGAGTTCAGGGCGAGTAGCCCAACATGCGAAGAACCAGCGTATCGCCTTCGGATGTCAGCAGCGACACCGTCCCGTAGAACTTTCCAAGCGCTGTCGGATTGAAGGTGACGCCCACCATGCACGTTCCGGTCGGCGCGACCAAGTCGCAAGCCGTCAAGCTGGCTACGAAAGGTCCCGTTACTTGTGACACCGTCAGGGACCACGGCGCACCTGACGTATTGGTCAAGGTCGCGTACTCCGCACCCGACACGGCGTTGACAGCCGCGTGATAGTCCAATAGTTTTCCGGTCGGGAGCGTGAACGTGATGACGTTGGCGACGGCCTGCTGTGCCGCCCGTTCGGCTGCGTCTTTTTCGAGGAGCTGTTCTGCGGCCACTGCTGTCACGGACTTGAGCAGCTGGTAGGAGCCAGGCAGTGGTGGCTGCCCCACCAGTGAGGCGGCCTCGCAACCATTGCCCCAGCTTGCGTTCGCATCAGCCATGCCCCGAACGATGCCCGCCAAGTCTTCAGCGTTCTTGGGAATCACAGTCGCGCATAGGGTGACGGCCGTTCCATTGGCGCCGTAAAGCTGCATCGTTCGGTCTGACCGTGCCAGCGGCTGAAGCGGGTAGTTTGCAAACAGGTCCGAAGTCTGAGCCGGTACGCCAGCCGCCACAACGACTTGACCTGTGTCATACAGTGCCGTGGTGGCTTGCAGCTGATACGCAGCCCAAGCGTGGTTGTAGCGTGAAAAAACATTGGCGATATCAGTGTGCCAATTGATTTCGGCGACGCGGGGAATTGCAGCCATCGACGTGGTGCAGCTCAGCGCAATCAGCAGCCCAAATATCTTCTTCATTGGACCCCCGGAACCCACTGAACGTAGTACGTCAAGGCCACTTTGGCTGGGTAGGCCGTGGCGGAGCCCGCGAACGAAGGGTTGGTTGCGCCGCACGTTGTTGAGATGATTGCTTGGCCCGTTCCGAGCGTATTCGCAACTCGCAACACACCCTCGGCCTCTCCGAAGCCAACCCCTGTTCCGCTGAGGCAGATGTAGTCCGCGCCTTGGAACTGGCCTGCCGCTGATTGGTGTCCGTAGCTCCAGGCCATTCCTGCAGCGGGCTTTGGCGTGAAACCGTAGTACGCTGAAAACAGGCTGCTCAGCCCCCCGTCTGCGAGTGCCAGCGGCGCCGGCGCAGCGCCTGCGGCTGTGCTTTTGAGTTCATAGGCCTGTTCCAGCGTGGCCAGGCCCGCCTGCGTCAACCTCTGCGCCGTTTCGGCGTGCGGAAGCCACCACGGGGTGTAGTTGAGCGCGACGACCGCCAGGGCGGCCAAGAACCCCACGGTGAGAAAGACGACGATGATGGAAGCCATTGTCAGACGGAGACGTAATGGGAGGTTTAGCCACCTCGCTTTATGCCGCCTGACGTTCCAATTTGAATAAACACTTGACCTAAACGGAGCCAACGCCGCTTTTACCGGTCCATGTCGCTGCCACTTATCGTCACCGCTCCAGAACAGCTGAAGGCCCTTCTTGCCCTACGGGCCCAGGTTGGACTTCGACTGGGTGAACTGCTGGTAGTGGGTGGTCGGTTGCCTAAGTCAGTGGTGGACTTCGCCTTGGCCGCGAAGGCGGCTGGTCGAGACGGCCGGCTCGGTGACATTTTGGTGAGCATGCGCGCAATTTCGCGAGAGGGGTTGGACGCGTTCATTGAGCAATGCACGGGAACGCCGTTGATAGACCTGCGGCTCTATCCGATGGACGCAGCGGCCGTAGCGGTGGTTCCGCCAGCCTCTGCTCATATGTACCAGTGCTTGCCGGCGGCTTTGTTCGACCGAACTCTGGTTGGGGTCTTCGCCGCCGCTCCGAGTGCAGACCAGGTCGCCGCCCTGCGATTTGCCACCGGTCATCCTCTGGTTCCGTTCCGGGCGACCGACCCGGAACTGCTGCGGGACCTCATCTTGCGTACGTTTCCGAACCCGCAAGCGACGTACGTCAAAAACGCGTTCATTGAAAAGGAGCTGTACGCCAAGCTAACCAGCTCAACGGTGACATCGGCAGGCTTCTTCCGCAGCCTGGTCGCCCACGCTATTACGAACGGTGCTTCTGACATTCACCTGAGACCGCTCGTGGACGGTTCGGCCGACGTTTTCATCCGAGTGGACGGCCTGCTTCGCCCCTACAAGAACGTCTCCCAAAAGCAGGTCTCTTCGTTGGTACGGCACATCGAAATCATGGCCGGCATTGACTTCATGAGCAAAACGGCGTCCAAGGAAGGTCGACTGGCTATCGACTATGACGGCCGACAAGTCGACCTGCGCGTGTCCGTCATTCCTGGGCCGTCCGGGGACTCCGTGGTGCTGCGAGTGCTCGACCCTGTGCGCTTCCCTGCTTCGATTGCGGACCTGGCTCTTCCGCCGGCGCAGCTTCAGGCCCTGTCAGGCATCCTGATGCGGCCGCATGGCCTCCTGGTGGCGGTGGGCCCCACGGGCTCCGGCAAAACCACGACGCTGTACACGATGTTGCGGGAGCTCGAGGCCCGCAATCTGCATGTCGTGACTGCGGAAGACCCAGTCGAATATCGCCTGAAGGGCATCAACCAATTTCCCACCAAGGATTTCGCGGCGCTCTTGCCTCAGCTGCTACGCCACGACCCCGACGTCGTGATGGTCGGCGAGCTGCGAGATGAAAAGACCGTCACGATGGCCGTTAACGCCGCGCTGACGGGGCACCTGGTGCTGTCGACGGTCCACGCCAATGACGCTGCCTCTACCGTGCACCGGTTGATTGGCCTGGGCGCGCCCATGCATGTTCTCACGTCGAGCCTGGCGGGCATCCTCGGCCAACGACTAGTGCGGCTCACCTGCCGGAGCTGTCAGGGCGCCGGTTGCGCAGAGTGCGGTCGTACGGGCTACCGCGGTCGTGCGTTGGTGGCAGAACTGGCAAAGCCGCGCGCATCGATGTCGCAGATGAGCGGGCTGCCTTCTCACGCCGAAGTGTTGCGCCACTTGGAGTTTCTCGGTGGGGTGACCTTGAACGACTCCATTTTGAAATTGGCTCGTAGCGGCCAGACCACGTGGCAGGAGGCCGCCGGTCTGGTGACTGACCCAGCCCTCCTGCCGTTGGAGCTGCGACAGACCTTGGGCTACGTGGAGTCTGACGACCCCGCAAGCAGAGGTTCAACCCGCTTTGACGGCTCGAACGGAGGTGCCGTTGATTAAATCTTGCGCCGGGTGGCTTTACCGGTGATTTTCTTCCTATACCTCGTACCGGGCGTGATTTCCCGGATTTCCCTAGCCGGCCCTACAAGGAGTATTTCTAGGTGGTCGTAAGAACGAAGAAAAAGCTGTTCGTGCTCGATACTAATGTGTTGCTGCACGACCCAAATTGTCTGACCAAGTTCAAGGAACACGATGTCTACCTCCCGTTTGTTGCACTCGAAGAGCTCGACAATCACAAGACGGGAACGCAAGATATCAACCGGAACGCACGACAGGTTACGAGGCTGCTGAGCGATATCGTTTCGCAGTCGGACTCCTTTGAAAAGGGTTTCGCGCTCAAGAATTACAACGGCAAGCAAGCCACCGGCAGGCTCTTCTTGCAGGCCAAGGGCTTCCCACCCAATCCCGACCTGGAATTGGGCTCAAAGAACGACAACCAGTTCCTGCTCGCACTCGGGCATCTGGCCACGGCGTTCAAACCTGCCCGCGAAGTGGTCCTGGTCACCAAGGACTTCAACCTTCGCGTCAAGGCCTACGCGCTGGGCTTTGTTGCACAAGACTACCTCCACGACCACGCTGTTGAAGACGCCGACCTGCTGCGCAAGGGCATCCATTACCTGGAGGAGAACATCCTCGAGAATGCGCGTGACCTGAAGTCGTGGAAGGAAGAAGACCTGACGTTCTACGAGTTCAAATGGGGCGGTGCGAGCAAGTACCTCGTCAACGAGATGATTGTCTTGCCAGACAATGTGCAGCTGCTCGTGCGCGAGAACGCCAATGGGGTGCTGCACGTATCGACGCTGAAGAACTACGCGGGTTCCAAGCACGCGCTGTGGGGCATCGCTGCTCGCAACGAAGAACAGAACTTCGCGATGAACCTGCTGATGGACCCCGAAGTGGACTTCATCACGTTGCTAGGCCCCGCCGGTACAGGCAAGACTCTACTGACGCTGGCTGCTGCGCTCGACCAGACCATTGAGACCAAGCGGTTCTCCGAAATCATCTTTACGCGCGCTACGGTGCCGATGGGTGATGAGATTGGCTTCTTGCCTGGCACGGAAGAAGAGAAGATGATGCCGTGGTTGGGAGCGCTCGAAGACAACCTGGACGTCTTGCTAGGCAACGCCAAGGGCGACAACTCGTGGCAAGGTGGAACGACCAAGGATATGGTTCGCTCGCACATTAAGGTTAAGAGCGTTTCGTTCATGCGCGGACGCACCTTCCAGGATAAACTTTTCATCGTCGACGAGGCGCAAAACCTGACGCCCAAGCAGATGAAGGCGCTAGTGACACGAGCGGGCCCGGGCACGAAGGTCGTCTGCATGGGTAATCTCGCCCAGATTGACACGCCCTACTTGTCGGAGACGTCATCGGGCCTGGCCTACGCGGTGGAACGCTTCAAGGGCTGGCCGCACTTTGGCCACGTCATCCTCGAAAAGGGCGAGCGTTCGCGCCTGGCCAACTTCGCCAACGAACACCTGTGAACTGAGCCCCTGCGGGCACCTCACGGTGCCCTCGCCCGCCGTACCAACCCGGTCGCTTCCGAGCCACCGGGTTTTTCTTCGTCTGTACGGCAGGGGCCGTCGCTGGCTACACTCCGCATGGGCCGCAAGCGCCTGCCGTTCCCGTCCGCATCCAGCGGATATGGCAAAGCTTGTCGAGGACAATCCATGCGACATCAACCTGCTCTCTGCAGACCTCGCTTGGCAAGGGGAACTCCAACTCACAATCGCGTGAGTGTGTTTTCAGGCCAGCGAGGTCTGACAGGAAGCCAACATGCAACTTTTCTCAAACGAACAGGAATTCAAGAACATCGTTAGTGGTCTGCGCCGTGAGCTGAAAGCAATGGGTCTGCCCTCGGGCAGCCACACGCAGATGCTGGAAGCGCTGTCCCGAAGTCTCGGCCACGGCAGCTTTGCGAGCTTGACCGTGGCGTTGTCCAAGGCTCCCGCCGCAACTGCACCGCGGTCTGCGGCAGCGTCGACCTCTTCACCCATTGCGGTGCCGGTCAAGTGGGCCTACGCCGGCGAGGCCGATTTCATCAAGGAACTCGCTAAATACGCAGGCTACCGCTTGCTCAACGACCAGCACGGGGACCTTGACCTGATAGTCGGGAGCCACCAGGACTGCATCGCGGTTCACGGCATGACGCTCAGCGCTATGGACGGTACGGTTGAAGACATCATGGCCTGCAAGATTTCGGCCTTGCCGCTGGGTCGGCTGCCTGACGGTTCGCTGGAGCTTTCTTTCGGGGACACAACCGTCAACTGGGAGGGTGGCGTGGCACGCACAGATACCCGGGGCGTCACTCTCTGGGTCGACAGCTCGTTCAACGAAGCGCCGGAAGATACGCTGATTCTCGTGCCAGCGGGTTGCGAAAGCCTGAACCTGCTGTCGGAGGCGGCTCTGGAGAACGAAGGCCTTGATTTGCGCGTGCGTGACCGCCTGCTCAACGCCTGTTTTCGATGGATTGTTGACCAGAACCTGGTCAAGGAAGCCCTCGACGAACTGGATTGGGATGAAGACTGGGGCGGTTTCTCGGATGTGTTTGCGCTCAACGCGGATGCCACCGGTTCGCCGTTCACCCCGAAAGCGTCTGTTTTGCTGAGAACACAGTGGGTCGCAGGGTTTGCGATGCACGTGTTCGAGTTCAAGCTGCTGCGAGAACGCCTGATGCAGGTCGTTCAACCGCTGCTGCTTTGATGTGATTCTAAAGCCGCCTCAACTCACATTAGAGTTGAGGCGGTTTCTTTTGGATGCTTGCTGACGAGGCTCAGGGCATCATCTGGCGCAGGTCGCCCATGAGTTGGGCGGCGCTATCTGGCAGCATGCCGGCGTGCCGAACGGCATAGCCTGCCGCTTCGATGGCGACGGTAGCTTTAACGGCTGCGAAGTGAGCTCGCAAGCGGGCAACCGCGCCTTGCGCGTCGGAATGCGGCAGCAGGACCCAAATCTCATTGCCACGACCTTGTGAGGTCAAGTCCGAAGCACGGACCGTCTGGCGCACCGTCGCGTAGAACTCAAGCAGTTTGTCCGCACGTTCCCGCGGGGTGAAATCGACATCGAGCCGCGGCTCGATGACGACCACCGAGAAAGACGCTTCCGGATAACGACGAACCACGCTCAGTTGCCAGTCCGTGATTTCTTCGAAAACGGGCATGAGGGTTTCGTTGGTCAAAAAACCATCGCTGATAGCGTTCATTACGCAAACTCCTTGAGCTCAACAGACAGGCCACACCCACACCGCGCGGTTTCACGGGGGTTGTGAAAAACCATGCGGCTACCCGTCACGTTGGTCTCACAGTCAATGACCAGTTCCGCCAGGCGAGCGGCGTCTTGTTGTGGGATGTGTATCGCAAACCCTTCGAACGCGTATGTGATGTCACCATCGCGTGCGTTATCGAAGCTCAAGTCATAGCTGAAGCCCGCGCATCCCGTGACTTTCAGCCAAAGACGAAGAGAAACAGGCGCCTCCGAACTTTTCAGGATGTGCGCACGGGCGGCGGGAGTGACTTGGATGGTCATGATTTGTGAAGTTACAGTTGCTGATGTATACTTTAGCACAACAATCACAGAACCGCAATGAAGTTCCACATCCTGTCTGACCTGCACACAGAACACTGCTCGTACGGCGCCGCTCCGGTTATCGGGGACGCTTTGGTACTGGCAGGGGACATCAGCGACGCCCGCAGCATCGGGGCGCTCCAGGTGGCAAAAAACTACCGAGCAGTGGGCAAGCCTGTCTTTTACGTGCCGGGGAACCATGAGTTTTACGGCAGCCGGATGAGCAGTCGGTTGCTGACGTTGCGCCGAGAGTGCAAGAAGGCCGGCGTAGAGTTGCTATTCAATCGCAGCGTCGTTGCTGGCGATGTTCGAGTGCTGGGCACGACTTTGTGGACAGACTTCTGTCTGTACGGCGAGCCCACCCGTGCTCAAGCTCTGGTCTACGCTAGGCAAAGTGTGTCGGACTTTTCGTGGATTTTCGACGGGAATGGGCGAGGCATCATGCCAGCCGCCACCGTTCATTGGCACGCCCGAGCCGTGCGCTGGCTAACGGCGGAGCTTCGCACTCCGTTCAACGGAAAGACGTTGGTCGTGACTCATCACGGAGTCCACCCCCTCTCCATCCATCAGCGTTTCGCGGCGCACCCCATCAATCCGGCTTTCGTCTCGAACCTGGAGCCCTTGTTGCTCGACTGCGGCCCGGGCGTCTGGGTGCATGGCCACGTCCACAACAGCTTCGACTATCGGGTGGGCACTACCCGTGTCATCGCCAACCCGCGAGGCTATGCCAAGCGCGGACCTGCCTACCCGGGCGGCCCGATTGTCGAGCGTCGGGAGAACCCCGACTTCAATGAAAAACTCGTGGTTGAGCTATGAGCTTACTGTGCAGCGCCTTCAGGGGCCGAAGCCGCGCCCGTTGCTTCCATGACCGTCGAGCCGATAGCGGTCAAGGTCTGCGTCGTGACTTGGCCGACTGCGACCGTAGTGTCTCCCACGGTGGTCAGAGCGTCCTTGACCGTATCGACACTGTCTTGCGCTTGGTCTTGGATGTCCGGCATCGCCTTGGCGACTTGCTTTTGAGCGCCCTGAACCTTTTCGCCCAATGCAGTGAGCCCGACCCTGGCTTGGTCGCTCGCGGCGGACGCAACGTCCGCGGCTTGGCTGCAGGCGCCGAGGGAAAGACACAGACAAATGACAGCAAATCGGTTCATTGGGGCTCCGTAATGAGATTAGCCCCGTATAGCGAATCGACGCCCAATCCCGACCTCCTCCCCTAAGTAACCCACGACCCCGTCATGAGCGTCAACCTTCACCACGGCCACCGAATTGTTGGCCACAGCCTTCCGTCGCTGCTTCCTCAACTGCAGACATTCCGTCAGCAGCTGGAAGGGCTTGCCAGGAGCAAACGGCTTCGCTCGCAGGTGCTTTTGGCCGTGCGCGCGTATGACGCAGCCGCGGTTGGCTTCACGCCGCGAGCCGACACGCTGTCTTTCATGGAGTCCGCCGAGCTGAAGTTGGTTGAGCGGCTGCACGAGGTTACGCAATTGCGACATCACGACCCGGCGGTCGACATGGGGTTCGAGCTGGTGCTCCTGCCGGTTGAGTCGCATCTGTTGGCGTTGTCGTTCAGTGGGCAGCCCGAGTTCACGAAAGCATGGGAAGCGCAGACCTGGCGTCGAGACTTCGCGTACTGGGATGAGTCGGCACTGCCTGACGACGTTTCGACGCCGGAATGGCATGAACGCGCACGTCTTTGGCACCTTGCACTCGGAACAGAGCCCCGTGCTGCCGCCGAGTTGGGGTACAGCTTTGTAGTTCTGCGCAAGGACGCGGGGTTCGGCCCGTGGGATGAAGAGCTGATTGAGCCGCACTGGCCTTCGCTGCAAACTCGGGCCGACATGCTGCTGACCGCAGGTGTGCTGGCCGAGCTGGAGCAACGGGGCCTGGCCAAGCCGACCAACCGGGCTGCGCTCGCCCAACTTGAGCGCGGAAACCTGGGTGCGATGATTCGTGAAGAGCTTCTGGAGAAGCTCAACCCGACATTGGCGGTGACAGACTTGCTCTGACCGCAAAACCGGGTGCCAAAGGCCGCTACACCGACCAGGAGCACCCTACCCCGGCCTTGATATGGCGAACGTCTCTGCCGCCCTTCCCCACGCGCACGGGGCGGGAAGCTGCATCGGGTCAGTACGCGCTGGTCTAAAGAGCTGTCACCCTCCTGTGTGGGAACGCCTGCGAAGGCGTCCCTTTGCGGGGAAGTTTCAACGTTGAAATCGCAGAACCGGCGTTCTGGCTGACGCGTGGGAAGTCCCCTGTGCCCTTCGTTTTGACCTTCGCAGAAACGTCGCTGCAACGAGCATGGCTTCGCCTGCCGCAGCTTTCCTTGCTTCTGCGAGATTTCGGTCAGCACCCGTGAGGAGCTCTGCGACTGAGCGGTTCAGCCAGTTTGGAACCAGCTTCGGCGCTTCGTGGACGAGGGCTCGGTCGAGAATTCAAAGACCGGAGCGTAGCACGACGACCCCGCCTGCTGGCTGCTGAAGATGAACCCCGAAAGCCATCAGGCTCGACGACCACCGTGCAATTGCCGCTGGCGTCGAACGGGGTGCCCAACCCACCCGGGTGACCAGCGCACCCTTGCCCTTGGCCCCAGAGCGCCGGCGCAGCGCGAACACCATACGGCGCCCATCCGGGAACACGTTCCCATGCTCCGGGTGAACGATGCCGCCAGCGGCAATCGCCGCTTGCTTTTCGGCGTAACGTTTCTTGGCCTTGGCGGTTGTCGTCAATAGCGCGGCATCCTTGGCCTCCTCTGGGTCGTTGACTCGGTAGTTCTGCGGGCTACCGCGCTTCTCGCTCGCGCGCCGTCCTGCCGCATGCGCCGCATCCATCTCGACCAAACCACTGATGAGGCCCGTGTTGAACCCACGGGACAGTCCCTCCCGGAGCTTGGAGATAAGCGTGAACGCCGTGTTGTAGCCACCCAAGCTGAGCATCCGGCGCAGTTCCGAGGCTGGCTGACCAGCCGCACCGCAAGCCCAGAGGTGGGTAGCCGCGAGTAGCTTCTGCCAAGGTAGCCGGCGGTTGGCGAAGACGGTCTTCGAGGTGACCGAGAACTGCTTCCGGCAGTGGTTGCACTTCCAGCGTTGCTCCTTCTCGTGCCAGTAGTGCTCGTCCGAAGTGCCGCAGAGCGGGCAGCTGACCAGGGTGTGACTGCCCCAACATATCTTGGCGAAATGTTGAATGCACTTCCGGTCGGACCAACCCGTGAACACCTCGACTGACCGGTCGATGGCCTTGCGGGACATGTGGAAGCGAGCCACAGCCGACGCAGGTCGCCTCACCGAGGTGCGAGGCGCCCTATGCTTCGGTTCGGCTGGCGCCGGTGCAGCTGGAGGCAATGGGTGCGTGCCTGGTGCGGTGCAGGTCATACAGCCTTCCTCAGAAACTCGACAAAGTGTTCTTCCGTGACGCACGAGCCCGCCACGAACGGGACCGTTACCTCTTTGATGGCCTGTTTGTCCATCCACCGCAGACACCCTGTCCGCGCGGGCTCACGAACCGTGTCCAGGCAGACGTAGGCCTTTTCCTCGTGCTTGAACGGGAGTGGCGTGTACAGCGTCGGCCGAGGTGGCAACGCGAAAGTCTCGGTCGACGTCCAGGCGTACGCCCGTACCAGCAGGTCCCAAGGCGTCAGCACCTTCACGACTTGACCGCCGATGGCTGGAACCCAGTGAACGAATCAGATTTATGTGGTTCATCAAAAACGATGAATTTCAGGCGAACGAATTTTTGGCCGGTAGAGTGCGTACATCAAATTCGATGAAAGCGAAGCCCGCTCGTGGCCAGTCCCGACGAGAACAAGGCTCGGTTCGGTGCGCTCGTGCGCGAGTTGCGCGAGAACGAAGGTCTGACCTACCAGGAGCTGGCACGTCGGCTTGAGGCCTACGGAGTCACTATCGAACCGCGTGTGCTCAACAACCGTCTGAACCGTGGCAATTTCACGGCAGGCTTCGGGCTCACGGTGCTTCAGGCGCTGGGGGTCAAGGAGCTGCAGCTCACCGGAACAGGCAAGCGACTGCGGGTCACGAAGTGATTGATGGCCGCGCTGCCAGCGGCTCGAGCTTGTGGGTCTGACGGTACACACGGGGGCATCCTCCTGAGGGACAGGAAGATTGCGGTCCGAGGGGCTCACAGGGTGAGCTATGGGCCGACCGACTCTTGGTGCAAACACCGAGGGCCAGAGGTCTTTCAGTTGAAAAGCCGGTCCATCAGGCAAAGCTAAATGCTCTCAGCTACACGACCAACATACATGTAGGAGTTGATGTGGGCCGATTGCTTCCCTTCACAAACCTGTTGCCTGCGGAGTTTTGGATGCCAGGCTCCGACGTCCGGTTCCACGGCACCATTGTTGACTTTGCACACCGAGCTGGTTTCATTTTAAAGGGTGAATTACCAATTGGCCCTGATGGATTTGTTGCAAGAGTGCATTGCCTGACCGCAGAGGGCAAGCAACTAACGTTTTTGGATTCAGCGCCAAGCGGCACTCACCAAGATTTAGGCGTCAAGACCACGAATTGGGCGCAATACGTTAGTCTGCGAATCCTGGAGGGATGCATTGACGCGACAGTGACGTTCGACTCGTTGCAACTTCGAGATGTTCCATTTGGTGCGTGGTATTGGAATGACTTCTTCAACCAGGCAGTCCATGCAACTCGGCTCTCTTCCGGAGAGGTCGAACACTTTGCTAGCATTCCAGAGTCCCTCGCGGAATCCGCTGAGGTGGTAAGCGGGAGTGTCGCGGCAGATGTACAATTTCGGACCGTCGCCTCTGTGTCAAAGTCTGAGACGGGTATCGCGTATCGACTCAACACGCACCTCACATTCAAGTTCGCAAAGCCTGCGGCTACCCGCGCTGTTGTCGAGCTCCTTCATGAGTTGAAGGCATTCAGCCACTTCTTGTTTGCGACCGATGAGCTTGGCGGTGAAATATTTGTTCGGAGCTCTACCGGCACAGACATAGAGGTTCACGACCAAGTTCTCCCCGTTAGCGATATGGTCGATGGACCGTACGACCTAAAACCGATTTTGTTGCGCACAGCGGGAGCAAGCCTCCCTGCAATGTTGCGAAATTGGATTCAACGAAGTGACGACATTTACGATGCAGTCAAATATCTACTTGAAGGCATTACTGGTACACCGTCAACCGACATCTCTCTAGGAGTTCAATCACTTGAAGGATTGCACCGCAGGTGGACTGGAGTCAAGGAGCTCACTCTCAAGGCGCGCCTGAATCAGCTAGCGCAGATGCTTCCAGCCACCGTTCGGCGTCGCGTGCTCACTCAGAACCATGGCCCGTACATAAATCGTCTGGTTGAAACGAGGGACTACGTCAGTCATGGTAAAGGCATTCATAAGGCACTACGCTTTTCCGAAGACGAGGAGCGTCATGCAGCGAGTTGCGTCATAGAGTTTGTTCGCGCGCTTGTGCTTCTCAAGCTTGACGTGCCACCTGCCGCGGTTGAGGCCCTCTTTGCTCAACGCCAAACACTGTTTCGATACTTCTTGCCCGAGGACTACAAGTAGCCCGGCGCCACACGTGCAGCGGTGAACCGCTGCTGTGGTATCTGCAGGCAGTTCAACGAGCGTACCCGACCCCTGGGGAAAGTACCTAGGCCGCCATCGTTTTCGCATCACGCTGTCGCAGGCAAAACGGGCCACAAACCCGTATGGATGCTAGCTTTCTTGCTGGCGCTTGGGCCAACAGCGTAGTAACACCCTGCGACCATAAAAAAGCCAACCCGAAGGTTGGCTTGTTGAATGATGGATTTACGGAAGCAGGTGCCTGGGGGCGGAGCTGCTTTCGTACAGTATCAAGCTTCTCAGAGACACAATCGGTCTCAAGCTATCAACTGGACTAAGCAGTCCGCAGAAACCTGTGAAGGTTTCGCATGCGCTAGTTGCTCTATGAATCAGTTCGCGGTTGTGAAGTCAGCGCATCTTGGTTCCCATACCAAGATGCGCGTCGTCTTAGACGGCGAGACCGAGCGTTTGCTCGCAGGTGCGCTTGATGTCGCGGAAAACGCGGCACAGGCGGTAGCCAGCTCGTTCCGAGTTCTTCAGCTCCGAGAGAATCGTCGATGCGACCGTGCTGTTCCCAGCAGCGCGATGCATGTCTTCGATTTCGGGGGCAGTGAACATCTGGACGGCGCTACGAACGGGGGTACCGTTCATGCGACGAGCAGCGTTGGAATTGCGAGAAGCGATTTGAGCAGCAGAAGTGACGTTCATGATTTACCTTTCAAAAGAAATGCCCGATGACCGAGGGCAAAAGCGGCACGAAAAGGGTCGTGAGCCATTGCTCTGGAGGAGCGAATTCAGTTGGACAGGTTCGGCATGAAAGCCACTGCGCCGAAGGTCTGCGTTAACAGGCGTTCGAGCGGACATCGTGCATATCGCAAAGGCGATATGCAGTTCCGTTCAAGGCTTGCGGATGCAAGTACCCTCGATGTGGAGAAGATGTGTCCTTGTGTACTTCGTATAGACACCACGAATCAATTTTTATACCCCGCCGCTCCTTCAAAATACGTCACAATTCACAAGGACGCACTTTGCTATACGTCTGCAGGACCATTCATATTTCATCTTCCATGACTCTCGTTGTCGTAAATACAGAACTCCACGAGGAAGGCTTTCGCGCCACGTGGCAGTGCGATGCGCGCGGCGGTGAGCTCTTCACGCCGCGGCTCAGTTGCCGCCATCCGCGATTGGCGGCAGAGCTTCTTGCGCTGTCCCATCTGGTTGTGTCTCAGCATGTCGTTGGTGTCGACGCTGGCACGGCTCCCGTTGAATTTCGAGTCTCGTGTGCTGACCTGCCACTCGCGGTTCAAGAGGCGCATACTTTTGGCGACCTTGGCATCCGTTTGCGTTCACGCGCGTTACGGGCTCGGTTTGCCGATGCGACGTTCGTCGTCGGAGGCTGGAAGCCTCAATTGCCTTCCCGTCCCACGAGGGCCCGTCTTGACGGAGAGCCCATCGACTGGCGTCTGAAAGTCGCAGGTATGCCTGGCATCGTTTTGACCGAACATGCTGTTCGGCGTGTTTTCGAACGCCATGGGTACGCCAATCTCGGCTACGCCTTCCGGCACATCCACCGTTGGGCCAAGCACGATTTGCACGACGCAGTACTTCCCGATGCTGTGCGCACGGAAAAGCTCTTGCGCTACGGTTCGATGGGCCGCATCGTCGCCAACGATGCAGGCTGGCATGGCATCATCGTCAACAACACGTTGGTGACAATGTTCTACAGGAAATCTTGAGAACTCTTTTTCAGGGTTTGACTCATCATTGAGTCAGACCCTTCCCTTTGTGCACTGACGGCTACGAATGTCGTTCAGCCAAAAAGTACTGGCACCCCGGGAGGGTGCCAGTTTGAAAAAGTCAGGTTGTCATGCCGCTACTTCGACGCCAAAGCCTTCGGCAGCTTCTGTCGACATCAGTACACGCCCCTTGATGGCGACGTCACGTCGTTTGCACTCCCGCAGGTATGCAGTCAGCGCGTAGACCGCGATGTTGCCAAGAGCTCGCGCTCGACCACGCACAGGAAAGTACAGAAGCACGTTATGAAACCGCTCGTGAAACTCCTCGTCGTGTACGTGAGTGCCGGAAGATGGGCCTTCGTGGAGATACTCATGCACCAGCAGGCCGAGAATGTGGAGTACACCGCTCATTCCGTGGTCCATGTGCCCCAAATTGACACGATTAAGCCAAATCAGCTTGGAGCCATCAGTCCAGGCCTGCGCAACCTCGGAAACCCCCAGCCGGAGTTCTCGTTCCGGCAGGATACTGTCCGAAGCGCCAGACTCGTGGAGAAGGTATCGAACGTAGCGTGACAGTCCTCGCAATGTCGCCATTGCAGCCTGTTCTCGCTTCGTCCAGTCCTTGTGCGGCACTTCGGTGTAGCCTTCCGAGACTCGCTTGCAGGCTTCTCGCCAGTTTTCTGTCACCTGCAGCGATGCAAGTGGAACTTGCTTTCCTCGCGGCGTTGCGGCCCTGTTGGGTCGACGCGCAACGCTGGTCCGGCCTTCTGCTTCCATCAGCCCTTCGAGTCGTCGCATCAGCTCGCCTAGAGAGGCACAGCCGAACCGCAGCAAAGTCTTCTGCTCGATGACGAAACAGTAGCCGTGTTTGTGCGACTCGTCTGCAGAAGGGCCAGCGGTTTGCTTGGAGGCAAAAGTGACCGTCTGGTCAGCAGTTTGCCATGCACGGTCGAAGAACTCTTGCAAAGTGTGCTTACCGCCAAGGATGTCAACAACAAACTTGCGGTCTTCAACTTCCGAGAACTTGACTTCGCCAGCGACGGCTCGCGTTGCCAGATTGGCAAGCTGCTCCTCGTTGATGCGGGGATTGCGCCGAATTTCCTCGTCCGTTTTCTCTTGCAAGAACGGTCGAAGTTTGCGCCAGACTTTGCACTCCGCCACCAGGATGTCATTGCGCGCCATGTTGAGCGCCAACCGTACACCAGGCTTGGTCACGATTAGTCCACCGCATCCGAACTTGTAGTTCGGATAGTCGCAGACCTTAACGCCCAAGTTGTAAACCGCGAGCGTACGCTTGACGCTGGACGTAGCAATCCAGGCATGCGGCGTTTCGTGCGTCCACTTGAGCGTACTCGGGTCCTCGCTGATGCGCTCGCCGTTGAATGTGACCGGGATGCTCACAAACATCGCCAACTCTTTGAGGTCCCGCTCACAGGCAAGGATATCGCCGGTCGTCAGCAGGTCGTAGAACTTGCCTTCAATGCGCAAGCCCTCGACGTGCTCCGTCTGTTCGACCAGGTCGTAGTCCAGGCCGCGGTTCTTGATGTCCACGTCCATCCGGAACGTGTTCGTGTGCCAGACCGTAGAGCAGAAGTTCCAGAGTTGGGCCCGGCCAATGCCGAATTGGCCGTAGTCGCGCTCGCCTTCGATGTGCTCGAAGCCGAAGACTTCGAAACAGGCTTCAATCTCGTCGCGCGTTCGAAAGCCTTTGCCGTCGTCGGCAACGGTGAGCGTCTGGTTCGTCAGGATAATGTCGATGCGTTTTGCACCGGCATCGACCGAGTTCATCACGCATTCTAAGATTCCCTTGGCCAGCGAACCGGCTTGAGCCTTGATGAGCGAATAGATGATGTTCGGACTGACTTGAAACTTTCTCGTATTGATTGTTTTGCTAGTCACTAAGCTGTGTCCTTTTATGAGTTTCCTCTGAAGGGTGTAGCAAACACAAGGCGCAATAAAAAGACCACCTTGCGGTGGTCTAGTGTGAAGCAGAATGCCTTAAGCGGCTTCTTGCATTTCCGAGTTGGCGGCCATGCGCAGGTTCTTGGAAACGGGAATGCCGTTGGCCTCACGCAGACCGACCTTGATGGTCTCGACGGCGTCGGCATGGTCGATGCCTTGGTCCATCAGGCCTTGGATGAGCGCCTTGTAGGCCGTTTTTTCCATGTAGAGCAGGCTCTTGACCGCCGGCTTGGCCTTGCGCTTGGCAGACTTCTTGGCGACAACGGCTTGTTCGGCTTCGACGGGCGCTTGCGCTTGTGCGGTCTTCGAAACCTTCTTGGCGACGACCTTCTTGGCAGCTGCCTTCTTGACCGTGGGCTTTTTCGCCTTGGTCTTCTTCTTCGCCGCTGCAGGCTTGGACGCCTTGGCCTTGCGAATCAGCGGGGTGGCCGAGGTCGCGATATCCGAGGTCGATTCGATATTGGTGCTATTGAGCATGGTGAGTCCCCTTTTAGAGGTGAAGTTGTCCTCTGTTGTATAGGAACCCTCCCCGCCTACAACTAGTTCGGGTTCGGAAGTCCGGTTCAAAGAGAGGAGAACGCCTCAAGCAGAAATTGCTTGAGGCGTTCGAGGGAATTAACGGCGGCGGATTTGCATCGCGGCCGATTGCTTCATGAACGGCTTGAGGTCAACGCCGTCCAGGAACTTCTTCTGGATTTTTGCCCAGTCGGTAGTCGAGCGGTTTTGGAACGAAACGTCCCAGCCTTCGCCTTCTTGCGGCAGGCCTTGAACCAGGCCGCGAACTTGCTCGGTGTAGCGCTTCTGCTCACGTTCGATGGACTTCTTGATGTCCTCGAAAATGAGGTGCATCAGCACAGCCTCTTCCAGCGTATCCGGTAGTGGAGCGCCCATGTTGCGCGGAAGAATCTGGTTGAGCAGTTCCTCCATGCGACGGGCTGCCGCCATCAGGTGCGGGTAGACTGCAGCCAGCAGTTCACAGTCCACCAGTGCACCGTGCAGCACACGCTTGGTCTTGTCGACGCCGAAGCGGTCGCACAGCGCGTCCAGGTTGTGCTTCGGTGCGCGCACCCAGGTACGCGAGACTCGAAGCGTGTCCGTCACGCTCAAGGCGACTTCCGACAGCTTTCGCTTGCCGGCTCGCTCGAGTTCGGTGTCCAGAAAGCCCACGTCGAACGGTGCGTTGTGGATGACGACGTGCGCGCCTTCGCAGAAGTTCAGGAAGTCGTCGGCGACATCCGCAAACAGCGGCTTGCCCACCAGCTTTTCATTCGACCAGCCGTGAACCGCCACTGCCTCTTCAGGCACATCGCGCTGAGGGTCGACGACCACGTGGTACGGTGCGGCGATTTCGCCATTGTCCGGGTTGAACTCCAGGGCAGCGATTTCGAGCAGTCGGTGGAATTCCGGGCCGATGCCTGTGGTTTCGGTATCGACAGCGACAGTGCGTTCTTGTGTCATGTGTTGTCCTCGTGGAAAGATGTTTACCTGTGAGGTGTAGGCACGAACGTTTATTGCCGCCCATGAAAAAGCTCGCCACCCTATGGTGGCGAGCTCTAGAGGGAAACCTCGATTGGCTTAGAGGCCTGAAGCGCGAATGGGGGAGCCGTTGCTCCGCACAAAATCGAGACTGTCGAAGGTCTGATACGTGTCTGCGCGAGGAACCACACCGGCATCCGTGCTGGAGCAGTTCTGCAGCAGGGCCGAGGGGCCGCACGAACCGACCAGCTGGTCCTTCACGGGCGCGATGGAGTTTTCAATGGTGTTCGTTACGGTCCCATTGGTCGCCATCGCAGCAACGTACTGCCGAGCGGAGTCGGCACCAGGGTCTTGCGGTGTTTCGTAGCCCACGACAGGGGCGGCGGTTGAAAGCGCAGAACTCGTGATGGACGCGAGCGCAGCCACACTCGACGAGCTCATTCCAGCCACCGACGTGTTGTTTATCGTGGTGTTCGTCAGGTTCGACCACAACGAGCTATCAATGCCCGTCGTCGCGCCAATCGACGTTGCCGCCAAAAGCGTAGGGACAATCAGGTCCAAACCGAAGCCGAGCAGCGCCGCACCGAGCACGATAGTCAACAGGGTGAACCCCGACTTCGACTGTGACCACTGGTTGATGAACACTTTGTCCAAGTTCAGGTTGCCGCCGTCTAGCTTGGCGAAAGTAGCTCCACTGGACGCGTACTGATACGGCTGGCACGACGTGGTCGTCGGGTCATTGGCGCAGTAGGTCATCGCGGCGCCGCCTTGCATCCCCGCCGGTGCACCCAAGTAATACTCAGGCTGGGCGTAGAAGTCGATGGTCGTTGTCACCTTCTTCTTGAAGATGTTGCCACTCTTCGTCGTGGTCTGCGTGTAGGATGGGACGTAGTTAATCAGGAGCGACATTGGCGCACCGACATAGCGCTGGGCGTGGCCCACGACAACCATCGCTGCTGACAACGAGATGTTGCTGAACGAGTCGGAACCAGCAGTGTTGAAGGCTGAAAATGGGTCCGGGCCCACAGTCGTGGCTTGCGCCCGTGTCGCGGGGTCCAGGTAAGTGCCCTTCGCTTTCCACATCTCGCCATAAGCTGGCGAGAACGTCATCTGATAGACGGCATTGGTCAGCTTGCCGTTAATCATCTGGTGGTCGATGCGGAAAACGTCGACTCGCAGGAGCTTGTTCATCGACTCGTAGCGGCCGATGACGATGGGAACGTTCGCGGGAAAGGAGCTGATGGCCGCCGGAACTTGCGAAGCGCTCATGCCAAGGAGCTTGACACTGTCGTTACCGTCCACGGTGGCTTGGTCAAGGCCCTGCGTCGAGGAAGCCAAGACGGCCTTCAAGGCATCCGTCGTGTCCGCTGCCAAAAGCGTCCACTGCGGCTTGGGGAAGTACACCGTGTTGGCGCCCACCTTGACGGTGGAGCACAGCGTCTGGGGCGATGCCGAGGTGCAATTGACGGTCGAGGCCAGCGCGGGCGTCATAAAGACACCCTGCATCCCCATCAGGGTCACGGTGACTGTCAGCAGTGAGCAGAGAAATTTTCGAAAGTTCATTGAGGTCCTTGAGGCCCGTAGCCAGTGGCTTTGTGCCGTATAGCTACCTTTCAGGGAAACTGCTTACTGCTTGCCGGGGTCGTCGCACTTCAGAGCGAGTTCATCGCTTTCACGGGCAACATGGCAGCCAGGCACGTCTGAGTTCTGTCCAAGCGCGAACGTCTTCAGCGAATTAACCTGCGCTTGGAACCGGGCAATCATCGCCGGGTCGGTGCAGCTGTTATGGGCTGCGGCCATGTCAATCAAGGCGTTGGACTTGCCCTGCTCGATAATTGCAGACGCCAAAATTTTGGCTTCAGTCACGTCCTTAACCCAGCCTCGCGTTCCCACGTAGGCGGTCAAGTACGGTGCCTCCAGGTCCCGCAAGCCACTGTTGACGGTCTCATCCGCGCGGTTACAGGAGTCAGCCCACGCGCGACTAACCAGATTGTCGCCCGATTCGTTCGTCAGCTTGGACAAGCTGTGCGCGATGTCTGCCGGCTTGCCTTGTGCTTCCCACATCCTGGTTTGAACGCCCAGGCGGAACTTGTGGTCCGACATCATCACCTGAGTGGCCGCTTTGCCTTGCGCGTCAAGGGTCTTGTCGTTGTCGAAAAGACCCGTTACGCCGCGACAACCCAGGTACTCAAAGCGGTTGAACAGCATCGGATAGCCGTCTTGGGTAACGCGCGCTGACAACCCCATTTGCTCGCGGTCATACGAGGCCGACGTTGCCAGGCATACCGCAACACTGTCTGTCTGGGCGAGCTTGCTTCGGTCACAGCCCGTCAAAAGCAGAAGCGGGAGCAGCAAAATAAAGATGAGTCTCTTCATGACAAAGGTTGCGGTGAGGGTGTAGCCGTCTAGCCAGGTAGTTTAGGCAAATTACAGTACGTTGCGTTTAGCGCAGCAGTAGAATATAATGAGGTGAAGAGGCCCTTACATGACCACAGCAACCCCCAATCCAACTGCCAGCCCGCCGTCCGACTTGGATGCCGCTCGCCGCGCGTTGGCCACTCAAACTGCGGAAAACTTCGCACTGCGCAAGCGTTTGGCCGCCCTCGGCGAGAACGCTTGTGATGTGCTGATGCTGGTTTCCCGTACAGGGAAAGTGCTGGAGGCGTCCGCCAAGACCATCGAAGCCTTCGAAGAAGACTCCCTGTCTGTCGTGGGTACATCACTCGACGAGCTCTTCGCGGATGAAGACCGTGAAAGAGTGCTTCAGGCATTTCAGACAACCCTTCAGGGTAACGTCAGCCGGAGCATTCGAGTGCGGTTGTCGCAACAGAGCCAGCGCTGGTTCAAGCTGTCCGCCAGCCTCTACGAGGCGCCGAATGGGGGCACGCAAGTCTGCCTGACTGGCCACGACATCACTGAATTCAAGTCGGCCGAGTCCGCCCTGGTCTACCAGGCGATGCACGACGCTTTGACGGGTCTGCCCAACCGCAGCCTGATGGAAGACCGCGTTCACCGTGAAATCGAGTCCTTCCGCCGCACGGGCATTCCCTTCACGCTGCTGATGCTGGACCTGGATGGGTTCAAGAAAGCAAACGACAGCTTGGGCCACGCCGCAGGCGACGAAGTCCTCAAGCAGACGGCGAGCCGACTGGTCCGGCAACTACGAGGCACCGATACCGTATGCCGATTGGGTGGTGACGAGTTTGTCATCGTGCTGCCAGGTGCAGGTAATGCCCTGGAGATTGAACCTGTTGCTGCCCGCATTTTGACGGCCTTGCAGCAGCCGTTCCAATTGGGCGACAACTCGCTTTACCTGACGACGTCGGTGGGTGCAGCGATTTTCCCGACCCATGGGGAAGCCTTGGCCGAACTCCTGTCCAATGCCGATTTGGCCATGTACAAAGCCAAAGAGCTGGGTAAGGACCGCTGGACGATGTTCCAACCGCAGCTTCGCGTGAAGTCCACCCAGACTGTGACTCTGGAAGAGGCCCTCTACGCGGGCGTCCGCAACGGTGAGTTCCTATTGCACTACCAGCCGATTTGTGACGCGATGACCGGCATGACCGAGGGCGTTGAGGCCCTCATGCGCTGGATGCGTCCAGAACATGGGCTGGTATCACCCGCCGATTTCATCCCGATTGTTGAAGCAAATGGCCTCATCAACTTGTTGGGCTCGTGGGCATTGAAGCTCTCTGCTATGCAGTTGGCGCGTTGGGACAAGGAAGGCCTGAAGAAGGTCTATGCGTCGGTGAACGTATCTCCGCGTCAGTTCAGGCACTCCCAGTTTCTCCCCGAGGTACGCAAGGCTCTGGACATGAGCAAGGTCGACCCGTCGCGCCTGGTACTCGAAATTACCGAGGGTGTCTTGATGCAAGACCCGGAGAGCGCTCGCAAGACCTTGACTGAGCTGGTGAGCATGGGCCTGCGTGTTTCTGTCGATGACTTCGGTACCGGTTATTCCTCGCTGGCCTACTTGCAGCGTTTCCCGCTGCATGCACTCAAGATTGACCGTTCCTTCGTCCAGCACCTTCCCGGAAACACGGGGGATGCCGCCATTGTGAACGCCGTGCTGGCGCTAGCTCGTGAGACTGGCTTGAAAGTCGTTGCAGAAGGCGTGGAGCTGGAAAGCCAACGCCAGTATCTCGCAGACAAGGGTTGCGACTTTGTCCAAGGATGGCTGATGGGCCGACCTGTTCCCGCTGTTGAAATTACCAAACTCCTTGCTCGCGGGGGCATGCCCCTGAGCATGCTGCCCCCGTTCAGGCTTCCCGCATGACTATTGACGCCCTCTCGCCCCAGGCTACCAAGACCCTCGAGCAGCTGCGTGCTGTGATTTCGAAGAAGGGGGACTTTCCTTCGATTTCTGGTGCGGTACGCCAAATCGTTAGTGCGATGCGCGACGAGAACACGTCAGACTTTGACCTGACGCAGTCGGTGCTGAGTGACTTTGCGATGACACAGAAGGTCATTCGCCTGGCGAACTCCGCTATGTACGCAGGTTTCGGCGGCGACGTGACCACGGTGTCCCGCGCTGTCTACGTGCTCGGTACGGAAACCGTAGGCCACCTCGCGCTGGGCTTGAAGTTCATCGACCAGCTCGATAAGGCTGCCGGTAGCGCTGAAGCCGCCCGAGCTGAGTTCGCAAAGGCCATGGTTGCCGGCACAGTGTCTCGTAAGGTAACGGAGTCGATGTCGACGCGCGAGGCTGAGGAGTCGGTGGTCTGCACTCTTTTGCACAACCTCGGACGGCTGATGGTCACGTTCTACCTTCCGGAACAGTGGACAGAGCTCAGCGCGTTGGCAGCCGCGCCGAAGTCAATGCCAGAACAGGATGCGGCACAACAAGTGTTGGGGCTAACGCTGCATAAGCTTGGCCAAATCATGGCGGACCAGTGGGGCCTGCCGAGTGAGCTAACCGCGGCAATGCAGCCTGCCGTGATGGCGGGGGAGAACCCGTTGACGCACGGAGAGTGGCTGGCATCGCTGGCCAATTTTTCCACGGAGTGCTCAAAAGCCCTGGCTGCGACAGACGCACCGGAAGCGGAGATGGAGCGCCTGGCGCTGGCGTACGCACCCAGTCTGGGCATCGAAGCTGGTAACCTGGTGGCGGCAGCCGCAGCCGCTGCGCAAGACGAGGAATGCCAGAAGCTCATCGCCTCGGGTCGTGGACACGTCGAGATTGGCGAAAGTGAAAAGCCCCTTGACGCTTACACCCGCCTCGAACACGGTCTGCGAGACATGGAGGCGTTGGCTGACACAGCGGAAATGGGCACGCTTGCCGGGCTCATGATGGAGGCCATGCAGACTAGCATGGGCTTCCGTCGCATGTACGTGTTCTTGCGAAACGGGAACACTAGAAAGGTTGCAGCAAGGATGGCGCTCGGAGTCGGCGCGCGCGAGCTGATGCCCCGGCTTACTTTCGACGAGGCGTTCGTTCCCGACGTGTTCCACATCGCCCTGGCCCAAAACCGCCCTGTGTTCATCGACGACGTCAACGTCGCAGCGGTGCAGTCCCGCCTGCCGAAGTGGTTCAAGGACGCGCTTCCCAAGGCGCGCAGCTTCGTCTGCATCCCTATCGTTTCAGGCAATCTTCCCGTAGGAATTGTCTATGGCGACTGGGAGACGACGGAGACGGCCTTGAAGGTTGAGGCCCATGAGCTGGCAAAGATTGTCAAGATGCGCGACGTGCTTCTGGGAGCGCTCGGTCGGCAAAAGAAGTGAGCCCGGCGGGGGGGCTCCGCTGCCCCCGCACAGCTAAAGACGGGACGCAAAGGGGGCGCCCGTCCGCTTTTTAGCTGAGCAGATGACTTTATGGGTTATAGTCGCTCCCGGTATTGTAAAGGCAAACTGATGAGCGATACGAAGGACGATGGAGAACCTCGCCGCCGTGGCCGTCCGGCTACGGGGTCGCGCGAGCCTACGGTGGGCTACCTGGCTCTGATGACCCGTGCACGGGACTTGAAGCTGCAATCCTTGACGGATTGGTGCCGGCTCATCCTGACAAACGAGCTTCCGACGCCCTTGCCTGCTCGACCGGAGCTGGAGTTTGCCGACAAATTCGAAGCAAATCCCGCAGCGTCCTGGCAAGAATTTCTGGGGCTCAAGTCCCTTCCAACGCCGGACGAACTCGAACTGCTCCCCGACGTTGACCCTCGCGGCTACGTCGAGTACGAGTATGCCACCGAGATGGCAAAGACGCTTCAGCTGCGGCGTGCCGAAGACTGGTACAGCAAGGCCAGCGACTTGCACGGCTGCTGTCCGCGGGAGCCTTGGGCGGTGTACTTCAACAAGGGATACACCTCCTTGGAAGCGTTCGTCGGCCTTCCGGACCCGCCGCCGCGTCCCCCTATCGTTGCCTGAGTCAGTCGGCTAGCTCCAACCGGGCCTTGTTGTAGGCCCGCGCTTTTTCTTCGACTGCCCGTAGCTTTGCGGGGTCGCGCCCGCCAGTCGCCAGCGCATCCTTGGTAGCTTGCTGCAGCGCCAGAGCCTCCGGCAACAGCACACTTTCGGGGCTGCTCTCGTCACCTGTGCTGGTAGCCGGCAGGGCAACCGCTGAGGCTGCGACTGCGGCCATGGCCGCCACTGTCGGGTCATTCTGTAGGGACTCGCCAGGGGCGAGCGAGCCAGAACTTGAGAGGCCCACCGCTTGGTCGACGTCAAAGTCTTCCATGGCTCGGTCCCGGATTTGGGTTTGCTTGACGACCGCCCGCGCTCGGGCGAGCGTCGGCTGGATGTTTTGCTTGCGCATGAGCACCGGCATAACGACGGCCAGGACGACCAAGATTCCTAGAAGCGTGCTGACTAGCCAGCGCAGCAAACCTGTCACAGCGTTCCGCCTCGGTACACGCTGGATTTGCAGCCCGCAGCCGGCGCGGGGCTGGGTAGCCAGAGATTGGTCATCGCGGAACTCCTTGAAAGAGTGCCGTCTAGTGAAGTTCTTTATACCGAGTAGCGGGAGGCCCGGGGCCTCCTCGGCTTCAGACCACTTTGTATACCGGCACAGCGTCTACGGGCATGCCGGTATTCGCGCCTACAAGCGTCGCTTCAATGAATAGCAGCTTACGCAGCGCATGTTGGGGGCCATGCGCCTGTAGGCGGTAGTGGCCTCTGCGCCAATGTGCCGATACATTGACATCCCGGGCCAGCCCCTGTGCCGAACGGTTGTGTTCCGGTTGGGGCCCAATCAAGATGTAGTCATAGGCGCGCGATAGCCGCCGCTGGGCCTTGTTTCGCTTGGCAGTGCTCTTCAGACCCGCCAGGGTCTTCTCTGCTTCTGTTTTTTCGGGGTGCATCTCTCGACGTGTACCGGGAAGACCAATGTAGAGCAAGGCCTTTGCCAGTAACATCACCGCAGCAAAAGCGTCGTCAGTCCAAGCCTGCGGGCTGACCTGCTGCCCAGTAGGCATCGCGTCGTTTCGCGCCCGCTGATACGCGGTCATCAGTACCTCGTAGATGGGCCGCTCTGGGTTCACCAAGGGAAGCGCCATGCTCAGCGTGGCGTCATCGCCGGCGTCCGCTTTGCCCAAAGGAGAGCCTGTGAGCACGATGTACAGCATCTCCCCTTCGGCGTGGTGCCCACGCTCGACGTAGGCACCTTCGAAGATGTGGTCGCCACTCAGGATGTTGGGGATGGTCGCCGAGCACTTTCGCGCGCGCCCCAGTTCGAGGTAGAACCTTTTGAACGGGATGTTCATCATGGACAGCGGCAAGTCTTGCGCGATGTCCGTATGTTCGAGCAATGAGACGAGTTCGTCTGCTATCAGGAAGTGCGGCGCAGGCCGGACTTCCTGGCGCAAGTAAGCAAGCATCCCAATCGGGCCGCCCTCCTCTGTGCCCCCGGGCATCCCCACGGTGTATCTTAGGATACCAGCAAAGTTGGGAAGGTCGTTCTCATGCATGAGCCGTCGTACGACTTCAGGCAGGGCGAGGCTATCGTCTTGTAGCTCACGCTGGACGGCAGCCCATTCCGGGCCAATGAGCTTTCGCAGCATCTCAGGGAAGTGCCCCAAGTAGGCGGCGACGCGCGCAGGATGCGGTAGCGAGAGCACCGCATGGTCCGTGACGGGCTCGATGTCTTTAGTGCGGTTCAAGGACGTACCTGCGTGGCTGCGGTACGTCGATTATGCCTTCAGTTCGGCAAGCTCCTCAACTACGGGCGCCGCTGAGACGGTGCAGGTACACTAGCCAGCCCCAGAAAACGCCAACAAGCAGCAGCAAGCAAATGCTAAACGGAATTCCAGACTGCAGGTTCAGGGCATACCAGTTCGTTAGTTGGGCGGTCTGTGTCGTCGTTCCTCCTGCAAATGCGAGGTGCGCATAGGTCAACGAGTTCCCCATCCAGATGGTGCACAGCGCAAACACGAAAGCACTGGCGGACAAAGAAAACCAGTGTGTGGCCCGTTTCGGACCAATCGCCCGCCGCAAAAGCACCACGGCCATGGTCAGAGGCAGTGCCGGAAGTACCAGGGAGAGGGTCAAGCCCGTCCAGTCGTGGGTCATTTTAGATTTGGTTTCAACGAGGTGAACAAGTACTGCATTTGCGACAGAAGCGGCCGACGGCCAGTGCAAGCACCCCGCTAATGGCGGCTGCAACCCAGACCGAAGTGCCAATCAAGGCGTGTTGATGGTCTTGCCAGGCAAAGAAGCCCGTCGCTCCGGCAGACGCGCCTAGGTGCGCCCAGCGGGCCGTTTTGCAGGAGTAGCTGGCGAAAAAGGCGTAGGCGCGCAGCAGTGACGAAAGACTGTGCAGAGTCAGCACACCAAAGATGAACAGGGCTAGCGCAAGCATCAGCACTCCTTTTCACTGTGTATAGCCTCCGTTTAGCCCAGGCATGGCTAAAGCTGCAGCGCTTGACTGGGATATAACCGGCTAGCAAATGTACAATTCAGATAGAGGCGGACGACTGTGGCGTACCGTCTGCTATGACCTTCATCTGCGGGACAACCGCCCTCGCCCTCGCGGCGGGCCCTGGCATGGTTCGCTTGACTACACAGTGTCATGCGCCCGGTTCCTGTACAACCAGGGCATGCATGTCTTCATCGAGACCGATGTACGGAAGGGAGAGTTCGTCCGCTATGACCCTGCACAGCCCGTCAGCTTCTACCAGTGATGCTAAAAGCGCGCCCCCTGCGCTGGTTCTGCCACGCGTAGTCAAAGCGGTGCGTACGAGCGCTCCGCCAGTTCCGTACGATATTCAGCGCAAGGTGTTGGAAGCAACAGCGCGAGTTGTAGAACTGGCGCGCACGCTGTACCAGCGCAATTTCCCGATGCCCACGGTGGCCTTCGACTTGCGGGGTCGGACGGCGGGCCAGGCGTTCTTGCAAAAGAACATGCTGCGCTACAACGCAGTGCTGCTGATGGAGAACCTGGAAGATTTCCTCGCCGAAATCGTTCCGCACGAAGTCGCCCACCTGGTGGCCCATCAGTACTACGGTGCGCGCATTTCTGCACACGGGCCTGAGTGGAAGTCGGTCATGCGCAAGCTTGGGGTCGAGCCGAATCGGACCCACTCCCTCGACACTACCAACAGCGCAGTTGGAGCGGTGCAGTCGTTCACCTGTCGATGCGGCAAGATATTTGCGCTGTCGGCTCGACGAAGCAAGGCTGCCCTGCGAGGACAGCTGATTTGCCGCAAGTGTTCTCAGCCGTTGAAGAAGGTGGTCCCTGGGATGGGTGCCCCGACGTTGCCTACGCCGGTGGCGCGCCCTACGTTGCCTCCCGCGCCTGTGCCGCCAAGGACTCCGCCCATTGCGCGGCCCCCTTTCCGCCAACCGCTAACACCTGTCACTCCGCGCATTCCTTCTCCGACGCCGGCGCCTCTCCCCGCGCCGACGGTTCGACCACCGACCCCTGCCATGCTGCAATACGCCATGTCCCTCGCTCGACGGTTGGGACTGACTCTCTTGCCGGACCAAGCCAACACCTTCGCGGCTTGTTCGACATTCATAGAGCGGCACAAGCTGGTCTCGGCCAAAGCGCCAACGACGCCTGTTGGGCCCTCGGAACGGCAGCTGCAATATGCCCGCGACATCGCGACACGCAAGAAGCTCACGGTGCCACCGGACGCACTAGTAGATGGCAGTGCCTTGTCTCGGTGGATTTCGGCAAATCGCTGACCACTTCGAGCGTCTGCCCTTCTACCGCCTACGCCCATGCCCAAACCGAAAGACCCGCAAGCTGATATAGCGCGCCAATGCACTCAAGTAACGGTCAGTGCGTCAGAAATCTTCCTTCTGTGGGTTCCCTCGGATGCCCGGGCCCTGCAGCGGGGGCTACGTCGCAGCCATCGCGGCTATCGAATCGGAGCGGTGCTGCCCTCACAAAGCGTCACTGCGAGAAGCGCTACCGCTTTCGAGGAAGCTGGCGTCCTGGTAGTAGAAGTGCCCGCAGCGATGGCGCTCTCCACGAAGGCAGCCGTCGCCAGGCATCTCACGCGAGAGTTGGCGATGGGCACCGCGGCTACGGGCAGGCGTATGGATAGCTTGGTCGGCGCGGATGAAGCGGCTTGCGAAACCAGCTCTGCGTGCGGATTTTTCAAAGCCATCAACGACCCGTTCAGTCAGTCAGGGGGCCCGTCCTAACGGGGGTGCGGTTCATTGGGTTCCTAAACATAGTAGGTTCAAAGTACCCACTCCTTAGGAAAAATTCATGAATCAAACCAAAGCACAGCTTGACCGTCGAATTGCTTGTCTAAAAGCAGCGCTCTCCGTGTGGGAGGCCCTTGCGGCGATGGAGGGGCACCTCGCCGACAGCCTTGAGGACCCCCTCTGGTCGACCCTTCAAAACCTGACGGGCAACATGTCTGTGTTCGCGGCCCAGGCAGGCATAACGCTGAACGCTGGAACCAACATCCACACAGTTCCCCGGCTGCTTCGAGAGCGCATGATTGCGCTGAACGGTCAGCGGAACGCGCAATACATGGGCAAGTAGTCATCACCCGTTCAAGAGGAGGCCCAGGCCTCCTCTCCCTTTTTCGGGAGTCGGCTCCTGATAAGACCTTACCTTCTCAGAATTGCAAAAGCCGCCTCGCATTGCGTAGGCGGCTATCGTTGCCGTAGAGTCTGACGGTGCGGTCAGCTGGTCTTGAGCAGTCGGGACGTGAGTCGGGGCGCGAAGATGGGGCCCAAAACACCCACCAGTACCGACAATGCAAGCTTGTCGCCGTGGGAGACACCTAGAAGGTCGAGCACCACAAACAGGGTTGCCATTGTGGCCACGTAGGCCTTGTGCTCTTTAATGAACTTGAACATGAAATCCTCAGTCGGGTTTATTTGTTACGGCGGTTTCCTCGCCTCGAAGCATTCGTATATCTGGTTCTTCGAGTACACCTTTTTAGCTTGGGTGTAATCATTATAGCGTTCTATGCTTATATTTTGGCATCTGAAATCGCCCACGAGATAGACGGCTATCCGGTGGGCGATTTTGCCAAAAACTGCTTACAAAACAACGGGTTAGCTGGTGAAGAAGGGAGCAAGCAGCTAAACGGTCAAAGATGTAACAAATGTAACATTACGGGATTGCTTCAAGTTCGCGGAGGTCGACTTTAACTTTCGAGCCACTTCCAGACAATACCGCGGGCATGCCCTGAGCATTGGCAAAACTCTGGGCTTCCTTACTGCCCACCACGAACAAGCGTGGAACTCCGCGCTCCTTCCAGGCCGCAATCTTGGCGGACAAGGGGGCTTCGCTCGGGTCTGCAATGCAGCTGGGCCACCGCTGCTTTAATTGTTGGGCGCACGCCTTCGCGTAGTCTTGCGATGGTTGCGAGACCGCCAGTACCACCGCTTCGATGGGGTGCAGAAACGAAGGCAGGTCGACGCCATGCACTTCCAGCAAAATCCCAATCATGCGCTCGAGTGAGCCGAGGACGGCATGGTGCAAGACGACGGGGCGAGCCCGGCTTTGGTCTGCTTCGACATACTCAAGGTCAAAGCGTTCAGGAAGAACGTAGTCTAGTTGGATGACGCCCAGCTGCCAGCGCCGGCCAAGCTTGTCGCGCACTCCAAGTTCGACCTTCGGGCCATAAAATGCGCCACCCCCTTCCTGTTCGTCCCATTGGAGGCCGTTTGCTCGACACGCTTCACGCAAGGCGTTCTCTGCCTTGTCCCAGCTAGCGTCGTCACCGAATCGCTTTTCCGGTCGCAGCGAGATGGAGAAGTCCACCGACGCGAACCCCAGCTCCCGATAAACGCGTTGTGCCATGGCCAGGTAGTTCGCAACGGACGCTGCGACTCCTTGCTCGCTGACGAAAATGTGGCTGTCGTCCTGGCAGAACTGACGCATGCGAAAAAGAACCTGCAGCGAGCCGCTGGGTTCGTTTCGGAAGACTTCGCCGAACTCGAAAAGTGGCATCGCTAGCTCGCGGTAGCTCCGACGCTTGCTCGCATAGATTTGAATGTGGTTAGGACATGACATGGGTCGCATTGCATAGCCCTCACCCTCACCTTCATCGTCACCGAGCAAGAACATCGCTTCTCGATATTTCTCGAGGTGGCCTGATTGTTGGAATGCGCTGAGTCCCACCAGGCTGGGGCTCTTGACTTCCAAGTAGCCCGCTTCTTCATGGACGCGTCGGATATAGCTGCGCAGCTTCTCGTACATCTTCAATCCGGCGGGCTGCCAGTAGACGACGCCTGCGTAGGGCCCGACGTGCAGCAAATCCATGCGACGTGCGACGTCCATGTAGCGTTCTTGGGATTGTTGGGGTTCGTGAGCTTGGTGTGACATGTGAAATTCTCCAGAGGTTCGGTAGGGGTGATAAGCAAAAACGGAGTCGGAAACGAAAACTGCCCGGGACCTTGCGGCGCCGGGCAGTTGGATGAGCGGGTGTATCTTTAGGTACGAGTTCGCTCAGCCACCGGGCGCAAGGCCGTGGTGGTTGTCGTAGTGGTGGTGGCGAACGAGAAGTACATGATGTCTGAGATGCTTGTGGTCAGTATAAGGCACTGGCGTTTATATGGCAAGAGCGAGTGCTGTGCTCGGCATAGCCCGGCGCTATACGATGCTTTAGGCCAACAAAGTTTCATCATGAAATTCATGGATGCCAAGGTCGTCGACTACAAGCACTACTTTCTCGGCAAGCTGCAACTCGTGGTCCCGCACGACACCAGCGACGAGGATATCCGCAAGGCCCTCGACCGCGAGTACAACCGCGACAATTGGGAGCACAGTTCGCTTGTCGTTCAAGTGCGCCGCATGAAGGAGCGCGTGTTCAACAAGCACCATACGCCGCTGGACGCCTCTTCGGGTTCCCTGATGCAGCGACCTGCGCTCTAAGTTCCACCAACCTCTCCTCTTACGCTTTGCGTAGCAGGAGAGGTCCCTTTTTTGGGCACGGTCGTTTCCATGCCCCAGAAAAGAGAGTGCCCCGAGAAATGACTTCTCGGGGCAAGTTGAAGGAGGGAGGCGTTAGGCCAGCTTTGCGAACCCTGATGAAGCCAGTCGAGTCTCGATGTAGGCGAGGCAGGACTTGGCGACGGTGTCAGAACTCACGTGCGGCATGTCAACGACCAGCGACGAGTCGTCGCTCAGCGTATCGACTTGAATGCGGTAGCCTCGCTCAAGCGGTTGCATCTTCGCCTTGGCGACCGGCTGCCCCGTCGAGGGAGACAAGGGAGCCGAGCAAACGACTTGAGCAATGGCCTTGGCCAGGACGACAAAGCGCGACTGGTCTCCGGTAAGCACGGTGGTGTGCATGCGTGTCCTTGCAAACATGAAAACGGAAATCCCGTTCGTTTGGTATAGGCAATAACGGGCATCCGCGTATAAACAGGTTCCCTAGACTTTATGCATTTTCGTGATGCCCCTCTAGCATGAGGCACCCGCAACGGTGAGATAAACCTCTTCGGCTCGCGCCGATTGCCACCTCTTCATCCGAGGTGGCTTTTTTGATTCAGAGACTGACCCGGGTGAAGCTGTCAACAGTCAGCAGCGATAGCTGCTTTGCAGTCGCGCTAGCTCAAACTCGTTGCGTGTGTACGCTAGACAAGAAGCCCGCATTAAGCCAAAGCCATGTTGCCTGCTCCTGCCGTTCTTCGACTCATTCCTTGGCAGCGTTTTCCAGCGAAAACGCTTTTCGTCCAAGAGCCACAGCTGCGTCGGATATGGTCGCCCGAACTGAGTGAGATTGCCGCCAGCCACACACAGGCCTGGGAAACGTCTTGGGACGAGTCCGGCGTAGTCTATCTCGCATGCAGGGGCGCAGAAGTTGTGGGCATCGGCGGTTGGTACCAAATGTCCGACACCCTGGCAGGGCTGCGCTGGTTCGGCCTAGTTCCGGAGCTGCGCGGGCAAGGCCTCGCTCGTGCGATGCTTGCGCAGCTCTTGGCCGTACTTCCGGCAACCATCGATAGCGTGTTGGAAGTGACGAGAAATCCAGCGAGCAAGGCCTTCTTCGTACGTTGCGGTTTCGAAGTGGTCACCAATCCTGAAGAAATTCGAGCGGCTGTCAGAGCCGCAGAGTACGACATTGCCGAAGGTGGTTGGGTGCTGCGGGCGCCCATTTTTAAGAAGATGTGACTTCGCAACTCGCCTTTGTTGCAAGGGGGACGGAGCCTCAAACGGTTCGGCTTCGCAGAGACCGCATCACTGCCGCTGTGCCGGCTGCCAATCGACCGTCGTCATGCAGCTGCAACACTTCTTCCCAGGTGAAGAGTCGCACCTCTCGACCGTAGGGCTCGTTGTCAAAGAGTTCGACATCCGAAAACGACGAGACCTGCAATTCCATCGGGAAATGAACGACTCCACCCAAGAGTACTTGGATGGAGTTTCGACTACGCCCGAAGGGCAGCCGGGGCAGTTCCTGCCCCTGATTGATTGCCCCACCAGGCGC
>OULZ01000013.1_pt1 | contig 20389 bp, 16 predicted proteins | sample 1690871 | NCBI WGS metagenome assembly OULZ01 (sample SAMEA3914813, study PRJEB12502) | metagenome | biome: forest; material: soil | place: Canada | collected 2011-07-07 | depth 0.3 m
GGGTTCGGGTAGGCCAGGTACTGGAGAAGGGGGCCAGGGGATAGTGTCAGTTCAATCATGGGCAGCTCCGAGATGCTCCGGTGTAGCGAGTCTGCTTAGTCCAGTGCGGAGTCAGTCTAGCGTCATCTGCTGGTTTTGGAAGAAGAGTTGGAAGAGGTGCGGCCTCGCTGGATTGGCGGCAACATGTTGGCGGGAGGGCAGGCAGTCCCGGTGACCACTTAGGGCCCCAGGCTTCGAAGGTCTTGCCGGACGGGTGGGTTGTTGTCTTGGTTCCGGGCGCGGGGCAGCTGCTGCCTCTCGATGGCAGTACGGCCACGCCGGTATCCGGGCTCGGGGCGGCACGAGCTGTTCATCTCCTATACGGTGCACCCCTTCAATCTAGGCAACCTGGTGCAGAACCATGAGCAGCACTTATCGAACCACTGGCGGACTTCTTCAGCTGACATCAAAGCGCCTCACGGCGCGAGACCTTGCCGGCGTTCACCAGTTCGCGCGCACTCTCCGCGACAAGACTGTGGCCGCTAAGTTGGCAGAGCCTCGTCCAGTCAAGCGACCCACGACTGCAGTGGCGCTCCGCACACCAGCAGCACCCGCGTACGTCGACCTACAGGCAAACAAGCCCGCCATCTTCGACCGCTAGAGTCGACTCTGAGCCACATTTCATCCAAAAGCCGAGACTTCGATGTTTCGGCTTTTTCTTTTCAACGCGTGCGTTGGCACAGGTTCTATCAGGGTAACTGCCTATTTTGCAGTCAAATTTACTGACTACACGTGGAAATCAATATGCGCTGATATTTTCAATTGCGCATTCAATGTCCCACTGAGTCTTAAATATGATGCGCAATAAAAACAACGATAATTGGAAAAAGCGATACGCCACCCGCTTCTGGGTGGGAAGCCTTTTGGGGGCTGCTGCTCTGCTTGGTTCACTGGGGCTGGCTCAGTCCGCATTCGCGCAAGTGACAGTAGGTAGCGGTGGCGACGCAAACATTGCTCTTTCCATTGCGAGTCCCCCCGGACATGCTGGCCCAACTCCCGGCATTAGTCTTGAATACAGCAGCAGTGCTATTGCCCAGCCAGGCCCTTACGGAGCTGGCTGGCAATTGCACGGCGTATCCGTCATTAGCCGTTGCGCTGCGACGCTGGTGCCGGACCAATTTATCCAGGGTGTTAAATACACCGCGGTCGACAAGCTGTGCTTGGACGGCCAACGAATCATTCCCGTAGCCAATGACGGAACGCCACAAATCGGCCGTTCTGTCATGGATGCTTCGGGGCAGGCCTCTGGAAGCTACGTTGAGTACAAAACCATCAATGATAGCTATTCGCGAATTCGAGCGTATGGTTATGCGGATGGCGTTAATGCTTCATCGGGACCGGCTTGGTTTCGCGTTTGGACCAAGTCAGGGCAGATTCTAGACTATGGCAATGCGCCTAGCTCCCTACCGGCATCCAATGCACTGATTACTGCCGCCTATGTTGGCACGATGGTGCACGCTCCACAGTACTGGGCAATTTCTCACGTCGCCGACGTCTACGGCAATGGAATGGACTTCGCGTATACCCAGTCCAATACTCAATGGGGCAGTGTCGTTGCATCTGGTCAGTTGGGCCATGAATGGAATATCTCTGAAATTCAATTCGGTTGCGATTCTGCGGTTTGCAGCAAAGTGCTGTTCACCTACGACCAAAAAAGCGCCAGTAAGCCGCAAGACGCCGCGGAGCAATCCTATCTTGGGCTGAAGACATTGAATATCAATCGCCTGCGAAGCATCAAAACGTATGTCAGTGTTCCCGCAACCTTGGGCTTGGGCGGCGGCGTCAACGCAAACGCGGTGCCAGTCAAGACGTACAACCTCAACTTTGACAACAGCTCGGTGACCAAACGGTCACGTCTGGCCAATTTCCAAGAATGCGCAGGTGACGGCTCGACTGGACAATGCTTGCCCGCCAGTCAGTTCACCTATTCGAATGGCGATGATTTGAATTTCACGCCAAACACCAACTTCAATTTGGCGGGCGTGAAGTTTCTGTCAAATTCTTCCGACCAAACGTACAACGTGCTGGTTGCTGACTTTAACGGCGACGGGCGAGACGATATCTTGCTCTATTCCAATACCTCCGACGGTAACAAACTCTTTTTCAGTACGGGGACTGGTGCGTTCCAACAAGTCCCGAATGGAACAGGTGCTGGCCAATTCAACTTGTCAACAATGCTCATGTCCTCTGCGGATGGTTGCAATGCGGTAAAAGTTGGTGATTTTAACAATGATGGCATCGCTGACGTCTTCGTGTATGTCGGCGCAACAAAGCCAGACGGTACGGCATGTAACACAGCGCCGGTTGGTACCTCCACCATCTACTTCGGCAACGGCGATGGCTCTTTCAGAGCACAACCTGTTAGCGGTTTTACTCCGCTAATTGCAAGCACAAGCACCCTGCCCATCACGACTAATCCAGACGGGTCGGTTACAGAGCACCTGGGTTCAATGCAGAACTTCATGTTCATGGACCTCAATGGCGACGGAATCCCAGATGTCATTACCACGACACTGCCTCGTTATGATGTGACCAATAACGTTGCAGCGTCGGACCCCTGCGCAAGCGCGGTGTGTACGCACGCGTATTTGGGAGATGGAACAGGGAAGTTTTCGGAAATCCCAACAAACTTGGCTCATTACGCTATTAACGTCAACGAAGGGCAAGGATGGTTCTTTGCTTCTACGCCAACGCTGGCGGACATCAATGGCGACGGGCTGCAAGATATCCATGGGGGCATCCTCAATTACCCAATCCAAGGTGTTCAAGAGTTGTTGACCAGTGCAATTTCTCGCGGCGACGGCAATTTCGATATCGGCAAGTTCGATTGTGTCGGCGGGTTTTTGATTGACTACAACGGGTCGGGGCAACCTAGCTGCTTGATGGCGGGCAGTCCTAACACACTTTGGGCCAATAATGCTGCGGGCCTGGAGCAGGTTACGAATTTCGACCTGACGTCTCAAACGCTCTTCAAGCCAAGCGGTAGCCTTTTGCTTGGAAACGTGACGACCTCGGTGAGCTCATTTCCCATTGACTTCAATGGTGACGGTCGCGAATCATTGATGCGTACTGCTGACGATTTCTCGAATGCTGTGTTCATGAGCAACGGAGATGGCACCTTTACGGAATCCACTGGCTTTTACAACACGTTCAATGGTGTTCCGCTGACCTACAGCGTTCCTGTCGTGTCTTTTGCAATTGGGCACTTCACAGGTCGCCCAGAGCCTGAAATTCTGCGAATGATGGCCGCGGGTGCTTCGACTACAACGCTTCTCTACGAACGAACCAACGCAGTACCTCCCGACTTGCTACAGAGCTATGTTGATTCCGAAGGTGTACGCACGGACGTCAGCTACACCTCCCTGGCCCAAAATCCGACCACAGCTCTGGGCCCGCGGTACAGCTCTGACCGAAACACCACTAACGCGGCAAAGCCTCCGTTCATCGAAGCCGCACCCGGTGGACTGGCTGTCACTACTTTGACCGTGGACTCCCCGGTGCCGGGAACGCGCATTTCGACGGACTTTTCCTACGCAGGGCTCAAGCGGGACACGTCGGGCTATGGCTCGGTGGGATTTCGAGAAATCAAGAGTCAAAGCCCTGGCGCTGACGGCTCTATGCTTGTCCGCGATTCGAAATACCTGCAGACGTACCCCTACGTGGGTATGCCCAGCCAAGTTGCAACATATCTCGGTAGCTTGACAACAACCACTTTTCCGGCGGCATTGTCCAGTCAAAGCACCATTTACTGCGACCAAAGCGCAGCCTCTGGCGCGAGCGCTACCGCGTTGGCCTCGGGAGTGTCGTGCCAGACAACGTCACCCATCAAACGGACCTATCCGCTGCAGGTGACTCGCAGCAGTACAGATTTGGACGGCTCCGTGTTGCCTACGGCTACAACCTCCATCTTGGGGGTAACGGCGACCGGCGATTCTTTGCAGACTACGTCGACGGTTACGTTGACGGGTTCCGCTTCTGACACCTACTCTCAGACGATTAATAGCACTTTCTTTCCGGACAACACGGCATGCTCAGACATCTTCACGTGTCAGTGGATTGTCGGGCGCGTCCAGCAAACAACCACAGCCGCAACATCGCCTAGCACTGTTTTGGCAACAAGCGCGGGCACAAGTGCCCAGGCAACGCAAACGGCGGGTGTTTCCATTGCAACGCTGACGAGCACGGCGAGCCAGACCTTTCCGACGCAAGCTGTCGGAAGCGCCGCCGCAACATTGGCTTGGTCCTACCGCAATGACGGGGCAGCGCCGATGACCTTGAGCTCCCCAACCCTGACCGCGCCTCTGAGCGTTACGGGCAACACTTGCACGTCCGTTGTGTCGGGCCAGTCGTGTGCATTGACTGTTACGAACACCTATGCGGTTGCGGCCCAGGCGGCGTCGCAATCCTTCTCTCCGCAAGGTGCGTCGAACACGCCAGCTGGCGCTACCGCCATCTATACCGTCCAACAAGGCACGTTGACTGTCGCGCCGGCAAGCGTGGCGTTCTCGAGCCAAACGACCGGAACGTCCTCGGCGGTTCGTGCCGTGACGTTGACCAACACCGGTACGGCTTCTTTGCCTGTTTCCGCGATTTCGGTGAGTGCCGGCGCAGGTGATTTTACCCAATCCAACAACTGTGGCTCGTCGCTGGCTGTGAACGGTACGTGTACAGTCAATGTGACGTTCTCACCTTCGACCGCGGGTTCGCGTACAGGTACGTTGACGATTACCGCCAACGGGGCACCTACGAACTTGCCCCTCTCCGGTACTGGCGTGGCCGTTGCCACTGCGAGCATTGCAATCAACGGCACGACCACGGCCATCGTGACAAGCGGTACGTCACCTTCGCTGTCATGGGCGTCCACTAACGCGACGACGGTCAGTATCTCTTGCAGCGCACCCATGGCCGTTAGTGCCACGGGTAGCACGGTGAACTCTACGGGTGTCCCAGAAGCGACATCGGGTACGGGCACCAGCATTTGCAGCATCACGCCGTATAACTCGTTGGGTGTGGCCGGTGGCCTGGCTACGGCAACGGCAACCGTGGTTGCGGCCCCCGCCGTGACCAGCTTTACCGCGCTTCCTGCTAACGTCACCGCCGGCTATAACTCGTCGTTGAGCTGGGCCACGACATCACGGCCTACAACGCGGCGGGTTCAACCGCGACAAGTACTGTTTCGTTCAACGCAGTTGCAGTGGCAAACGTCACCGCGATGACGCTGACGCCGGCCACGGTGACTGTGGGCTCGAATGCGGCCTTGAGCTGGGCTACCTCGGGTGCAGCGACCGTTAACGTCTCGTGTGGCGCGCCCGCAAGCTATTCGTACAGCGGCTCCACGGTGAACTACTCCGGTGCGGTCGTGACGACGTCGGCTGTTGGCCAAACCACCTGCGGCGTGACTGCATCTAATGCGGCCGGTCAGCAGTCAGCAACGAATAGTCTGCCATTGAATGTCGTTGCAGCCCCCGCGGTTACAGGCATCTCCTTTGGTGCAACTACCATGACCAGTGGAGGCAGTGACTACATGAGCTGGAGCACTACCGGTGCCACCAGCGTGGCGGTGAGCTGCACTGGCGCAGGCTCGTACAGCTACTCCGGTACGACCGTTAACAACCCGAACGGGTCTCCCGTTCCGACTTCCGGGACAGGGACAGCTACTTGCACGGTGACGGCAACCAATGCCGCCGGTACGACAGCAACCAGCTCCAGCACCTTCCAGGTGATTGCGGCTCCGAGCGTCACGACCAATGCATTCACCGCCTCGACAATCAGCCTGGGAGCCAGCGACACGTTCAACGTAACGGTTGCCAACGCCGCGACGTTCTCGCTGAGTTGCTCGGGTGCTTCGAACTATTCGTACTCCGGGACGGGCCTATCCTACAACGGCGTGTTGCAACCGACGTCCGTGTCGGGGCCAGTCACGCCCACGACGACGGGCACGACCACCTGTACGGTTACTGCCGTTAACCCAGCGGGCGCGGGGGTGTCGTCCACCAGTACGTTCCAGACGATTGCGGCTCCGAGCATCACGGGCATTACCTTTGGGGCAGCCAATGTGACGACCGGTGGTAGCAACACGGTCAACTGGAGTACGGCCAACGCCACCAGCGTTGCGGTTAGCTGCACGGGAACTGGCTCGTACAGCTACTCCGGTACGACCGTGAATTACAACGGCGCAGGCGTGTCCACGTCGGGAACGGGCCAAGCCACGTGCACGGTGACCGCCTCGAATGCAGTCGGCACGACGGCCTCGGCGGCCAACACGTTCCAAGTGGTCGCGGCACCAACAATCACGGCAGTCACCTTCAGCCCTACCTCGGTTTCTGCCGGTACCGCGTCGACATTTGGATGGCGTACATCCGGAGCTACAAGTGGTTCTGTGAGTTGCTCTGGTGCGGGTGCCACGGCTACTGCCACAGGTATCAACAGCAGCGTGAGCGTGGGCACTACCACCGCAGGGACGGCAACTTGCACGTTGACAGCAGTCAATGCGGCAGGAACATCGGTAACTGGCAGCGCAAGCTTGACGGTAACGGCGGTCACTGTTGTTGCCTTCAATTCGAACAATGGGACGAACACGGTGGTATTCACCAACCCGAACGCGACCCCTGCCACTGTTACCGCGTCGGGCATGCGCTTCGTGTCAGGTTTTGATGGGTTCGCGTCCGTGAGCTCAAACAATTGCACTGGGTCCATCGCGGCGGGCGGCACTTGCACCATCGTGCTGACCACACTTACCCCCGATTGCAAGCCCGACAATTATTCGGTGGAGGCTTACGTTACGGACGCGGGCGGCACCGCCTATGGGGCTGTAATTTCAAAGTCGAATAGCAGAACCCTTTGCCCCTAACGCGCTCCCAGCTACCCACGGGCCCGGTTACTCGGCCGGGCCCCTAAGTACCTAAAACTCGGCAATCAAAATGAAAACAAAACTTTGCTCGAAGCTACTTAATTTCCGCCACGTACCCGCCCAAGCGGTCTGTCCCTTCCCAAGGCAACCCGCTCAAGGGTCGCAGTCCGTGCTAAAAGCCATCGTTCTGACGACACTTTTGTTGGGCGCCGTGCCGACGGTATGGGGGCAGGTCCAATCAGATGTTCCCGCGAACCCCTACAGCCAAACGCGTGTCCGGGCCTTCACGTACGACAGTATTGGTGCTCTCCACACAGAAACAGTCGAGCCAGGGCTGCCACAGTCTTGCCTGCAGACCACCTACACCTACGTGGCACCTGGTTTGGCTACCAATGTTCAGTCTCAGAACTGTGCCTCTGCGACGGGACATGCGCTAACGCCCACCGCGACCAAGTCACTTGCATACGCGGGCCAGTCGGCTGTACCCCTTACCGTGGGCGGTGTGGCTCGAACGGTGACGGTGCCTGCCGCAGCATTCGTGACGACGGTGACCAATTCCCTCAACCAGCAGGTGCTTACGACCGCGATTGACCCCCGATTTGGCACGTCCATCTCCCGCACTGCGGTTGACGGCACGGTTGCGGGCGAAGACATGGATGACTTTGGGCGGCTTGTGCGTGTTCGCAAAAGCGATGGCACCCGGGTAGTGATGACTTACTGCTTGCTGTCGTCTGCTGACGGAAATACGACTAGCAGCTCGCCAGGATGTGTAGCCCCAAACTCCAATGAGGTTCCTGGAACGGCGACCACTTTTACGCAATCCGAACTGCAGGACGGGTCCGGCAATAAGATTGGACCAGACACTCGGGAGTACCACGACAAGTTTGGAAACATCGTCCGTGTCGCTACGGAAAGTTTTGATGGCCCATCGCAGCCCGCAGCAGTTCTTGGAAGCGTGATTGTTCAGGATACGGTTTACTCAGCGTATGGAAAAGCCGTCCTAACAACGAAGCCCTACTTCTTGGCCACGCACGCGGGTACGACGACAGGGTCTAATACCATTGGCGCGGTCCTTCAATCTTTCGATGTCCTTGGACGAGTCGTCCGCACACAATCCACAGACTCGGCTGGAAGCGCAACAGTTCAGTTTGGGGCCAGCGGTGCGTTGGGCTACGGAGCCTATGGTTCGGCCCTCGCTGCAACGACGACCATCACCTACCAAGGTCAAAAGAAGACTACCCAGAACGACCATGGCCAGCTAACCGTGCTGGAGCTGAATGCAAATGGGGGTGCTGCGCGAACCACCGATGCCTCCGGAGCACAGGTTGCGTATGGCTATGACGCGTTCAACAACTTGAACCAAGTTGTTGACTCGCTGCAAAACACAACAACGGTGACCTACAACCAGCGCGGGAAAAAAGTCAAAGCTCAAGAGCCGGATTCGGGCCTCAGTTCATACGACTATGACGCGGCCGGACACATGGTTTGGTCGCAGACTGCCACCCAACTGGCTTTGAACCAATCGACGACCTACCAGGTTGATTCGCTTGGTCGAACGGTTCAACGAGCAGAACCTGAGTACACGACAGCCTGGTACTACGACGCGTACAGCAATGGGAGCAGCGGTTCTTGCACGAACGGTGCAGGTAAGCTCTGCGAAGTGACCACAGGTGTCAGCACCGACGTGGACAAGCGCTACGCCTATGACTCGGTAGGTCGACTGGTGGGCTCCCGCATTGATGTCCAGTCCAGCAATACACATGTCGGTTTTGGAACAACTTACGACGGGGTTACGGGGCGCCAAGCCTCTGTGACATACCCGACGGGTGTCGTCATCAATACGGCCTACACATCGCTGGGCTTTCCAAGCGCCTTGACGCTCGGGTCGGCGGTAACGGTAAATCCGCTACCCAACGCGAATGGTGTGACTGCGGCGAGCGCAACGTTGACCAAGGGAACCCAGTTGTGGAGTGCGACGGCGATGAACGCCGAGGGCGCTCCGGAATCGGAAGTGCTGTACAACCAGGTATCCACGACTCGCACGTTTGACCCTTTGACAGGTCAAATCACCGGCATTACGGCGGGTAGCGCAGGTCAAACCGGTGCAGAGAACATGCGGTACACCTGGGACTCGCTCGGCAACATGAGCGGACGTGTGGACGCGGACGGAGCGGGTACAGGTCAGGCCGTCTCCGAGACTTTCAGCTATGGGGACAGCGGGACGCCTTCGAAGGACATCAATCGGCTGACCAACTACACCGTCACGGGGCCTTTCCCTGCGCTGAGTCGCAATGTCCAGCTCAAGTACAACGCGTTGGGTCAGCTGCTCTATAAGTCTGACATCGGCGCTTATGCCTACAACGCCAGCGGCGCTGGCTCGACACAGCCACATGCGTTGCAAACGCTGACGGGCGCTTCCACTGTGCAGTATCACCAAGATGCTGACGGCAATGTCATCAATGCAAGCGGTGGCAAATATTCAGTGTTGACGTACGCCAGTTTTAACAGGTTGCTCACGGCATCGGGCCAAGGCACAGCGGGTGCCATCAACTATAGCTGGGGCTACGACGACACGCACATGCGCATCAAAGAAGTGCGCACTATTGCAGGGAGCGGGGGGCCGTCCGGAACACGAACGACCTTGTATTTCCCGGCGGATTCTCAGGGCGGCCTATTCTTTGAACAGGAAAACAATGCACCGGTGGCCCCCAGTGCGAGCAACCCTAGCCTGGTCAGCAATCGCCACTACTTTGGTATCGCCGGCAGGACGCTTGGCGCATTGGTGACAACGGGTTCGTTGCCATCTTTGGCTGCAAATCAATTTGCACCTGCCGCGTCGGATATCACCGCGAATAAACTTGAGTTCTGGCATCATGACAACCTAACTAGTTTGGTCGCGACAACGGACCATCTAGGAACGGTCACTGCCCGTTACGCTTACGACCCCTTTGGAGCGCGCCGCTACACATCTGGCGATTTCGATGCCACGGGTGCAGTGGTGGCTGATTGGAACCCCGCTAACAACTACGGTACGGGGCGTGGCTTTACGAGCCACGAAGAGCTCGATGATATCGGCCTGGTCAACATGAATGGGCGTGTCTACGACTCTCGCATCGGCCTCATGGCCCAGCCCGACCCGGTAACCACGTCACCCTTGGATACGCAAGGCTATAACCGCTATGCCTACCTGAGCAACAATCCCTTGAACGATACGGACCCGTCTGGCTTTGCGTCTGCTGCAACTACGCAAGACATCCAAGTGACCCCCATGAGTCCCGGAGATTTCCAAAAGGTTCTCATAAATGGCGGTCTGCCCAGTCTTTGGGATTTTGCCGATGACTCCACGTCTATCCCTATGCTGAATACCGGCATGTGCATGGTCGGGCAGATGAACTTGCGCGTTGCTTCTACGAACGTGGCACGCCCGTCCGTAAGCGCAAAGGCAAAGAAAGCCGTCGCCAATGCAGACTTCTCGCCATTTATGGATGGGTTGTCTAATTTGCGAGAGAACAACTACGGGGGCACGAAGGATGGAACCCTTCGTTGGATGGCCGGCGCGTTCACGAACGAAGTCCTTACCGGCCTACTGCAGCTCGATGCGACCGTCTGGGACCTCGGATGGGGGTTGTTGTCGGAAGGAACCAACAACGAAATTTCCCCGGGCGTACCGCGTAGTGCAGTGGCTCAAGCCGTTAGCTCGGGGGAGTTGACTCCGAACCAAGCGGCAGTGTCCCTGGTAGTCTCGCCAGCGGTTCAGACGGTTGAAATTGTCGGCAAGGCTCTGAACGGCGACTTGAAAAACGCAGTCCCCATGGGGCTTGCCATGGTGGTGCCGTATAACCGATTGGGCCGATTGGGCAACATTGGCCGCGCGGCAGCGGAGGCTCCAAAGGGCTATAAAGTGGTCTATCATGGCAGCATCAAGGGCAATACAACCTTGCCCTTGGATGCCGGTCGGCAGTATGCCAGTCGGGACATCCGCGCATCGGTAGACGCAGTTGACAACAACTTTGGAAAACGCGTTCTACCTGGGACGGAACCGCCGGACCCCACACTGTTGGTCGCACACATTCCGGATGAAGCGTTCGCTAAGCTATACGAGCAGACCTACCACGGCATGTCGCCAAGCATTCGCCCCATCCCGGGTGGCTCAACCGAAGTCTGGTTGTCGACTCCTGAAGAAATTCAACTGTTCAACGATTCGATTGTACGAGTGGAGACGTTCTCGGGCCCCCGTTTCTCGCGCTCGGTAATGGGCATGGTCTTCACGGGCAACTGAATCGGGACGGGAAGTTTGTGACCTGAAAGTAAATGAGCGCTCTTAGAGCGCTCATTTCGTTTGTCAGTCCTCAGACCCTCAGCTTTTCGTGGGACAGCCTGCCAGCACATTCACAGGATAGTCTGCCCGATAGACCGCATCGGTTCTCAAAGCATACTTGACGCCTTGAAGAACAGGACAACCTTCATGCTCCACTTTGTGTTGCCAGATAGCGGCTTGACCTGTTCTGGGCACCACGCAAGTTTGAATGGGACTAAGAAACCGGGTCTCGCCGCCTTTAAACCCTTCGTTGAGATAGACCAGTACGGTCAGCAACGAAATACGGCGCATGTCGTATTGATGCCAATGGTCGGTGTGAGGCGCAAACGCTTGCCCTGGTTTGTACCGATATAGTCGAAATCGAGAGGTAAGGCAATCTAGCTGCAACGCTCCCATGGATTGCGGAAGATGGGGCTTCAGGCGACTGAGCAATAGCGATGCTTGCGGGGCGCTATCCCAGGTTAAGCGGTCTTGATTGCGATACTCTCCGTCTCCCGCCACAACTGCAGTCTTCGCACCTTCAAGCTTACAAATCAACTCGGTACATTCCGCAGACGTCAGAACGTTATCCACAGTCCACTGTAGCGGTTGGTTCGAAAAGAGAAAGGGAACGTCTGTTAGCTCGGAGTGCATGCGTCGATTTTAACTTAAAGGAGCATTGTCGTAACAGCCATGCATCTTCTTGGTCCGAGTGTTACACTGATAATACCAATGGAGATTCCCGAATGGACAAGCTCGAAAAAAGGTCGCTGACTCAAATTGTCTCGGACTCAGCGGCTCTGGCAACGCCGACATTGAAGTACGCGCGTGCGCTCGTGTTCTGGCCTGCTGCGCGGTATGAGGCAGAAGTCTTTAGGGGAGGACCCGAGTTGGCATCACCGCAGACTTTCGAGCCTCGGTTCCAATCCTTGATTGAGACTGGAATTGCGTGGTTTCACGTGCATGTGCGCGGCGTCATGGGCGATGATTTGATTGTCGCCATTGACCTGCCCTTCGACGAGTGCTCTTCGGCCGCCGGAGAGATGCCACCGACGCCCACTTCGTCCTTTGTCTGGAAGGGGCCGGACAGCGGCCGCGTGGCCGGCATTACGGCAGAGGCTTTCTCTGCTCGAGCCGTTCAAGATTTCCGTGCGCTTCGGGGGTGAGGCCCGGTGTCCCGGCCGGACACCCTTGTGTGACCTGAGAAGGAACCCTGGCGCTTAGAATGCGTTTTCCGCATTCGGGTACGACCAATGACTTTCCAGACCGAAAAGCAGCGCCTGGCTCTGCACGCCACCATTCTGGAGCGCCTGTCCGATGTACTGCCAGGGGACCCGCTTGAACTCGGCTTGGCGCTGGGTAGCCTGTCGATGACGCTCATTGCCAAGGCCCACCCCGGGCGGCTGGACGCGGCGGCCAAACAGCTCATCAAGGAGAACTATCCGGACGCCACGCCGGCCCTGATGAAAGAACGCGCCTTGGATGAGGAGGGCTTGGAAACTGCCCTGGCCCTCTACCGATTGTTGGCAGTGATGGCGTTGGACTACAGCCCGCTTGGGCACGTCAAGCCGCTTATCGACCAGGACACCGCTTTGGGGCCTGACGTCAGCGCCAGCGCCACGCGCCTCATGGCTGACGCCTTCAAAAAGGCCCAGGCCCTGGGGGTCTCGACGTTTGGCGCGGCCACGACCATGATTCTGTTCGCAACTCTCGAGGCCCGCCGGCAGGGTGTGTCGACTTACCAGATTGCACGCCCGTTGTTGGACGGGGTGAGCTTCGCACTGGAGTCCCCGAGGCCTCATCGGTCCGATAAGGAGTTCGAGGAGGTGGCGCTCAAGGCCCTCTGTGCGCAGATGGGCATCTCGAAGACGGAGGCAAAGCGCTATCTGGCCGAGGCCAAGCGCATGCAGGCGGGCGAGTGAGCCCTCTCGTGCTCAGCGGTTGTCCAGCGGCGTGAACAGCTTCGGAAGAGCCGTGACGCCGCACAGGAGGGCGTACGGAAAGTCGATGAGCGACTTCAAGGACATCACTTTGCCCGTGGTGCCTTCGGAAGGCCAGGTGATGACGCCGGCAAAGCCCTTGAAACGAGCCAGGCGTTCGCGGATGGCGCCAAACCCCAGGTCTTCAAACTGGAGTTGAACGACCGTGGTGTCGTCAAGCTGCACGAAGCAGTAGTCGCAACCGATGTCGGCAAAGACGGCACGGGGCACCAACCACTCAATCTTGGACGCCAAGGCTGCCCGGCGCGGAGCAGACACGGCACGACCGAGCTCATTCAACAGCTCGAAGTGTCCTGGCCGGGGCTTGTGGTGCACGACGAGCGACACGCCAGGCGAACAAGCCTGCTCCGCAGCTTCGTCCTCCAGCAGTCGGGTCAGAGCGGCTGCGCGAACGGTGCTCACGAGTGCCAGCAACTCTCCCGCTTGACGAGCGGATAACTCTGTGGTCGTGCTCCAGTCGTGCGACGCATGGGCGGCCAGGAAGCCGGTGACCGCTGCCTCGAACATCCGACCCGGAGCAGGGTTCGCTTTTCCGGGCGCCAGCCGGCCGAGACCGCCCATCATCGTCCAGAGATGCCAGTACGCCTTGTCGGCAACCGTGAGCAGGGCTTGTTCAGGAGTCTGTGGAGTCACGAGAGCGAGCATGGTAAGGAAGCTTGTGGGGTACCGGGCGGGTGCAGGGCGAGTGAAGCGGTGTTGCCGTGACTTACTTGCCGTGACTTATTTGCCGTACATGGCCCATTCTGGCTGCACGCCAACGATGGCGTAGTGATGGCCAGCCACATGGCCCCAGCTTTCCGTGAACACGCGAAAGCCTTTGTCATTGTCGCCGTCGTGGTCAGGCTGGGAACCGCGCGGAACGCGCTTGAGCCAGCCGGCGACGAACGGAATGGTTTCGTCGAGTTCGAGGGGGTAGGGTAGCGGCAGGGCGTCACGCTCTGCGTTCCAAAGCAGAATGAGCGTCGGCACACCGGGGTCCTTGGCGCCCGCTTCCGTTACTTCCTTGGACTCAACAAGGTGCCGATGGGTCGGCTCACCGTAGTAGGTGGTAACTTGCTTCAGATTGACGATTTTGTAGTGCGACGCTTTACCGCCGGTCGCACCGGGCCACACCAGGCTCAGCGCCATCCTGAGGGCGTCCTCGCCAACGGAGGTGACATCAATGCGGCGGTTGTCCATGGTCGGTCTTCTTCGTATGAAAGGGGTAGAGGGCTCAGGGTGTTCTTAGTGCGGCGTGTTCTTAGTGCGTCCAGACCTGCACGAAGAAGCCGCGCTCCGGGCTGTAGTGCAGATAGATGGCACCGCAGTCTCCGAAGCCCTGGTCTTCGAGCGCCACCAGGAGTGTTTTGCGGGCCTCGTCGGTGTCGCCTTGAATGGGGTGTAGCCATCCACCCACCTGAACGTTGCCATCGCGCCAACCGCCGCCGTAGTGGTCTTGTCGCCAGTTGTCGTAGTCACCGCACAGGCCGCCTTCTCGGTAGTCCTTCGAGATTTCGGGCAGCGTGGCATCCGTCGCGAAGGTGAGGGTGTCTCTCAGGACGAAGTGCGAGGCCGTTGGTTGGGAGGCCGTCTCCCGCCGCGGCAGCCACTGAATTTCAGAGGCCGGGCGTGGGTCCCAGTAAGCGAAGCCTTGCCAGCCTTTGTCGCTATCGCTCAGGTCGATGGTGACCCACACCACGCCCACCGCTGGGAGCTGAGGGTACTGCGGTCGGATTTCGGCGGGGATGTCTTCCAGGTTCAGCTGGAGGTAGAAGCTTTCGCCGTCGTAGGGGTGGCTCATCCACCCGTTGCCCGCCATGGAGGGCACCGACTTGGCATTGGCTACCCACGGCGCGTCGACGGGGAAGTCAGCCTCACCGTTTGTGAAGGTCGAGCCCTGCGGCGCCGGCGTAAGCGGCTGCCGAGTCTTCTTGTGACGCTCGCTGTGCACAAGAAAGGCACCGGGACGCACGAGCTGTTCGACCTTTTCGGTCAGCCAGTACAAGTGGTCAGGGAGGTCGGCTTTCAGGGCGGGCATGGGCGGAAGGTCAGAGGGCAAAGAGGTCTACATTTTAGCAGCTGCCTGCCTGAAAGCGCTGAGGAATTTAAAGGCAAAAGGCAGGAGCCGGTCTATAAAGTCACTAATCGTCTTTTAAAGCGAGTGCGATGCGGCTTGCCCTGGCTCTGTATGGCTACACCCTCTGAGCGCGCGACGCTGCGGGGCATGACGTACTTCGCCCCTAATTCTAAGTCAATGACTGCGCCCTGGCGGACCAATAGGTTTATTGGCGCTCTTATTGCTCAGACTCAATGAACGGTACAACTCTCAACATCGGTAGCCGACTTCTCAGTGCAAGGGGAATTGGCTTTGCCTTCGCCGAACTGTTTCCTGGAACCAGGGGAGGCTGTCGGGTATGAAGAAAACATCTCACGACCGACGAATTGGCTTGCGCTTGGCCGTGTCCCTTTGCTTTGTATTGGCGGCCTTGTTGCTGTGGTCAGGACTACTTGGGCTGCAGATTTTTGAGTTTGAAGGCATCTCCTACGGTACAGGGCTCGTGTGGGGGTACATCTTCACGCCAAGTTTCTTCCTGCTCTTGGATGTGGTGTTCTTCGTAAATCCAGTTCGATTTCCAAGATGGGCTATTGGCCTAGTCCTCGTTGTTGAAGTACTGACTTGCTTTCCTCTTTGGAGTATTTCATTTGCCATGTTTCATCGCGGAGCCCCAATAAGCACTTCTGGGGAGACGACTAAAACAACTGACTTCACTGAGGTCAGGCGTTCCGCTCACGCCTTCCTTCCGCAAGAGGAAAAGCATGGCAGAGCGTCCAGACCAACCAGTCGAACCCCTTTCGGGCCGGCGAGCGTAGCGGAAACCTCCTTACGGCCCCTAATTGGGACGATTTGACTGTGACTTTGAACGAACTGAAGCTGGTCGCCAAGCGGCTACGCAAGCACCACGGCGAACTTCTCGGCAGGGCTTCCCCCGTGCTTTCTCAGGCGCTAGCACTGGAGCTGGCGGCGAAGCTTCACGGCTACCGCAACTATCACGAAGCGCAAGAGCGCCTGGCACAACGCAGTCTGCTCGAAACGCTGAAGGCAGAACCTGGTGGTATCTTGGCCGCGCAGGGCGTGGCCTTCGACATGTCCAGCCAACTGCTGGAGGTACGCGGCAACCTGACGCTGGTCGCCCCACCGGGTCGCGGTAAGTCCATGCTGTGCAACGAGCTCATCGTGCAAGCGCTATTTTGCGGCCGAAAGGTGCGTGTCATCGACTGCGGGGGCAGCTACCGCCGCCTGGCGCAGATGTTGGGCGGTGCCTACTTCACCGGAACAATGGGCGTCGATGCGTACGAGGCGTGGGCGAGCGAAGCGCCCTTTGTGGTACTGGACATCGAAGAGCCTCGCAATGCGGGAGCTCTCGACGCATCCTTGCTACAGAAGCTGCCGGTCACCGCTTTGGCGGTTTGGGACGAGTGCTGGATGTTTCGCAGCGCCTACCAGCCTTTGCCGTGCGCAACGACCATTTCGGTGGGGCAGGCCTTGTCTGATTTTGTGCACGCAGGTATCTGCCGTCTCGAAGCCTTGGAGGGACATGTGCGAGAGTCGACGTGGCGCTGGACAACTTCGGAGGGCAGTATCGAGTGTCGCTTGTACATAGGCCCCCGTCGATTGGCGGTCTACACGACTCGACCGGAGCATCTGCGCCAAATGGGACAGCCCTGCGATGCTGACCGCCTGGAGAAGTTCGCAGCGAGTCTGCAACCCGTGTTCGGTTGAGAGTAAGAAGCCCACGGTGCAAACAGCATAACTGTCGTTACTACACCGAGTGTACGCAGCAGGGGGCCCTCTCCCACACCTGGCGACCACGTCGGGTTCCACCGGTCTTCTCAAGGCCGAAAGTTGGTGATGCCTCTGTTTGCATAAGGACTGCTGAGAGCCTGCGCCACCTCAAGGTGGCGCTTTGCTTTGAGGCTCCGTCCCGGGTTCCGTCTCGAGTGTCGAAAAAGAGGCATGCATCGCTACGGTGTAAATGACGAACTAGACAATCAGCTATAATGGCGGCAGCCGTCCCGCACACTCTGTCTTTGAAGACCTATGCCTCTCGCCATTCCCGCTAAATCGGAACCCTTCCGAGTCGAAATCACGCTTTCCATCGAGCCGGAACGCTACTTGCGCGACATGGCGGAGACGCAGTTCTTTGGCATCCAGCCTTTCGCGGAAGGCCAGCCTCGTGTGGCCATTTCCGGCCTGTCCTGGACGGCTTCTGGTCACCGGAACGTCGAGGCATCGGCGCTTGGCAACCTGGCGGACTTTGCTGCACGCTGTGAAGCCGAAGGCGCTGTTCTGGGCTTCGAGATGCCCAAAGAAGGCGCAGCGCTGCAACCGTTCGACTACATGAGCGTCGACGAGATGTCCTGGAGTGGTCGCTACCGTGCTTCGGAGGAGAACCGGCGTAGCCATTCGTGGGGGCTGACGGTCGTCAAGGAAGGCGAAGTCTGCGTCTGGTTTGAGCATGGCAAATTCGGTATGCGGGAGCAGACGTTTTCCACGCTGAGCGCGGCGCTGTACTGCTTGCGCGACCTGGTGGACGGTCACCCCTGGGAAGATTTCGGGGACGAAGAAAGTCGTTTGACGCTGATGCACAAGGGTCAGTTCTACTGGGATACGCCGCTTCAAGAGGAGCCTATTCCTGTGGATAACTTCGTTTTCGAGACGACCGACGGACACCGTTGGCGCATCGCGGGGAGCGGGGGCCGGTCCGTGTTGTCGTGGACGGCTCCGAATGGTCGCAGGGCCTATCAATGGCATGACGACCACGCGCAAAGCCTCGACGGGTTGGCGGCCATTCTTTCGGGCGAGGTCAGCCCGCAAGCCTTTCACGTCGAAGAAACCGAGGAACCCGAGTTCTGTCTGGGCAAGGACGAAACGCTCAGCCCGGAAGAGGCCGCCAAGCATACGGCCTGGTTTCAGGCCCACCGATGGATTCCCGAGACGGTCGACGCGCTCGATGGCGCAGCACAAGGCACGCTTTTCGTTCTGGACATCTTCGAGTCTGACGACAAGCACGCTGTCGACTCCTTGGTCTATCTGACGACGCAAGGGCACAAGGTTCAGCTGGCCATGGACGAGGTGTCGTGGACGGTAACGGCTTACGACCTGGACGGCAAGGCAGCCATCATGTCGACGAGTCGCACAGACAAGCCTGCTGCGTTTCGAAACCTGGCGTATGTGCTACGTGGTCGGGCCCACCAGAGCGTAACGAGTTCCGCGCTTTAATGCCGGGCTGCCCCGGCGTTTCGGGGCTCTCTGCAGTCTTGCTTCGCCAAAGAAAACTGCCTCGACCAGGAATGTCGAGGCAGTCGGTGAAGTAGCGTGCAATTCTCACGGAGATTACGCGCGACAGTTGGGCTTACTGATAGAGGCGATACGCTTGCGAAGCGTGCGCATCGGGGGCCCGCTCATCGTTACCGGTGGCCGTCCAATACGCCAGCAGGTCGATGGCTTGAGCCGCAGCCGTCTCCGGATTGCGACCAAAGGTTGCGCACAGAGACGCGATGAGCGCAGATTTCGTCAGAGGAACGAAGTCGCGCAGCGTTGTGGTGTCTCCACCGTTGAGAAAGCCCTCGCTGTCGAAAGAGCCTTCCAGCCAGGTAAACCGGGCAGGTTCTCCTTCGGCGAACGGTTCGACGTTGTACCAGAGCTCGTAGTACGCGTCTTCCATCGCCACGCAAGCGACGATAACCGCCAACCCACCTTGTTTTTTGAAGGTGTAGAGGGGCGACGCTTGGCAGCGTTCTCGCAGCGCGTCCACGGCAATGAATCCCTTGGCGCGCTCTGCGTCCGTGGTGAGCTCTTCGAAGAGCATCATGTGCGGCTTGAAGAGCAGGTTGACCAGGTCGGACGGGTCAAATTTGGCGTGGGTCAAAGAGATTTCCTTGGAATGTTGGCCTAATCCAAGGTGTAGCCACTGCGGGGGCGCTCTGCCTCCTGGTTGAGGCAGGTGAAGCCGCTCACGCAGCCGACTTGCGTCGGCCCTTCAAGGTCTCCAGAGCAGTCCAGACCAGGTCTGCTACGAGCAGGCCCGTTCCGAGGTTCATTACCGTGAGGCACGTCAGAAACGCATGGCCCAAGTTGGGGGCCAGGGGCATGGCTACGCCGTTCAGCCAAAGGCCTGCTACTTCCAGGCAAATCATGCCGAGCGTGATTTGGCCTCGTTCCTGAAAAGCTTCACTTGGGGAGGGCCAGCCGACTTGGATATACGAGGCCCGCAGGAGTACCGCCACCTGTATAAAGGCGCTGATGAGGACTGCCGAGAACCAACTCACGACTGGCAGCGACGAGAAGTGGGCGAAATAGGCTTGCGTAAAAGTCATGGAAGAAGTTCAGGCCGGGGAGTGATTGTGGCGGTGTAGAGCGACTGCCTATTCGCGATGAGATGTTGAACTGTCGCGCGGCGCATTAATTCGGGCCATCATAGCCGCCGCCGTCTCGGCTCCTCGGTTCATGAGCCGTGCCAAGAATGCAAGTTAGTTCGATAGCCTGCTGGACGGGGTCTGCTGAAGCCATGGCATCGGGCATATAAGATGGGCGAATGTATCGTCGAAGTGGCTTGTTGGAGTTTACCGCAACCGGTAAAATGAGTCCATCTCCTGGAAGCGAATAACGATGGGTCTTTTTTCGAAAACCTGCGCAAAGACGCACCTTCCCGTTCTGGCAGCCTTTGGCTGGCAAAAGCAGGCAGAGCGGTTGACGCGTATTGTCAGCTTGCTGCCCGGTGACACCGAAGCGCCTCTCGTCGAGGACTATGACGGCTACGGCCAGCGGCTGGCGGACTTCGACCAAGCCAAGTTCGTGCTGGCCTCCGACTATGCCGGTGAGACCTACGAACAGTTGGGCGAGAGTCACGATGAGCCCAACCAGGGCTGGTTTCACAACGAAGAGCTGATGAGCGTGCTGGCGGCCTCCAATGGCTTTGCGAAGTTCGACGACTATTTCGACCTGCTCTGCGACTTCGAGAACGAGCAAGACGCTATCACCGAGGAAGTAATGACCGCGCTCGGTATTTCGGCTATTCGGATTATCGTGTGGTGTGCCCATTCAAGAAACTTGAACGGCATGCACTACCGATAATCCGCTGAGCAGACGTTGAAGCTGCTCGATAGCAGGAAGGCTTGCGCCCTTGCCCTCGAGCGCCTTCAAGCCCGCCCGGACGTGCCCAA
>OULZ01000003.1_pt1 | contig 19489 bp, 19 predicted proteins | sample 1690871 | NCBI WGS metagenome assembly OULZ01 (sample SAMEA3914813, study PRJEB12502) | metagenome | biome: forest; material: soil | place: Canada | collected 2011-07-07 | depth 0.3 m
CCTTTTACTATGGCGAGTGGTTTTTTGCTCTTGAGACGGTTTTCGTTCTCCTGAATGAGCTGGCTGTTCACTGGATTAACCGACCCGCAGGTCTTTCAACTCATGCGCGCGACCTACGAACCCTTGTCGCGTCCGCGGGGCTGGATGCCCAGCTGAACGTCGGGCAACTCCAGTTGCCGGGCGAGGACCAATGGGTCGACTTCAGTGAGTGCAGCTCGTCCCTGTCCAGCGCACCGTCAGCGCCTGGCGTTGCGGTTCAGACCATTGACTACGTGGGAAGCGCTTATTGGGTGGTGTCGAATCGTGTTGGATTGCCGGCACCGAGCCCGGTGCTGGCAACGCAAGAGCTTCTTGGCTTGGTACGGGGCCATGAGCAGCCTGTCGGTCGATTTGAAGTGGTCACGTTTCAAGATGGGTCCCGGGAGCTCATCGGAACTTCTAGTTTTGGAGAACTGCTTTTTGACGACAGCAAGGGACTGTGCGTGGAGGGCCATGCGCACCTCGTCAATTTGCTAAGGCAGTAGCAAGGCGCTACCCCGTTCGAAGGGCATGGCTCTTTTTCAATGTTGGTAGACGTGGTTCTATACGAAGTGCGGGCGATGTTGCCTGCGCCAACTATCAGAAAACAAAATGCAAACGCAAGAATTCCTCTTTGAAGCCATCGACGACAACAGCCAGAGCAACCAGGTCTCCCAAGCGAAGGGAGAGGGCAAGGGCGTTCTTTTCCGCACTCTGCGAGACGACGGCACCCAGGACTACTCCAACATCCAGTTCTAACCAGTCCCCGGCATTGAACCCCTTTGGAGCTCTCCAGAGGGGTTTTTCCTTTGGCGAGACCAGTGCATCGCTGTGCTATACGGAGCAGGCCAACGTTTTCAACTGCTATGCTCCAAGCTTCCTCTCCCGTCGCACTCCTGCGACACAGCGATTTCCGCACGGTTCTTGATGACATCTGGGTCGAACATCTCGACCTGGACGTGACTCCTGAAGTTACCACCGCGGCCCAGCACGTCCTCGAACATGCACGCAGCACCGCATCGAACCTCAAGACCGGCGTCATTCAGACCCAGGGCCAGTTTCGATTGTCGGGTGCCGTCAACACGTCGCAAAAGGTACTGGTCGACCTGGTCGCGGCAAGACTTTGCGACGTCGGCTTGCTGCCAGCGCACAGCGAAGAGGCAATGCTTCGCGTCTCCGGCTTGATGGCCATGCGTGGGGCGCAGCCACACACCGATGGGGGCTACGGCCACTGGCGGGACAGCATGTTTTGGTCGTTGTGCCTCGAAGATACGGACACGGACGTGTTGTTCGGCAATCTGCGAGTGCGTATTCCGCAGCAGCGCGGTACGCTGCTGGCCTTCGACCCGTGTCAGCCACACGCCGTGCTTGCGCGTGAACAAGAGCTCTTCATGAAGAGCCATTTCAGCAAGGGCCGGCAGCAGTTTTTCGTCGGCGGCGACTTCGTACCCAAGTCCTGGGCACAACTTGGCGTTGTGCATAACTTGTCCAAAGCGCAGACATCCGGTCGCATAGACATTGTGGCGACTCTCGTGGACCAAAAGACTTGCTTGATGAAGGTCTCAGGTCGCTACGGGACGTAGTCGAGAAGCATTCTTTGGCGGACATCGGCACCGCTCTTCAGCCCCTTTGCGTTTTTGCAGAGGGGCTTTTCTATGGGCGCTTTGCTCGTTAACCGGGGATGACCTTAGCGGCCGAGCACCAGAGTCAGCAATTGGCCGGTTTGTGGGCGCCATAGAAAAAGTCCGGCTCGAAGGCCGGACTTGGGTGAATGCAAGCAATCTGCAAGCAGGCTGAAGAATATTCAGCTCTTGAGCGCCTGCAAAGTGTTTCGCGGGAGCACGAATTGGCCTTGTGTCTTGCTCTCGAAGGCTTCCAGGAGCTTTTGCACGTAGTCGAGCGTCGCGGTGCACTCGAAGGTCACGAGCACGAAGCCAGGCCATTGACCCTGGGCGGTCTGCTTGAGCAAATTGATGCGAGTGTCGAACTCGCGACCTGCTTTTCGCAGCGCCGCAAAGAGCGCTTCGATGTCTTGGTTGTCCGGGAGCATCAGGCTGTATTCATGGAAGTCGCCGTAGTGCCGGATGTCGCTTGCGCGACACACCTGCTTGGAGACTTCTGCCGCCAGCTTGAGATACTGCTGCCCGGAGGCGTTCTGGTAGTCCTGTCCCGAGTAAATCATCGGCTCGAAGTGCAGGTTCAGCTCGTCCAACGCGGCGTAGACATACCGCGCTTCGAGGCTGGACTTCAGACGCTCGAACAGTTCGTCGTCCGTGTGCTCGCCTGCCAGGTACTTTTTCTGCGCCGCCAGTAGAAGGTCCATCTCATGGGGCAGGGCGTGGCCGTTGGCCGGACCGATGCGACGGAGCGCGTCGGAAAACCGGTCCCATGCTGTGTGGGATGCGACGCGAATGTCGAACTCACTGCGGTCGGGTTTGTGTTCCTGCTCGGCCAGGTAGCTTCGCATTTGCTCAAGAGACTGGTCGAAATGCGACCGCATCTCTCGCGACTTGCCGCCGTAGGTCTTGGAGGAATTGATTTTATCAACCAGCAGTTGATAGGTCGCTTCGTGCATCACCGCGAAAGTCAGTGGACGCAGGCGACCACAGATGTCGCTCCAAAACGTGCGCTGCTCCTGCGCGACTTCGAACAGGTAGTCCCAAGCCAGCGTCAAGTCGTCGATGTAGTCCGATGGCTTCGCACCTTCGCTGGTGGGCACGAGCACCGAGTACAGCTCGGGCGTCTTCTCCTGCAGGAACCTGGGCAGGTCGAAGGCGAGGTCATGACTCGTGTTCTTGCCGGCCGCTACCTTGGGCATCTGCCGTATTGCCGAGAAGAGGAACCTGGCCACGCTCAGGCGGTTGCTGCGCGTGTTCTTCAGCTTGAACCGGCCGTAGTCCGCGTAAGTCGCTTCGATGAAGCTTCCGACGGGGTCCCAGAACCGGTTGGCGTAGATATTGCTGCTAAACGGACCATAGGCTGTGCTCGTCTTGTCACCCATCGTGAGTTCGATGGGTTCCCACGTGCAGGTTTGCATGATGGGAATGATTCGGCAGGGCTCGTCGTCCGAGATGATTTGTCGGCTGACGAAGCAGCTGGTGGTGAAAGAACCCATGGTTGTCCTTTTGTTGTGCTCTCTGTTGTAAAAACTTGTCCTTGGGCGGTATAGCGAAGGCAACACCCTGAGCGGCACCGAGTCGGTACATGGAAGAAGCCTCCTGCAAATCTGTGGTTTGCGCAGGCATTCAAGACTTACCATGATGCCGCCAACACGTAGGCGGCAAATTTCCAGGAAGGCGGGGCTTGGGGGCATGGCCGGGCGAGCGTGGCGGACCGCATGGCCAAACGAGCTGGTCTGGGCCTCGCCTGCGAGGCGCCGGGGCATGTTCAGTGGGCCCGTGTTGCAGCTCAGGCATCGACGAATTTCGTGCGTGCCTTGGCGCTCGAGAATTGCCCTCGACCATGAAAAAGCCGTCACGTTGGACGTGACGGCTTTGGGTAAATCAAGAGAGGCAGCTTACTTGCTCATGGTCGCAAAAACGCCGGGCAGGCCTTGGTACAGGCCTGCGGAGATGTCAGCTTCCAGCTGAGCCATGGCTTCGGGCACGCCGGGGTTCGGCAGCACACTTGCGTAGTCGGCTTGGCTGTCGAAGATGACACTGTCGGCATTGATGCGCGCCATGAACCCGGGGCGAACGCAGATGAAGCTGCGTTTGCCATGACGGTCCTCGATTTGGAGGTGGCGAATACCACGCACGCCGCCGTCTTTTTCGCACGTATCCGCCCAGCCATCTCCGCGCCAGGCTTGCACCTTCGCGGAGACATCGCTTTCAGGGTCGACCAGGACATGCGTCACCGTGTCGCCGCGATAAACGGCTTCCGCGTGATAGCACTTGAGCACCAGGAACGGAACGTCCTTGGTAGGGATGCGTTGATGCGGTTGCGCTTCAGGGGCTTTGTCTTTGAGTTCAGGCATGGGTTCCTTTTGGTCTACAAATTTAGCGGCTGCTCACTCAACGGCAGACGTTGAACGAGCGGCTCAGCCGCTGATGTTCGTCGACGCGCTTGCACGCGCGGCCGCAGACATCTGTCGCAGCTTTTCGTTGGCTTCTGCCTGGATTTCTTCGCGCGCGGGCGTACGGTCTTCCGGGTAAAAGTCGACAGAGCACGACAGGTCCGAGCGCGTGCGGAACTTGCCGCCGAAGCCGAGAGCGCCTTGGAAGCGCCATTCGGTTGCGGGGTAGTCCATGGCCATTTGGTGGAAGACGAAGCTGGCTTGGTCTCGTTCGTCGGCATGCGCCTTGCAGACGGGCACGAGCACCTCGGTCCACACTTTGTTGAAGAATTCGCGAAGCGCGTCTTCGGGCAGGTGCTCGCGCAGGCGGGTTGCGTGGGCTGAAATCTTGGGCGTTGCAGTTGTCATGGGGTTGGTCCTCGGGAAAGATGTTGGATTGGCCTATCTGCGTATAGCAGAGCGCAGTTCAGGACTCGCAACATTGCGTGAATTCCGCACTGCCCCTCAGTCAAGCGGAGGCACCGTCCGGTGGCTACACCGTGTCTCCCCTCTGTGGCAGTTTCTCATGTTCAAGCACTCCGCGCTCTTTCGGAAAGACGACTGGTTCCCCCGCCTGTGCGGGCATCCTCTGGTCGCGGCCGTGAACCTGCTGTTGTCGGTGGGTGTCTTTGGCCTGCTTTGCGCGCAGCCGCAACAGCACTGGGGGTGGCCGGCAAGCGTCGCCTTGCTTCTCGTGCCGGGCGCTTGGCTCTTCATTGCCAGTGTCGTCTATGGCTTTGTCATCGGGGCCAAGCTGCTAGGAATGCCCTCTTTCGGAGACCTCTACAGGAACCTCGACAGCAGCTGGCGCTCGTTGCTTTGGCGCCGGGAAGGCCTGGCGGTTATCGCGATGCTTTCGCTGCCTCCGGCTTGGCTGTATCACTCGGCAGTCTTGCACTGAGCTGGCACAATCCTACTGTCGCGCATCCTGCAAGAGTTTGCGCTCCGACTGCTTTAACGGCGCGGCGCCAGTTGATGCGTGATATGGCCCTCTGCATCCATCTCCGTGCTCAACACACCTGCGGTGGTCTTGCTGGCAATCCCGAAATCGTGTTGACCCCATCCATAGTTCAAAATCTCGACGCCTAGCCGCTCAGCTTCGGCGTCATGGGCGGCCATCAGAGCTTCTTCGCGGGTATCTGGCATGGTCTTGTTCCTGAAAAAGACGGTAGGCGCGAGCGTTTGTTTTGCTCATTTTACCGTAGCGAATGAACGGCGCAAGTCCTTCGACGGCCTCATTCATTGAGGCAAACCTATCACGCGGATTGGGCTCGTTTGGCAGCTATGCGTTCAATCGATACATTCGGCCAAAACTGCGTCAAATAAGACGGAGAGTGCATTGGCACCATGCAGCGCCGCCAGCACCCGACGCCGGCATTGCGACTCCGATTCACCGTTGTGCGCGCTGATGAAGACGTTAGGTAGCACCAAGGCATCCTTGACGATGTCGGCGACATCAAACACCAGCGCACCTCGCCGGGTCTTTCCATGCACCACGGGGTAGCTGAAGGGGATGCCCAGCACCCACAAGCAGACGCTGGCCAATCCATAGGCCAGGTAGTTGCTCGCGTCCAGGAGGTCGTTGACACCGGCGTCCGCGGAGCGGGACTGCCGACTGAAGAGGAGGCTCTTGGCCGCCGCGGAGTAAAGCTCTTTGGTTAGCTGAGCTTCGATTGACAAGATATCTTGCGGGCTTTTGACACTTTTGAGCTGTCTTTCGAACAGTGCAATCATTGGCTCCAGGGCGGAGGCTGGAGATAGCTCAGAGGGCCAGTGTTTGCGTAGCAGGGCAGCACGTTTGTGCTGAAAGTTGACGGCCATGGCCAAGCGAGTTGGTTCGTTCGTCCAGCGTGCAATCCATTGCCGGGAATACGTGGGTTCTCTGTATTCGTTGAGCGATGCCATGTAGACGGGCGTTGCTCCTCCGGCACAAAACCCGAGCAGCATTTGCCCTTCAGCACAAAGTCGCGCGGCCTGTTGGGTGATGGAGGTGCCGGGCCCAAGGAGCAAGATGGCCACGTTCTTCAGCGGAATGCTGAAATGCTGTTCAACCGCCTCTTTCCGACGCACGAAGGCAAGCCGGTCATCGCTTGACCGAACCGCACAGTGTTCCAGGTAGAGAATTCCTTCCTTGTGGGAGGGTAGGATAGCCATTGCGCGAAATAGAATGTTTGGGCTTTCTATAGGGAAAGCTGGATACATTCTATTTTTTGCATACCGGGCAGATTTATTCGTGAAATCAAGTAGCTACAACAGTTAGCTCCCAGTTCTCGGCCGCGTAGGCCGTTTCGAATTAAGTCTAAGCCTGTCGCTGTGGCCGGGTCTGGTTCTCGGCCGCGTAGGCCGTTTCGAATTGTCGGCGCTTCGGAGGGCTTCAAGCTGCAATGTTCTCGGCCGCGTAGGCCGTTTCGAATACATAGCAATTACGAGAATAGCATAAAAAATGGTTCTCGGCCGCGTAGGCCGTTTCGAATTGCTCGGCGTGAAGGTGACCAAATGAGCATCAGTTCTCGGCCGCGTAGGCCGTTTCGAATAGATGCTGATGAAGAGCGGAAGGACGTGACCTGTTCTCGGCCGCGTAGGCCGTTTCGAATAGAGGAACACCAAGCGAACCTTCGCCGCGCATGTTCTCGGCCGCGTAGGCCGTTTCGAATATCGCCGCGGCACTCATTGGGGTCACGCTGGTGTTCTCGGCCGCGTAGGCCGTTTCGAATATCCAAGCAGCGGCTTCGGACGTCGATGCAGAGTTCTCGGCCGCGTAGGCCGTTTCGAATTAGACGAACCCGTGCCATACGTCACAGTAACAGTTCTCGGCCGCGTAGGCCGTTTCGAATACCACCACCAGGGCCGTGACCGTTGACGCCTGGTTCTCGGCCGCGTAGGCCGTTTCGAATAAATTTCGACAGCGCCGTCAGCGCCATTGCCGGTTCTCGGCCGCGTAGGCCGTTTCGAATTAGCTCTCGCGGCCGGAGCCGCCCACGCCACCGTTCTCGGCCGCGTAGGCCGTTTCGAATACGGGGGTACTCAATGACAATCGCAAAAATCAGTTCTCGGCCGCGTAGGCCGTTTCGAATGATATAGCCGAATTCTTGCAGTTCGCGTAGCGGTTCTCGGCCGCGTAGGCCGTTTCGAATGATGGACCACGAAAACTACGATTTCGCCAAGCGTTCTCGGCCGCGTAGGCCGTTTCGAATGGACGTGCGCAGTGTCATCGAGCAGCACTTTCGTTCTCGGCCGCGTAGGCCGTTTCGAATAGTCGGTGTCTTCCCAACTTCCGGCATCGGGTGTTCTCGGCCGCGTAGGCCGTTTCGAATATACATCACAGTAACAGCACAAATTGCAAAGAGTTCTCGGCCGCGTAGGCCGTTTCGAATAAGCTTCGGAAATCTTCGACTTACTACCGCGGGTTCTCGGCCGCGTAGGCCGTTTCGAATAAGACCGCCCTCGAAGCCGAGCGCGCTCGTGTGTTCTCGGCCGCGTAGGCCGTTTCGAATACATGGTGGTCTTCCGCCGTCTGGTCCTTGAGGTTCTCGGCCGCGTAGGCCGTTTCGAATGCTCGCAGAGCTGCTTGGCACCGGCGTTCTCAGTTCTCGGCCGCGTAGGCCGTTTCGAATTGAAGTCCAACGGACTGGGTCAATTCAAATTGGTTCTCGGCCGCGTAGGCCGTTTCGAATAAACCCCCGGCGGTATCGCGCTAAATGCATTTGTTCTCGGCCGCGTAGGCCGTTTCGAATACTCCCGCGAAATCATCACGAAGTTCGAAGGCGTTCTCGGCCGCGTAGGCCGTTTCGAATACCTGCACACAAACGGCACGCAGGCTGCGCGCGTTCTCGGCCGCGTAGGCCGTTTCGAATAGAGCTTGCGGGACTTTGTGGGGCGGAGAACCGTTCTCGGCCGCGTAGGCCGTTTCGAATAACAGACACGTCTTTATAGCCGACGCTCAGCAGTTCTCGGCCGCGTAGGCCGTTTCGAATGTCGCAGCCGCGGTGAGCCCGCAGATGCGACGGTTCTCGGCCGCGTAGGCCGTTTCGAATAAAAGGCCAAACAGGACTTCTACGACAAGAACGTTCTCGGCCGCGTAGGCCGTTTTGAATTTTATATCCGATTGCTACTGAATTAGTAGTCGGTTCTCGGCCGCGTAGGCCGTTTCGAATTGGCCACCGCGAGCGTCGGGCTGACTGCTGGTGTTCTCGGCCGCGTAGGCCGTTTCGAATGATGGAGTTTGCGGCGCAGTGTGGCTCGGACTGTTCTCGGCCGCGTAGGCCGTTTCGAATTGTGGTTGGGTTCACTTCACAATCGACGAGCAGTTCTCGGCCGCGTAGGCCGTTTCGAATTCTGTGAACGGCACGACCGGCTTAGAAACAGTGTTCTCGGCCGCGTAGGCCGTTTCGAATAAGGCCAAATGGGAACCGGGGCCGGCGTTGTAGTTCTCGGCCGCGTAGGCCGTTTCGAATAAGCGTGGGAAGACGATGTCCTTGGCACCTCCGTTCTCGGCCGCGTAGGCCGTTTCGAATAGGTGCTGCTTCACAAGGGCCACTTTGTCTTTGTTCTCGGCCGCGTAGGCCGTTTCGAATAAATCAGCCGGGTACGGGTGCCATCTGGCATGGTTCTCGGCCGCGTAGGCCGTTTCGAATTTCAAAGGTTATTACCAACAATAACCCTCACGGTTCTCGGCCGCATAGGCCGTTTCGAATTAATCCACCCCTACTGAACGGGATGCGGCGACGGTTCTCGGCCGCGTAGGCCGCCTCGATTGAGCAGCAGACCATCGGCGATGCGTTGTGCAGGTTTCGACCGAGCAGGTCGTTTTAAGGAGAGTCGACGCACAGGTGAAACGGGCAGCCCTACGGACACCAACGCTATACCCCGCATCCGCAATGAGTTAGCCGCACCCATGAATGTTGTCCTTGTCAATGAGAGCCAGTCGAAAGCGCTGATTCGTAGCCGCCGCGTGCTGTCGCGCTTCCTCCCCCAAATCGGGGCCGGCACCTGGGCAGGGCTGATTTCAAGCGAAGGGCTTGCAGACTTGGAACGGGCACTTCGCGAAACAGCCTCCAAGAGCACCTCGGTCGCTTGCCACCAGGTTGTTTCCCGGCACCGTATGGAGCTGAAGTGGATTGTGGGGAGCAAACGGCATTTCGACAGCGAAGGTCGGTACGCGTATCGAACTCGCAGCGCTGTCGAGGGTGTGCCTGACTTCGTCGGAACGCACACTCCGGCGGAGCAATTTGCACTGTCCCTCGTCCGTCTAGCAGCGCTTTTTCATGACCTGGGAAAGGCCTCTAAAGCATTTCAGGCCAAGCTGGCACGCGGTGAAGGCGCAGAGACGCTTCGGCATGACCTATTGTCCATGCTGATGGTCAGTCAATCGTTGGGAGATGCCCCGTCCGACAAGGCCTGGCTAGAAGCGCTAGCGCAAAATCCCTCGGCGGCGTGTGCGTGCGTGACTGACCAGTCCTTGCTCAATCGGTCAGACGTCTGGTTTCAGGTGATACAAAAGACCCTCGACCAGAACAACGGGGCCTTGCTTGCCACTCGGGAAGAGCTGGTGCGTCGGTTTTCCCACGCGCCAGGGCTCATGACCGTCTTGTGGCTGGTACTGACACACCACAGACTCCCTGAAGGAACAGATTCAGGTGAACAACTCGATGTTCAGCCTTATCTGAATATTCCGGAGAGTTCCGACGGAGCGGGCACGGCCAATCCGGTCATTCGCAAGTTTGCCAGCTTGGAGGATTGCCTCACACCGGCCGCAGGCACGTTGCCTTGGGCCGATGACGATTGGCAGCACTCTGTTCAGAGTGTTGCGAAGGCCGCACTGCGCGCATTGGCCTGCGAAGCAGAGATGGCTCCTGCGACGGCATGCCCAGTGCAACCCTCGTCCTGGCCTGTCTTGGCAGCGCATCTATTGCGGCCGAGCCTTATTCAGGCGGACCACCTGGCATCTCTTCTGGCAAAAGACAACGGCCGCTTTTCGACCAAGGCCAAAGGGTACCCTTTTGCGAACCTGGTTGGACCGGGCACCGCGGGAGACTCGCTTTGCACACATCTCTTGAAAGTTCAACGACTGGCTCGCCGGTTCCAAAATCTGGCGATGACTCCGCAGCGATTTCCAACAGCGGAACTGCCTGCGGACTCCAACGTCTTGAGCACTGGATTGCCTGAGAAGTTCCGCTGGCAGGAACGATTGGGCCAAACGTGCCAGCAACAGCCCGATGTTCCGACGTTTATTGCCATCATCGCTGAGACTGGCGCCGGAAAAACCCTGGGCGGTCTACGCGCTGCTTATGCGTTGAGACAAGGACGATTGCGACTTACCATGGCGCTGGGACTTCGTTCCCTGACATGGCAGACCGCGCAGGCGGCTTTGTCTGATGCAAAGCTGTCACCGACGGACCTCATGGTTGCAGTGGGCCAGTCCCATGCCCTGACGCTCGCTGACAAAGCACAAAGGCAGCGGTTCGGTTCCAGCTCAGCAGCCGGCTCCACCGATGACTTTGCCCTGGCCAGCATATGCCAAGATGCTAGCGCCACGTTGATGCCCGTGACGAGCATCCCCACCCCAGAGCGCCTCACCTGGTTGGAAGGGTTATGCTCGACGAACGAGGCAGAGGCCTTGTGGGGCAGCAAGTCGTTGAACTTGATTGCGGCCCCTGTGCTGGCGTGTACAGCTGACCACCTGGTCAAAGCGACCACCTTGCTTCGCGGCGGAGATGTCAAGGCCTGCCTGCGATTGACCACCAGCGACCTGCTCTTGGACGAAATCGACTCCTACAGTCCGCAAGACCTGCAATCCATTGGAAAGCTTGCGCTGATGGCGGGCCTTGGCGGCCGCAATCTCATTGTCATGTCGGCCACTGCCAGTCCCGCCGTGGTCGAAGGACTGTTTGGTGCTTGGAACGCAGGCTTGCAGGCGCGGCGCGGTCTGACGGCCTTGCCTGCCGGGCGCGTCATCTTTTGCTCCCACCTGGGTGCGCCTCAAGAGCTGCAACCGCACTCTTGCGACGAGTTTGGTCAACAGTGGCGCGCGTTTGCAAATGACCTTTGCCGTACCTACGCGGATGACGCGCTGTGTCCGCCGCGTCGCCGAGCGCGTATCCTTTCCTTCAAGGGCTGCACCTCGACACAAATGGCGTACGAGCAGATTTTTGAGGGGGTGGAACGCCTCCACAAGACCAATCACGAAGTTGACGCGCAAACCGGGCGCCGGGTCAGCATTGGCTTCATTCGGTTCAACAAAGCGAAAACAGCTTGGCGCTACGCGAACTACTTGGCCAACCGCAGCAAGGAGTCAGCCGGTGTCGCGGACTATCGCGTTGTAGCCTATCACGCCAAGTTTCCGCGCACCCATCTGGGAGTACTGGACGCGGTGCTTGGCCGGTTGTGCACGCGCAAGGGCGCTCGTAGTCCGTTGACGGATTGTGCTGAGTTGCGGGAAGTCGTAAACCGGTCGTCGGCCCCGGACGTCGTCGTTATTGTGTGTACGACAACGCTTATCGAAACCGGGCGTGATTTTGACTTTGACTGGTGCATACTGGAACCGCGCTCCACTCGTGGGGAGGTTCAAGCGGTGGGTCGCGTTCGAAGACACCGCCCTCAAGCCTACGACGGCGTCAACGTAGCGTTGATGGAATACCCGTTGGCTTTCTACGAGGGCACGGGCCCGGTTTGGGGTGCTCCCGGCATCGAAGACCATCTGGGCCGCAATAGGTTCATGCGTGCGACCAGCCCGAACGGCGTGGTTCCTTCGCTGATGAGCCTGCCGACCAGCGTTCCTGCTCCGCGAGCGTTGGGGAGCAGCCGAAAGGGTGGTCGGCCCAGCACAGTGGCCCCAACACTTCCTTCAAACCTTCAGGACGTTCCTGTTCGAGAGGCGCAGGAAGCGCTACCGATACGGGCCTGGGAACACAAAATGGATGCGCAGGCTTGCCTGTACGCACCGAGCGGCTACGAACAAGACCGTATCGGCTCCTGGGAACAATTTTTCCAGGCGCAGCACTTGACGGCTCCCTTGAAAGACTACTTGCGCGGCAGTCAACCGCCGTCGCTCGCCTGGTACGTTTCGTCACTGGCGCCGCTCACGCGAGTGCATGCCAGCGATACCCCATTTCGCAAATCAAGCGGGAACCAGGCGGTCTTTCTCCCGCCGCTGCCAGGCTCGACCGCTGTGCGGTTCGTGGACCCCGTGCGGGGATTGTGGCTGCCCGCCTCAGAGGCAGTCGTGCACTCGGTATCCAGTACTCGCCTCCTGCTACCGGACTTGGATGTGCGTGCCTCCGTACTCACCGACAATCGGGACCACAACTTGATTGGTGTCAGCCTTCGCAGGAACGAAGGGGGTCCCGCCTACACCAAGCTCACCTGGTCTCCGGAACTCGGCTTTCTCGAAGGTCTGGTCAACGAACTTTGAGGGTTCGACTGGCCTATAGCGGGCGACGGTATCCCGCTATCGACCGCTATCGACCGTGAGGAAGTCCGGAGCGAAGGCGGTGCTAGAACAGTAGACAAGAAGTTCGAACACGGGGTGTCATCGAAGGATTTTCGGTCGCTCGATGACAGTGCTTATACCCGTGCATGCAACATTTGACTCTCAGCGAATTTTCGAAGCAATTAACCACGGGCGAAGGCGACTTCAAGGAGACGCTTGTTCTTGATTCCGGCAGCGTCTTGCAGTTGAACGACAGTGCCGACGTGGCACGGCTGCTGGCTACCCTGACAGTTCTGGCTTTTCCGCCATCGAAGACTGAGATTTTGACAGCCATTGCGGCCCGCGCTGAGGGCTACCCCGTCGGTACTAAGGAATGGTCTGATGTTTTCCTAGCGCATGAGTACGAGCTGCCATTTGACCGGTATCAACGCACAAAGTCAGGCGCACTCAAGCCGAACCCGGTGACGCGGCTTCCTGATTTGCAAGCAGACAATTCTAAAAAGGGGGCGCTTCTTGAAAACCCCTACGACGCACTGAAAAAGCTCAATCTGCATACGATTTGTGATGGCAAGGCCCTGCAAGACATCCTAACTTCTCGCAGCACCCACCCTGCCAAGCTGTCCTATGCCCAGGCAAGTGGCAGCTTCGTATTGGTTGCGCCGCGCAAGGCTTATCCAGCCAGCGTCACCGAAGCCGATTTCCAGACCGTCCAGAACGAGGCCTTTGCTAGCAACAATGCAGCTGTCCAGGCCGCCGCCAATTTATTCATCGCGCGCGTTTTCTATGCCGGCAGGCTCTATCGGGCCTATCAGCTGCTGGGTCAAGACGGCATGGCTGCGGAGGTTCAGGCACACTGGACATCCAATGACGTCGACGATGCAACATACTTTCTTCAGCTATTGCAGACGTATCGCGCGGTACCGCACCAAGGCGAGCCTCAGGTCTTCGTGGGCCCCGTACCGTGCCACGCTTGCCTGAGTATTCTGACGCCCTATTCCTTGTTCAAAGAAGCTGCTCGTGCGAAAGAGGCGCTTCATGCGGCTCATGAGCTTTCAAAGAGTAACTCAGGGCTGGAAGGGGCCATCGCAGACATCGAAAACCAGCTTGCCGAGGCAAACTTGGAGCTGGCCAACAAGACACCCAAACCAACAGCTGAGCGCAAAGGGGAGCTTAAGAAGCTGGTCGACTCCTTGAAGAAAGAAAAGACATCGCAGTCGGAGAAACTCAAAGTCTTGAAAAAGTCTTACTTGGACTTCAAGCCATTCCAATTAATGTTCGGAGGCGCAAAACCGAACAATTTGGTCAATGGCGTGGATACGTCCCTGCACGCGGCCAATGTTCGCTTGTTCGTGCCCGTATCTCGACAACATCGTGTTGACAAGTCAGGGGCCCGTGCATTTGTATCCGACAGCCTTTTGAGTCGACACATCGAGCTCCCCCACACGCTGCCTCGCAGCCTGGTGGTGAAGGAGCCGAATGCTCGGGAGCGCAAAGAGCAGGCTCGCTTTTTCGAGTGCTGCGTCCTGAACTGTCTTTCACCCCTGTTGGAGCTCCAATACGACTGGCGACAACGTCACGACGAGCTCCTCGGGGTGGCTGCCTTGTCGCAGGAGGCTGCACAACTGACCCAGGTTCCGCCCGAATTCAAACTGTTCATCACGGGCGCGGCTGACTTTTCGACAACCGACGAGAGCGAACGGCTGTCCGCGACAGAGCGCCGAGAGCTAATTTCTCGATTGGCCCGGGCTGTGGCAGCGCGGGTCAGTGAAGCCTTGCTGAGCAAGTATTCCGTGTTCTCAGCTGTTCACGATGAACTATTGCGAGCCACTGCTTTGTCCGTTGTGACGAAGGAAGCCTGACCTATGCTACATACCTTGTTGTTCAAAGATGTTCGTGCTGAACACGTCAAAGTCAGTCAGGGCCCCTTCGTCGGACTTCCGTCTTTGACGGGTGTGGCTGGTCTGGGTCGGCAATTGTGCCTGAGCTTGTGCCACGAATTAGAACTGGCGCCCGCGGACATCTCACTGGATTCGTTTCTTTTTGCTTACGACGCTTACCAATTGCACGAAGGCTTCAAGAAGGGCTTTAAGCCAGGTACCCCCGTCTACGAAGCAATCCCTGCGGCATGGGCGTCCTTCAACCTCCACCTTGCTTTTCGGGTCGAGGCGAACTCTCCCGAGGCGGCCAGCGCGCTGGCGCGGCCGGACCTTCGCGAGTTGGCTGCCGACTTGTTGGCAACGCTGCGCTTGTGTAAGGGAAGCTTGCACCCTCAACGTAGTGCCGTCAATCTCGGTGCAAAACGTTTGGTCTCTCTTGACAGTGACGCTGCTCGGGTATTGGCAATTTTGCCTCCGCGTGCACGAGTGCTGCGCGACCGCAGCTTGGTCGTGGAAGACGCGCGCAATGCGGGGCTTCCCTTGATGGAGACCTTGATTGCAGCAACGCTTCGTCCACGCGACCGACCACAGCCCTATCAAGCGGTCTTTGCATCTGGTGACGAGTCGTGGCAACCAACGGTGGCTCTTAACGGATTTTTCTATCTCGAAGATGTTCCTACAGGTATTGCACAACGTGCGGATGTGTTTGGGAACATGCTCGCGGCGCGCGCGGCATCTGCTGCCTTCACGATTGCAGAGCTGCAAAGCGTAGCGGTGGCGCGAACACATCTTGTCGGAGACGTCGAGTGTGTTGCTGACCCCGACGTGTTTTGGAAGGAGTTGTCTTTCGACGAAGGCGTCTTCTTGCACGGAACGCCCTGAGTTACCCGCCTGTCTGCAGCCACGCCTAACCCTTTCCTAAAGCCTCTTTTTACGTTCCACATATGGCCAATAACAACTCTCCCTCAGTTCTCGCTTTCCAACGCTCGCTTAATCCGGGACACGCCTTGATGTACAGCGCACCGTCTTCTGCCTTCAAGCCCGATGAGCTTCTTCCCATCCTCGTTCGCGAAGAACCGCTTCGTGGGCTGAATGCGACGTTCAAATCAACTGACGACCAGAAGTCGGAAGCGGTATTGCAAGTCGTTGAAACCGCCGAGCTACGTCCAGGACACGAATTCCTGGTTCTTCGCACCCGCTTGCTGGTCTTGAACAAGTTTATGGTGCCCCATTCCTGCAATCAGCCGACATTCTCCCTCAAACATCGCGAGGCACTTTCTTCTGTGATTGCCGCCGGTGGCATTGCAGAGCTGGCCCGCCGGTATGCCTTGATGCTCGCCACGGGCGATTGGGCCTGGCGCAATGCGATGGAGGCCGAGTCGGTCGAAATCCGCGTCCGTGTTCGCGGCCACGAGCAACCCCTCGTTTTCAAGAATGTTCTTCTGGCAGACGAAGCACCCTTTGACTTTGAGAGCCCCGACTACGCGACGGCGAAGGAAGCCCTGACAGCGCTGGCCAAGGTCATCGAGTCCGCCCTGCTATCTCGCTCCAAGCGAGGAACTTGCCTGCGTGTTGAAGCCGTGTTGCAGATGGGTCCGGGCGCGCGGGTCTATCCAAGCCAGGAATGGGCTTCGGAACATGTCAAAAAGGAGTCGAAGGTGCGTTGGCCCGGCGGAGAAGGGGTTACCCGAGTCTTGGCCAAGCTGCCCAATGCTGCCAATGCCGGTCAGGCCCTCATCAATGACCGCAAGGTTGGCAATCAACTGCGCTCAATCGACACGTGGCATGGCGTTGACAATGTTGGCCCGATTCCTGTGGAACCGTACGGCGCCAGCTCGCACAAAACGGAAGCGTTGCGTAAGACCACCACATCGGCCTTCAGCCTGCTCGCAGCTGTCGCGGATGGTCGTACGTTGACCCCGGACGAGGGGCTGTTCTATGCGGCCACGTGCATTCGAGGCGGTGTGTTTGGCGTCAAGGAGCAATGACCGGTATGCAAGTCGCTTTGCTTCACGCAGTGGACTTTCAAGCTCAGGACGAGTCCGGAATGGACCGTATCGCGGGCCTGTTGCGGTTTGTTCACGGAATCAATCGAGGGACACCTGAGCCCTTGCTCGGGATTGACTTTCCCGATTGGGTGCTTGGCCGACCAGAAACTTCGGTCAATGCATTGTCGCGAGTCCGGGTGCTGAGTGAAAACTCCGTTCTTCAGATGTTTCTTGCGCACCCAGGAGTACGGCGCGCGGCTGCAACGGGTCTTGCGCGGTCTGCAATTGTGGCATGCCCGGTCGTAGAGGCTTGGGCGAGCGTGACCCGCGACAACCGCGCTGACAAGGCAAAGCCTTCTTACCGTCGGCGTGCTGCTGCGCGTAATGAAGGTCGGGAACTCAAGGTCGTGCGACAGGCCGCGCTCAGCATTCCGTTCGCCAGTCAAGCGACCCGACAGGACTTCGAGCTACGAGTCAAAAAGAGCTCGCTTTTGCAGGTACCGACCGAAGTGCACTTCAATGCCTACGGCTTGTGCAAGTTGGGCGGTTTGCCTCAGTATTGACGCTGCTGAGTAGCCTGATAGCACGCTACCTTGTACGTTCACGCCTTGCCGCGCCGAGCAAGGCGTGTTCACTCTTGGCAGGGCAAAGCCCTCGCAGTATGCTCATCTGCGGGGGAGCCTTTCATGGACGTTGCCGTCATCTTCGTTCTCGTTGTCCTGGCCATCATCGTCATCAACGTGGTGAAGAGTGCGTCCCGCTCAGCACGGTTTTCAGGGATGGCCGAGCAAACGGCTCAAGCCAAGGTGGTCGCTACTCGCCGGGTGGGCGGCGGTATGCACGTCACGGGCGCGGGCATCACCATGCAGCATCACCACCGTTCTGGGCACAAGGAAGTGGAGTTCGAACTCCCCGACGGCCGCAAGGGCACGTACACGGAAAGACTCTTTGACCCCAAGCTGAGCGTCGGGGACGTCCGAACCATCCGCTACAAGGGCGACCCGGCTGTCACGCAGGAGCTCTACATCCTGGCGGTGACCTGACGGGGCAGGCTACCCGCTGCGAAGGGGTCACCTGTCCGCAGTACTGGTTGAGGTGCTGTCCATGCAGGAGAGCGCAGCCTTGTGAGTAGCCCGTGCCGAGACAGATGCCGCGTACAAATTCAGGTTGTCGGTGTCTCCGGTAGGTGGCTAATCGCCGCCAATTCGAAGTTCGAACAGCCTTTCGGAGTATCCGCGACGAGGTGAATGTACTCGGCTGGCGTGAAGATTCTGCCGGTTACGGGGAAGCTCCTCATTGGCACACAGCAGGCTGGTCAGGATTAAATTGTCCTTTCTAGACCCAGTATCACGTTTATCTGAACCTGGCTGTCGCCGATTGGTCCCATGAGTACTCCTCGAAGCAAACTGTTTCTTCAAACCATGCTCCTGGGCACCTGCACATGCGCCCTGTTGGTGATTGGCCTGTATTCGCAAGGCCGCGCCCACGGCATTCGTAGCCAGGAACGGGCGGCGCGAGCCGCTGAGGTGAAACTCCAGGAAGATAGCAACGCGCTGCAAACCATCAACGTGACGTTCACGGCGAAGGAGCCGCAGCGTGTGTTTATGCTGAGCTATCCTCAGTCCTTGGAGGTGATGGTGGATGGCCTCGCAGGGTGGTCGTCCCTTGAGACTTCCGACACCGTGCTGGTCAATGACAGCGCAGAGGGCGCGACGGTCTGCCCCGAGGCTTTGATTGATTTCATGGTGAGCTATTCGCCGTTGCTGTCGGGAACGACTCAGCACACGAATTACGGCATCGAAATTTCGGACATCCGCCGGTACGCTTCCCAGCTGTCGGGCCGCAGTGCTGCCGTACAGGTGCGTATCCCCCGTTACGAGGGGCCGCCGAAGCACTTGGAGCGTTGCCTGGAGGTTGGGTGGGATGCCTCAACCCATCGCCTTACGTACCACGGCAAGCCCATCGCTGTGCTGATGGCAAAGCAACCGGCTCTCGAAACGCTCGCACCTGCGAAGAAGACCTGAGCGGCTCTCTAGGCATGACACACCTGCGGTGCCCTGACGGGCCCGGTTACCGGCTGCGGATGGGTCAACTGTTCGCGGTGCTGGCGGAGGTGCCGTCCGTGCCGGAGAGCGCTGCCTTGCGAGTAGCCCGGTATGCGGTCATCCGCTCACGAATGGCTGCCAACCGCTGCTCTTCGCCCGCTTCCCGAAACGCCTTGCGAAACGGACGACCCGTCATCTGGCGAAACGCGTCCTTGACGCGAATTCCGGGGAGCTTCGCTTCGAGTTCAGACGTTGCATCCGCGTCATCGGCCACACGACTCAAGACCTGCGTGACGTCCTGGTGGCTGTGCTGTTCCGTTTGGTCGAACAGGGCCTCCATCGCTTCCTTGTCTCCAGCACGAGCCAAGCTATTGAAGTCGATTTGACTGGACTCGCGGCGCGTGCGGGCGGACTCAAGGGTTTGACTCGAGCGCTTGCTCAAGTCTTCAAAGAACTGACGCGTCTCAGCCGGGCCTCCGAAGCGAGAGAGCTCGGCAAAGATGGCTTCGATGAGTTCGCCCAGGCGCACGTTCGGCTGGATGACAGTTGCAACCTCTTGGTGCCAATGCTGGGCATCTCGGTCTGCTTCCTGGATGGCAACTTCTGGACTGAGGAGCAACGGCAACGTCAGCAGGCGACGCAGCACTCCGGCCGACGGCGAGTAGGCGATGCGCTGGCCCGCCTTCAACCCGTCCTTGGGGGCATCTTCGGTCAACACCGGCCCCATGGGGCACAACTCGAAGCGGGACCAGTCCTGTTCGCCCGTGGCCGAGTTCCGGGACCAAATCTGGCGTAGGCGCAGATGCTCGAACGAGTAGCCGCCGTCTTCCGGTTCTGCCTGGGGGCCCAGGCGAGCCTCTGCGACCAGCTCCTTGGCAAACCGGCGCTGGAAGATGTTCAGGAGAGCAGGGCAGGCCTCGAACAGGCCGAAGATGTCTTGCAGCCGAATGCCTGGCTTGATTTCGACGATTTGGAACAAGAAACGCTCCGCGTACGCCGTGACGTCTTGCCGTTCTGGGTTCGGGTAGGCCAGGTACTGGAGAAAGGGGCCGGGGGATAGTGTCAGTTCAATCATGGGC